>JAESFL010000189.1_pt1 | contig 55002 bp, 49 predicted proteins | sample 9269401 | NCBI WGS metagenome assembly JAESFL01 (sample SAMN14506025, study PRJNA617098) | algae metagenome | isolation source: Gloeocapsa sp. UFS-A4-WI-NPMV-4B04 and co-occurring heterotrophs from desert... | place: USA: Utah | collected 2006-10-01 | reverse complement strand
GACGCGTCCGATCTCGATCCGTCCACATCTGCTCTCCACTCCGCCCCGCCAGGCGGAATTTGTCTCGGCACACGAGACAGATGGGGACGGTCGGCAGAGGATCTCAAACAGGCTCTGAGAGCGCCTCACAAAACTCCCGCTCACCGGCCGTTCTCGCTCTGGCAAGGACAGCGCAGCGGGAGTTTTGTGAGAGACACTTACGATCGAAGTCGCGCGGGGCTCATGGCAATCTTGCCCGCTCGCTTGCATCGGAACACGGCAACATCAGTGCGAGCGAGAGGTGCAACGTTGCTCCATCACGCGCGTCTTCGGTGAAGCCGAACTCACGATACAGGTTGAGTGCCGCAGCCCCGCGATCCGCGCTCAGCGCCATCCGGGCGAAGCCGAGACCGCGGCCGTGGGTGATCGCCGCCGCGAGCAGGCGACGCCCGAGCCCCATCCTTGTCCGTTCCGGCACGACGCTGACGCTCGTCACAAAGGCGGCGACGCGAGCCGGATCGTTGCAATAGACGGCGACCAGGCCGATCAGGGTCGCCCCCTCCCACGCTTCGAACCGCTCGGCGCGAGCCACTAGCTTGGTGGCGTAGTCGGAGATCGCCACCCTCCGGTGGAGCGGCGGCGTGAAGCTGTTCGCGCAGGCACTCAGATGGGACCACACATCGTCCGCCCGAGACCGATTCCGGCAGAACTGCGACTCACTCACGGCTTCCCCGTCCAGATCAACTCTATTTACGCTCGCAGATGAGATAGATGCTAGCGGTCAGCTCCGGATACTGATTGCCCAATTGGTAACAACCCTCGATGTAGGCATCCGAAATGATGCCGGCTGCGAGAGCTGCATCGAATTGGTAGTTTGCGAGAGCTTTGAAAATAAGCCCGCCGCGATGGAGCGTCGAGAGGGCGGCGTCGCGGGTCGCCCGCTCCAGGGTATCGAAGGAGAAAGTATTTCGGTGCCCATTCGCCGCCTCGGCGGGGGTGACCGCGCTGTTGTGTGTGATCAGCCCCATCTTCACGGCGATCTGGCGCGAGGGGGCATTTGCATTCGGTACCAGCAGGAACAGCCGACCGGACGGTGTCAGCCAACGGCGGATCCGACGAAGGACGAGGACGGGGTCATCCAGGTGTTCAAGGGTGTTGATCAAGAAGATCGCGTCAAACGTTTCCTCCATCTCCAGCGTCTCGAAGGTCGAGCAGATGAAGCGGGGAGCGTCGCCGACTCGCTGCCGCGCCGCGTCGATCAGGGATGGCGCCGCCTCGACCACCGTGAGATCGCGGTACAACCCGGCCAGCCACTCGGTGGATTCACCGAGGTAGCAGCCGAGTTCGAGCGCGCGGCCCTGTGGCAGGAACGGCGCGAAGGCGCGCATCATGTAGCGACGCGTGATGGCGTCGAAATCGTAGTTGTAGCGACGGTCGCCGAACTGGCCGCCCTCGCGGTCGTAGTCGCGGGCCTGCGTCATCCTTGGTTCGCCTGATAGAGCCGGCGCGAGGCGGGCTGATAGAATTCATCGTAGGAAACCGGCACCATAGCGTTGAAGCCCAGCAATTGCCGCATCCTCGGCGAGCATTTCGCACCGTATTCCGGACCTAGGAACCGAGGGTAATCCATCTGTTGCTTGATGAACGCCCGGCTGAAGCTGAGCGTAAGGGCGGTGCGCGTCGTGTCCGTGGCGTTGCTTCCCGCCGCATGCCAAAGGTTCGAATCGAAAAGGACGATGCTGCCGGCTGGCCCGACGAGCCGGTCTGACTCGGCTCGGAACACGGCTTCGGGCGGCTGGGCGGGTGCGTGGTGCGACCCGGACAGGACATGCGTCGCGCCGTTCTGCGTGGTGAACGGGTCCACCATGACGAGCATGTTCAGCATCAGCCGGAAGCCGCCGCCGAAGGTGCGCACGTCCCGATGGACACGGTGGAGATAGCTCGTCGCGGAAGGTCCTACGCTCGCCGGATTGAAAGCGTGCAGGATGTAGGCGGCGTCGCCGAAATAGCGGGAGATCAGACCATCGAGCCAATCCTGTTCGAGGAAGGCGTCGAGTGCCGGGTACTGGCCGACGGCGTGATGCGCGGTGCCGTCGGGTGCGGTGGTGGCGCCTCCCTCGACTTGACGTCGGCCGCGATCGACGAGGCTGTCGAGCACGGCTTGACGGATGGAGGGCAGATGAGCGGTGGGCACGACGCTCTCGAATAGAACTTAGCCTTGCGCCGCATCTGTTCGTCGAACCACTCGGCATCGTGCGAAGTGGGATTGACCATGGGTGGCTCCTCGATCCGGGGCGTGGTCGGTCATGCCGCTGCGGTATCGTATTCGAAGGAGCGAGACGGGGCGGCCGCATCGAGGCTGCAATGCGCGTCTCCCTCGATAAGATCGTAGCCGCCGGTCAGAATGCTCGCGAGCATGGATCGCGGGTTGAACATCAATACGTCGAGGATCGAAAGCCAGGGCACGAAGGCGTGCGGTCCCTGCGAATACGCGAAAGGCCGGGCGCGGAGAAAGCGCAAGCGCATCCCACGCCGTGCGAAAGCGACCGGATCGTAGAGGGTCGTGCCGCCGATCGGGTTGATGTAGGTCGCAGCCCCCAGCCGTTCGCACAGATCGATCACCCGATCCTGCCGCCGCAGATCCGTCACGCCCTCGATCGCTGACGCGGCGCGGATCGGCGTGGTGATGGAAAGATGCGCGCAGGTCTGCAACAATCCGTGCCGCAGATGATCGAACAGGTCGGCGCTCGCGTACCCCAGAACCTCCTCAACGAGCGGCATAGTCTCGCGCTGGTACGGCGCGGAGCGATAGGCTTGAGCAATCTGGGCGCACAGCCGAGCAGGCTTGAACTCCGCCGCGACATGCCGCTCGCAGATATCGAGATGGTCCGAAGCCTTCTCCAGCGGCAGCGTGAAGGTGACCGGCGCCCTGTCACGCAGGAACCGATTGCGGTTGATCCAACCCTTCTTGGTATACTTCACAGTGTCGTAGATCACGAACTGATCAACCGCTGCGATGAGCTGAAAGTAGCCAATATAGGGAAAGAGATACGGCTGCATGATCGCGACCGTGATCGGCGCTGTCATGGCTGTGCGATCCGGACCACGATGGCGGAGTCTCGATCGGGATTGATCAAAAGGAGGAGGATCTGCCCGCCTTCCCACTCCGGACGGCAAAGGGTCGCCTGCGCTGGAAGCTCCGGCAGAGGGCGGCCTTTCGCTCCGACGGCGGGGTCAAGCGGCGCGGGTCGCATCGATCCAGTGCCTCCACATCGCGCGGAAAGCCTCGCCGACTTCCGTGGCATGGCGTTCGTGATCCATCAATGGGCTAGCGAAGACCCGTTCGCGAAGCCCGGACCGGATTGTGCGCAGACGGTCGGGATCGCAAGACAGGGCGACGGCGCGCGCCACGTAATCGTCCCGCGTCTCTGCGACAAGTTCGGTCAAGCCGACGGCCGTCAAGACGGCAAGGCCAGTACGAGCGACCGCGTGAGCGCCCGCCAGGACGACCAGAGGAACGCCCATCGTGAGGGTGTCGCAGGTCGTCGTACCGCCATTATAGGGAAACGAATCAAGCGCGATATCGAACTCGTGGTAGAGTTCGAAGTAGGTGGACGTCACGCGCGGGTGGAGGCGGATCCGCTCCAGCGGCAGCCCGGCCTTCGACAGCCGTGCCTCGACCTGGGCCCGAATCTCCGACACCTCGATGTCGGCGACAACCATGAAAAGATGCGCTTCGGGAAGTGTCCGCAGGATCTCGGCCCAGGCTTCCAGAACGCCGTCGCCGATCTTTTCGAAGCGGTTCATCACGCCGAAGGTGACGAAGCCGTTGTCTTCGAAGGGCGGCCGCTCGCGCACCGGAGGAAGTGCATCCGGCGCCTCGTAGGTGGCCGAGACTCCGGGCATGCGCCATAGCGTCTCGGTGTGCAGCGCCTCGGAGAGGCCGAGGCCGTCGTGGCCGAAGTCGGTCAGCCGGTAGTCGATCGCGCGCAGACCCGTGGTCGCCGGATGGCCGATCCACGTGACCTGCACCGGCGCCGGCTTGCGCGCGAAGACGAGCAGGCGGTGGCCGGCGCTGTGACCCGAGAGGTCGACGAGGATGTCGATCGCATCCGACTCGATCAGGTCGGCGGCCTCGTCGTCGCTGAGGCCGGCGATGTTGTGCCAGCCGCTGAACACGGTCCGCAGGCGGGCCGAGACCGCATCTTCCGCGGCCTGCGTCATGTAGGCCCGCGCCTCGTACTGCGCTTGATCCAGATGGCGCAGGAACGGCTCGATGAAGCGGGCGACGGCGTGGGTGCACAGGTCGCCCGAGACGAAGCCGATGCGCAGGGGACGATCCGCATCGCGATCGTTGGTGAAGGGCCGCCGCCGCAGCAGCGGATCGGCGAAGCGCGCGCCGAAGCCGCGCGCGTCGGCCGCGTAATCGGCGTGCGGAATGCCCTCGGCATAGAGTTTGGCGAACAGCCGGTTGGAATAGGCGGTGATGTGCCGGGGATCGGCCGCGAGCGCCCTGTCGAAGCTCGCGATCGCCTCGTGCACGTGGCCGAGGCTCTTCAGGCTGCAGCCGAGATTGTTGTGCGCGTTGGCGAGGCCGGGATCGAGCGTCACGGCACGCCGCGCATGAGTCACGGCCGCGCCGTGGCGGCTGATGCGCTGATAGACGCCGGACAGGTTGGCATGCGCGATCGCGAGGTCGGGCTTGAGCGCGATCGCCCGCTCCAGGGCCGAGATGGCGCCGGCATTGTCGCCCAACGTGATGAGAACCGCGCCGAGGCTGCTGAAATACCCCGCATTCTCGGGTTGGCGATAAATCGCGATGCTGAACAGGTCGAAGGCCTGCTGGTGCCGGCCCTTGCTCGCGGCGACGGCGCCCGCGAGATGCGTCGCGTCGGCATGGGTGTCGTCGAGGCCGATGACGAGGTCGGCCAGGGCCTCGGCCGCGCCGAGATCGCCCGCATTGTAGCGCTCCTGTCCGCGCGCGAAGGCGTGGTCGGTGAATTCCTTGAGCGCGGCGCGGCTGCCGTCATCCACGAGGCCGCGGCTGCAGAACTGCTCCATCAGGGCGCGCACTTCGCCGACGCGATTGAGCACAAGGAGCGACAGCGCGAGCGCCAGCCAGTGGCGCGGCTGCTCGGGTTCCGCTCTCAGGGCGGCGACGAAGTGCGGCACCGCCGGTCCGGGCCCGTCCGCCTTGCTGGTCAGGAGGCCGAGTTCATGGTGCGCCCCCGCGTGCTGAGGCGCGGCATCGAGCAGGCGCTGAAGGTTGCTGCGGGCCTTCTGGAAGCGCCCGGCCACCCGGTGCGCGACGGCCTTGGACAGGGTGCGCTCGAACGGGTCCGGCGCGCCGGCGTGCTCGATCGTGCGTGACTTGCGGTGCTCGAGCATACCCGACATTCCCGTAACGGCAGGACGGTATCGGCGGGATGCCTAACAAGTGATTAATCCGCCCAGTCCGGCGGTCACGAACGATTCCCGGCCGGCCGCGTTTACGGCCATGCTTTCGAAGATCTCGCGACATCCGATCCGTGCCCGAACCGCGGGACTGGCCAGCGGCCTCGAGGCCCTCGATTTGGCAGCCGGCGTTTCCCTCGCGCGAACGAAGGATCATCCAGCCAACCGCGCCCTCGGATTCGTCGGCGAGGTCGGGAGCTGGCAGTCCCTCCTCGCCCTGTCTGTCACGGTTCTGGCGTGCGGCAAGGCCACCGGCGACCGCCGTCTTGCCGAGACCGGAGGCAACATGCTCGCGGCCGGCCTCGCGGCCAGCCTCGTCAAGACGACGATCAAGCGGACGGTCCACCGCACCCGTCCCAACGTCCTGATGGACGAAGGGCGCTACGCACGCGGCCGGCCCGGAACCGGCATCGGCCCCTGGCAATCCTTTCCGTCAGGGCACGCCGCCTTGAGCTTTGCCCTCGCCCGGTCGGTGGCCCGGACCTATCCTGGCCTCGCAGCAGTGGCGGCGATCGCCGCTGCGGGCGTCGCGGGCATACAGGTCGTCCGCGGCGCGCATTTCCCCATCGACGTCCTGGCCGGCGCCGCGATCGGCGTCGGAGCCGAGGCGGTCAGCCACCGCATTCTGCGCCCACGGTCCGACGACGGGGCATGATCCGTCGGCGAGCCGAGGCGGAACCCGCTTCGCGCCGGGCCCCGATGTCGGGCAGCGTCCCGACCGGCGCCGCCGGCCGCTCAGCTCACATCAAGCCCGGTTGATGCGATCGGTCTCCTCCGCGTGATTGCGAGGCGACGCCGAAGCGATCAAGCGGAGACCGTATCAGAGGGTGAGGTCGCGTTCGAACAGGGACACCGGCGCTTCCTCAGGCGGTGGCGACGCGGCGGCCCTGCGCGTCGATGACAGGCTCGCCGTCCTCCTTCACGAATTCGCCCCGCTGCGGCGGCAGCAGGTCCAGCACCGCCTCGGACGGACGGCACAGGCGCACGCCCCGCGGGCTTGCCACCAGAGGCCGGTCGAGGAGGACCGGGTGGGCCTCGATGGCGTCGAGAAGCTGCGCGTCGGTGAGCGCCGGATCGGCCAGGCCGAGCTCGGCATAGGGCGTCCCTTTCTCGCGCAGGACATCACGGACCGAGAGGCCGGCGCGCGTCAGCATCCGACGGACGAGCGCCCGGCTCGGCGGCGTCTTCAGGTATTCGACCACGTGCGGCTCGATGCCGGCATTGCGGATCATCGCCAGCGTGTTGCGCGAGGTGCCGCAGGCCGGGTTGTGGTAGATCACGACGTCGAAGGGCTCGGGCATCGGCTCAGGCATGGGCAGCGTCTCCGGTGGAGCACTCGCAGGCGGAGAGGGCGGCAAGCGCGGTGTCGCAGACCTCCGGCCGGCCCTGGCAGCAATCGCGCATCAGGAAGGCGATGAGGTCCGACAGGCCGGCATAGGCGGCGCTGTAGATGACGGATTTGCCCTCGCGCCGCGACGTGATCAGCCCGGCATGGGAAAGCTCCTTCAGGTGGAAGGAGAGGTTGGTGCTCGCGACCCCGACCACGGTCGCGAGCGCGCCGGCGGCGAGACCATCGGGCCCGGCGGCGACGAGGGCGCGCACGACCCGGAGCCGGTGTTCCTGACCGAGCGCGGCGAAGGCCGCGAGGGCTTGCCGTTCGTCCATGATCGTTCCATCATTTCAACAGACATTGAAACGTATCGGGATCCGACGCCTTGGACAAGCCTCAGCCTTCCTTCTCCGACGGAATGCCGAACCTCTCGGCGGCCCATTTCGAGGTGCCGACGGCGGGGCGGTCGGAGGCCTCGGCGCCGCTCTCCCACGCGCCGCGCTTCCTGATCCTCTACGGCTCGCTGCGGGAGCGCTCGTTCAGCCGCTTCCTGGCCTACGAGGCGGCGCGGCTGCTGGAGGCGATGGGCGGCGAGGTGCGTCTGTTCCACGCCCACGGCCTGCCGCTGCCCGACGACGGCACGGCCGACCACCCGAAGGTGCAGGAGCTGCGGCAGCTCTCGATCTGGTCCGAGGGTCAGGTCTGGGTTTCGCCTGAGCGGCACGGCAACCTAACCGGGGTCATGAAGAGCCAGATCGACTGGCTGCCCTTGAGCGAGGGCTCGGTACGCCCGACGCAGGGACGTACGCTCGCCGTGATGCAGGTGTCGGGCGGCTCACAAAGCTTCAACGCCGTCAACAGCCTGCGGGTGCTCGGGCGCTGGATGCGAATGATCACCATCCCGAACCAGTCCTCGGTGCCGATGGCCTACAAGGAGTTCGACGAAGCCGGCCGGATGAAGGCTGGACCGCTCTACGACCGCGTGGTCGATGTCTGCGAGGAACTGATGAAGTTCACGCTTCTCACCCGCGGGCGGGCCGATTACCTCGTCGACCGCTATTCCGAGCGCAAGGAGCGCGATCCGGAGCGCCTCAGAGCCGTGGCCGCCGATATCGGCTTCGCCAAGGAATAAGGACCTTGCGGTAGGGCTTGCATGCGGGGGCAGGGCGCAGAGCGCGCGCCCTCGTTCGGTTGAGGTGCGGACCATGACGGCCGATCCGTTTCTGGCGGGTTTCACGCTTCACGACATCGACGCGGACGGCCTGCGCATCCGCGCATCCGTCGGCGGGTCCGGGCCGCCGGTGCTGCTGCTGCACGGGCATCCGCAGACCCACGCGACCTGGCACGCCGTCGCCCCGCCTCTGGCCGAGCACCACAGCGTGGTGGCGATGGATCTGCGCGGCTACGGCGATTCGCAGAAGCCGGAGGGCGGCGAACGCCACGCCAACTACGCCAAGCGCGCGATGGCCGCCGACGCGGTGGCGGTGATGCGACGCCTCGGCCACGACCGCTTCGCCGTGGTCGGGCACGACCGCGGCGGGCGGGTCGCCCACCGCCTCGCCCTCGATCATCCCGATGCCGTCACCCGGATCGCCGTCCTCGACATCGCGCCCACCGCGACGATGTACGCACGGACCGACAAGGCCTTCGCCACGGCCTATTTCTGGTGGTTCTTCCTGATCCAGCCGGCGCCCCTACCGGAGCGCCTGATCGCGGCCGACCCGGAATTTTTTCTACGCACCCATGTCGAGGGACAGTCGAAGACGCCGGGCAGCCCGAGCCCGGCGCTCTTCGCCGAGTACCTGCGCGTCTACCGCGATCCGGCCACGCGCCATGCGATCTGCGAGGATTACCGGGCGGCGGCGGGAATCGACCTGGAGCACGACGCCGCCGATGCCGACCGGCGGATCGAGGCGCCTCTCCTGGCCCTCTGGGGCGCGCGGGGGACGGTGGGGCGGACCTACGACGTGCCGGCGACGTGGCGCGAGAAGGCTCGCGACGTGCGCGGTTTTGCGCTCGATTGCGGCCATACCCTGCAGGAGGAGCGACCCGATCGCGTGCTCGCCGCCCTTCGCGATTTCCTGGCTTGAGCGCGCCGCGGTTTCGCGACCGCGCCGGCCGTCACACGAACGGCTTCACCAGCACGCGGCGGCCGCTGAGGTCGTGCACGGTGACGTGCCATTCCGACCAATCCTCGCGGTCCGCGAGGCTGCTCATCACCTCTTGAACCACCTCGTCTGCGCGCCGCACGAGGCGCTCGGGGACACGGATCTCCTTGCCCTGCGCGTCGAACACGCACTCGTAGCCATTCGTCGCGTGGAAGCGGTAGCGTGCCATGGGCGCCCTTTTCCTCCTGATCGACTCTGAAAAGACGGTCGTTCGCCTTTCGTTCCATATGGGGACAAGGCGTGGAAAAGAGCAATACGACCTTCAGCGCCGGCAGGGACTTACACCCGGTTTTGATCGCCGGTGCGGCTTGGGGACAGGCCGCCCCCGGCGCGGCCGCCCTCGCGTATGTCTCGGCCCCGCGGATGTCGCCCGCTGCGGCTACCGCTCTCGGATCGAATGCACCGACGTGATGCGGGAACTCTTGCGATCGACGCGACGCGCGTTGTGAGATCAGTCCTTGTCCCGATCGAGAAAAGAACTTTGCTGTCTTTCGCAAGCTTCTCTCTTCGAGGCCCGTGCCTTTGAGCGCGGTTCAGTCCGATTTTTGTATCCGGCGCCCTCGAACAGACGAGCGCCCGACTCCGGAAAAGGCTCAGACGGTCCAACCCCGGACGGCGGAAACCTCCGCCGCATCGCCGCGCGGCGGCCGTCATCGTGCCCAACACTCGCACATATCTTGCAACTTTTCTGGACAGCGCTGCTCGGATTCGCGCCACACCCCGGCCGGACGGGCCCAATTGCAGCGATAAACTGCCGGGGCGTCGTCCGGCGCCAATAAAATGTCGCAATACGACAAGCCTCCTGGAATGACTGAAAATAACCTTTGATCGTCCAAGATAAAACCATAAAAATTTCGATCGAGGACAACATCGCTCCAAATTGAAGGGCTTTCCCTATGGGCCGGATCAATCTTGAAGGTATCAGCAAGATATTCGGCTCGAACTCGTCCACGGCGCTCGATCTGATGGCGCAGGGAAAGCAGAAGAGCGAGATCGCCGCCGCCTGCGGTGCCGTCGTCGGATTGCGCGACATCTCGTTCGACATTGAGGAGGGCGAGATCCTCGTCCTGATGGGCCTGTCCGGCTCCGGCAAGTCGACGCTCCTGCGCTGCATGAACCGGCTGGTGGAGCCGTCCTGCGGACGGATCGTCGTGGACGGGGTGGACGTCACGCGGCTCGGGCGCAAGGAGCTGCTCGCCTTCCGCCAGAAGACGTTCGGCATGGTCTTCCAGCACTTCGCCCTGCTGCCCAACCGGACCATCCTCGGGAATGTCGGGTTCGGGCTCGAGATCAAGCAGGTCTCGGCCAAGGAGCGGGTCGAGCGGTCGATGCAGGCGATCGAACTCGTCGGCCTCAAGGGCTGGGAGTCGAAGTATCCCAGCCAATTGTCCGGCGGCATGCAGCAGCGCGCGGGTCTCGCGCGGGCGCTCGCGGCGGATGCGGACATCCTCCTCATGGATGAGGCGTTCAGCGCCCTCGATCCGCTGATCCGGCGGGACATGCAGGCGGAGCTGCGCGACCTCCAGCGCACGCTCAAGAAGACCATCGTCTTCGTCTCGCACGACCTCGACGAGGCCATCGCGCTCGGCGGCCGCATCGTCCTGATGAAGGACGGCGAGGTGGTCCAGATCGGGCAGCCCGAGGATATCGTGGCCCATCCGGCCACCGAGTATGTCGAGCGGTTCGTCGAGCATATCGACCTCGCCGCGGTTCTGCGGGCGGAGCAGGTCGCGGACCGGTCCGCCCCCCGGCTGGCGCCCACGCAGACGGTGGCCGAGGCGCGCACCGCCCTCGGCGGGGGGAACGCCAGCTCCTGGCTCGTCGCCGACGGGGACGGGCGGCTCGTCGGCCGCATCTTCGCTGACAGGCTCGCCGCCGCGCGGCCTGACGAGACCGTCGCCAGCCTGCTCGATCTCGGGCAGCCCGTCGTCGAGGCGGATCGCCGGCTGGACACCATCCTCGCCACGATCGCCGCCGAGGAGCGCGTGGCCGTCGTCGGCAGGGACGGGCGCCTGATCGGCTCCGTCACGAGCCGCGACGTGGTGCAGGCGCTGGCCGCGCGCCCCGGCACACACGGCCTGTCGCAGACAGGTCAACAGATCCTCTCGAAGCCGCCAGGAACACCGCGATGGAGTGGAACGTCCCCAAATTTCCCCTCGACACGCTCAGCGACAACGGTCTCGACTGGCTCACAGAGCATGGCAGTTGGCTGACCCGCGCCGTCAGCCGCACCGTCTCCGACTGGATTGAGACGCTGACCACCGCTCTCGTCTCGATCCCGCCCTGGATCTGCATCGCGATCGCGGCGCTCGCCGCCTACCGTGTCGGCGGCCGTAAGATCGGGATCCTGACGCTGGCCGGCCTGCTGTTCCTGTGGAATCTGAGGCTGTGGCAGGCGACGGTCGAGACCCTGGTCCTCGTCAGCATCGCCACCGCCGCGGATCTGGTTCGCGCTCAGCCGACGGGCCTGGCGGACCTTCTCGCCGGTGCTCGACATGATGCAGACCCTGCCGAGCTTCGTCTACCTGATCCCGGCTCTGCCCTTCTTCGGGCTCGGTGCCGTCTCGGCCTGTTTCGCGACGATCGTGTTCTCGGTGCCGCCGGTCATCCGGCTGACGGCGCTCGGCATCCGCAATGTGCCGAGCGAACTCGTCGAGGCCTCCGATGCCTTCGGCAGCTCGGCGACCCAGAAGCTGTTCAAGGTGCAATTGCCGCTCGCGCTGCCGACGATCATGGCCGGCGTCAACCAGACCATGATGCTCGCCCTCTCCATGGTCGTCATCGCGGCGATGATCGGGGCCGGCGGCCTCGGCCGCGCGGTCTGGCAGTCGATCCAGCGCCTTGAGGCGGGAGCCGGGTTCGAGGCGGGCATCGGCATCGTGATCGTGGCGGTCATCCTCGACCGCGTCACCCAGGCCCTCGCAGCCCGGGCCCGCCCCCACGGTGTTGCCTGAAGGTTACATCCTCAGCCGGAGCGCCAACAAAGATTGCGTTCCGGCTGAAATGCTATCATATATTGCAAAAGCCAAATCATCACCGAACAGCCCCGAATATCGGAACTTCAGGCTCAGCACCTGAACAGAAAAAGCTCGGCTAAAAAACGCCGCACATCCCCAAATCAACTTGAAAGGTCCGATCCATGCGCGCTCCGATACTTGGTGTGATGGCCTGCCTTGCCCTGGTCCACACGCCGGCCGAGGCGGCGGGCAAGCAGGTTCGGATCGCCTACGTGGAATGGGCCGACGCCGTGGTCGCCACCAACATCCTCAAGCTCGCGCTTGAGGAGAAGGGCTATCAGGTCAAGACCATCCCGCTCGCGGCCGCCGCCATGTGGCAGGCCGTGGCAACGGGCGATGCGGATGCGAGCGTCGCGGCCTGGCTCCCCGTCACGCAGGGCGCCTATTACGAAAAACTCAAGAACCGCATCGACCTGATCGGCCCGAACGTCACGGGCGCCAAGATTGGCTGGGCCGTGCCCGCCTACTCGTCGCTCAACTCGATCGAGGATCTGGCGACCAAGGCGTCCGAGGTCGACGGCAAGGTGGTCGGCATCGATCCCGGCGCCGGCGTCATGAAGAGTTCGGAGGCGGCGATCAAGGCCTACGGCCTGAAGGTCAAGCTGCTCGACGGCAGCGATGCCACGATGACCAGCGCACTCAAGGACGCGGTGCGGCAGAAGAAGGACGTGGTCGTCACCGCCTGGACGCCGCATTGGATGTTCGCGCGCTACGACCTGAAATACCTCGCCGACCCCAAGAAGAGCTTCGGTGAGGCCGAGAGCGTGAACACGCTGGCCCGCAAGGGGCTCAAGGCGGACATGCCGGAGGTCTACGGAATCCTCGAGAAGTTCAAGCTCACCATCAAGGACGAAGAAGCCGTGATGGCGGAGAACGAGGAGAAGGGCGCCAAGCCCGAGGAGACCGCCGCGAAGTGGATCGCGCGGAACCGCGCGACGGTCGACGGCTGGCTCAAGTGATGCGGCCGCCCGCGAGCTGAAAACGACCGGAGACAGCTCGGAAGACGATTCGGGAATTCGGTGGAGGGGGATCGGAAAACATGACGGCGAACGGTTTGGCGGCGGCCCTGGTGGCCTGTGCCGCGGGGGTGATGCTGTGCCCGTCGGGGGCGGCGGCGCAGGCGCGAGGCCCCGTCGAGGTCGACGCTGAGCCCAGCCAGGTCAACCGCGAGCAGCCGGTCGCGGTCCCCGATCCCCGCGACGCGCCCGATTCCCTCAGCAATTTCGACCTGGGGCCGCCGAAGGGCAAGACCAACACCGGCACCTTCACCTTCGGCGGCGCCATCCGCGCCCGCTACGACTGGCGCTTCGACGATGCCAGCCGCGGCGGCGTCCGCAAGGCGCGGGAGAACTTCGACTTCGACACCCTCGCGCTCAAGGCGGCCTACGATTCCGACACCATCTTCGGCGCGGCACAGTACCGGTTCTACGGCGGCAGCTCGATCTACGGCCCACGCAACGGGTATCGCGGCAATCCGGGCGAAGTCCATTTTCCGATGTTCGCCTATATCGGCTACAAGTTCACGCCCGAGAACAGCATCACCGTCGGCCTCAACCAGTCCCCCTTCGGCCTGACCCCGTATTTCGGGACGAGCTTCCTCGAAACGCTCGGCTTCACCATGGGGATCGAGGAAGTCTATAACTTCGGCGTCAAGTTCTCGCATGTCGAGCCGGACTTCAATTATCAGGTCGGCTTCTATCCGGGCGCCAACCCCAACGCCTTCGGTCTCAGCCTCGACAGCGCGCGCTACTCGACCAACATCGTTCGCGCCGACCCCTACGTCACGAACGGCACCAGCAACGCCGAACAGAACATGTTCATCGGACGAGCCGAGTACTTCGTTCTCAAGAACGACACCGCCTCGCTCGCCTTCGGCGCCTCGATCTGGCACTCGGACATCTACAACTTCGACACGCGCCAGACCGGCACCAAGCAGCTCGAAGGCTTGCACGCCCTGGGCACCTACGGCCCCTGGGGCTTCAAGGCGATCTACGTCCGCCAGGACATCGACCCGAAGAACCCCTTCCGCAACGACCTCATCACGATCGGCGGCTTCGACTTCTCGTACAATCTCGCCACGCGCGGCAACTTCATCTCGGGCGAGGTGACCTACAAGGTGCCCGATCCGATCGGACCGTTCACGGTCGTGCCCTTCGTCGGCTACAGCGCCTTCTACAAGGACAAGGCGGCGTTCCGGGCCAGCGAGCGCTTCACGCTCGGCGGAGCCTGGACCCTCACGGCCGATCCGAACCTGATCATCTACACCGAGGCCGCCATCGGCCGGAACGACCCCTATGTCGGCGTCGGCGAATTCAACAACGGCCTCGCCCAGGGCGGCGAGAACCGTTGGAAGTCACGCTTCATCATGAACATCGGGTATTATTTCTAGAACATCGCCCCGAAAGGTGGCCGCCGGCTTTCGGGACGGTGCAAAAACAATGATCTCGAGCGTCGTCCTGGATCCGATATCCAGGACGATGCTCTCTGGCGCTTTCCGACGAAGGGGAGCCAGTTCGTCGGAAGCATGCATGACGACCCGGAGAGGCCGGCCCGCTGCTGGCAGGCCGGCCTCTCCGCGATCCGCGATCTTCGCGAGCATCACGCCGGCTTCCGAGGGAGCCGGCGTTCTCGTTTTCAGGTCGTGCGCTTTACCGTCGCGCCTTGGCGGCCAACGCGCCGCGCTTGGTTCGGCCGAATGCAATCCTGCCGAAGCCCGGCCTTGTCGGAGGCGGGGGAGGGGGAGGGGGCTCGAACGGACGACGGCCGCGCCTCAGGCGCGTGCGCCCTGCGCCGGCCCGATCTTCCGCTCGGCGCTGGGCGGCTGGCCGAAGCAGTCGAGATAGGCCTTCGAGAAGTGCGAGGCCGAGGTGAAGCCGCACTCGAACGCCACCGAGAGCAGCGGCATCGCCGTCTGCCGGATCAGGGTGCGGGCGTGCTCAAGACGGATGCGCAGGTAGTGCTTGGCCGGAGAACGGCCGAGATACTTCAGGAACAACCGCTCGAGCTGGCGGGTCGAGAGCTGCACCGCGTCGGCGAGCTCCTGGCTGCCGAGCGGTTCGGCCAGTGAGGTCTCCATCAGTCCCACCACCCGCAACAGCTTCGGGTGCGAGACGCCGAGGCGCATGCGCAGGTCCATCCGCTGGCGCTCGCCGGACTCGCGGATGCGGTGGTGGATGAGTTGGTCGGCGACCTCCGAGGCCAAGCTCGGCCCGTGGTCGCGCATGATCAGCGACAGCATCATGTCGGCCGCCGCGGTGCCGCCCGCGCAGGTGAAGCGGTTGCGGTCGATCTCGAACAGATCCGAGCCGATCTCCAGCCCGTCATGCTCCGAGACGAGGCCCGGCAGGTTCTCCCAGTGGATCGTCGCCCGGTATCCGTCGAGGAGGCCGGCCTTGGCCAGCACGTAGGTGCCCGTGCAGACCGCCCCGATCGCCGCACCGCGGGCGCTGCACCGGCGCAGGGCCGAATGGAGGGCGCGGTGATCCGGGCGCTGGATGTCGACGCCGCCGCACACGACCATCATGTCGAAATCCTGCGCGTCGCAGAAGCGGCCCGCGACCTTGACCTCGATCCCGTTCGAGGCGGTGCACTTGGCCCCATCCTCCGACCACAGCGAGAAACGGTAGAGATCGCGGCCGACCGCGCGATTGGCGAGCCGCAGGGGCTCGATCGCCGAGGAGAAGGCGATCATCGAAAAGCGGTCGACCAGCATGAAGCCGACGGCGATGCCTCTCCCGGTGATCGCCTCGCTCTCGGCCACCGTATGAGCCGGGCCCGTCTCCCCGGCAGCTATCGTCATTTCCATCCCGACCACCGTCTGTCGGCCTATGCCGCGGCTTGGTGGGCAATTCACGTGCCGCGCCGATCTTTCGCCGGCGAGGAAGCGATGCAGGATCGCTCCGGTTGCAACCGGCCCCGTCGATCAGGAGGCAGCACGTCCGCCGAGGCGGCGCCCATACCGGAACTTAATCTCCGATCGTCGGCCGAACGCAATAGAATAATTCTTGTTCGCCCCCCGTTCACGGCGGCGTGACCAGACAAGACATCCGGATTGTCAGTCAACGGACCGATCCGAGAGACTTGTCGGGCGAGCCGCCGCGCCGTCACTCGAACCGGTCGATGGGGCCTTCCGAGCCGCGCGTTCGCGGAAAATGACTGAAGTCGGGAATCCCAAACTCGCGGTCGCCGTCGATCAAGCCCCGGGGCGAGGGGCGGACCATGATCTGTCAACACCGCGAGGTCGACCGATGCGCCGCTTCTCCCTCACGTCGCTGCTTTCCGAATCCCTGCGGGGCCATACCGGTTGGGGCCGCCAGTGGCGCGCGCCCGAACCGAAGCCCCGCTACGACGTCGTCATCGTCGGCGGCGGCGGGCACGGGCTGGCGACGGCCTATTATCTCGCCACCGTGCACGGCATCACCAACGTGGCGGTGCTGGAGAAGGGCTGGATCGGCGGCGGCAATACCGGCCGCAACACCACGATCATCCGCTCCAACTACCTCTACGACGAGAGCGCGGCGATGTACGAGCACGCGCTCAAGCTCTGGGAGGGGCTCAGCCAGGAGCTGAACTACAACATCATGTTCTCCCAGCGCGGCGTGTTGATGCTCGCGCACAACATCCACGACGTCCAGAGCTTCAAGCGCCACGTCTATGCCAACCGCCTGAACGGCATCGACAACGAGTGGCTCTCGAAGGAAGAGTGCAAGGAATTCTGCCCGCCGCTCGATATCTCGGGGAGCTTGCGCTACCCCGTGCTCGGCGGCGCGCTCCAGCGCCGGGCCGGCACCGCCCGCCACGACGCCGTGGCCTGGGGCTATGCCCGCGGCGCCGACGCCCGCGGTGTCGACATCATCCAGAATTGCGAGGTGACCGGCATCCGCCGCGACGCCTCCGGTGCGGCGGTGGGCGTCGAGACCAGCCGCGGCTTCATCGGCGCCGGCCGGATCGGCGTGGTCGCCGCCGGCCACACCTCGACCCTGATGTCGATGGCCGGCGTGTCGATGCCGCTGGAGAGCTACCCGCTCCAGGCTCTGGTCTCCGAGCCGGTCAAGCCGTGCTTCCCCTGCGTGGTGATGTCGAACGCCGTCCACGCCTACCTGTCGCAATCCGACAAGGGCGAACTGGTGATCGGCGCCGGCACCGACCAGTACACCTCCTACAGCCAGCAGGGCGGCCTCCACATCACCACCCACACGCTCGACGCGATCTGCGAGCTCTTCCCGCAATTCACCCGGATGCGGATGCTGCGCTCCTGGGGCGGCATCGTCGACGTGACCCCGGACCGTTCGCCGATCATCGGCAAGACCCCGGTTCAGAACCTGTTCGTCAATTGCGGCTGGGGCACCGGCGGCTTCAAGGCGACGCCGGGCTCGGGTCACGTCTTCGCCCACACGCTCGCGACCGGCACGCCGCACAAGATCAACGCGCCCTTCACCCTCGACCGGTTCCGCACCGGGCGCCTCATCGACGAAGCCGCCGCGGCGGCCGTCGCGCACTGATCCGGAGCCAGACCCATGCTGCTGATCGCCTGTCCCCATTGCGGCAAACGGCCCGAGACCGAGTTCCGGTGCGGCGGCCAAGCCCACATCGCCCGCCCGGCCGACCCGATGACCGTCGATGACGGCGGCTGGAGCGAGCACCTGTTCGTGCGCGCCAACCCCAAGGGCGTGCATGCCGAGCGCTGGTGCCACATCCACGGCTGCGGCCGCTGGTTCAACGCGCTGCGCGACACGATCAGCGACCGCTTCATCGAGACCTATCCGATCGGCGAGCAGTCCAAATCCGGCGTGAAACCCGGAACGATTCTCGGAACCGATTCCGCAATCCAGAGCGAGATGAGGGCGTGAGATGGCACAGCCGTTCAGATTGTCCCGCGGCGGACGCATCGACCGCACCCGCCCCATCGTCTTCGAATTCAACGGAAAGCCGGTTCACGGCTACGCCGGCGACACCGTCGCCTCGGCGCTCATCGCCAACGGCATCCACCTCGTCGGGCGCTCGTTCAAGTATCACCGCCCCCGCGGCATCCTGAGCCACGGCCCCGACGAGCCGAGCGCGCTGCTCTCGGTCGATCGCGGGCCGGGCCGGACCGACCCGAACAACCGCGCCTCCGTGGTCGAGGCGCGCTCCGGGCTGCGCACGACCTCGCAGAACCACTGGCCCTCGCTCGAATTCGATATCGGCGCGGTCAACGACCTGCTGTCGCCGGTCTTCGTGGCGGGCTTCTACTACAAGACCTTCATGTGGCCGCGGAAGTTCTGGGACCGGGTCTACGAGCCGTTCATCCGCGCCGCGGCCGGTCTCGGCAAGGCCCCGACCCAGGCGGATCCCGACCGCTACGCCAACCGCCACGCCCATTGCGACGTGCTCGTCGTCGGCGCCGGTCCGGCCGGTCTCGCCGCCGCGCTCGCCGCGGCGCGCACCGGCAAGCGGGTCATCCTCGCCGACGAGGGCGCAGAGCCCGGCGGCTCGCTCCTGCACGACACGACCTCGCAGATCGACGGACGCCCCGTCGCAAGCTGGCTCGCCGAGACGCTGGCGGACCTCGACGCGCGGGAAAACGTGATCCTGCTCTCCCGCACCACCGCCTTCGGCTATTACAACCACAACCACGTCGCGATGACCGAGCGCGTCACCGACCACCTACCGTCCGCCGCGGGGCAAGCCCCCCGCGAGCGCCTGTGGCAGGTGCGCGCCGAGCAGGTGGTGCTCGCCGGCGGATCGCACGAGCGTCCGCTCGTCTTCGCCGACAACGACCGGCCGGGCATCCTGCTCGCCGAGAGCGTGCGGGTTTTCCTCAACCGCTACGGCGTGGCGCCGGGCCGCAAGCTCGTCTTCGCCACGAGCGGCGCCTCCGCCTACCAAGCCGCGCTCGATGCGCGGGCTGCGGGCCTCGACGTCACCCTCGTCGATCTGCGCCTAGAGGCGGAGTGCGGGCCGGAGCTGGCGCAGCTGCGCGCGGCCGGGGCCGAAGTGTTGACCGGCCACACCGTGGTCGGTTCGAAGGGCCGAAAGCGCGTCACGGGTCTGATCGTGGCGCCTGTCGGGAGCGACGGCCGGTGCGGCGGCCGTCGCATTCTCTCTTGCGACTGCGTCGGCATGTCCGGCGGCTGGACGCCCGCCGTCCACCTGTTCTCGCAGTCCCGCGGCAAGCTCCGCTACGACGACGCCATCGATGCCTTCGTGCCGAGCATCTCGGCCCAGGCCGAGCGTTCGGCGGGCGCGGCCCGCGGCACCTACGACCTCGCCGCCTGCCTCGGCGACGGCTTCGCCGCCGGTGCCGCCGCCGCGGGCTCGGACGAGCGCCGGGACTTCGCCGCGACGCCGACGCTGACCGGCTTCCAGCCGGTGCGGATCATGCCGACCGACGCCAACCCGACCAAGGTCCGCGCCTTCGTCGACTATCAGAACGACGTCACCGCCAAGGACATTAAGCTCGCGGTCCGCGAGGGCTTCCAGTCGATAGAGCACGTCAAGCGCTACACCACGACCGGCATGGCGACCGACCAGGGCAAGACCTCGAACATGAACGCCCTCGGCATCGTCGCCGGGCAACTCGACAAGGCCCTGCCGGCGGTGGGCACCACGACCTTCCGCCCGCCCTACACCCCGGTGACCTTCGGCGCGCTGGTGGGCCCGGCCCGCCACGCGCTGTTCGACCCGATCCGGACCACGCCGATCCACGAATGGGCCGAGGCCCACGGCGCCCTGTTCGAGAACGTCGCCCTGTGGCGGCGCGCCTGGTACTTCCCGAAGGCCGGCGAGGATCTGCACGCCGCCGTCGCCCGCGAGTGCAAGGCGGTGCGTGAGGGTGTGGGCATCTTCGACGCCTCGACGCTCGGCAAGATCGAGATCGTCGGCCGGGATGCGGCCGAGTTCATGAACCGCCTCTACATCAACCCCTGGACCAAGCTCGCGCCGGGCCGGTGCCGCTACGGGCTGATGCTGAAGGAGGACGGCTACATCCTCGACGACGGCGTCGTCGCCCGCGTCTCGGACGAGTGCTTCCACGTCACCACCACCACGGGCGGTGCCGCGCGGGTGCTCGGCCACATGGAGGATTACCTCCAGACCGAGTGGCCGGACCTCGAGGTGTTCCTCACCTCGACCACCGAACAATGGGCGGTGATCGCGCTCCAGGGCCCAAAGGCCCGCGACGTGATCGCCCCGCTCGTCGACGGCATCGACCTGTCGCCCGAAGCCTTCCCGCACATGGCGATGCGCACGGGCACGATCTGCGGCGTGCCGACCCGGCTGTTCCGGGTGTCGTTCACCGGTGAACTCGGCTTCGAGATCAACGTGCCCGCCGACCACGCCCGCGCGGTCTGGGAGGCGGTGTTCGAGGCCGGCCAGCGCTACGGCATCACCCCCTACGGCACCGAGACGATGCACGTGCTGCGCGCCGAGAAGGGCTACATCATCGTCGGCCAGGAAACTGACGGCACGGTGACCCCGGACGATGTCGGCATGGCCGGGATGATCCCGAAGGCGAAGAAGGACTTCGTCGGCAAGCGCTCGCTGGCGCGTCCCGATGTGGTGGCCACCGGCCGCAAGCAGCTCGTCGGGCTCATGACCGACGATCCCAAATTCGTCCTCGACGAGGGGGCGCAGATCGTCGCCGACACGGCTCAGCCGATCCCGATGCACATGCTCGGCCACGTCACGTCGAGCTACTGGAGCGCCAATTGCGGCCGCTCCATCGCCCTGGCCCTGGTCGAGGGCGGGCGCGAGCGGATGGGCGGCCATCTCCACGTCACCACGCCGGACGGGTTCACCCGCGTCACCGTCTGCGATCCGGTCTTCTTCGACGTCCAGGGGGAGCGCATCAATGCTTGAGACCCGCTACCGCGCTGCCCGCGCCCTGCCGCTCGGCGCCGTGTCCCGTCCCGTCACCTCGGGTTCGGGCCTATCGGTCCGCCCCGTGGGCGCCGAATCGCGCTTCTCCCTGCGGGCGCGGCTCGGTGCCGGCGCCGCGCCGAAGGTCGGCGGGCTCGTGCTCGACGCGCCGATCAACACGGTCGGCACCGACGGCGAGGTTTGGATCGCCCGCCTCGGGCCCGACGAGTGGCTCGTTGGCGGTCCGGAGGCCGACGCCGAGCTGCTGCAGGGCCGCATCCACGAGGCGCTGGCCGGGCTGCCCCACTCGCTGGTCGATGTCTCGCACCGCAATGTCGGCATCGACGTGTCGGGCCGGCAGGCGGCGGCCGCGCTCAATGCCGGCTGCCCGCTCGACCTGTCCGAGGCGGCCTTCCCGCCCGGCAGCGCCACCCGCACCCTGCTCGGCAAGGCCGAGATCGTGCTGATCCGGGCAACCGCCGCGCCGCTCTACCGCGTCGAGTGCTGGCGGTCGTTCTCGACCTACGTCCACGGCTTCCTCAACGAGGCCGTGTTCGGGGTCGAAGGGCCGGCCGCGCATTGATGCGGGATTGATGCATGTGGGCGGCGAGCCCATCTCGTCGCCGATGCCCCCGCGCGGCCCCGGCCATCCCGACGTGATGCGTGCCTCCCCCAAACGTGCCTCTGCCTGAGGGCGAGGCGCCTTTTTAGAGAGCAGCGGATTCGATGATCAGCACCTTCGATCTGTTCAAGATCGGGATCGGTCCGTCGAGCTCCCACACCGTCGGGCCGATGGTCGCCGCGCGCCGGTTCCGCGACACCGTGCTCGCCCGCGGCGGCGTCACCCGGATCAGCGCCGAGATCTACGGCTCGCTCGCCTGGACCGGCCGCGGCCACGGCACCGACGTGGCGATCCTGCTCGGGCTGCTCGGTCACGCGCCGGCCACCATCGATCCCGACCGGACCGCGCCGCTCGCCGACGAACTGCGCCGCACCGGCGATCTCGGCATTCCGGGCGTCCAGTTCGACACCGAGCGCGACCTCGTCTTCAACTTCAAGGACATCCTGCCGCTGCACACCAACGGCATGCGCTTTCGCGCCTACGATGCCGCCGGTGAAGGGATCGAGGACCAGATTTTCTACTCGGTCGGCGGCGGCTTCGTCGTCACGGCCGCGGAAGCCGAAGCCGCCTCGGCCGGAGAGGCCGGGCAGGAGCCGCCGCTGGCCTTCGGCAGCGGGCGCGAACTTCTCGACCTGACGCTGCGCACCGGGCTGACGATCCCCCAGATCCAGCTCGCCAACGAGCTGACCCTGCGCTCGCGCGAGGACATCGATGCCGGCCTCGACGCGATCCGCGACGCGATGTTCGCCTGCATCGAGCGCGGCCTGCGCATGGACGGCGAATTGCCCGGCGGCCTGCGGGTGCGGCGGCGCGCCAAGCGGCTCTACGAGTCGCTGGAGGCGACCAAACTCGCCAACAGCCGGCCGGCCCACGAGATCATGGACTGGATCAGCCTCTACGCGCTCGCCGTCAACGAGGAGAACGCGTCCGGCGGGCGCGTCGTGACGGCGCCGACCAACGGCGCGGCCGGAATCGTGCCGGCGGTCCTGCGCTATACCCGCGACTTCTGCCCCGACTGGAACGACGAGCGCGGACGCGACTTCCTGCTCACCGCCGCCGCCATCGGCGGGTTGATCAAGGCGCGCGCCTCGATCTCGGGGGCGGAGGTCGGTTGCCAGGGCGAGGTCGGCTCGGCCGCGGCGATGGCGGCGGCTGGCCTCACCGCGGCGCTCGGCGGCTCGGCCTTCCAGATCGAGAACGCCGCCGAGATCGCCATGGAGCACCATCTCGGTATGACCTGCGATCCGATCGCCGGCCTCGTCCAGGTGCCCTGCATCGAGCGCAACGCCTTCGGCGCCAACAAGGCGGTGGTGGCGGCCTCGCTGTCGCTGCGCGGCGACGGCCAGCACCGGGTGAGCCTCGACGAGGTGATCGAGACCATGCGCCAGACCGGCCATGACATGCAGGCCAAGTACAAGGAAACCTCGCTCGGCGGGCTGGCCGTCAACGTCGCCGCCTGCTGACGCGCCCCGCGACGGAAGCGGGTGTTTCGCGGCGCAGTCGATCCCGTCCGGCCTTCGACCTATCCCGCCCCCTCTGCCGGCTCCGGCAGAGGGGTTTTTGACGTTGAGGGCATCGTTCGAAAGGGGGCGTCCCGCCTTGGAAAGCGTGGCTCCGGTGGCCCGGCTGTCCACCGCAGATCACGGGCGGCGATGGTCGGGCGAGCGGCGCCTATGCATAATAGGTAAGCAATCTGCTAAAACATGGTCTTTTCTGCACAATGCATGCGCATCAAGCAGAGCTGATCCCAAGCATCCGCGCTCCTCCGACGACTGAGAAAGGCCCATATCCGTCGAAGCGCGAGCCGCCCTCGTCTTGATCAGGGCGGCGCGAACGAGGCTCATCCCATGTTCAGCAAAGTTTCCGAGAGTGTTCGCGCCCATCTTCGCGCCAGAGCCAATGAGGAGGCTTTGATGAACCTGAGCGACGCGGCGCTCGACGATATCGGCCTGACCCGCGGCGCGGTTTCGGAGCTGCGGATCGGCTCCGAGCCGGCCCGCCCGGAGGCCGTGAGCGTCGCACCGCTCTTCGCGGCTCTCGCCTTCCCCAGCGCCCTCCAGGGGGCCTGAACGCCGGTTCGACGCCGCGGGCCTGCGAACGGGCCGGCCAAGAGTGCGCCCTGCGGCCGCCGTCGGTTCCCTTAGCGCATCGTCTGTGCCGAAAGCCGGTGGCCCCCTTTTGGGTCGGTGCTCAAGAACTCTGCCGACACGGGCAGCGGCCCTCAGGCCGCCGCGCTCTCCGGTAGGGTGATCGATGTGGGCTCGTGACCTTCCACCCTCAAAACCTCCACGAGGTCGGCCGGAACGAGCGAGAGGGTGCGCGTGCTGACGAGCGGGTGGATGTTGACCCGCGTCTCGTTCAGCAGGCTGTCCTGAAGGAACACCTGCACGCTGCCCGGCGCGGCGTTGAGCGCCGCCAGCGGCGAGACGGCCCCGCTCCCGACCCCGAGGATCTCGCGCAAAGCGTCGGGACTCGCGAAGGACAGGCCGCCGCGGGCGCCGAGCACGGCGCGGAATGCCTTGAGATCGACGGCGGCGTCGTGCTGGAGCGTCACGAGAAAGTAGGTCTTCTTCCCGTCGCGCAGGAACAGGTTCTTGGTGTGGGCGCCGGCGATGTCGCCGCAGACCGCCATCATCGCCTCGACGGTGAGGACGGCTTCGTGCTCGTAGAGCTTGTAGGCGATGCCGCGCTCGCGCAGCCGCGTCAGCAGGTCGTCCGGGCTCAGGGGCATGGAGTGTCGTTCCGCTCTTCTCAGGTCTTCGGTTCGGCCGGTGCGGCGAGCACGCCGATTTGCCGGAGATAGGCCAGGATCGCGCGGGCGGCGTCCTCGGGATCGGGCTGGATCAGGAGCTGGCCGCTCGAGGCCGCGCCACTCTCGCCGGTGGCCGCCTTCAGCCGCTCCGCCGCCGAGCCGCCCGCGGGCGCACCCTTCACGATCTTCGGCCGGCGACGATAGGGGCGCTCCTCCACGGCCACGTCGACGGTCGCGCGTCCCGCCACGGGGGCCGCAGCCAGCGCCGCCACGCTTCCGCGGCGGGCTCGGCCGTAGGCGAAGGCCAGCGGGGCAGGGGCATCGGGATGACAGGTAACGACGGCCGATCCGCGGATCAGCACCCGGCGCAAGGCCCCACGGCCGAGGCTCTGGTCGAGCCGTAGGGTGCCATCCGGTTCGGCTGCCGCCGCGACCACGTCGGAGACCAGGGGCATCGAGAGGGCACGGGCCAGGGCGTAGGGCACGAGGCCGCTCTCGTCGCCGCCCTGGCTGCGACGCCCGGCCAGGATGAGATCGGGGGCGAGGGCGGCGAGCCGCGCGGCGAGCGCCGGCACGGGGTCGTCTCCGGCCGCGATCGGGATGTGCTCGATCCGGGGCAGGCCCTGGCCGAGGGCTTCGGCGACCGCCCGGGTGTCCGGCCCGGCATGGAGGCCGACGACCTCTCCGCCGACCTCGCCGAGTCCGGCGGCGATCCGGATCGCCTGCGCCTCGACCCGCGGCAGCACGGGCGCGCCGGAGACGGGGTGCTGCCCGGCCGAGAGAAGGACCGCGATCTTCATGTCGGCTCCCCCGCCGTCGCGCCGGCCGCTTCCTGCGCGAGCAGCCGCAGCAGGGCCGGCATGACGGCCTGCGCATCCTGCACCACGGCAAGGCCCGCCCGCTCGATCATCGCCGCGTGGAGATCGGTGTTGACCGCCACCACGTGCTCGCAGCCGGCGATGCCCTGGAGGTGCTGCGGCGCCCCGGAGATGCCGAGCGCGAAGTAGCAGGTCGCGGCAAGCACGGTGCCCGAGGCGCCGACCTGGGTGTGGCGCGGCATCAAGCCGGCATCGCACAGCACGCGGCTCGCGCCCGGCGTCGCGTGGAGCGCCGCCACCACTTGGCGGAAGGTGTCGAGATCGGTGAGGCCGTTGCCGGCCGAGACGACGAATTCGGCGAGCGACAGCGGCACGGTCGCAGGATCGGCCGGGATGCGCGTCGCCGAGACGATGCTGCCGTGAGGTTCGGGCGGCGCACCCTCGAAGGGCAGGGCGCGGGCCTCCCGTGGCGGGCCGGCATAGTCGGCGACCGCGTCCGGCGCCACGGTGGCGAGGCGGGGCGGGGCAAGGCTCTGCTCGACCCGCCGGCCCCGGGCCGGGCGGACGAGGCCCTTGGCGGCCACCACCTCGGCATTGGTGAACAGCGCCTCGCCGAGGCCCACCGCGACGCGGCGGGCGAGGTCGCCGCCATCGAGCGATTCCGGGAACAGGGCGTGGCGCGCGCCCATGCCTGCCAGCGCAGCCTCGATGCGGGCGGCGCGGGCCGCCGGATCGTAGCCCTCCGCACCGTCGAGTCGGAGCACCCGGTCGGCGCCCGCCGGGCCGAGCCCCTCGCACGCGCCCTCCACGATGACCGCGACGGCCCCCTCGCGGCCGGCGAGCACCCGCGCGGCGCCGAGCACCTGCCGATCGTGGCTCGAAAGACGGCCGCCGGGGGCATCCGGCACCACCGCGACGAGGAAGGCGGGCGTCTCGACGATGACCGTCTTCGGCGCTTCCGCCACGGGCGCGGACCGGGGCGCGGCGGTGACGGCCTCACCCCTCGGGCGACCGACCTGGCTGAGGTCGTAGCGCAGCCGCGCCGCCCCGCCGATGCGCTGGGCTGCGCGCTCGGTCCGCGGATCGCGGCGCGGTCGCCCGGAGGCGGTCGAGCGCCGGGTCCGGTCATAACGCGGGCGAGGGCCGTCGCCGGCGATGAAACCGGCTTCCCGCTCGGCCCTCGGATCGCGGCGCAGGCGGCTCATCGGCCCGCCTCCACCGCCTGGAGCAGCAATTCGGCCACGTCGCGGATCTCCGCCTTGCGGTCGGTCACGCCCTCCAGCATCGCCGTGCAGGAGGGGCAGGCCACCGCCACGATGCCGGCACCGGTCTCGGCGGCCTGGGCCATGCGGATGTCGGGAATGCGGCGCTCGCCCGGCACGTCGCTCACCGGCGCGCCGCCGCCGCCGCCGCAGCACATCGCCCGGCGCCCGGAACGGGCCATCTCGCTGCGGGCGACGCCGATCGCGTCGAGCACGGCGCGGGGCGCCTCGGTCTCCCCATTGTAGCGGGCGAGGTAGCAGGGGTCGTGGTAGGTGACCGAGAGGTCCGGCAGGCGGCCGGGATTGAGCTTTCCGGCCCGGATCAGCTCCAGCAGGAAGGCGGTGTGATGCACCACCGTGTAGCGCCCGCCGAAGGCCGGGTACTCGTTGCGCAGGGCGTGCAGCGCGTGCGGGTCGGCGGTGACGATCCGCGCGAAGCGGTATTTTGAGAGCGTCGCGATGTTCTCCCGCGCCAGCGCCTGGAAGGTCGCCTCGTCGCCAAGCCGGCGGGCGAGGTCGCCGGTGTCGCGCTCCTCCGGCCCCAGCACCGCGAAATCGACGCCCGCCTCGCGCAGGAGCCGCACCAGGGCGCGCAAGGAGCGGCCGTAGCGCAGGTCGTAGGCGCCCTCGCCGAGCCAGAGCAGGATCTCGGCCCCGCCCCGATCGGCGATGCGCGGCAGCTCAACACCGGCGGCGAAGTCGGTGCGCGAGGCCAGCGGCCGGCCGCCGGGATCGCCGGCCTGGCGCAGTTCCGTCACCGGCACGACCGCCTTCTCGGGCAGCCCCCCCCGCTCCAGCGTTTCGTGCCGACGTAAGGACACCACCGCATCGACATGCTCGATCATCATCGGGCATTCCTCGACGCAGGCGCGGCAGGTGGTGCAGGACCACAGGGTGTCGGGATGGATGCGCGCGTCCGGGCCGATCAGCCGGGCCAGCGCCCCGCGCTCGCCTTGCCCCGCCCGGCCACCGGGATAGGGGTTGCCGGCGTAAGCCGGTTCGGCGGGCGAGAGGCCGGCGACGAGATCCTGGATCAGCTTCTTCGGGTTCAGCGGCTGTCCGGCGGCGAAGGCCGGGCAGGCGATCTCGCAACGCCCGCAGCTGACGCAGGCGTCGTAGGACAGGAGCCGGTTCCAGGTGAAGTCGGCCGGCATCTCCGAGCCGAGCCGGGGCGCATCGAGGTCGAGGGGCTGGAGCGCGGTGTCGGGGCGGCCTTCGAACCGGCCGGGCCGGGGATGGGCGACGAGGTGGAGCGCGCCGGCGGCCGCGTGGCGCATCGGCCCGTGTCGCACCTCGAAGGCGAGGCCGAGTCCGCCGGCCGCGGCGAGCGCGAGGGCGACGGAACCGAACACGCCCCCGCCGCCGAAGGCCAGCAGCAGCGCGGTGATCGTGCCGCCGATGGCGTAGGCGAGGAGCAGGAACGGCAGGATCTGGAAGCGGCCGGCGGAGAGACGCTTCTGCTTGGCCGGATAGCGCCGGGCGCCGACGAGCAGCGAGCCGATCGCGGTCACTCCGAAGGCCAAAGCCACGAGAAACCAGTAGGGCCGGAAGTCGGCGAGCGGCGGCAGGATCGCCAACGCAGTCAGGATCGAGGACGCGAGCAGGCCGCCGGCGACGACGGCGTGCATGCGCGAGGCGTAAGGATCGCGCGCCACGACGTGGTGGACATCGACGAGGTAGCGCCGGGGCAGCTTGGCGAGCCCGTCGAGCCACGCCACCGGCGCCGCCGTGCCGACGCGCCAAAGGGCGGCCCGGCGCGAGACCTGGACGAGGGCGAGCGCCGCCATCAGCCAGACGAGGCCGGGAAACACCAGGGTCAGGGGGGCGGCGCTGGTCATGACGGTGAGCCTAAAGGCTGGGCAACAGCACGAACCCTCCCCCTCTGCGGGGGAGGGAGGGGGCGGCGACGCGGCTAGCGCCCCACCCGGATCAGATGTCCTTGCACAGCCGCAGGGCGTCGTAGATCGCCGCGTGGATGTTGCGGCCCGAGACCGCGTCGCCGATGCGGTAGAGCGCGTAGCCCTGTGACAGGTCGTAGGGCTGCGGCTCGCCGCGCAGGACCGCGTCCTGATCGGTCTGACCCCGGTTGACCGAGGCCTCCTTCAAGCCATGGTAGAGCCGGTCCACCGGCAGCGTGCCGTGATCGACGACGATGCGGTCGACGAGGCGCTCCTCCTCGGCATCGGTCATGGTGTTGCGCAAAGCCGCGACGAAGCGGTTGCCCTCCGGATAGATCTCGATCAGCTCCATGTTCGGGCTCATCACCACGCCGAGCTTGTACAATTCGCGCAAGTGGATCGGCTGGTTGGTGGTGCCGACTTCCTCCGCGACCATGCGGTCGTGGGTGGCGATCTCGACGAGGCAGCCGCGCTTGGCCAGTTGCTCGGCCACCGACGAGGCGTTGTGCTGGCCCATCTCGTCGTAGAGCAGGACTGAGCCGGTCGGCTCGACCGCACCGGTCAGCACCTCGGTGGTGGTGACGGCGTACTGCTCGGCGCCCTTGGCGTGGCCGCGGAAGGGCGTGCCGCCGGTGGCCACGATCACCACGTCGGGCTTTTCCGCCAGCACGGCCTCTTCGGTCGCCTCGGTGTTGAGGCGCAGATCGACGCCGAGCTTGGTCACCTGCGACACCAGCCAGCGGGTGATGCCCGACATCGCCTCGCGCCAGCCGGCCTTGGCCGCGATCGAGATCTGGCCGCCGGCCTGCCCGCTCTTCTCGAACAGCACCACCGAATGGCCGCGCTCGGCGCAGACGCGGGCTGCCTCGAGCCCACCGGGACCGGCGCCGATCACCACGACGCGGCGGCGCAGGTCCGCCCGGCGGATCTCGTGCGGCATGCTCGCCTCGCGGCCGGTGGCAGCGTTCTGGATGCAGAGTGCGTCGCCACCGACATAGATCCGGTCGATGCAGTAGCCCGCACCCACACACTGGCGGATGTCGTCGGCGCGACCCTCGGACAGCTTCTTGACGAGGTGCGGATCGGCGATGTGGGCGCGCGTCATCGCCACCATGTCGATATGGCCCTCGGCCACCGCGCGGGCAGCGGTGGCGAGATCGGTGACGCGCTGGGCGTGGAACACCGGCACGTCGACCTCGCGCTTGATCGCGCTCGGCAGGAACAGAAACGGCGCCACCGGGAAGGACATGTTCGGCAGCGAGATCGCGTGGGCGATGTGGTCGCGCGCCTGGCCGCCGAGGATGTTGAGGAAGTCCACGAGCCCGCGCTTGGCGTACTCGGTGGCGATCGTCAGGCAATCTTCCTGGCTGAGGCCGTCAGCGATCATCTCGTCGCCGGACATGCGGATGCCGATGACGTAGTCGTCGCCGGCTTCCGCGCGCATCGCCTCCAGCACCTCGATGCCGAAGCGCATCCGGTTCTCCAGGCTGCCGCCGTACCGGTCGGTGCGTTGGTTGACGGAGGGCGACCAGAACTGGTCGATCAGGTGGCCATGAGCGGCCGAGACCTCGCAGCCGTCGAGGCCGCCCTCGCGGCAGCGGCGCGCGGCCTGGGCGAAGCTCTTGACGATGCGGGCGATGTCCTCCTCTTCCATCTCCTTCGGGATGGTGCGGGAGGCGGGCTCGCGCCGGGGGGAGGGCGAGACGGTGGGGAGCCAGTGCTCGGTGTCCCACTTGGTGCGCCGGCCCATATGGGTGAGCTGAATCATCAGCTTGCCGCCATGCGCGTGCACCCGGTCGGAGAATTGCTGGAAGAACGGGATCACCGAATCGTCGGCGACCGAGATCTGGTTCCAGGGCGCGGCGGGGCTGTCGACGGCCACCGACGACGAGCCGCCGAACATGGTGAGCCCGATGCCGCCCTTGGCCTTCTCGGCATGGTAGAGCTGGTAGCGCTCCTGCGGCTTGCCGTCCTTCCCGTAGCCGGGGGCGTGGCTCGTGGACATCACCCGGTTGCGGATGGTGAGGCCCTTGATGGTGAGCGGCTTCAGCAGCGCGTCGGCATTGGCGATCACGGGACGACTCCCGAAGGCAATGGGGGAGACTTGGGGACGCTGACGGCACCGGCCGCCGCGGCGGCCGGGGTTTCTCAGCGTTCGACGACGAGGTCGCTCGTCGGCTTGGAGCAGCACAGCAGCGCCATGCCGGCATCGATCTCGCGCTGGCGGATGCCGCCGGCATGGGTCATGGCGACGGTGCCGGAGGTGAGCTTCGACTTGCAGGTGCCGCACAGGCCCTTGGCGCAGGACGAGGGCAGGCGGATGCCGGCCTTGCGGGCGGCGTCGAGCACCGTCTCGTTCTCGGGGCATTCGAGCACCCGGCGGGTCTTGGCGAACTCCACCCGGAAGGTGCGCACGCCCTCCGTGGGGGCGGCCTCGGCGTCGAGTTCCTGAGCCGCCTCCGCTGCCGCCGCCTGCTCGGCCTCGGGCAATTCACCGAAGTCGAAGCTCTCCTGATGGTGCCGGGCCATGTCGAAGCCGGCATCCTTCAGCATGGCCCGCACCACGTCCATGTAGGGCTTGGGGCCGCAGACGAAGACCTCACGCTCGAGGAAGTCCGGCACCGCCTGGCGGAGGATGTCGAGCGAGAGCCGGCCCTTCGGACCTGCCCAGGTCTCGTTCGGCGCATCGGTCTCGCAGACCGCGTGGAAGCGGAAGGCGGGATCGAGCCGGGCGATCGTCTCCAGTTCGCCCCGGAACACGATGTCGGCGGGCGAGCGGGCGGAGTGGACAAAGGCCACGTCGCGAGCCTCGCCCAGATCGTGGAAGGTGCGCGCCATCGACATCATCGGCGTGACACCGCTGCCGCCCGACAGGAGCAGGTACTTTTTCGCCGGATGGGTGAAGCAGGAGAACTCGCCCATCGGACCGAGCGCCCGCACCGTGTCGCCGGGCTTCAGGTTGTCGTGCAGCCAGTTCGAGACCGGGCCGCCGGGCACGCGCTTGACCGTGAACGAGACGGTGTTCGGTCGGGTCGGCGCCGACGAGATGGTGTAGCAGCGATGGATCGTCTCGCCGCCGACCTCGAAGGAGAAGGTCAGGAACTGGCCCGGCGCGTAGGCGAAAAGCCGGGGCTCCTTCGGGGCCAGCACGAAGGTCTTCACGTCGTGCGTCTCGTCGCGCACCGCGAGGCAGACCAAGCTGTCGTCGGCCTCCGCATCCCAGGGCGCGGAGGCCGCGAGCCGCGCGGCGGCCGGTTCGGAGGAGGCCGACGTCACGGCTCAGCGCCCCAGATGCGCGGCCATGCGGCCGACATACCAGTTGCAGAACTTCTCCACGAGCATCTCGGTGTGCGGCGAGTAGGGGCCGGGCTCATAGGCCGGGCTCGCCACGCCCTGCTGGCAGATGCCGACGAGCTCGCTGTCCTGGTCGTTGGTGGCCTCCCAGACGCCGGTGAGGTTGGCGAGGTCGTAATCGACGCCCTCGACCGCATCCTTGTGGACGAGCCACTTGGTGCGCAGGAGCGAGCGCTCGGCGTCGAGCGGCAGCACCGAGAAGGTGACAATGTGATCACCGAGGAAGTGGTGCCAGGAATTCGGCTGCGTCCAGACGGAGAGGCCGCCGAGCTTGGCGTTGGTGAAGTTGCCGAGCAGCCGCTTGCAGGCGGCCTTGGTGTCGAGCGTGTGGGACTCGCCCTCGCCGTCGAGCGGCAGGCGCTCGGTGCGGAAGCCCGTCACCATCGTGTCGAGCTCCTCGATCTCCTTCGAGGGCAGCCCTTCGATTTCCCACTCCTCGTGGCGCGTCTTGAGCAGGCAGCCGTAGCGCTCCGCGTTGACGCGGTCGTGCTCGTCCATCTCCTCCGGCGCGAAGCCGAAGCCGTAGGCGAAGAGCGGCACGGTCAGCTCGGGATGGTTGGCGCCGCAGTGATAGCACTCGCGGTTGTTCTCCATCGTGAGCTTCCAGTTGCCGGGCTCGATGATGTCCTTCTGGAAGGCGACCTTGGTCTCGCGCACGTTGTGCGGCTCGATGTAGGGCCCGAGGCGCGCGGCCATCTCGTCGAAATCGGCCGGAGGCTCGTCGGCGAGGCAGATGAACAGCAGTCCCGCCAGCGAACGGACATGCACCGGCTTGAGGCCGTGGCACTCCTTCTTGAAGTCCGGGCCCATATGCTCGGCGTGGATGAGGTTGCCTTCGAGGTTGTAGGTCCAGGAATGATAGCGGCAGACGAGGTTGCCGACCGTGGACTTCTCCTCGTGGACGAGGCGGGCGCCGCGGTGGCGGCAAACGTTGTGGAAGGCGCGGATCTCGTTGTCGTCGTCGCGCACGATCGCGACCGAGGTCTTGCCGATCTCGACGACCATCACGTCGCCGGCCTCCGGCACGTCGGGCTCGACGCCGACATAGATCCAGTGGCGGCCGAAGATGACCTCCATGTCGGCCTCGAACACCTCGGGGCTGAGGTAGAACGGGGCCGCGAGGGTGTAGCCGGGGCGGCGCTCGCGCAGCAGGCGCTGAAGCGGGGTCGGCGTCACATCGAGCATGGGGACCTCCCGAGCCGTATCTGGCTTTCGGGAATTATTGTGCGACACGGGTCCGGTCGCTTCCATATCAGCGACATCCCCTTGGCAAACCGCGACGCGGGGAAACCACCGGTTCGCGGGCCTATCCCTGCAGGACCGCCAGCGCCTCGGCGTGCAGCTCCGGGGTCGCCGCCGCGAGCACCCGCCCGTCGGAGTGAAGGCCGAGGTCTTCGCCGTTCCAATCGGTGATGATCCCGCCCGCCGCCCGGATCACCGGAACCAGGGCCATGATGTCGTAGGGTTGCAGGCCGGTCTCGGCGATCAGGTCGCAATGGCCGGAGGCCAGCAGGCCGTAGGCGTAGCAATCGCCGCCGAAGCGGCGCAGGGCGGTTTGCGCGACGAGGCGGCGGTAGCGCGCCGCGTCGGCGCCGACGAACCCGTCGGGCGCGGTGGTGAAGAAGCGCGCCTGCGACAGGCTCCGGCAGGCGCTGGTGCGCGCGGGCTCGGCCCCGAAGCGGGCCTCCCCCGGTACGCCGGTCCAGCGCTCGCCGAGTGCGGGCATGTCGATCAGCCCGACGACCGGCGCCCCGCCGTCGAGGAAGGCGATCAGGGTGCCGAACAGCGGCAGGCCGGTGACGAAGCTCTTGGTGCCGTCGATCGGGTCGATCACCCAGACCGGACCGGTGTCGGGGCTCTTGCCGGGCTTCACGCCCATCTCCTCGCCGAAGACGCCGTGATCGGGAAACCGGGCCTCGATCAGGCCGCGCAGGCGCGCCTCGATGGCGCGGTCAGCCAGCGTCACCGGGCTCGCATCGGCCTTCGTCACGATGTCGAGCGGGGTGCGGAAATAGGCCTGCGCGATCGGGCGCGCGGCCTCGGCCAGTTCGACGGCGAAGGCGAGGATCTCTTCCGGGGCGAGCGTGCCGGTCGTGGGCGGAGGCCGGTCCATCGCTCACAGCGCCTTCAGGAAGAGCGGCCAGCGCGGGTCGTTCATGATCGAGCGGGCGCGCATGTGTTTCCAGATCCCGTACTTGTAAAAATCGAAGTCGAGGGTCGAGATGCGGTTCTGCACCATTGCCCAGGTCGACCATTTCACGTCGGCGAGCGCCTTGTGCACCATCAGGCGCGCGAACAACGCCTCGTCGCAGCGGCCGAAATACTGCTCGATCAGTTCGCGATCGACGCTCTCGGGGAAGAACATCTCGCCGCTCCAGATCGCGATGTCGTAGAGCCGGTCGTTGTTAGAGGCGTACTCGAAATCGATCAAGAGGATCGAGCCGTCCTCGCCGAGAAGGAAGTTGCCCGGCATCGGATCGTTGAAGCAGGGCACGAGGTCGAGGCCCGAGGCCTCCAAGGCCGCCCGCGCCAGCCGGGTCTGGCGGGTGAGCCAGGCCTGATCGGGCGGCAGGAGGGCGCCGAGTTCGGCCGCTTGGCCGTTATGCTCGTCGATCATGTCGAACACGGTCTTGGTCAGCGGCAGGAGCGGGGCAGCGTGGAAGCGGCGGTAGACGCGCATCGCCTCCGCCCGCAGGGCCGGGTCGGCGAAGTCGCGGTTGGTCGAGGGGCGGCGCCCGTCCACGAACTCGGCGATCTCGATGCCGTGCGCGTCGAGGTCGTCGAAGGTGCGGGGGCCCAAGCCGATCCCCTCCGCCTGCCGGCTGGCGGCGCGGGCGGCGACGCGGTCGATGAACATCTCGGTGCCGCGGCCGGGCATCTTGACGAAGTAGGGATGCGGCTCGCCCTCGATCTCGACGCGCCAGTTGACGTTGCTGATCCCGCCGAGCACCGGGCGGTAGCGCGTCGGGCGCCCCTGCCAGCGCGGGACGGCGCGCAGGACCGCCTCGAAGGCGTGTTCGGCCTCCGTTGCGGCTTGACCCAGAGCGATCATGGTCCCCTCCTCACAACGCCCTCAGGGTTTCCTCGAAGCCCGGCCGGCCGACGCGCATCCGGCAGCGCAGGAAGCGCCAGGCGGCGTACTTGCGAAATTCGAGCCCGCGGCGCGGCGAGAGCCGATCCATGGCGAGCGCGCGCAAGGCCCAGTGCAGGTCGTCGGCGGCGGCGTAGGCGCGGGCGCGGTTGAACACGTCCGGCCGGAACGACCCCTCCGCCATCTCGATGCCGGCCTTCATCGGCGTCTCGAAGGGGCAGGCCTCGTTGAGGAAGGCGCCGAGCTGGTAGTGGGGGTCGGTGTCGCAGGCCATGTCGAAATCGACGAGCCGCAGGGCGCCGCCGGGGCCGAACAGCAGGTTGGAGGCGTGCGGGTCGGCATGGGCCGGGCGGGTGTCGGTGCCGGCGGCAGCGAGGGCTGCCTCGATCGCCTCGGCCCAATCGAACAGGAACCACGCATCGGGCGGCAGGGCGTCGCTATCCTCGCCGAGCAAGCTGCGGAGGTGGCGGATCGCCGCGAACACGCTCCAGGGCCGGCCGAAGGCTTCGCCCGCGCCGATGCAGCGGAAGGCCTCGATCACCGTGGCCATGCTGTCGGGCCGCTGCAGCGTGTCGAGGGTGGCCGGGCGCCAATCCGGGCCGAGGCCGCGGAACAGGATCGCGCCCTGATCCGCCGCGACATGCAGCGGCTCCGGCGCGAGGCCCAGCGCAGCGATCTTTTGGGCCGCGCGGAAGGCGGCAGCGGGATCGAGGAGCGTCGCGGCGCAGGGCTCGGAGACCTTGAGGAACAGGCGCGGCTCGGCGCCCGCGCTTTCCGCCACGCGGTAGGTGGTCGATTCGACCCCGTGATAGGAGGGCGAGGCGAGGCCTGGCACCGCCACCGCGTAATGCGGCACCTTTCCCCGCAACTCCGGCCGCGCGGAAAAGGCCTGGCCCAGGGCGGCCTCGGCCAGCCGCTCCGAGGCGTCCTCGGGAACCCCCAGCGCTTTCACCGGCCCTCTCCCGCAGTCTCGATGGCAGCGATGCCCTCGCTTGCCAGGATCATCAGCATGTCGGCGAGCACCTGGGTGCCGAAGGCTTGGTCCTCCGGGCTCGCGAACTCGGTCGGATGGTGCATCACGCCGCCGCGGCAGGGCACCGCCAGCACCACCGCGGGGCAGACGGCGGAGAGGCTGACGGCGTCGTGGCCGCCGATCGTGTCGAGGTGGCGGGTCGGCGTGCCGTTGGCCGCCCCTGCGCGCTCGGCAAGCCGCACGAGGCCCGGCGCCATCGGCCCGGCGGCGCGCCGGTCGATGGCGCGGATCTCGTGGCCGAGTTCGGCGCGGGCGCAGGCGAGATCGATCGCCGCCTTTAGCCGGAGCTCGGCCTCCTCGAGGATGGCGGGCGAGCCGGAGCGCAGCTCGATGAACAGGACCGCCTCGCTCGGCACGGTGTTGGGCGAGTTCGGCCGCACTTCGAGCCGGCCGACGGAGCTGTGCAGGTCGAGGCCGTAATCGGCCGTCATCGCCTTGAGGTCGGCGATCAGGTAGGCGGCGCCGAGGAGCGCGTCGCGCCGCTCGGCCATCGGCGTCGGGCCGGTATGGGCCTGGCGCCCGAGGAAGGCGAGGCGGTACTTGGTGGCGCCCCAGAAGCGGGTGAAGGCGCCGAAGCGCAGGCCCTCGCGCTCCAGCACCGGGCCGCCCTCGATATGCAGTTCGATGAAGGCGTCCGGCACCGGCACGACGTCGCTCCCGGCATAGCCGATCCGCGACAGCGCCTCGGCCACCGTAATGCCGTCGCCGTCGCTTCGCGCCAGCGCCCCGTCGAGCCCGACGGCGCCGGTGAAGACGCTGCTGCCGAGCAGGCTCGGCTGGAAGCGGGCGCCCTCCTCATTGGTCCAGTTGGCGACCGTGAAGTTGCAGGCCGAACGCCTGCCCGCCGCCTGAAGCGCCGCGCGGACCGAAACGATCGCCTCGCAGGCGGCGAGCACGCCGAGCGTGCCGTCGAAGCGGCCGCCGTTGGGCTGGCTGTCGAGATGCGAGCCGACCATCACCGTCGGCGCACCGGGCTCGGCGAGTTCCAGGGCGCCGAACTGATTGCCGATCGCATCGACCCGTGGGGTGAACCCGTGCGCGGAAAACCATGCGGCGAGCCAGTCGCGCGCCTGCCCATCCTCGGGCGACAGGCTCAGGCGGGTGAGGGCGCCGTCCGCGCCGCCGCCGAAGGCCGAGACCGCCTCCATCATCGCCTGGAGGCGGGCGGGGTCGATCCGCACGGGGGCCAGAGGCGTCTTATCGGCCGTCATGTCGGGCATGAATCTCATCGCTGTCTCGGGAGGGGGCGGCGCCGGGCACGCGGTGACAGGCGGCGAAGTCGTGCGCGCCGCACTCGGTGAGGAACGGGGGGATGCGTGGCGCAGGCTTCGAGCGCCTGCGGGCAGCGCGAGCGGAAGGCACAGCCCCGCGACAGGTCGATTGGGCTCGGCGGCTCGCCCTCCATCAGGCACGCCTCCGGCCGGTACTTGCGGAAGCGCGCGGGGGCGGAGGGGATGCGCAGGGCGTCGAGCAGGGCGATCCCGCGCGCCTGCGCCTCCCGGCGGCTCACCTCGGGCATGACGGCGCGCAGCTTCTCGACGATCTGGCGCCCGACCGGCAGGGTCGGGTCGAGGGCGCCCATCGAGTCGCCTTCACGTCCTCCGGCCCGAACGGCTTGCCGTCGTGGACATGCACGCCCTTGCGCAGCTTGATCTGCAGGCGGTGGGGGTCGAGGAGCTGGATGTCGGTGGCGAGTTCGTCGACGACCGTGCAGGGGTCATCGAGGGGCATCGGCGTGCGGGTCAGGAAGCCCATCACGAAGCCCTCGATGTTCTTCTGCGAGAGCGTGGTGTGGGCGGTCGGGTCCCAGTCGCCGGTGATGTTCTCGGCCGAGAGGAGAGCAGCGGCTTACCCGCTTGCGCAAAGGCCGAGACAATCAGGAAATCGGGATCGACCTGGGCAAATCCCACAGCGGCGGCATCGCCCTGCCGGGCGACCTGCAGAAACCGTCTGCGGTCCATTGTTCCGACCACACTGAGGCTCCCGAGTTCCCACGCATCCATCAAAGCGGTCAAAAACCACATTGCAGGACGCGTGCCAGAAGCCACAAAAGGCACCGACCGGTCAGCTTGGCGGCAACCGCCGCCGCGGTGGGCGGCGCTGGTCAGGGGACGGGCAAGTCACCCCAGCGATCTGCCCGTTTCAGCGGCAGACGGCGCGGGTTAAGACCGGGCGCCCCGGCACGACGCCGGGGCAGGGCGGGCATAGCTGGATCGAGCGGTCAGCCCCTCAGAAATCAACCGAGGCGGACACGATGAAGGTGCGCGGTGCGCCGACGGCGAGGAAGCCGCGGGTGGCGGAGGCCCAGTACGCGTTGTCGAACACGTTCTCGACGACGGCACGCATCACCACCGGCTTCCCGTTCACGCCCTCGAAGGTGTAGCGCAGGCCGGCATCGAAGCGGGTCCAGTCCGGGACGGATTGGGTGTTGGCCTGATTGAAGAACACGCTGCTCGTGTAGAGCGCCCGGCCGGTCAGGGTCAGGCCCGGCGCAAGCCACGGCGGCAGATCATACTCGCCGTAGAGGTTGAACGCCGTGTCGGGAACGCCCGGTGCGGCGTTGCCGTCGAACGTGCCGCCCGCCGTCCGAGCCAGTTGCGCGTCGAAGAAGGTGACGCCGCCGACGAGCCGCACCCCCGGCACGGGTTCGCCGAAGGCCGTGAACTCGACACCGCGGTTGCGCTGGAGGCCGTTGACGGTGAAGAGCCGCCCGGCCGTGAAGGCGTTCGGCTGCTCGATCTCGAACAGCGAGGCCGTCACGGCAACGGTGCCGAAATCGTATTTGGCGCCGACCTCCTTCTGGGTGCTGACGACCGGCGGGAAGATTTGGCCGGGATTATCCACCGCCCCGGTATTCGGCGCGGTCGGCCCCACTTCGAGCGCCTCGATGTAGTTGCCGTAGAACGAAAGGTTGTCGAACGGGCTCACCACCAGGGCGATGACGGGGCTGATCCGGCCCTCGGTGTAACCGGAGACCTGATTGCCGAAATCCGCTCCGGGGCGGGTGGCGAAACTCTTCAGGTTGATCTCCTGATAGCGTCCGCCCAGCGTCAGCAGGACGCGGTCGCCGCCGAGCGACAGGGTGTCGGCCACCGCCACGCTGCGCACGGAGAGATCGTTGAAGAGCGGCTGCCGGCTGGAGCGCGGGAAGCCGAAGCTGGAGATCGAACCGAACGGTGGGGAGACGGGATCGTAGATGTTGGTCTGGAAGGTCGGGAATCTCGGCGCGACGTAGCCGCGCGAGAAGTTCTTGTTCACCGCCTCGACGGCCGACACTGTGAACTGGTGACCGATGATGCCGGTCTGGAAATTGGAGCGCAGGCCGATCTCGCCGGTCAGGCCCTGCAGCTCGATCGGAGCGATGGCCAGCGAGTTGGTGGCTTGGCCGGCCGGCCCCGTGATCTGGTAGAAGGACGAGAGCGAGTCTTCGCGGTAGCGGCTGATGCCGCCCGCGGCGTAGAGCGTCGTGTCGGGCAGCAGGTCGTACTCGACCCGGCCCGCGGCCATGCCGTAGCTGCTGTCGTTGTACTCGAACGAACTCGCGGTGTTGATCCGCCCGTTCGGCGCGCGGGGGATAGCGATGTTCGGCGCGACCGTATTGAAGATCGAGACGGGCGCGGTGATGTTCTGGTTGGAATGGACGAGGTCGAGCGAGGCGCGCAAGCGCTCGCCGCGATAGTCGAGGCCGAGGGTCGCGACGCCAACCTCGATCTCGTTCTTGTCGAGGGCCGTGGCGCCGGTGCGATAGGCGCCGTTGAAGCGCACGCCCCATTCCTTGAAGTCGCCGAAGCGCCGTCCGAGATCGGCATGGGTCCAGATCTGCGCGTCGCTGATATAGGTCGTCGTGATCCGCGTCAGCGGCTCGTCGTAGGCACGCTTGGGGATCAGGTTGATCGTGCCGCCGACGCGGCCGATGCCGCCGCTCAGGAGCGAGGTCGGCCCCTTCAGCACCTCGACGCGCTCGATGCCCTCGACGAAGTGGCGGCGCGCGTTGGTGAGATAGAACAGACCGTCGAAGGCGGTGTCGACGTTGGTCACCGAGAAGCCGCGGATGAAGTAGGAGTCGCGCTCGCTAAAGGCTGGGACATCGATCCGCACGGATGGGTCGTTCAGGACCACGTCGCCGACCGTGCGCGCCTGCTGGTCGCGGATCAGCTTGTCCGTGTAGCTCGTCACGTTGAACGGGGTCTTGAGGACGGAGCGGTTCCCGAGCGCGCCGAGCCGGGCTCCGGTCGCGACTTGGCCGCCGGCATAGGGGACGGGCGGCTGCCCGACGGTGCCGGAGGCGGGCGGCAGGCCGGCGGTCGCAGCACGACCTTGACCTTGCCCCTGGACATGGAGCTCGTCGAGCTGCACCGCGCCCGCGGCCTCCGCGCCGAGCTGGACGTAGCGCGGGTTGACCAGGGTGATGGTCGAGGCGCCGGCCGGGCGGTAGGTGAGGCCGGTGCCCTCCAGGAGCCTGGTCAGGGCCTCGATCGGCGCGAACTCGCCGGCAAGCCCTTGCGTCTCCAGCCGCGCCGTCAGTTCGGTCGGGTAGACCAGCTTGACCCCGGCCTGCTCGGTGAAGGCGACGAGGCCGCGCTCCAGCGAGCCCTTCGGGATGGCGAGGCGAACCGGGTCAGCGGCCATCGGCGCCTCGGCCAGGATCGTGCGCGCCGCCGGGCCGCGCGGGCGCTTCGCCTCAGCGGTGATCTCGCCGGCCTGGACAGCCGCCTGTGCCATCACCGCGACCGACACGCCGGCCAGCGCGAGCCCCGCCACCCGGCCCCGTGAAAACCTGCGCGCACGCGACGCCATGCCAAAGCCCCATCGATCCATCGCGAGGGGCGGCACGCGTCGCGTCATCCGCGCCCTCGATGATGAAGATCAACGGGCGCGCGAACTCCTGACGTGGCGCGCGCGAATTTTTTCGGCCGACCTCACAGGGGCGATCCGACCAGAACCAGCAGGGGCGAGAGGCGCCGGATGCGGGCGCCCATGGTCGCGGCGATCACGTCGAGGGCCTCGTCGGTGTTGCGGGCGTCGAAGGCGCCGGTCACCCGCCGCTCACCGAGCCGGGAATCGAGCAGCACGATGCGCCCGCGGCGGTAACGGTCCAGTTCCGCCAGCACCGCCGCCAGCGGCCGTCCGGCGAAGATCAGCCGGCCGTCGCGCCAAGCCAGGTCGCGCTCCACATCGGCCGCCGCCACCTGCAGGGCGCCGCCGCCGACACGGATTTCCTCTCCGGCCGAGACCACGGCACGCCCGCTCGGCCCCGACACGTCGACCCGGCCCTCCGCCACCCCCACGGGGCGGCCCGCCCCGTCCGCGCGCAGGAAGAAGCGGGTCCCGACCGCGCGCACGCTCAGGCCGCCGCCGCGCACGACGAACGGGCGGTTCGGATCGGGCACGACATCGAAGCTGGCCTCGCCGCGCAGAAGAGCGATCCCGCGCTCCTGCGCGGTGAACCGCACCGCGATCGCCGTGTCGGTATTGAGCGCGACCCCGCTGCCGTCGGGAAGCGTCGCGTGCGCGATGGTGCCGACATCGCTCCACAGATCCGCGCGCAGCCGGTCGAGGAGCCCGACCTCATACGCCAGCCCGCCTCCGATCAGGGCGAGGGCAGCCAGGCCCGAGAGCGTCTTCGGCGACCCCTTGGGCGATCCCTTGAGCGACCCCTCGGGAGGTCCCTTGGCAGGTTCCTCGAGAGGGCCCCTGCGGGGGCGGGGATCGGGAAGCTGCCCGAGCCTGCGCCACAGCGCATCCATCTCGGCATAGGCCGCCGCGTGAGCCGGATCGGCCTCGCGCCACGCCTCGAACGCCCGGTGGTCGGCCTCTGTGGCGTCGGAGGAGGATAGCCGCGCGACCCAGGCTGCGGCCGCGCGCTCGATCGGATCGTCCCCGTCATCGATCCCGTCGGCCTCTGCCCCGTCGCTGCCGGCCACGTCTCATCCCCCGGGGGCTTCCGGCAGCCCGACATGGCGCCGCGCGGGTGTCCTACCCCCTTAGATCAACGAGATCGCGGTCTCCTGATGCGACTCGTTCAAAAAAGATCGAGGCGGCTGCGGCGGCACTGCAGGAGGGCCTTGATGATGTGCTTCTCGACCATGTTGCGGGAGATGCCGAGGCGCAACGCGATCTCCCCGTTGGGAAGGCCGTCGAGGCGGCTGAGCAGGAACACCTCGCGGCAGCGGGGCGGCAACGCGTCGATCACCCCGGCGAGGCGCCGCAGCTCCTGACGGGCGATCGCCTGCCGCTCCGGGAGAGCGTAGCCGTCGGCCACCTCGGCCAGTTCCGCCTCGCATTTCGCCGCAAACAGGGTCCGTTCCAGCCGGCCGCGGTTGCGCATCCGCAGGGCCACGTTGGTGGCGATGCGAAACAGCAGGGCGGACGGGTGCTCGATGCTCGTGCGCGAGAGCGCGGCGACCATGCGCATATAGGTTTCCTGGCTCGCATCCGCGGCATCGGCCGGGTTGTCGAGCAGGCGGCCGAGGAAGCGCCGGAGCTTCAGGCCCTCGTGCCGGTACAGGGCGTCGATCGACACCCCCGCCGACCCTCCCGTCATGACATCGGCCCCGTCGCTCACAGATGATCCCGCACCGTTCGATCAGTGAGGAGCGACCAGAACGAGAGGGGCGAACGATGCAAGTCCCGCAATAGCTTGTATAATTTCCAGTCTAGATGCCGGCGCTTTCGCAACGCGTTGGACGAACAGTCGAAATGACGGCCTGAAGCTGAAGACAAGAATTATTACAACTCAAGCATCGAGACCATTTCATCATCTCGTTGCAGATCGGCAACAGGCTGGTCCGTTGCCGCGCGGCAGGCGCCTCACCTGCCCGAGCCACCCGGCGCGGCGGAAACCGAGATCGGAAATCGAGCCCCGGCCCGAACGGAGCCGGCGGCATGATGGGCGCCGCGACGAGGCGGCGACGCGGCACAACCACCGATCGGGCGTTATACGCGCCGCTTCTCGAGGGGACGCCGTGGCAAGCGGTCGACCTCAAGGCGAAGCCCGCAACGGGCAAGAATAAATCAAGGGCATCCGCACCGCCAAGCAACTGCAACGGAACAACAAACGCCACACCACCCTATATCAAGAACAATTCCAATCGGATCGACTTCGCTTGACGCACACTCGAAGTTTGCGCAACACGAACTCAGCTTTGCGCGATTCGAGGGAGCCCTCAGTCCGATGAGCAAGTACAACAATAAGCAATTTTCTTACTCTTACGCTTCTCCCAACATCTTCTTCCCACTTACAGAACCGCGCATCGATTTTTGCCCCTCTCCGCAACGGTGAGTTCGGCACGCCGTCAGCCCGCACGACGGCGGTGAGGCCCGCGCGCCGGCACGCGGATGGCCGCCGTCATCCGCGTGCGGGGCCGCCGACGCGCCATGTGGGGCGCCGTCGATCGACAGAACGGCCGGGGCCGGCCCCGAAGGCTCCTTTCGAGGATGAGGTTTTGAGGATCATGCCACCATCGTCTCAAGCCGTGGCCGAGGCGGCCGCCTTCCGCAGCTTCGCCAACGGATATCTACGCGAGATCGACCCCGGCATCCGGGTCCGCCACGCGCTGCCGGACGGCCCGCCCGCACGCTGCGTCGAGTGGAACCTGCGCAGCCGTCGCCTCGCGATCCGCGCCGAGATCCTGTCCCCGTCGCTGTGCGGCGCGCACGCCTTCGGCCGTCTCTGGACGCGTCACCTGCACGAACCGCGCTGGCGGGCGGTGGCGCCGATGCGGGCGCTTCAGGAGCTTCTCGGCGAGGCCTATTCCCGCGCCGACGAGGGCCGGGGCGAGACCGCCCGCGAACGCGAACTGGAACTGCTCGGGCGCGTGCTCGACAGCTACCGCGAGACCGCACGCCTGCTTGATTTCGCGGAGCGGGAGGCGGACGCCACCGGCTTCATCGCCGCCGAGCGCGCCCTCGTCTTCGGCCACTGGCTGCACCCGACGCCCAAGAGTCGGCAGGGCCTCACCACCTGGCAGGCCCGCACCTACGCGCCGGAGGAGGGCGGCTCGTTCCGGCTCGCCGTGTTCGCGGCGCAGGCGAGCCTCGTGCGCCACGATTCGGCGGAGACCCGCGCCGCGCCCGACCTCGCCCTCGACCTCATCGGCTCGGATGCCGCCCGCCTGGATCTGCGCGCGGGCGAGATCGCCCTGCCGATGCACCCGCTCCAGGCCGAGGCGCTGATGCTGGAGCCGCACGTCGCGGCGCTCGTCGAGGCGGGCCGCCTGCGGCCCCTCGGCGCCTTCGGCCCGCGCTTCACCGCGACCTCCTCGCTGCGCACCGTCTACGCCGCCGAGAGCCCGTGGATGGCAAAGTTCTCGCTGCCCGTCACCCTCACCAACTCGCTGCGGGTGAACCGGCTCGCCGAACTCAAGGCCGGGGTCGCCATGGCACGGCTGCTGGCAAAAAGCGGGTTCGGCGCGCGCCATCCGAATTTCCGGATCCTGGCCGACCCCGCCTATCTCACCCTGCATTGTCCCGGCCGCGAGGAGAGCGGCTTCGAGACGGTCCTGCGCGAAAACCCCTTCCGGAACGGCGCGGAGCGGGGCGTCGCCACCCTGGCGGCACTCACCGCCGAGCCGCTGCCGGGCCGCCTCTCGCGGCTGGAAGCGCTCCTGCGGCAGATCTGCCCGGAGGGCGCGGCCGACCGGGCCCAGGCCGCCCGCACGTGGTTTAGCCGCTATCTCGATTGCATGCTGGAGCCCGTCGTCGCCCTCTACGACGGGCACGGCATCGCGCTGGAGGCCCACCAGCAGAACGCCCTGCTGGATGTGGCCTCCGGCTGGCCGGAGCGCGGCATCTACCGCGACAACCAGGGCTTCTACCTCTCGGAGGCCGCCCGCCCGCGTCTCTTGCGCGACGCGCCCGAGACCGGTTCGATCGCCTCGCTCTACTTCGCCGACGGAGAGATCCGCCGACGCCTCGCCTACTATCTCGTGGTCAACCAGATCTTTTCCGTGATCGCCCGGATGGGCCATGACGGACTGGCGCGCGAGGAAACGCTCCTCGACGACCTCGCCCGCCGCCTGGAGGCGATGGCGCGCCGCCTGACCGGCGCCGGCCGCGCCTTCGCCCGTTCGGTGCTCGACGGGCCGACGCTCTGCACCAAGGCCAACCTGCGGGTGCGCCTGTGCGACCGCGACGAACTCGCCTCGGGCGACGGCCGCGGCAACTACATCGACATGCCGAACCCGCTTCGCGCGGCGGCTCGGGGCGAGGCCGGCCATGCCCTCGCTTCGTGACGAAAGGGAGCCGCCGGAGACGCGCGTCCTGCGCCAGTTGGCGGAGGCCGTCCTGTTCGAGGGGCTGGCCGAGCGCGGACCTGTCGGCGCCTCCGATCGGATCGCATGGCGTCTCGGCCCACACCGCTTCCGCGCGACGGGCACGCTCGGCGCCTTCGGCCGCCCTCGCCTCGCCCCCGGTTCGGTCGAGATGGCGAACGGGGAGGGGGGCTGGAAACCGGCCGATCTCGCCGCCCTCGTCGAGGCCCTGCCAGCCGCTCCCGAGCACCGGGCGCGGCTGCTGGCGGAGCTTGACCAGACGGTCGAACTCTGCCGCTGGAACGCCGAAAACCTGTCGCTGCCGGAGCGCCGCACTCTGCCCTTCGCCGCGCTGGATGCAGCGCTCTGGGAAGGCCATCCCTACCATCCGAGCTTCAAGGCCCGCACCGGCTTCAGCCTGGAGGATCACCGCCGCTACGGGCCCGAGGCCGCTGCGCCGTTCCGCCTCGCATGGCTGGCGATCCGCCGCGACACGATCGCTCTCGCAGGACCGGCCGCGGAAGCCGCGTTCTGGCGGGCCGAACTCGGCGGGGAATGGGACGTGCTGGCCGACCGTCTCGGCACGGCCGGGCACACCCTCGGCACGCACGCGCTGCTGCCGGTCCACCCTTGGCAGATGCGCCGGCTCGAAGGCGACGCCCTGCGCCCCTGGCTGGCGGAGGGCCGTGCGGTCGCCCTCGGCACCGCCGGCCCGCGCTACGTCGCGAGCCAATCCCTGCGCACCCTGCACAACCACGACGATCCGTCCGCCGCGAGCGTGAAGCTGTCCTTGAGCGTGGTCTCGACCTCGAGCCTGCGCATCCTCGATCCGCATTTCGTGCTGACCGGCCCGGCCCTGTCGGACTGGCTCGCGGAAATCGTCGCCGCCGACCCCACACTGCGTAAGCAAGTGACGGTGCTGCGTGAATACGCCGCCGTGCTAGCCGACCGGGACGGGCCGCTCGCCGGCCATCTCGCCGCGATCTGGCGGGAGAGCCCGCGCCTCGCGCCCGACGAGGCGGCCGTGCCCTTCAACGCGCTGGCCGTGTGCGAGGCGGATGGCCGCTCGTTCGTCGGGCCCTGGCTCGAACGGTACGGCCGCGACGCTTGGCTCGACCGTCTGGTCGCAGTCGCGGTGCTGCCGGTCTGGCACCTGCTCGCCGCCCACGGCGTCGCCCTGGAAGCGCACGGCCAGAACATGATCCTGGTCCACCGCGACGGCTGGCCGGATCGGGTGATCCTACGCGACTTTCACGAGAGCGCGGAATACACCCCCGACTTCGTGACTGACCCGGCAGGCGTGCCGGATTTCGGGGCGATCGACCCCGCCCATGCCGGCCCGGCCGACGACCGCTTCCACGCCATGCGCTCAGCCGCGACGCTGGCCGAACTCGTCACCGACAGCCTGTTCGTCTTCAACCTCAGCGAGATCACTAGCCTTCTGACGCGCCGGCACGGCCTCGACGAGGCGGGCTTCTGGCGCCAGCTCGGCCGGCGGTTGCGGCGCCACGCTGCGGAGCACGGGCTGGAGGCGCGCTTCGCCCGCCTCGCCGTCGAGGCGCCGCGGCTGCGGGTTGAGGCGCTGCTGTCGCGCAAGCTCGGGCTCGGCGAGGCGCGGAGCAGCCTCCACGCACCCAACACCCTGTTTCCTTGCCCCGACGCCCCTTCCGGAGCCTGCATGATCGAGATCGACGGCCGCACCATCCCAGCAGACGAGATGGAGGCCGCCCTCCGGCGCGTCGCGGACGCGGCGGCCCTGCGCGGCGGCAGCGGCGAGCGCATCGCCGCGCGCTTCCGCGACACCGCCCAGAGCCTCGCCTTCATCCTCGCCGCCCGCCGGCATGGCGCGAGCCTGCTGCCGATCCATCCGGCGCTCCCGGATGAGGGCGCACGCCGGCTCGCCGAACGGGCCGGCTGCCATCGCCTGTTCCTCGACAGCCTGGAAGGCGAGGCCCTCACCGCCGCCCCCCCGCCGGCACCGGGGGAGGGCGAGCTGCTCCAGATGAGTTCCGGCACCACCGGCGCGCCCAAATGCATTGCCCGCCCCTGGAGCGCGGTCGAGCGGGAGGTCGAGAGCTACGTCTCGTCATTCACCGAACCGGACGGGATGACTCCCGTGATCGCCTGCCCGATCACCCATTCCTACGGGCTGATCTGCGGCCTGTTCGTGGGCTTACGCCGCGGTCGCGTGCCGGTGATCGTGGACACCACGAATCCAAAGTATCTCCTGCGCCGCCTGCGCGAGATCGAGCGCCCGGTGCTCTACACGGCGCCGGCCATGCTGCACACGCTGGCCCGGCTGATGCCCGAGGGCGAGACGATCCACGCGGCGATGGTCTCGGGCACGCTCCTGCCCGCGCCTTGGTTTGCCGCCATCCGGGAGCGCGTCACCCACCTGTTCCAGCAATACGGCTGCTCGGAAGCCGGCTGCATCGCGATCAATCCGTATCTGCGCCGCGCCGACGCCATCGGCCGCCCGCTGCCGCATCACCGCGTCCGCGCGGGAACGGGTCCCGAGGCCCCGGCGGAGATCGTGGTCGAGGGGGAGGGCGGCACGATTCGCACCGCCGATCTCGGCTATCTCCAACCCGACGGCATGCTGGTCTTCGTCGCGCGCCGGGACGACATGATCAACGTCTCGGGCCTCAACGTCTATCCCGGCGAGGTCGAGGACGTGGTGATGGCGCTGCCCAGCGTCACCGACGCCGTCGCCTTCGCCCGGCCCGATCCGTTCGCGGGCGAGCGGGTGACGCTGCTGTTCAGCGCCGACACCCCCGTGCCGCCCCGCACCCTTCAGGACTGGTGCCGCCGCTGGCTCGCCGGCCATCAGGTGCCGGTGGAGGCGGTGCAGGTCGGCGCGATCCCGCGGGAGGCCAACGGCAAGATTTCGCGACGCGCGGTCGCCGCGCAGTACCGGGACGGCGGCCTGGAGGCGGTGGCGTGAGCAACGAGACGTTGATCGCCGCGATCGGCACGGTCCTGCGCGAGGAGATGCGCCATCCCCATCTCGATGGGTTCGGGCCCGACGCACGGCTGAACGAGGATCTCTACCTCGATTCCGTGCAGTTGCTTCAGCTCATCCTGGCACTGGAGATGACGCACGGCGTGGCGGTGCCGGAAGAGGCGATCAACCGGCAGGACGTCTCGACCGTGGCCGACCTCGCCCGCCTCCTGGCACCGGGCGCGGAAGCGGTCGCACCGGTCGCCGCCGAACCGGAGGCCCCCTCCGAGGGCGTCCACGGGGCGATGCCCTACGATCTGAAGATCCACTGCTTCGTCAGTTGCGTCTGCGACGGGCTGAAACGCCGCGGCATCGATCACCGTCCGTTCTACGCCCTGATCTGGGATGCCGAGTTCGCGATCACCGACGGGTCGAAGCTCGCCTACCACTCGGACGCGATGGATCACGAGTCGTTCCGCTACTGGTTCGAGCGGCTCTACGGCGTGCCGCTCGTGCCCTGGTACGACCATTCCCGCTCGAAGGACGAGAACGTCGCCACTCTGCTCGACCTGATGGAGCGGCGGGAACCGAACGAGTGCATCATGGTGATGCTCGACATGTTTCACCTCCCGGAGCGGGAGAACAAGTTCAACCAGAACCCCTTCCCGCACTACCTGCTGGTGTCGCTCTCCGGCGATCCCGACCTCTGGCAGGTGCGCGACCCCGACTTCCGCTGGGAGGGCATGATCGAGCGCGAGCGGATGCTCAACGCCATCCGCCAGCCGAGCGTGGCCGGCGGCTACCGCTTCGATCCCTCGCGCGCCCATCCGCCGAGGGACACGGATCTGGCGGCCTTCTTCGATGCCTGCTTCCGGCTCGACGCCAACCCGCTGATCGATGCGGCGCGGGCCATCGTGCTCGCCCATGCCGAGGGGCGCGGCGGCCTGAAGCTGACCGATCTCGGCGAGGCGTTGCGCGAACTGCCGGTCATCACCATCCGCAAATGGGCCTACGAGCACGGCTTCGCCTTCTTCTGGCGCGCCTTGCGCTGGCCGGACCCGGAATTCCAGCGGATCTGCGACGAGATCGAGGCCCTGGTGAACGGCCTCACCGCCCTGCACTACGCCGTGCTGAAGCTCGCCCGGACAGGGGACGCGGCCGAACTCGCCCCCGTCCTCGCGCGGCTCGATGCCCTCGATGCGCAGGAATTCGCGATCAAGCGGCAGCTCGCCGCGGCCTACGCCGCGTGGCGGCAGAGAAGCCCTGACCTCGGAAACGCCGCGCCGCCCTCCCGCGAAAGGCTCCCCGCATGAGAGTTGCCCTCTGCACCATCAGCTTTCGCCATCATCTCGTGTCGATCGGCGAACTCGCCCGCTTCGCCCGCGGCCACGGCTTCGACGGGATCGAGTTGTGGGGGGTTCACGCCCGCAATCTCGGCCCCGGCGACCACGCCGAATGGCTCGCCGCCTACGGCCTGCGCGTGCCGATGCTGAGCGACTACCTGCCCCTCGACGCACCGCCAAAGACCCTGACCGAGCGGACGGCCGAACTCGCCCGGCTCGCGGGAAGCTGGGGCGCGCCGCGCCTGCGCACCTTCGCCGGCACCAAGAGCAGCGCGGACGCCTCGGCGGAGGAGCGGGCGCAGGTCGCGGCACGCCTGCGGATGGCGGCGACCCAGCTCGCCGATCACGGCCTGCGGCTGGTGGTCGAGACCCATCCCGGCACGCTCGCCGACACCACCACCTCACTCCTCGACCTGCTGGCTTCGGTCGATCACCCGAACCTCCGGGTGAATTTCGACACGCTCCACGTCTGGGAGGGCGGCGACGATCCGCTCGCGGCTCATGCCCGGCTGAGCCCCTATATCGACTATTACCACCTCAAGAACGTGCGCAGCCGGGCCGACCTGCCGGTGTTCGAGCCGGCCAACGTCTACGCCGCGGCCGGACGGCGCGAGGGCATGACCGCTCTGTTCGAGGGCGCGCTGGATTACGGCGCCTTGCTGAAGACGCTGCCGCCACAGGCGGAAGCCTCGCTCGAATGGTTCGGCGACGCCTCGTTCGCGGTCCTGCCGACCGACCTTTTCCGCGTGCGCAGTGCCACCGCCGGCCGTCGCGCCGCCGGCCCCCGCCACGCCGCGCGCTGAGCAGACACCGAAGCGCGAGGAGATCGCCAGGAGATCGCCATGACCGAGAGCCACGCCGTCGTCAGCACCCCGCATGCCGGCCGCTATCTCCAGCAGCTCTGCAAGCACTGGGCCCACCGGTTCGAGACCGAGTTCAGCGCGACGAACGCCCGGATCGCCCTGCCGCTCGGCGAGACGCGTCTGTCCGCCGACGCCGAGACCCTGACGATCGATCTGACCGCACAGGACGCCGCCAGCCTGCCCGGCCTGCGCGACGTGGTCGTGCGCCACATCGAGCGCTTCGCCTTCCGCGAGACGCTGCGCTTCGACTGGACGTGAGCACCGTCGCACGAGCCGGCCGGCCTGCGTTGTTTTGGCAAGCACAGCGTACCTCATGCTGAGGCGCCGAGCTGAAAGCTCGGCCTCGAAGCACGCCTGAACGATCGCCCCGCGGCATCGGGTTGCCGGGAGAACCGTCGCGATGTGCTTCGAGGCTGCTGACGCAGCACCTCAGCATGAGGAGCATTCAGATTGCCTGAGCAAAACAAGGCAACATCTTCGACAAATTCTGAAATCAGCGGCACGAGGAACGATATGGACCTGACGATACGGGCCATGCGCGAGGACGATGCGCAGGATCTCTTCGAAATCTACAATCAGCCCGCCTTCCGCTTCGGCACCCTGGCACTTCCTTACGAATCCTTCGAGGCCGTGAAGAAGTGGGCCGAGCCGCGCTCGCCGCGCGATCTCCACCTCGCGGCGGAGCGGGAGGGACGCCTCGTCGGGGCGGCGGCCCTGCGCCCCTTCTACGGCCGGCGCGCCCACGCGGCGGAGTTCTGGATCGCGGTACACGAGGATTTCGCCGGCAACGGCATCGGCTCGCGGCTCCTCGCGGCGGTGATCGACACCGCGGACAACTGGATCAATGTCTCGCGCATCGAGATGACGGTCTTCACCGACAACACCCGCGCCATCGCTCTCTACGAGAAATTCGGCTTCGTCATCGAGGGCACGCACCGGGCCGCCTCGTTCCGCAACGGCCGCCTCGACGACGTGCATTGCATGGCCCGCCTGCGCCCGACGAGCGGGCACTGAATCCGGTACGGATCGCCCGAGCGTCTTCGAGCGTCGAAGCCCCTGGATCCCAGGAACATTGCTGATTTCGCGAAGGTTTCGCCCGTCAGACTCCGGCACCGCTCCCAGACAATCGGCGCCTGGCTGTCGTATCCAGACCGGGAGATCCGATACCATGCATCGGCGCGATTTTCTGACGACTCTGCTGACCGCAACGGCCGCGCTGGCGGTGACCCGCACGGCGCTGGCCCAACCGGCGCCGGCCGGTGCCATGCCGACGCCCGTCTATCTTGCCATGGCGACGAAGGGCGGCCTGTTCCTCGAGAACACGGCGCGCGACGCCCACGCCAAGACCCGCAATCCGCGCGTCAAGGCCTTCAGCCGGGCCGAGGTGACCGAGCAGGTCAACCTCGCCCGCAAGCTCGACCCGTATCTCGGTGCCGCGCCGATGGCGGGCGGCGCACCCGCCGGTCCGGGCGGCCTCGTCGGCGGCTTGGTCGCCGCGCCGCTGGCGGTGGCCGGCGGTGTCGCGGGGGCGACCGTCGGCGCGGTGGGCGGGGTCGTCGGCGGCGCCCTGGGTGTGCCCGGCGGGGCCGGCCCCGGTGCCATGACCACGGACGAGCAGAAGGCCCAGATCCTGTCGCAGCTCTCGGGGATGCAGCCCGGCCCCGACTACGACGCCATGTTCGTCAATGCCTCGCTCCAGGGCCATCAGGAGGCGTACCAGATCCACGGCTCCTACGCGCAGGCCGGCGAGGACCCGGCCCTGCGCCGCATCGCGGCGGGCGCGCTCCCGCTGATCCAGCGCCACATCGCCCAGCTCTCGCGGATGCAGGCAATGATGGGCGGCGCCCGGCAAGGGTAGGCCTGAACCTGCGGCGCACCGTCCCCGATCGCGCTCTCGGGGATGATGCGCCGCGACCAGGGCTCGTGTTCACGGCCAAACCGGCGTCACCCGCGCATCGTCCGCCGCGGATCCTGCTCCGGCAGCATCCGGTCGAGCACGCCGTCGCGGCGGATCGCGACGTGCCACACGGTGCCGGCAATGTGCAGCCCCACCAGGACGTAGACGGCCCATTGCCCGGCGAGATGGACCGACTGGAAGAGGTTGCGCAGCGCCTCGTTCTTCTCGAAGCCGGGGATGGGGAAGAGATAGAAGAACTGCGTCGTGCTGCCGTTGAAGGCACTGAGCAGGAAGCCGCTCACCGGCATCAGCAGGAACACCGCGTAGAGCAGCCAGTGGCTGATCTTCGCGATGAGGGCGAGGCCTGCCGGCTCGCTCACCTCAGGCGGCGGCGGGTTGAAGGCGCGCCACAGGATGCGGACGACCACCAGCCCGAGAATCGTGAGCCCGACCGATTTGTGAAATTGGAACAGCACCGGCTTGGCCGCCGCCTCCTTGGCGAGGCTCGTGGCGACCCACGCCAGCGGCAGGACGGCGAGGACGAGAACCGAGGTCAACCAGTGCAGCGCCTGCGCCGTGCGGGTGTAGCGCGGGAAGGCAGGGACGGGCTTCGGAGCGACGCCGGGGGCGGCGGTTGACGTCATGGGCCTGAATCTCCCGTCGATGCGGAGAATTCAGATAGGGCCCCTCCCGGCCGCGCCCATCACAGATTGCATCGAACAGTCAGAACCAGCACAGGCGTTTCATGCGGTCGTCGTACTGGCGGCGCGGCAACGAACGCTCCCTGCAAGCTCATCACGGCCCGAACGGCGATCGAGCGCGCGATCGCGGCGCGAAGAGCACCGACGCGTCTTTGCCCTCGGCTGCCAGGGTTTGAACCGTCTCCCAGTACTGTTTCAGCCACCGCCGGGCCTCGAGCACGCCGACGACGATTCCCATCGTCGCACCGATCACGGCGCCGATGACGATCTTCGACGAATCCCAATGCAGCAGATACTCATCAGGGCCAGGTCCCGGCCGGATCATCGCGCCGATCCCCGAGGCCGACCCCACCAGTGCGAAGAAAGCAATCTTCTCCGCTACGATCGATGCAAATTTTCGATACTTGGACTGCATGGGCGAGGCATCCCACCGAAGCGCTCGCTCTCAAGAAGCACAACCGCGGGATGAACCCGTTAAGATGGCATTTGTCGGTGGGGTTACACACAGCGCCGGGGAAGGCGGCACTCCAGCGCCGCCCCTCCCGCTCGAAATCCCGCCGCTCAGATCGCCGCGGCCGGGTCGCGATCCTCCGGGTCGCTCGCGGGCGGCGTCCGGTCGTTGCGGGGGCGGCGCTCCATCAGGGCGCGGCCGAGGGCGCGCAGGGGCGCGGTGAGGCGGCGGGCATCGTCGGCGCGCTCCATGAGGGTCTCGCCGCGGCGGATCTCGCGGTCGAGCTTGGCCATGGTGCGGGCGAGCGCCGGATCGTCGTCCTCCAGCCAGACCTCGACGGTGCGGGCGAAGGCGATCACGGTGCCCTGAAGCTTGAGCCGACCGAGCGGCCCTTCCGTGTCGATGCCGGCGGCGGCCAGCATGTAGCGGTGCGAGTTGAGGGCGACCCCGTTGAGCGCCAGCATGGACAGCACGTCGCCGCGCAGCGCGAAGGCGATGCGGCGTAGGGCCGGCTTGTAGGGCGTCATCGCGTCGAGCCGGCGCATCAGCACGTCGAACAGGCGCTCGCGGGCGGGCTCGTCGGCGAGGTCGGCGGTGTCGACTTCCAGAACCTTGCGGTCGATGATCCGCGACAGGCCGCCGAGCACCGCCCCCTTCGAGGGGAAGAGGTCGCGCAACTCGGCAAGGCTCAGATCCGCCTCGCGGGCGATATCGCCGACCTCGATGTCGTTCCAGGGCTGCTCGGCGGCGAGCCGCATCAGCGCCTCGACCGCGGCCTCGCGCGGGTTGGGCTTGGGCAGATTGGACGAGGCGCCGGATTGCGACGAACCGGACTTTCCATGGGTCTCGGACTTGCCACCAGCCTCGGACTTGCCGCCGGTGTTGGACTCGGGGGCCGTCGCCATGATCCGTGCTCCGTGTTCGGTTCGACGTCTCATGTAGGAGCGAAGTCGCCGGGTTGAACCCGCCGCGGCGTCAGCCGGACAATTCGCCCGCCCGGCGCTTGGCCGCGGCGACCGCCTCTTGCATCAGGGCGGGGAGGGCGCCCTCGCGCATCAGCACGGCCAGCGCCGCCGCGGTGGTGCCGCCCGGCGAGGTGACGTCCCGGCGCAATTGCCCGGCCTCGCGTGGATCGGCGTCGAGCAGGGCGCCGGCGCCCGCGACGGTGGCACGGGCGAGCTGCGCCGACAGATCCGGCGGCAGCCCCGCCGCCACGCCGGCCTCGGCCAGCGCCTCCGCCAGCAGGAAGACGTAGGCCGGTCCCGAGCCCGAGACTGCGGTCACCGCATCGATCAGCGCCTCGTCGTCGAGCCATGCGACGAGGCCGGAACTGGCGAGCAGCGCGTTCGCTCCCGCCCTCGCCAGGTCCCCGACCTCGGAGCTGCCGACGGCGCCGGTCGCGCCCCGGCCGATGCTGGCGGGGAGGTTGGGCATGACGCGCACCACGGCGCGGGCCGAGGGCAGGCGGCGCTTCAGGTCGGCAATGGTCTTGCCCGCCAGGATCGAGACGACGAGGGTGTCGGGACCGATCCAGGCCGAGAGCGCCGGGGCGGCCTCGTCGAGGACCTGCGGCTTGATGCCGAGCACCAGGGCCCCGGCCGGGGCGGCGGCGGGCGGGTTGAGGCGCAGGCCCTGCTCGGCGCAGAGCACGGCGATCTCAGAGGAGGGCTGCGGATCGATCACCGTCACGGCGGCGGGGTCGAGGCCGCCCGCGAGCCAGCCCCGCAGCAGGGCCGCTCCCATCTTGCCGGCACCGGCCAGAACCAGGGGCGTGGGGAACGGGGGCGGGGCGTGGTCCTGCGTCATCGGTTCTGATCCCGCGCGGCGCTCACGCCTCGCCTTCGGTCTCGAACAGCACCGCGTCGAGGGCCTCGCGGGCGCTCTTGCCGGCCCAGAGCACGAACTGGAACGCCTGATAGTAGCGCTCGCAGGCATCGGC
>JAESFL010000188.1_pt1 | contig 55227 bp, 46 predicted proteins | sample 9269401 | NCBI WGS metagenome assembly JAESFL01 (sample SAMN14506025, study PRJNA617098) | algae metagenome | isolation source: Gloeocapsa sp. UFS-A4-WI-NPMV-4B04 and co-occurring heterotrophs from desert... | place: USA: Utah | collected 2006-10-01 | reverse complement strand
GCTTCGATCTTTCGCAGGTCACCGCCCCCAGTGCGGTCGAATCGCTCGCGCACCTGTCGAGCAATCAGGCGGGTATCTTCCGCGTTCTCTGCACGGACGGCGACCGCGAGCCGCAGGAGCATTGCCCCGGCGCGAGTTGCGTCGCCGGATGCCGGGTCACCCCGTGTAGAACCCAACGGCGAGGGCCACTCGTCCGGCAGCCCCTCGCCGGGTTGCGCCACGCGCGCGGCAAGCTGCACCGGACCGGCCATTGGCGCCTCGCGGCCCCGCCATGCCGAACGTCCAAGCACACCGAGCCCTACGAGGACCACGAACGTCGCGATCCATCGCAGGGCTCTGCGGCGAGGCCAGCGTGCGGCGGGTTTCCTGACCGACGGGGGAACCATCTCCACCGGCGGGGGATTCGCCTGGGTGCCTGCCTCGATTGCCTGCGCGGCTTCTTCCTCCTCCGCCTCGCGCAGGATGGCCGCGGTGTCGACCAGGACCTCGTAGTCCTCGCCGGCGGCGGCCAGATAGGCCAGCAGCTCGTCACGCTCCGGCCCCTCCAGCCGACCGTCGAGCAGCGCGGCCAGCCGCTCGTCGTCGTGCCTGGGCTCGTTCACCGGCTACCTCCGGCCATGGGTGCACACCGGATTGGAGGGACACGGGGTGCGAAAAGTCTCCGATGCGGTGTCATCAATCCTCCTGCTCCAGCACGGCGCGTACGGTGGGCCACTCGATTCCCTCGCGTTCCAGGTGCTCGCGGAGACGCACCTGCAGCTGCTTGATGCGCCGGTACAGGGGCTTTTGCTCCAGGTCCAGCACGCGCGCCACGTCCGCCAGGGTGCGGCCCTCGCCAAAGTGCATCCGCACGATCATCCGCTCCTCCGGCGTCATCCGCTCCATGGCCCGGCCCAGCCCCGCCATGAGCTCGCCGCGCTGCGCGGCGGCCTCGGCGTGGGCCACGTGCTCGTCCGCGCGGAAGGTGCCCTCGGCGCCGTCCAGCAGGGTGTCGGACGGCACCTCCACGGGACGCAGCGGCTGGCGCTCCGGCAGCTGGGCCAGCAGGCGGGCCAGCTCCACGTTGGTCAGCGTGGTGCGTCCTTCCGTGCGCAGCTTTTCCCCAGCCTGCAACAGCGGATAGTGGTCGCGGTACACCAGCTGTTCCAGCTCGGGCGCGGGGGGACCCAGCCGCTCCGCGGCGGCGGACGGCCGCCACCGGCCCCGCAGCTCGCGCGAGTACGCCGAGAGCTGGCGCCGCACCACGATGGCCAGGAAGGTCCGCATCTCCGACTCGCCCCGGAACTTACGGAGGACGGCGTAGTCGTCCTCCATCAGCCGGATCTTGACCCAGCCGGCAAAGTCCTCGGCCTCAGCCTCCCCCAGCCCCTGCTTGCGGCAGGCGATGGCGGCGACCTTCTCGATCCAGTCGACGTGCTGCAGAAACGTGGCCTCAGCGTTCAGCCGGTCAAGCATCCGGGGCCGGGGACAGAGGAGCGAGGCTGGGGACGGTGCGGACGGCGTAAAATATCCCGCCGGTGCACGCGCAACAATATGCCGGTCCGGGGGATGGGCACCTCCGTCCGGACGGGGGCGCGAAAAGAACGCGGGCAGGTCCCTCAGATGTGTTTGCCCGAAGGAGCACACCGCTCCCGCCATCGCTCGGACGAGTTCCGGGATGGCACATCCACACTCCATGAACGGGATGCACCCATGGCCTTCACCCTCCGGATCACCTTCTCGGGACTGTGCCTGTTCGTTCCCGAGCCCGCCGGCAGCGGCGGCACCGGCCGCATGCACGTGCTGATGCCCGGGATGTCCGGCCACCACCACGGCGCCGAAGACCGGCACGTAGCCGTGGCCGTGTACGACGCGGGATACCTGGTGCAGAGCGGATCGCTCCTGGGGGTGCCCGCCCTGGCCAAGCTGGGCGGCCAGACCCTGTCGCTGGGCACGGGCGACACGGCGGGGCTGTCGCTGTGCAGCCAGATCGTGGACCTGGCGGAGATCACGGGCCGCCCCGTGGACGCGGACCACCTGGGTGCCGACAGCAAGAAGAAGCTGGTTTCGCGGGTCACGCTGAAGGCCGGCGGCATCACCCGGGTGGCGCCGGGGCTCTGCTGGGAGATGCGGCCGGGAGAGTTTCGCCCCATCGCGCACCGCGTGGAGTGGGAGATCCCGGACTTTCCCGGCGATTCGCTGACCCTTACGGGACAGCCGCTGCGGGGCGGCGGAGCGCCGGTGGAGATGGGTACGCTGTACCCCCGCAACGGGCTGCTGAACATGGAGATCCTCCACGAGACGGCGCAGCACCTGCCCCCCGACCCGGCACCCGAGGAGCACCACGAGATGCCCATGCTGGGCGACCCGCCCAAGCATTTCTCCGCCTTCTACGCCCTGTTCGGCGGCCCCGTGCCCGTCGTCATGCCGCGCTACTGGGGCAAGCTGGCCGACTGCCCGCCCATCACCGGGGGATGCCCCGAGCTGCCGCCCGACATGGGCGTGTACGCCTACACCTGCCTCGTGGCCGGCGCCGGCACCGGCAGCGGCACCGGGGGCGGCACCGGCACCGGCGGTGGCTCCGGCACCTGATCCCATCCGCATCCACGACGCCGCCGCCCCGGGTGGGCGGCGGCGCACACCCCTCTCCCGGAGCCTGCCCATGCCGCGCGCGGTTTCCATCCACATCGGCGTCAACCATCCCCACGGGCCCATGTCCGACCAGCCCCTCACGACCCCCGAGGTCGTCGCTTGGCGGATGGCGGAGGTGGCGAGCCAAGCGGGCTACGGCTCCACGCTCGTGCTGCGCGGCGAGGCCGCCACCCGGCAGGCCGTGCACGACGCGCTCACGGGGGCCGCGGGAATCCTGGCCAGGGACGACATCCTGTTCGTCTCCTTTTGCGGCCACGGGGCGCAGGAGCGGGACATGGATTGCGACGAGGGGCACGGCTGGGACGAGGGGTGGTGCCTCAAGGACGGGCACCTGGTGGACGACAAGCTGGGCGGCTACTGGAGCCTGTTCGATGCCGGCGTGCGCATCCTGGTCGTCTCCGAGAGCTGCTACGCTGGCGGCGTGGGGCGCACCGGCGAGGAAGCAGATGCGCCGCCGCCGGGCCCGAAGCCGGCGCCCGTCATGCGCGGCGCGCCCTTCGTCCCGCCCGTGGTGGCGCCGCCCGGCGTCGGGGGCGGCGCGGGCATCGCCTACCGACGGCGCGCAGCGCGGTCCGCGGCGGCCGCGGTGAACGGAACGCACATGCGGTCCGCGCGGACGGCGAGCTTCGCCGGGTCCTGCATCGCCTCGGCGCCGTCCGATTCCCACGGCGTGCGGGCCAGCCTGCTGCTGCTGGCGGCCTCGCACGAGGACCGGCCCGCCAGCGAAGGCATGTTCTCCGAGTCCCTGCTGCGCGTGTGGGACGGGGGCGCGTTCCGGGGCAGCTACTGCGACCTGCACCGGCAGGTACGGGACCTGGTGATGACCAACGGCTCCCGCCAGGACCCCCAGATCCTCATGATGGGCGCCCCCGACCCCGCGTTCCCCCTGGAGACCGCGTTCCACCTGGAGCCGCGGGTCCCGGGCAAGGCCGTGACGTACCGGGGCTAACCATCGGCGTTGGGCGCGGCGTGCTGCGCCGCGTTCCGTCCCCCTGTGCACGGTGCGCGGGGGACCGACCTCAGACGAAGGACATCCGTTCATGCGAAAGACCATCAAGGTGCTCTTCCTGGCCGCCGATCCCTTTCAGACGGACGCGCCCCTGCAACTGGAGAAGGAGATGCGCGCCATCCGGCAGGCAATCCGCCAGGGACGGGCGCGCGACACGCTGGAGTTCGTGTCGCACTTCGGCACGCGCAGCCGCGACCTGCACCGGGCGCTGCTGCACCACGAGCCGCAGATCGTGCACTTCGCGGGGCACGGCGGGGCGTCCGGGGTCATCTACCTGGAGGGCGAGCACGGCCGGCCGCGGGCCGTGGACAAGGACGCGCTGGGACGGCTGTTCGACATCCTGGACGGGGAGGTGCGGGCCGTGATCCTGAACGCCTGCGACACGCTCCCCGTGGTGGAGGTGCTGCGCGACGTGGTGGACTACGCCATCGGCACCAACCGCCCCATCAGCGACGGCTCCGCCATCACCTTCTCCGAGGGCTTCTACACCGCCCTCGCGTTCGGCAAGGGAATCCAGCAGGCGTTCGACTTCGCCGTCAACCAGCTCCAGCTGGACGCCACCGGCGAAGCGGAGACCCCCGTGCTCCGCGCCCGCATCGGCGCGGACGACGAGCCGCTGCTCCCCCCGGCCGCCCCGAGCACGGCGGCCCCGGGCGAGGGGCGCGGATTCGCGATGAACATCCGGCAGGGCTTCGATACGGGCGACCTGCACGATGCCAACGTCGACATCGTGGGCGTGGACGGGCAGGTGAACGGGGGGACGAACTACAGCGTGGACCAGAGCTCCCGGGTCCGCTCCATGACGGGCGGGCAGCTCAACCTCACGGGGCACCGGATCGCCCCGCCGCAGGAGTAGCGCGGCAACGCGGCCGGGCCTCGCCCCTTCATCCACGGGGCCTTCCTTCTTTCCGCGGGTGGGGCGAGCGGGTACGACGAAAACGGAACGGGCGCGGCGGGGGATGGATTCCCCGCCGCGCCCTTCGCGTATCCGCCTAATCCCGCCGCTCAGCTCTCGCGGCGCTCCTCGATGCGGGCCACGGCCTCGGCGGCCATGGAGCGCAGAAAGACCATGTCGTCCTCGGCGAACGTGCGCTGCTCCAGCCCCACCACGCACAGGTTGCCCAGCACGAACCCGCGCGACGAGATGAGCGGCACGCCGGCGTAGCACCGCACGCCGTCCTGCACCACCAGCGGATTCGTCTTGTGGTACGGGTGCGTCTCGGCGTTCTCCACCACGAAGGCGTCGCGGGTGCGCACGGACGTGGCGCAGAACGACCACTCCACGGGGTGCCCGCCCGTTTCGCCCAGCCACAGCCCGTCGATGCCGTGCGACGCGGCCACGTGCAGCGCCTCGTCCAGCACCACGCTCACCAGCGACACGGGCAGCCCCAGCCCCGCCGCGGCGCGCGACGCGACGTCCTGGAGGATGGGGTCCACCTCCGCGTCCAGCAGGTCCAGCTCCACGATCTCCGCGAGCCGGTCCGCATCATGGATGGGATCGTGTTCGGTCATCCCTGGCCTCCGTCGCTGAGGGCGAGCGACTTTGCCGCGAGCCGGGTGTACGTGCGCATGCGGATCTCGATGGAGCGTGCGACGGCCTTGCTGGGGCCGCCCTGGGCCGCCAGGGCCTGGATGGCGCGGGCCAGGGGCTCGGCGCCCTGCACGCGCCCCGTGGAAAGCCCCGCCGCGCGGCAGGCCTGCGACCAGTGCTCGGCGCCGCGCTCCGGCCCGAACACGCGGTTCAGCGCGGCGCGCGCGTCGTCTTCCGTGGGCGCGCGATAGTCGTTGTACCCCGGAATGCCGGGAACGGATGGGGGTGAGAGCATGACGTCCGGTGGTGCGGATGATGGGGCGATGCAAGATTGGACATACCCAGTACGATCCACCCTCGCCAACCGGATTGCAACCCCCGGCACATTCTACGGGCCGCCCGCTTCGATTTCCCGAGTCTTCCGGCCCTACGCGCACCCTTGGGGGATGAAAGCTGCTGACCTCGCGACACACTGTCATTCCGAAGGAGGCGCCCGCCGAGTTCTGCCGGTGCTGGATGTGTGGCGCCGACTGATGAATCTACTCACCCGTGGTCGTGCTCAGCTCCCGCGCGGCGGACCATCCGGCTCCCACTTTCCATTCGCGAGGCGCCTCGCGGTCCTTCGCCGCGCGTCTGATCCCGCCCGTGCCGGGAATCCGAATCCCGCGGAAGAACGTATCCTCCGGGGCAGGCGTTCGACAGCGGGCAGCGTTTACGGATCGCGATCAGGTGGATTGTGTGCCATGGCCGTCATCCACCTCCGCCGCCACCATCGTGCCCCTTCGAAAAAACGCGGATGCCGTCCTCGCGCCGGCAGCGGCCGCTCTACCAAGGGACTGACGCACCGTGCCGCTCGCCGCCCGATCCGCGTCCGGTCGTCGCGATCGCAACCATTCCGTTTCGCCGGCTTCCATTGGGTTTCGTACGCGTTTGCAGTTTCTTTTCCCTCGGCCCACGGTGTCATTCTGAGGTCGGCGCCGGCCCGATCCGTCCCGTGACGTGGAGGCGCCGGCCGAAGAATCTGGCTGCCCCGGTGCACGGACCCGCCCGTGCACGGTGCGATGACGGATCGCGGACCAGAGGGATACAGACGGGAGTCCGCCTTCCTTGGTAGATAGGATGCTGCCGGCGAGGGGACCGCATCCGCGTTTTCGCAAAGCAGGATGATGGCCGCACGGCGGGAAATCGGCCGGGGTACAGCATCCACCTGATCGCGATCGGTAGAGGCAGCCCTGGCCGGAAGGCCGTGCATCTGGATGGACCATCCGCCGGTACGATGTGGATCGGCTCGTCCAGGAATGGCCGACGTCCAGCAGATCAAGAACGCGGATGGATCCGGGGCTGGGCTGCGATCCGGCGCGAGACGAATCACTGCCGCGGGCGAGAAGATTCCTCGCTCGTTCCTCGCTCGGAATGACATCGTCACGTTTGCCGGGCAGCCCAGAGCGATGCGGTTGATGGAATCCGCCGCATCGTTCCGGTGACCCGAATCCACGAACCTTCGCGGGGGCGGCAGTGTATCGGCCGCTCCGTCGCACGCAAATCCCATCAGCCCAGGTCGCATGATCCGCCGTGTTTGCCTGGCCGCCGCGCTGGCGGCCGCCGTGTTCGCGCACCCCGCCGCCGCGCAGGCCGTGCGCCCCTGGCTGGAGTGGCGCACGCTGCGCACCGCGCACTTCGACGTGCACTTTCCCGCCGAGATGGAGCCCTGGACGCGCGACGTGGCCGAGCGGCTGGAAGGCATCTACACGACCGTGGGCGGCCTCGTGGGCAGCGTGCCGGAGCAGCGCGTGACCGTCGTGGTGGACGACCCGGCCGGGGAGGCGAACGGGTCGGCGTTCTCGTTCCTGCGCACGCCGTACATCCTGCTCTACCCCACCCCGCCCGAGCCGCGCTCGCCCCTGGGCCACACCCGCGGCCCGGCGGAGCAGCTGGCCGTGCACGAGTTCGCCCACATCGCCCACCTCACCCGGCCCACCCGCAACCCGTTCAACCGGCTGCTGGCCACGGTGGACCCGCGCGGCCTGGGCCCCCTGGCGCAGACGGCGCCGCGCTGGGTGCGCGAGGGGTACGCGACGTACGCGGAGGGCCGGCTCACGGGCTACGGCCGTCCGCACGGCGTGGTGCGCGCGGCCATCCTGCGGCAGTGGGCGCTGGAAGGGCGGCTGCCCACGTACGCGCAGCTGGACGCCTCCGCCGGCGGGTTCCAGAGCGGGGGGATGGCGTACCTGGCCGGCTCCGCGTTCCTGGAGTGGCTGGCGGACCGCCGCGGGGAAGCCAGCCTGACGCAGCTGTGGCGGCGGATGTCCGCGCGGCAGGGGCGCAGCTTTGGCGAGGCGTTCGCGGGCGTGTACGGCGGCACCCCGCAGGAGCTGTACGGCCTGTTCACGGTGGAGCTCACGGCCAACGCCCTGCAGGCCCGGCGCATCCTGGCGGACGCCGGCCTCGTGACGGGCGACACGGTGCAGCACCTGTCCTGGGGCACGGGCGACCCCGCCGTGTCGCCGGACGGGCGGCACGTGGCCGTGGCGCTGGGCGGGCCGTCGCGGTCGTGGTCGCGCATCGTCGTGTGGCGCACGGGCCCGGCCGGGAGCGACTCCGCCGACGCGGCCGCGGACAGCGCCCTGCTCGCGCGCGATCCGCAGGACGTGCCGGCCGTCCGCGTGTGGCCCCGCGCCCGCCCCTCGCTCGCCACGCTGCGCCCCGCGGACGGGCTGCTGCCGTACGAGGCGCCGCGCTTTCTCCCCGGCGGCGACGAGCTGCTGGTGGTGCGCAGCGCGCCCATCGGTGGCGGGGCCACACGCGAGGACCTGTTCGTGTGGAGCTGGCGCGAGGGCGGCGTGCGGCGGGTGACGCACGGGGCCGGCATCCGCGGCGCCGATCCCCTTCCGGACGGCCGCCGCGCCGCCGCCGTGCAGTGCCGCAACGGCTTCTGCGGGCTGGTCATGGTGGACCTCCGGTCGGGCGGCGTCACGCCCCTGGCGGAGGGGACGACGGAGCGCGTGTTCGACCGGCCGCGCGTGTCGCCGGACGGCGGCACCGTCGCCGCCGCCATGCAGGAGGGCGGCCGCTGGCGGCTGGTGACGGTCCCGGTGGAGGGCGGCGCCGTGACGGTCATCGGCGGGAGCGAGGGGGCGAGCGCGTACGATCCCGCGTGGAGCGCGGACGGCCGCTCGCTCACCGCCGTCTCCGAGGCGGGCGGCGTGGCCAACCTGGCGCGGGTGGACGTGGCGGAGGGGACCGTGAGGCCCCTGACGCGCGTCACGGGGGCGGCCGTGGCGCCGGCGACGGACCCGGCCACGGGCGGCGTGTACTTCCTGTCGCTGCACGCGGGCGGATGGGACGTGCACCGCATCCACCCCGACAGCGCGGGCCCCGTGCAGCTCGTAACCCTGCCGGACACGCTGGCGCCGGCGGTGCAGGGGCGCCCGTCCGCCGCGGCGGATACGCTCCCCCGCGCGCCCCTGCCGCCCTCGCGCCCGTACGGCCTGGGTCCGCGGTGGACGCGCATCTTTCCCATGGGCGCCGTGGGGGTGGACGGCGGCGCGGGCGGCGTCATCGTCCACAACGCCGATCCCGTCGGGCGGCTGGCGCTGGCGGCCCGCGGCGCCTGGGGCGACCGGGGGCTGGAGCGCGGCGCGGCGGCCACCCTGGTGTGGCGCGGCTGGCGGCCCGCGCTCACGGCGGAGGCGTTCTGGATGGCGCACGATCCCTCGCGGCTGGCGGGCTACGACGCGCCGGGGCTGGATGCGCGCTACGCCGGCGCCGTGCTTTCCGCCGGCAACGCGTGGAACCAGGGCCGCAACGCGCAGGAGTGGCGGCTGGGCGCGTCCGCGGGGCGGCTGGCCCTGGAGGATGCGGATGCGGGCGCGCGGACGTTGGGCTTTGCGCGCTACGCCGTGTCGGACGGGCGGCGGTCGGGTTCGGGGTACGCGGCGGGGTCGCTGGCATTCGGCGGCGCGGCGGGGCGGACGGGGGGCGAGGACTGGGTGCGGGGCACGGTGACGGCCGCGTTCGGGGCGGGGCTGGGGATGATGGGGATTCGCGCGGAGGGCACGCTGGGCCGGGTGAGCGGCGGCGCGCCCGCGTGGGAGCGGTTCGCGCTGGGCGGCACCCCGTCGCTGCTGGGGGACGAGGCGGTGCTGTCGCAGCGCGTCGCCATGCCGGCGCTGCGCTGGGGGGCGCTGGAGGGCGAGGAGCTGCTCACGTACCGGCTGAGCACGACGTTCGGCGGGGTGACGCCGTACTTCTGGGGCGGGACGACGGACCCGGGCTGGGACCGCTGGCTGCGCGTGGCCGGCGTGGAGCTGGCCACGTCGTTCCCAGGCCTGCGCGCCGCGGCCATGCCCGGCGCGCGGCTGCTCGCGGGTGTGGCCTACGGCCTGGACGGCACCTACGAGAACGACGTGACCGCCTACTTCGGCGTGAGCTACGCCCCGTGAGCGGCGGTTCCGTCCGGAGCGAATGAATTCGCCGCTGGAAACCCGCGAAGTCCGCCTTCGCGGACTGCTCCCGGCGGTGGCGGGCCCCGCGTCGGACGGCGGAATGGCGGCAGGGCGGGAGACGAGGAAAATCCAACCCATGATGTCATCCCGGGCGGGGACGACGGGTTTTCGCCGTTGGTGTCGGCGCAGGCCGACAGTGTGACGTTGTAGCCGCGAATTCATTCGCTCGCGCTTCTTCGCCATCGCCGATCCTTCGCACAAACGCACGAAAGCCCGCCTCCTCTGCACGAGGGGCGGGCTTTCCATCATCGGCTTTCCGTCACTGGCGTTACGTCACCGGCTTTCCGTCATCGACGGCGCCGGATCCGGTGGATCAGCGGCGGCTGCGCTTGCGGGTGGGGGCCCAGCTGGGCTCGGCGGCGTACTCCTCGCGCAGCTTTGCGATCAACCACCGCTCCAGCTCCGCCGCCAGCGCGGGCGGCGCACGGCCCTCGCGCCAGTCATCGAAGAGCGCCTGGACCTCGCCCGTGGCGTTCTCCAGCCCGGGGGCGAAGAGCAGCTTCAGGTGCGGCGCCGACGGGACGGCCGTGCGCACCTCGGCCACGCCCCCGGCCCGGCGCTCCAGGTACAGGTTGCCCATGGAGCGCAGGCTGCGCTGGTGCGGACGGTCCGTGGTGCCGTTCACGAACTTGCGCATGGCCTCGTGCCCCAGCCCCACCAGGGCCGCGGCCTCGCGCAGGGACGTGTCGAGCACGAGCTCCTGCATGAACGCGCGGAGCTCCTCGAGGCCGACGTGGCGCCACTCGTCCTTCGAGGCGCCGCGGCCACTTTGTCTAAGATCGTTTGGGGGACACTGGGGATCTTACGGAGCGCCCCCGCCGCACGCAAGCCGTCACCGCGCGACACAGGTGGACAGGCCCGGAGCGGGCGCGAAAAAGGCCCCGCCGCGGGGCGGGGCCTTTCCGGGGCCGGGGCGGGGCACCGGCGCGCCCGTCCGCGGGCCGGTCCACCGTCGGACCGGCCGCGAGGGGCACGGCGGGGAACGCCGCGGGCTCAGTCTTCGTCGTCGTCGTCGCCTTCGGGGTCAAAGCCCATCGACTCTTCCTCGATGGAATCGATGAGCGTGGAGCCCCAGGCACTCTCCAGCAGCCGGCGCACCTTCGGAAACCGGTGCATCACCTCGCCCATCTCGGGGGTGATGAAGATCTCCAGCACGTCACTGCGGGTGTACTCCGACGACTCGTCGTCCTCGAGGAACGCCTTGAGCTCCTCGATCAGGTCACGAAGGTCGCTCACCAGCTCGCTGGGAAAGTGCCCCTCGTCCAGCGCGACGGCGGATTCCACCCAGTCGTGCACCTGCGACACCAGCTCGTCGAACTTCTGGTCCACCCGTGAATTGCTCATCCCTGTAGCACTCTCCCAGTTCGTTTCAATGATGCGGCGGGCGCGCGTTGCCCCGCCACGATGCACAGCGTAAAGTCTCGGCAAATCCCGGTCAAGTCTCCGGGTTCCTCAAGGCATCCTTCCGCGGGCGGCCGGCCCCGCAACACGGACGGTACCGGGCATCGATTCTCTTGACGTACTGTCTCCAAATGTGCATCATCTTCACGTAGCAATGTACGGCACGTAGCAATGCACGGCGATCGCAGTGCACTCCCGGATCGTGAACGCCGCTGCGTTCACGGGCACCGCCACGCCGGAGCGACGGACACCCCGTCGGCAGCACCCCGGTCCAGGCATCCTCGCGGGCGAGCCCCCCCCCGGCCCACCGGCGGCGTCATCGATCTGGCCTGGTCCAACCGCTTCCCCATCCTCCCCTCGGAGACACCGGCCGTGAGCTACCTCGACCTGCCGCGGTTCCACCTGTCGGGCCGCTTTTTCGCCAACCCGTCCACCATCAACAACGAAGCCGTCAACTACGGCGATGGCCAGCCGCTCAACAGCGGGCCCGCCAACAAGCCGGGTGCCGTGGGGTGGAACCCGCCCGGCCAGGCGCTGTGGACGCTCTCCACCTCCGTGCAGACGGTCGTGGGACCCACCGGCGTTCCCGTGGCGTCCGGCGACGCGCTCGTGGGCGGCACGCTGGTGAGCGTGGACACGCCGTACAAGGCCAAGCTGGTGGACCTGGACCCGCAGCAGCAGATGCTCAGCCAGGTGTGGGGGCTCTCCGTCTCCCTCGCACTGTCCAACGGGGTCGTGGCGTTCACGGGCACGGTGGCGGAGTGCGCGCTGACGGACGTGTGGGGACGGGTGAGCGGCGGGAGCGCGGGCGGCATCGAGGCGGCCAGCGGGATGTTCCAGACGGTGATCCAGGTGTCGGCCTGGGGCGACCTGTCCGCCTCCCCCGTCCTGCAGGCGCTGCACGGCCAGGCGGGCGACACGCTGAGCCTGAAGTGGGTGGTGGACGGCTACAACGGCCAGTTCGGCACGGCGGGGTTCGGGTGGGGGCGGATGGTGGCCACGGTGGGCCCGTACCACGCGGGCGAGCCCACGCGCTTCCTGGGCGGGCGGCGGCTGGACTCGCCCTCCGGCACCCTGTGGCTGGCTCCCTTCCAGGTGGACGCGGAGCGATCGGTGCTCGCGCTGGACCTGGGCAACTCCGTGAGCACCACGGCCGGGCACGGCGGCCCGTTCGCGCTGGACACCATCACCCCCGTCCTGGACCCGCAGGGGCAGAACCTTGCCCTGGCGCCCCTGGCGTACTCGCTGGACACGTACACGGCGACGGCGGGGATCTACGAGGTCCCCCTGACGGCGGACCAGCTGGCGCTCCTGGCGTCCCGCCCCCTCGCGCTCCGCGGCAGCGGCCCCGGCTCCGCCACGGGCTCCATCGCGGAGGCCGCGGACGGCACCTGGGCGGCCATGGATCCCCAGTTCATGCGCCTGGACCCCGGAGAAAGCGGCCCGGTCACGTTCTACGCGCGGCAGTGGGGCCGGCCGTGGGACACGTCGCTCACCGTGCAGCCGTATGCCATCCCCAACAACTCCGACAACACGGGCATCCCCAAGATCGTGGGCGGCACGGACCCCCACGCGCTCAAGGTGAACGGCCAGCCCACGCCGGCCACCGTGACGACCGCCGGCGGGACGGCCCAGGCCACGCTCACGGGCGGGATGAATCCCCCACCCGCCGAGGACCGGGCCGCCATCGACGGGCAGGTCTACAACCTGGCCGGCCCCTGGTGGTCGCAGACCATGCTCCAGGGCGTGGGCGTGCCCGCGATGGCCGTGCTGGTGTTCGACGCCTTTACCCCCGCCACGGACCCGCCCACGTGGTGGGCCGACATCCAGCCGTGGATGTACCAGTACGCGCGCCTGTATCCCGGGATGCGCGACATCATGGACATCTCCGACTACGGCACCCTCACGTCCACCATCCGCGGGATGGGAAAGACGGGCGCGCAGCTGGTGGACATGGTCTTTCAGCTCCCCCGCACGGACCCCAACCACATGCCCGTGACGCGCGACCTGTCCGGGGGGCGGCGCAGGGCGTTCGCGGACTGGGTGGCGGCCGGGTGCCCCGAGGGCACGGCCCCGGCGGACTTCACCCCCGCCGGCGCGCCGCGGCAGCCCGGCGCGCCGGCGCCCGCGGACCCGGGCACCCTCAAGTCGGCGCTGGTGGAGGACCGGGCTTCTCCCGTGCAGTGGGGAGGCATGCCGTGAGCGGCCTGGACCTGCCGGGGGTGCACCTGTACGGGCGCTTTTCCGCCTCGCCGTCCACCCTCCACGACCTGGACGGCACCTGCGCCCCGGCGACGAACCACCCGCGAACACGGCCGACCATGACCACGATCCGCACCCTTGCCGCGGCCGCGCTGGCGGCCGCCGCCCTGCTGGCCGCGCCGGTGCAGGCGCAGCCCAGCGGCACCACGGCGCCCACCCCCGGCGCGCTCCCGTTCAACGTGGAGCTGCGCGAGGTCACCATCCCCGGCATGCCCGCGCTGCAGTCGTTCGCGTACGCGCAGAACGGGGGCGAGTGGCTGCTGGTATCGGGGCGGCGCAGCGGGCTGCACGCCATCGACACCACGCTGGTGAACGCGTTTCCCACCAGCGGCGCCAACGACAGCGTGTACGTGGTGAACCCCGCGTCGCAGCAGGTGTGGAGCGCGCCGCTCACCTCCCTGCCGGACTCGCTGGCGGATCCGCTCAAGGCGACCAACGCCAACGCGTACCAGGACGGCGACTGGCTGTACCTGATCGGCGGGTACGGGCACGACAGCCGCACGGACAGCATGATCACCTTTCCCACGCTCACGGCCGTGAACGTCCCGGCGATGATGGCGGCGGTCAAGGCCAGGACGTCCCTGGCGCCCGCCGTGTCGCGGACGAGCAACTTCGCGTGGAAGGTGGCCGGCGGGCAGCTGATGAAGATGAACGGCCGCTTCTACCTGGTGATGGGCCAGCGCTTCGACGGGCTGTACTCCGCCAATCCCGGCTACTGGGACCAGTTCGTCCAGATTTACACGGAGCGCATCCAGGTGGGGCGCATCACGCCGCCGCCGTCGCTGGGGTTTGCCGTGGAAACCATCATCAGCCAGGACCCCAACGAGTGGGCGCGCAACTTTCACCGCCGCGACCTGAACGTGGTGGGCGCGTACGACCCCGCCGGCAACAAGCGGCTGGCGGTGTACGGCGGCGTGTTCGTCCCCGGGCGCGACGCAGCGTACCGGGTGCCCGTGTACGTGAGCGGCACCACCGCCACGGTGGACAGCACCTTCTTTCAGGCCATGAGCCAGTACGACGCGGCGTCGCTGCTGCTGTACGACCGGACGAACCGCGGGATGTACACCACGCTCTTTGGCGGCATCAGCCTGTACTTCTACGATGACAAGCGCCAGCAGCTGCACAGCGACACGGGGCTGCCGTTCATCGACGACGTGTCGGTGATCGCGGTGACGGCCGGCGGCACACGGCAGTGGGCGTTCCCCTGGGCCCTTCCCGGCCTGCTGGGCGCGGACGCGCGGGTGATCCTGAACGAGGAGGCGCCCATGGACCCGGAGCTGGGCGTGGTCTACCTGGACGCGCTGCCCAGGGGGGCGGCCACGCAGGTGGGGTGGATGTACGGCGGCATCCAGAGCACGGTGCCCCAGACGGATGACCAGCGGGCGCAGACGAGCGCCAGCAACCGCGTGTTCCGGGTGATGGTGACGCCCGCCCCCACCGATGCCCTGCCCCTGCCCACCGGCACCACGGGCGGCTGAGGGTCGCGGAGCGGCAACGGACGGACTCACGCAGAGCGGCAGAGCGGCAGAGCGGCAGGGATGAGAAAGCAGGGCGGGGATGCGAATCCCCGCCCTGCTTTTCCGCGTCGGGCCGCGCGCGTTTTCGCCCGTGTGACGGATGGCGCCCGCCGCGCGTCCTCGATGTACATCCACCGTACAGAGTTCGTACGCTGTCGCGAAACCGGGCACCTTTCCGGTATCCGCGAAGGCGTGCGGAATGGCGTAAATCCCTTGCAGGGAGCGACTTACGCAAACCCAACGCGCGAGCACCGGCTTTGCTTTGCGTCGTGGCGACCCCCGCACCGGTAGAACCGCCATGATCGCCACCGCAAAGATGTTTCTGGCCTCGGCCATCCCCGGCCGCCCGCACCCCCCGGGCGAGCGGCGCCCCATGCCCGCCAGCCCGCGGCGGGTGGTGACGCCCGTGCAGCTGCTGGCGGCCGTGAACGCGGAGCTGGCCGCCCGCGAGGACTGCGAGGGGCTGGAGGTGGATTCCGGCGACGCCCTGCGCGCCCGCTTTCCCGACGCGGACGGCTGCAACTGGAACGCGGCCGCGCTGCGCGTGCGCGTGGCGCACGGGCCCAGCACCCGCGCCCTGGCCGGCGTGCGGCAGGTGGTGGACTGGGCCCGGCTGCACCTGGAGCTGGCCGAGCCGGGCTTCTGATCCCCAATCTCACAGTTCCGTGTGCATTCGGATCAGGATGGGATCACGCGGAGGACGGAGACGAACGGAGAGGACGCGGAGAAAAGAAGGATTTTCTCCGCGTCCTCTCTTTCATCCCTCCGCGTCCTCCGCGTGATTTCTTCTCGCCGTGCACACGGAATGGGAGTGGTATGACGGCAGCGGATACGGATACGAACGCGGCGGTCCCCGGGAGGGGGACCGCCGCGTTTTTCGTGCGGATGCAGGCGCGGGCGCTACAGCACCACGGCGGTGCCGCTGGCGCTCACCATGAGCATGGTGCCGCCCTGGCCCACGGTCTCGTAGTCCAGGTCCACGCCGATGACGGCGTTGGCGCCGCGGGTGGTGGCCTCCTGCACCATCTCGTTGATGGCGATCTGCTTGGCCTTGCGCAGCTCCTCCTCGTACGCGGCGGACCGCCCGCCCACCACGTCGCGAATGCCGGCGAAGAAGTCGCGGAACACGTTGGCGCCCAGGATGGCCTCGCCCGTGACCAGGCCCATGTACTCCTTGACCGGCTGGCCCTCGACGGTGTTGGTGGTGGTGATCAGCATCGGTCCCATCTCCCTGTCCTGGTTGGTGATACGGCCGCCCCGGCCGCGGCACCGGTCTACGGAGCGGGGGGAGGAGAAGATTCGGGGAGGGCGAGATGGGGCGTATCTACATCGAGGCGGATTTCCGTCGGGCGCCCCCACCCGCTCGTTCCTCGCGACCTCCCCTAAACCCCTGGGGGGGTGAACCGGGCGGGGCACCAACGCTTGACCATCGTCAGGGACGGGCGCCACCTCGCCCGGAGGAGTCCGGGCTGACCGCCGGCCGCGGCGGGAGTTGGAAGTGGAAGGGAAGCACGGCCCAGGCGACCACGGGCCGGCCGCCCACCCTTGCCGGCCTGAAGCGCATCTCTTCGACGAGCCTGATCGCCGCCTCCGCGAACGCTTGGTTCGACGCCTGCACCGCAGAAACCGACTCCGGATCCACACGTCCGTTCAGCAGGACCCTGAACCTCAAATGCACCTCGCCCACGATGCCGCTGTCCGCCAGGGCGGAGGGGTACACCGCGGCCATCCGTCTCGCCACCCTGTCGGCGTTCAGCAGCCGCGGCTGCTCCATGGCGGCCGACGGCACGCAGCCCTCGGCCGGAGGCGGAGGGGGAGCCGCAACTCGCCCCACGTCCGCCCGGCCGACGCCGTCGCGGGGGTCAAAGAGGAAGTTGAAGGAGTGCCAGTACTCCACCGGACAGCCGCCCACCAGGGCCGGCCTGAAGGCCAGCTGCCGGGCGACGGCAACCGCCGGCTCCACGAGCGCCGCGTGCGTGGACTGCAGCGGGAGGACCGACGCCGAATCCACGCGGCCGTCCGTCAGGACCCTGAACCTCACCAGCACGGCGCCCCCGACCCTGCCCGCCCGCAGGGCCGGTGGATACTGCGCGGTAGTCAGCCGGTGGATCTCGTCCTCGTTCTGCAGGACGGGCATCCGGTCCCCGGGGTCGTAGGCGGTCCGCGGCGTCGGGAGGAAGCGGAGGTCGAACGTGTGCCAGACCGTCACGGGACGGCCGCCCACCTTCGCCGGTGTGTAGGCGAACCGCCGGGCGATGGTCTTCGCCGGCTCCACGAACGCTGCGTCCGTCGCCTGCAGCGCCGACACCGAATCCACGCTGCCGTCCGTCAGGATCCTGAACCGCAGGAACACGGCGCCCGAAACCCCGTCGGCCAGCAGGGCGGGAGGATACCATCGGGTCATCTGGCGCAGGATCGCGAGGTTGAGCAGCCTCGGCTGCTCGTCGACGGCCGGCGGCTCGTAGATGGCTACCGGAGGCGCCGTCCCCCCGGTCTGCTGGGCGGCCGCCGGCGGCGCGGCGGCCAGCCACGCACCCGCGGCCATCGACACCAGGCCGACCGTGCGTGCGGCCGCGATCCACGGCCGCGGGCGGTAATGGGGCATGATCGATCGCAAGCGCGGGGGATGGGAACCAACATCTGTGATCGCGGGAAAGGTAGCGACCTCGCCTACACAGAGCGACTCCCGGCCCCCTCACCCGCTTCGCGGGCAGGAGGGGGAGAATGATTTCGTGTGTCCGATGCAAAGGCGCATAAGATGCGTGCTGGTGGATGGGGTCGCTTTGGAATCCACTCTCGCCTGGAGATACTCATGCGCGCCGCTTCTCTCAATCTGCGCCGGGGCCTGCTCGGGATCGTGACGACCGCTGCCCTGGGATTCGGTGTGACACAGGCCCTGGCCGCGCCGGCCGCGGCCCGTGCGCAAAGCAACTCCTGCCCGTATTCGGGGAACGGCCCGTACTTCTACCCGCCGTGCGAGGAAGCCTGCCCCGGCGGCTTCGGCTACTGCGATGGTAACGGCTCGTGCGTATGCCAGATGTGACGGAGAGTGCCCGCTAGCCCCCCAGCCCCGCTGCCACGCGCGGCGGCCCTTTCGTTGCCTGGATCGGCATCTGCCCGATGGAGATACGGATCAGCGAAGGGGAGGCGCGCGATGGCGGCGGACGAGGCGGGGTGGACGCACGGGGAGGCGATCGTCAACAACGTGCGGCTCCACTGGGTAGAGGCGGGGCAGGGGCCGCTGGTGCTGCTGCTGCACGGCTTTCCCGAGTTCTGGTACGAGTGGCGGCACCAGCTGCCCACCCTGGCCGCCATGGGATTCCGCGCCGTGGCGCCGGACCTGCGCGGCTACAACCTCTCCGAGAAGCCGCGCGGCATCGCGTCGTACCGCATCGAGCAGCTGGTGGGCGACGTGCAGGGGCTCATCCGCCACCTGGGCGCCGAGCGCGCGCACGTCGTGGGGCACGACTGGGGCGGGGTGGTGGCGTGGTGGCTGGCTATGCTGGCGCCGGAGCGCATCGGCCGGCTCGTCGTCATCAACGCCCCGCATCCCGACGCCTTCCGCCGCGAGCTCATGACGCCGCAGCAGATGATGCGCTCGTGGTACGCGGCGGCCTTCCAGGTGCCCGTGCTCCCCGAGGTGGCCTTCCGCGCGAACGGCTACGCCATGCTGGAGCACATCTTCCGCGCGTCGTCCGTGCGGCCGGGCGCGTTCTCGGACGAGGACATCCGCCGCTACCAGGAGGCGGCGGCGCGGCCGGGGGCGCTCACGGCCATGATCAACTACTACCGGGCCGCCGCGCGCCATCCCAGTCCGCCCACGCGCACCATCCCGCATCCCACGCTGCTCATCTGGGGCGAGCAGGACCAGGCGCTCACCATCCGCCTGACGGAGGGGCTGGAGGCGTGGGTGCCGAACATCCGCGTCGAGCGCATCCCGGACGTGAGCCACTGGGTGCCGGCGGAGGCGCCGGACCGGGTGAACGCGCTGCTCTCCGGCTTTCTCTCCGCGCCCTGAGCGCCTAGCTTGGCGGGCATGCCCCGCATCCTTTCCGCGGGCCGCCGCGCATGAGGCGCGAGCTGGCCCGCAAGGCGATCCACGTTTCGTCCACCGCCGTGCCGCTGCTGGTGTGGCTGGTGCCGCGCCCCCTGGCCGTCGCCGTGCTGGTGCCGGTCGCCATCCTGGCGCTGGTGATCGACGTGGCGCGGCACCGCATCCGCCCCTTTCGCTACCACTTCCTGCGCCACACGCGCACCATGCTGCGCCACCACGAGCGGCGCGGGCTGGCGGGCGCGACGTGGATGGCGCTGGCGTACGCGGCCGCCCTGCTGCTGTTTCCCAAGCCGGTCGCCGTGGCGGCCATGCTCTTCAACGGGCTGGGGGACGCGGCCGCGGCGCTCGTGGGCAAGCGCTGGGGGCGGCGGCGGACGGCGTGGGGCAAGTCGTGGGAGGGCTTCGCGGCGGGGCTCCTCGTGGACCTGGGTGTGGGGCTGGGGATGTGGATGCTGGCGCCGGACGTGGTCCCGCTCGCCGGCGCGGTCGTGGGCGCGCTCGTGGCGGCGTCGATCGAGTTCGCGCCCCTGCCCCTGGACGACAACGTGCGCGTGACCCTGGCCGGCGGCGCGGGGATCCTGCTCGGCGCGCTGCTGCTGGGCTGAGCAACCGGCCGAACGGCAGCTGCAGGTGGCGGAGATTTGCGCGTGGATGCGGGGTTTCGGCGGCGGCGGGGTCTGCGGGAGCGAATGAATTCGCGGCTTCGCGGCTACAACGTCACACTGTCGGCCTCCGCCGACACCACGGCGCACGGGCATCGCGCCTCCAGGTAGAAGCCCGGAGCGCGAACGCAGTTCTCCCCCCTCCCGCCGCGGAGCGGGGGAGGGGGCCCCCGCCCGGTCTTCTCCGCAATCTTCCTCGATCCCAGCCGGCTCCGTTCAACGTCCCCGCTCACCCCACCAGCACGTCCTCCACGCCGCGGCGGGGGGTGGGGCGAAGGTCGTCCTGGCTGTAGCCCATGCGCAGGATGAGCTGGGGCCATCCCTCGCGGCCCAGCATCTCGCGCAGACGGGCACGCAGCGCGGGCACCTGCACAGGCTGGTTCAGGAACGCGGCGCTCAGCCCCCGCGCACGCCCCGCCAGCAGCACGCGGGCCAGCGCCTGCCCCGCGTTCAGCCAGTCCGTGCAGCGGTCGCCCTCCGTGCCCAGCACGGCCAGCAGGGGCGCCGTCTCGGCCGCCCGGCGGTCGCTGCCGCCGCGCATGCCGCCCAGGTTCAGCCGGCCCATGAGCGCGGGGCCCAGCGGCGCCAGCAGGTCCGGAATACCCAGCGCGTACGCCGGAATCCCGTCCTCCGCGCCGCGCGCCGTGGGGCGGATCCACGACGCCAGCTCGCGCCGGAACGCGCCGTCCGCGTACTGCAGGTGATCCGCCGCCTCCACCATCCCCGCCACCTCCGTCCGCAGGGCCCCGGCCAGCGGGCGCATCCATCCGCCCTCGTCTTCCGCCGCCTCGCGCAGCAGGGCCAGGTCCGACGCGCCCAGGTCGCGCGCGTCAAAGGCGGGGCGGTGCGTGCGGCGCTCGCGGATGGCGCGGAACAGGGTGAGCACCTCGCGGCTGGCGCGCACCTCGTCGCCGCGGCTCACGAGCGCCAGCAGGTCGGGCTTCCTGGGATCGGGATGCAGGTGCACGCGGTCCATGTGCCCAAAGCGGCGCACGGCCACGCGCAGATGAAAGAGCGCGGCGCCGCAGCTGATGGCCAGCTCGCGGCCGTCCGGGTCGCTGACGGGAAGGGCGCGCGTGCGGTCGGCGTGCAGCTCGATGCCGGCCTCCGTCACGCGAAAGCGCCACGGCTGCGTGTTGTGCGCGGAAGGGGCGAGCACCGCGTAGCCCACGATGTGGCGCAGCTGCTCCAGGGGGGAGCCGTCCGCCGGGTAGCCGGCTTCGGAGACGCTCCAGGGGTCGGTGGACGCGACGGTGTGCATGGGTGCCTCCGGTTCCGCGGTGCCGCGGCGCGCCCACCCGGCCGCGCCCGTGGAATGCACGATACGCGTCGGCGGGAGCCGGGTCTGTCGGACCCCTGCGGATAGCGGGTGGGAGGATGGACTACGGGGGGAGGATGACGGGCGGTGCGCGACGGGAGGCAGAACGGCATTCCGGCGGATGGGACCGGTGCGGGGGGGCGGAGGATCGTGCACGGGCCGGCCCGGCGAATGAATTCGCGGCAATGAACCCGCCATGTCGGCCTTCGCCGACAGGTCCGGCACGGGCAAGTGCCGTGGGGTTCGCGGAGGATCGTCGCCGTTTTTGCGCGGTTGAGGCTGCCGTTATGCGGAGAACCGCGCGATGAAGCGGTACTCGCGGTCGTATACCTCGATCATGCTGTGTTCGCCAATGCGAATGCGGTCCGTGGGCCTGCGCGGCGTGATCGGGACGAAGTACCTGTCCCCTGATCGATAGAACGCGACGCGATCACCCGCGGACGCGCGTCTGCCGCTCGAGGCCACCGCGCGCCAGAGTGCCACGCACACCTCGCGGTCCTGATCTCCAGCCAACGCGCGCACGTCGGACGCGGAGGACGTCCCGAGGTCCGCTACCTGTCGAAGCTCCGGGAGCTGCGGGAGGGACAGGAAGTTGGATACCCGCGATTCGGCCTGTGCTTCCGGAGCCGGGCACCCGCCCGGGTTGTGCTCCGCGCCGGCTGGAGCAACGTGCAGCCCAAGGGTGAGGACGGCCGCGAGAAAGACATCCATGAGATCTCTTCTCCCCTGAGAAAGTGTCCGCGCCCCTCGCACCGGTGCGGGGGAAGCTCTCTAGTATCCGCAGCGGCCAAACCGGGTAGCGGACTCATCGGCCGGGCTGTACTTGCCCACACCGGTATAGTCGATGAAATAGCCTGTGGACAAGCCGAGCTCTCGAAGCGTCTGGACGTCCTCAGGGCTGGGGGTGCCGGTGTAGAACGCAGTCGTGCCGTTGCAGTCGCGGCTTTGTCCCATCCTCCATGGATGCGTGTGGAAGATCGAGACCAGGTTCGGCGGAGGTGCGTCGAAGATATCTACTCCGCAAGCGGTGTACACCGCGTTCTGGAACGGGATCAGGCGGTAGTTGCTGTAGCCCTCCTGCACGATCCAGCCGCCCAATTCCACCCCCCGTTGCAGCGATTGCTGCCACAGCGCATCGAAGGTCCCGAACACGTCCCGGTCATCGACGATGCGCTCGCCCGTGACGCAGGTATCCGGCGGCGGAGGAGTGCTTTCGCAGGTGTAATCATAATCCGGGCACGGTAGCGGGGCAGGAGGCGATGTACTCCCACCCCCACCGCCCGGAGCATACGGGTCAGCGCCACCGCCGGGGCCAGGGCCTATGCCGCCGCCGCCGCCGGGGCAGGCGGAGGAAACCCGCATGTCATCAGGATCGATGACGCTACCCGTCATGCATTCGCCACACGAGGGGCTGTACCACACGTTGCAGTCGGGAGGAGGGGCGCCGGGATCCACCACGATCCCGCCGATCTGGCAAACGCCGTCCGGGTCGGTCACACACCCTTGCACTTCGTCGTACCCCGGTGACGCGGCCGCGGTGATCTCAGCCGGTGAGTTCGACAGCGTGGGGGAATCGGCACAGGCCGTGCCCGTCAGCAGCAGACCGATTACGACGGCAAAGCGACGTCGAAGCATACGCATCGAACCTCGTTTACGTGGCTGGTCGTCTGGTGTGTGGAGTTACACAATCCGTCGTGTTTCCAGACTCGCCTGCTGCTGCTCTCCACCTTCCTGCATGTTTAAGCTAACAGAGCGGGTATGATCCATGGAATGTAACTACCCGTAATGAGCGGTAGCGTACGTGTGCAGTACCCGTTCCGTCAAGAGGTCGTGCTACCCGGCGTGGACCCGGCGGGGCCGCCCTACCGCACCGCGCCGCACCCCCATGTAAATCAACCTCCCCCAGGGGTCCTGGGGGAGGTCGCGAGGAACGAGCGGGTGGGGGCGTACGGCCGGAACTCCGCCTCCAGTCGCTACTCCCCCCGGCCCCAGTAGATCTGCGTGTCGTACTCGAAGCGGACGCGGCCGTCCTCCGCGTGGGCGGCGAAGAGGCGCTCGAGGGCATCCATCATGGGCGCGTGGCCGGGATGGCCTTCGTTGGGAGCGTAGGACGAGGAAAGCAGCCGGCCCTTCAATCCATCCCAGTCGAACACCTGCTCGCTGGGCACGTCGCGCCGTCCGAAGCCCGCTCCCAGCACGGCGCCGATGGTCTCCGGGGTGACGTTCTCGTGGTTCACGGAGGCGTAGTCGGTGCCGTGCGCGTGCAGCAGCGCCTCGTACTCGCGCAGGAACGGCGTCGTATCCGTCTTCCGCGCATTCCACAGCAGCACCATCCACCCGCCGGGCCGCAGGATGCGCCGCCACTCGCGCCGCACGGCCGGCGGATCGAACCAGTGAAAGGCCTGCGCGGCCACCACGTAGTCCACGCTCGCGTCCGGCAGCGTGGTCGCCTCGGCCGATCCGTCCACGCTGCGGAAGCGCGGATCGGCGCCCAGCATGGCCTCGGCGGCGGCGCGCATGTCGGGGTTGGGCTCCACGGCGTGCACGGCGTTGCCCGCATCCAGGAAGAGCTTGGCGGAGATGCCCGTGCCCGATCCCACGTCCGCGACCCCATGCGCCGGCGACAATCCCGTCTCCGCGCGCAGCACGTCCAGCACGGCCGGCGGATACCCGGGCCGGTACAGCACGTAGTTGCGCACGCGGTCGGAAAAGCGGCTCGTGGCGTCGGGGCTGGGCATGGGCGGCGTCTACTGGACGGTGATGGTACGCTCGATGGTGAGCGGGGCGTGCTCCTCCCCGGCGCCCGCGCGGTACTCCTGGCCGTGGATGCGCACGAGGGCCGTCCCGCGATCCGCGAAGACGAGCTCCACGTCGTGCTCCAGGTGGCCGAGCGCCCGGTTGCACACGCCGCCCACCTGTTCCCGCACGTACACGGCCACGTCCGCGCGCAGCCCCACCCACACGACTTCGGCCGGGGCCAGGCGGCGGCAGGTGCTTCCAAAGGTCACGACGCGGACGGTGAACGGCTGGCCCGCCTGCACGGTGGCGGGCACCTGCACGTCCGCGGCGATCCCGGCCCAGGTGAGAAAGCCCGGCGCGCGGCGGTATCCCGGCTCGTCCGCGCCGGTCGGCGAGCACGCGGACAGCAGCAGGGCGGCGGCCAGGACGCTTCGGCGGATGCTCATGGTGCCCGCTCCGTGTTTCCCGTGGATGGAATCATGATGGACGGCGGATCAGCTCGCCGGCTGCACCATGACGGTGCGAGTGATCACGACGGTGTCCGCGCTTTCATCGCGGAGGCCGCGCACGCGCACCGTGGCCTGGCCGGGCGCGGCGAAGCGCACGACGACCTCGCGCGTGCGCGAGCTGGGGCCGTCCGGGCAGGTGCGCCCCTCGGGGGGAAGGCGGATGTAGTACGGCGTGATGTCGGCCGTGGCGCCGCTCACGGACAGGTCCGTCTCCGCATCGACGCAGCCGCTGGCCCGGGTCACCACCACGGCCGTGAACGGCTCGCCCGCGCGTGCCGTCGCGGGGACGGTGATGCGCGGCTGGCCATCATCATCGTAATCGATGACCGCAAGCTCCCGCACGCCCTCGGGCTCCGTGGACGAGCAGCAGCACGCGCCGGCCAACGAGAGCGCCGCGAGGCCGGCGAGACGGAAAAGGATTCGCATGATGGGGAGGATGGGAAGGACGTGGCATCGGGCGGACCGGCGGATTCTCCGGCCTCAGAACGATCGGCATCCGCGTTCGTGACAGGGATCGCGTGCACGATCCACTGCAGGATGTGGGATGAGAACGACAACAGCAATCGCACACAGAGGAACAGGGGGAACAGGGGACTGCGGAAGTTCCCCCTGTTCCCCCTGTTCCTCTGTGTGATTCAATCCGTTGTCTTTCCGCAGTTCTCCGCGAACGCCGCGTCGAGCCGTTCCGCCGCTACCAGTGGCGATCCGTGCGCAGGAACTCGGCGGCGCGCTCGTGGTCCACGGGGGCGGAGAAGAAGTAGCCCTGCCCGAACGCGCACTCCAGCTCGCGCACGCAGGCCAGGTGCTCCAGCGTCTCCACCCCCTCGGGCACGGCGTGCATCCCCAGGCCGTGCGCCAGCGCCACGATGGCCCGCACGATCCCCGTGTTCTCGCCGTGCACCCCCAGCCCCCGCACGAACGAGCGGTCGATCTTGAGCACGTCCACGGGAAAGCGGTGCAGGTAGCTGAGCGACGAGTATCCCGTCCCGAAGTCGTCGATGCACAGCTGCACGCCCAGCGCCTTGAGGGTGCACAGCAGCTGCACGCCCGCCTCGCCGCGCTCCATGATGGCGCTTTCCGTGATCTCCAGCCGCAGCGCGTTGCCGGGAAGCCCGCTCTCCCGCAGCGCCTCTTCCACCTCCTCCACCAGGCCGGCGTGCAGGAACTGGCGGGTGGACAGGTTCACGTTGATGGCCACGTCCGCCGCCGCGGGATGCGCGTCGCGCCAGGCCCGCATCTGCCGGCACGCCTCGCGCAGCGCCCAGCGGCCCACGGGGACGATGAGCCCCGAGTCCTCCGCGGCAGCCAGGAAGGCGCCGGGAAGGAGCAGCCCCCGCTCGGGGTGGCGCCAGCGGAGCAGCGCCTCGAACGCCGTGATGCGCCCGTCCTCCAGCGACACGATGGGCTGGTAGTGCAGCACGAACTCGTCCCGCAGCACCGCGTGCCGCAGGGCCGCCTCCAGCTGCAGCAGCTCCACGGCCGCGGCGTGCATGGAGGGGTAGAAGAGCCGCCAGTTGCCCCGGCCCCGCGCGCGCGCCTGCCCCAGCGCCGCGTGGGCGTCGCGCACCAGCCCCTCGGCGCTGCCGTACCCGGCCGTGGCCATGGCCACGCCCACGCTGGCCGTGGTGAAGATCTCGTGCGCCCCGGCCTGGAACGGCCGCGTGACCTCCCCCTGCAGCGTTTCTACCATGCGGCCCACGGCCGCGGCGTCGCGCGCGCCTTCCAGCAGCACGACGATCTCGCCCCCGCCCAGCCGCGACACGGTGCCGCCGGGGCGGAGCGCGGCGGCGATGCGTTCGGCGGCGGCCCCGCGCAGGGCATCCGTCGCCAGCGGGCCCAGCCCGTCGCTCACGGCGTCCAGGTGGTCCAGCGACACGCACAGCACGGCGAAGGGGGCGCCGCCCCGCGCGCGGTGGTGCAGCAGCTCCCCCGCGCGGCGCAGAAAGACGTCCGGGGCAACGGACCCGGCGCCGGGAACATCCGGCAGGCCGCGGTCCGCGGGGGTAGGCGCGGAGGAGGAGGGGCCCATGCGGCGCTTGACGGGCAGGGGGGAGGCGATCCGGCGGGGGGCGGGCATCACGAGGTCCTTCCCGCGGTGGAGTACACGGTCGGCAGCACGCAGTGCAGCTGCGGGGCGACGTGGCCCAGGCTCTCGGCGTGGCCCACGAACAGGTGCCCGTCCGGCTCCAGCAGCCCGGCCAGGCGCTCCACGGCGGCGGCGCGCGAGCGGGCGTCGAAGTAGATGAGGACGTTGCGGCAGAAGACGAGGTCGAAGCTGCCGGACACGTCCAGCGGCGCCTCGTTGAGGTTGAGGGTCTGAAAGCGGAGCGGCGCGCGGATCTCGTCCCCCGCGGCCAGCTTGCCCTCCTGCGCGCCCCGGCCGCGCAGCATGTAGCGGCGCAGGTAGCGCTCCGGGATCTCGGCCGCGCGGGCCATGGGCCACACGCCCGCGCGGGCGCGCTCCACCACGCGGGTGGAAAGGTCCGCGGCCACCACCTCCACGCTCCACCCCTCGTCCGCGGGCAGGTGCTCCAGCAGGGTCATGGCCAGCGTGTACGGCTCCTCGCCCGTGGAGCACCCCGCGCTGAGCGCCCGCACCCGCCGGCGCCGCTTTCCCGCCGCCGCGTCCGCCCGCCACCGCGGCAGGAGCGACGTCTCCAGGAACTTCCAGTGCTGCGGCTCGCGAAAGAAGTGCGTCTCGTGCGTGCACAGCGCCTCGATCATGAGCCGCCGCTCCTCGGCCTCCGTGTCGTTCGACACCACGCGGAAGTACTGGCCAAAGGTGGCGATCCCCCGCTCGCGCAGCCGCTTCGTCAGCCGCGCCACGAGGAGCGCCTGCTTGCACTCCGCCAGCCAGATCCCCGACTCGCCGTACACCAGCTTCTGAAAGCGCTCGAAGTCGCCGTGGGAGAGCGCAGAGTGCCCGGGAAAGGGGGCGGCCGCCACCGCCGCCCGTTTCACCGCACCCCCGCGCCGGCCGGCATCCGCGCCATCTTCAGCGCGGGCACGCGGCGCCGCGCGTCCGCCGGGGACGTGTCGTGCACCTGGAAGGCGGACGTCACGCGCTGCAGCAGCTCCGCCTGCGACGACAATTCCTCCGCCGTCCCCGCCAGCTCCTCCGCGGACGAGGCGTTGCGCTGGGTGACCAGGTCCATCTGCCCCATGGCGCGGTTGATCAGCGACACGCCGCCGGCCTGCTCGCTGCTGGCCGCGGTCACCTCCTGCACCAGCTCCGACGTGCGGCGGATGGCGGGAACGAGCTCCGCCAGCAGCTTGCCCGAGCGCTCCGCCACGTCCACGGAGGAGGATGCCAGGCCGCCGATCTCCTGCGCGGCCGTCTGGCTGCGCTCCGCCAGCTTGCGGACCTCCGTGGCCACGACGGCGAATCCCCGGCCGTGCTCGCCCGCGCGCGCCGCCTCGATGGCCGCGTTCAGGGCCAGCAGGTTGGTCTGGTAGGCGATCTCCTCGATGATGGAGACGCGCTGGGCGATCTGGCGCATGGCGGCCACCGTCTCCGCCACCGTCTTGCCGCTCTGCTCGGCGTCGCGGGCCCCCTGCAGGGCCACCGTTTCCATGGCGCGGCTGTTGGCCGCGTTCTGCGCGATGGTCACGCCCATCTCCTCCAGGCTGGCCGTGGTCTCCTGCACGGACGCCGCCTGCTCGCTGGTGCCGTGGGAGAGCGAGCTGGCCGTGGCGGCCACCTGCGTGGCGGCGGCGGAGAGCGCGTCGGCGCCGGAGCGCACCTCGGCGATGGTGTGGGACAGCTGCTCCACCATCCCGGCGAAGGCGGTGCCCAGCACGTCGCGGGGGGAGCGCGGCGTCACCCGGGTGGTCAGGTCGCCGGCGGCCACGCGGGCGGCGGCGGCGGCCGTTTCGCGCTGCGCCCGCACCATGCGGTCCATGGCCGCCGTCAGCCGGCCGGTCTCGTCCGCCGAGGGGGCGCCCAGCCGCACGTCCAGGTCGCCCTCCGCCAGCAGGTCCGCCGCGTGCACGGCGTCGTTCAGCGGGCGGGCGATGGTGCGGGCCACCATCACGGCCAGGGCCACGCCCAGGGCCAGGCAGGCCAGCAGCGCCGCGATGATCCAGCCGCGCGACCGGGCGTACACCCCGTCGGCGAAGTCGCTGGCGGCGTCCGCGCCGGCCACCTCCAGCCTCCCCGTGGTCTCCAGCTGCTCGCTGGCCACGTCGAACGCCCGGGTGCCCTCCCCCATGACGAGCACCTGGCCGGCGGAGTCCTGGTCCGCCTCCGCCAGGGCGACGACGGGCCCCACCACCTCCCGGTAGGTGCTCCACGCGGCCTCGAACGCGGTGAACGACGCGCGCTCCTCCTCGGACGAGATGAGGGGGCGGTACAGCCGGGCGAGCGAGTCGTTCTCCGCCAGCTCCTCGGCCATGTCGGCGGCGATGACGGCGCGCTCGGCCGGCGTGTCCACCGCCAGCAGGGCGAGCAGGTCCAGGTGGTAGTCCGAGAGGTTGGTGTCGATGTTCCCCAGCAGGTACGTGCCGGGAAGCCAGCGGTGGGCGATCACGGAGGACTGCGCCTTCACCACCCGCATCTGCCCGATGGCGAACGCGCCCATCCCCGCCGTCAGCAGCAGGGTGGCGAACGACGACAGCAGCAGCTTGTGGGCGATCCTCAGGTCCTTGAACCACGACATGGCGGGCCTTTCCTGCTCGGGGACCGGCACTCCGGTCCGTTCATGTATCCGTCCGGCCGCGCCGCCAATGTGCCCGGCGCGGCTCCTCGTCATCCAATCCTGCCCTCTGCCCTTCGCGTCTCCCGCGGGTGCCGCCGAAACTCGGCCATCTCGCCGGTTATCCGGCTTTCCGGCGCGGGCACCCTCTCAACCGATCGCGATCGTGTGGATGATGTGCCAGGCCAGGCATCCACCTCCCCAGCCGCCATCATGCCTCTCCCCGAAAAACGCGGATGCCGTCTCCCGCCGGCCGCAGGCTCGCTGCCAAGGATCTCTGGCATCCTGCCGCCCGCCGTCCGATTCGCGTCCGGACGTCGCGATTGCGGCCATCCAGCGTTGCGGCCTCTCCAACCACGTCCGGGCGGGAGGGATGCGCCGCGATCACCGGTCGCGAATCGGGCGGGTCGCGGAGGAGGCCTCAGGCCCTGGGTAGACCGGCTGCTGCCGGCGAGGGGACGGCCATCCGCGTTTTTTTCAAGAGCCGGATGTGCGCATCGCGGACGAGTGACCGCCCCGGCACGGATCCACCTGATCGCGATCCGTAAAAGCCTGCCCTGGGTGGAAGGTCGTGCATCTCGGCCGGACCTCCCGCGGACAGCCCCCCGCCTACGCCGCCGGTTCCAGCGCGGCGTCCGCGGCCCCGTCGAGGTCTGCATCCGCCGTGACGCCCTCCGCCCCGGCTTCGGCTTCGGCGGAATCGTCCATGGCCTCGGCGGCCGTGACGACCTCCGTGGCCAGCAGGCGGTCGATGTCCAGCAGCAGGGCGAACCGGCTGCCCTGCCGCGCCATCCCCTTGAGGAAGTCGATGCGGACGCGGGTGCCGAAGGACGGCGGCGGCTCCACGTCGCCCGGGCCCAGCTCGATCACCTGGCTCACGGCGTCGGCCAGCACGCCCATCACCGTGGCCTCGCCCTCCATCACCACCTCCACGATGACGATGCAGGTGCGCGGGGTGACGACCGTCTCCGGCAGGCCGAACTTGAGGGCCAGGTCCACCACGGGGACCACGGCGCCGCGCAGGTTCAGCACCCCGCGGATGGAGGGGGGCGCGGCGGGGACGCGGGTGATCTCCTCGAAGCGGAGGATCTCGCGGACCTGGAGGATCCCCACGGCGTACTCCTCGCCCCCCAGGCGAAAGGTCAGGTACTGCGCGGCGTCCAGCGCCTCGGCGGTCATGATCATCTCGGTGCTCCGGGGCTAGAAGCGGGCGAAGTCGGCGGGGACGGGCGCGGCGTGGCGGCCGTTGCCGTTGCTGCCGCCGTTCCCGTTGCCGCCGTTGCCGTTGCCGCCCGTGTAGGTGACGGCCAGCCGCGGCGCCGGGACGCGGCGCGGCGCGGGGGCGAAGGACGATCCATCCACCTGGAACGAGGCGGTCAGCTGCTGAAGGAGCTCGGCCTGGGAGGACAACTCCTCCGCCGTCCCCGCCAGCTCCTCGGCGGACGAGGCGTTGCGCTGGGTGACCAGGTCCATCTGCCCCATGGCGCGGTTGATCTGGGAGACGCCGCCGGCCTGCTCGCTGCTGGCCGCCGCGACTTCCTGCACCAGCTCCGACGTGCGGCGGATGGCGGGAACGAGCTCCGCCAGCAGCTTGCCCGAGCGCTCCGCCACCTCTACGGAGGAGGATGCGAGCCCGCCGATCTCCTGCGCGGCCGTCTGGCTGCGCTCCGCCAGCTTGCGGACTTCCGTCGCGACGACGGCGAACCCGCGCCCGTGCTCACCCGCCCGCGCCGCCTCGATGGCGGCGTTCAGGGCCAGGAGGTTGGTCTGGTAGGCGATCTCTTCGATGATGGAGATGCGGTCCGCGATCTGGCGCATGGCGGCCACGGTGTCGTTCACCGTCTTGCCGCTCTGCTCGGCGTCGCGGGCGCCCTGCAGGGCCACCGTCTCCATGGCGCGGCTGTTCCCCGCGTTCTGCGCGATGGTCACGCCCATCTCCTCCAGGCTGGCCGTGGTCTCCTGGACGGAGGCGGCCTGCTCGCTGGTGCCGTGCGACAGCGAGTTGGCCGTGGCGGCCACCTGCGTGGCGGCGGCGCTGAGCGCCTCGGCCCCGGAGCGCACCTCGGCGATGGTGTGCGACAGGCGCTGCGTCATCTCGGCGAAGGCGGTGCCCAGCGCGTCGTTCTCGGACCGGGGCGCCACCCGCACCGTCAGGTCGCCCGCGGCCAGGCGCGCCGCGGCGGCGGCCATGGCCTGCTGCCCCTGCACCATGTCGCGCATGGCCGCCATCAGCCGCCCCGTCTCGTCCTGCGAGCGCACGTCCACCGTCACCGACGTGTCGCCCACGGCCAGCCGCTCGATGACGCCCACCGCCTCGCCCAGGGGGCGGGTGATGCTGCGGATGACGAGGGCCGCGCACCCCAGCGACGCCACCAGGAGGAGGAGGGAAAGGATGACGGCCGCGGCCCGGGCCTGTCCGTAGCCTTCGCTGGCGGCGGCCATGAGGCTCGCCTGGCGCTCGGCCGCGTGCTCCTGCACCCGCTCCACGATGGCGTCGAACGCCTCGGTGGGCCCGCGGTCCATCCCCTTGACCCGCGCGTCCACCACGGCGGCGCCCTCGGGGTAGCTGGCCAGCGCCTCGCGGTAGCTGCGTCCCAGCTCCAGGTGGGCGGACGCCAGCGCCTCCACGTCGTCCACGGGCAGGTTTTGCCGGCGCAGCAGCTCGGCCACCTGGCGCAGGCCGGCCTGCACCTCGCGCTCCTGGTTGCCGAAGCCCTCCACGTACTGCTGGTACAGCTGGGGGTCGCCGCCGCGGAGCAGGATGTTCTTCCACTCCTGCACCTGCTTCTTGAAGTGCACCTGGGTGTTGCGCGCCGCGTCCACGGAGGCCGTCAGGAGCTGCGCGGCGGCCAGGCTGGCACGCTCGCGGCTCAGCGAGGCGGACAGCTGGCTCACGCCGTAGGCGGCGTACGCGCCCGCCAGCAGGCACAGGACGGCCACCAGGGTGAACAGGCGTGTCCCGATCTTCATGTTCCGGATCATCGGTCGGTGCTCCTGGGGGAGGGGGCCCGCCCGGCACTGCGCGGGCGGACGGCGTGGGCGGCTTCGCGGGCGAAGCGGGGAAGGGAGGGGGTCACTGGAAGGCGATCTGCAGCTGCACGCGCAGGCGGCCGTCGTCCAGCCGCGCCGCGTCCGTGCCGCCCGTGCGGGCGTCGGGGGTCTCCGTGCTCAGGAAGGTATAGTCGGCCTGCACCTTGAGGTCGTTGCCGCGCAGGTAGTAGCTGGCGAACGGCGTGACCTCGCGGATGCGGTCCATCTCGCGCGCGTCGCTGGGGTCCAGGCGGCCGTAGCGCACGCCGGTCTCCAGCCGCGCGGGGAGCACCATCACCCCCACCTGCGTGTACCAGCCGCGCCACACCTGCTCGTCCAGCTCCGCCTGGCGGGGGTCCACCGTGCGGCGAAAGTACTCGCCGCTCCAGGAGAGGGCGCGAAAGCGCAGGGCCGCGTCGGCGCCCAGGGTGACGATGCGCGCGTCGTCGCCGTCGTCGCGGGTGCAGCCGGCGGCCGTGCAGCTTTCCATGGGCGCCTGCATCCCCGCCGTGCCGTTCACGTCGTACAGCCATCCGCCGTTCAGGTTGGCGTTGGCGCCGAACGAGACGAGCGGACGGGCGGGCGCGTCCAGCGCGGGGCCCGTGTACGCCATCTTCCCCAGGGGCGACCAGGCCAGGCGGGCGGCCCACTGGTCCGCGGCGTCCTGCTGGCTGTTGCGGTTGTTGCCCTCGCCGTTGAAGACGCCCAGGTAGTATTCCAGCCGGCCGCCCGCGGGAAGCCCCCACAGCATCACGCCGTCGTCGTCCCCCTTGGCGAACTCGTCCGACACCAGCGAGCGGTCGATGGCCTGCTGCTGAAAGGAGGAGGTGAGCTGCTGGCGGCCGAAGGGCACCTTGAACTTGCCCGCGCGCAGCTGCACGTCCGCGTCCCGCAGCCGGTAGTTGAAGAAGGCGCGCTTGAGCGACATGGACGAGCCGGCCAGCTCCATCTGCACCTGGTACTCCAGGCGCGGGTCGTAGGCGAAGCCCTCCACCCCGATGCGCCCGCGGCGAATGCGCAGCAGCGACGTGGACTGCTCGGCCGGGCGGGAGGCGAACGCGTCGCCGTACAGCTTTTCGTTGGTCTCCGCGTCCGGGTCCGACAATTGGTAGAGCGTCTGCAGGCGTCCCGTCAGCTTGAGCTTGAAGGTGTCCGCGGGCATCCCGGCGGAAACCGCGGCGGGCACGACGGCAGGGGTGGATACGACGGCGGCGGGAGCCTCGGCGCGGGCGGCGGCCGGGGCGGCCGCCACGAGCGTGGCGGCCAGGATTGCGGCGCGAAGGGGCGCGGCGCGGTGGGTCATGAGGGGTCCTCCGGGGATGGGTCTCGAGTTCATGATCGTGTGCGGCATCAAGCGGCCGCGCGCTCCACGGCCCGCCGAAGCAGGGCCGGTACGTCCAGGATGAGGCCCACGCGGCCGTTGCCCAGGATGGTGGAGCCGGACACGCCGGGCACCTGCTTGAGCACGCGCCCCAGGGGCTTGATGACGGCCTGCCCGCCGCCGTGCAGCGTGTCCACCACGAGCCCCGCGCGGCCGGCGTCGTGGCGGATGACCACCACGCTCTCGCGCCGGGGCGCCGCGCCGGGGACGGACAGGAAGTCGCGCAGGCGCAGGAAGGGGAGCGCCTCGCCCCGCAGGCTCAGCACGCCCGCGGCTTCCGCCTCCAGCCGGTCGGCGGGGAGCTCCAGGCACTCCACGACGGACTCCAGGGGCACCACGTAGGTCTCGTCCGCCACGCCGACGGAGAACCCGTCGATCAGGGCCAGGCTCAGGGGCAGGCGCAGGGTGAGCGTGGTCCCCTCGCCGGGCCGGCTCTCCAGCTGCACGGAGCCGCGCAGGGACTCCACGCCGCGCCGGACGACGTCCAGCCCCACGCCGCGGCCGGACAGGTCCGTCACCGTCTCCGCCGTGGAGAAGCCGGCCTCCAGCACCAGGCGCAGCGTCTCCGCGTCGGACGGCGTCTCGCCGTCGCGCACCATGCCGCGGCCGCGGGCGCGGGCCAGGATGCGGGCGCGGTCCATCCCCGCGCCGTCGTCGTTCATCCGCACCACGATCCCCGCGCCCTCGTGCCGGGCGGAGAGGGTGATGGTGCCGATGGGATCCTTGCCCGCGCGGCGCCGCTCGTCCGGCGTCTCGATGCCGTGGTCCACGGCGTTGCGAAGCATGTGCAGCAGCGGCTCGCGAAGGTGCTGCGCCACGCTCGTATCCACCTCCGACTCGCCGCCCTCCAGGACCAGGCGCACGCGCTTGCCCGTGGCCGCGGCCAGGTCGCGGACGGTGCGCAGGTGCGGGCGAAAGACGGGGCCCAGGGGTACCATCCGCAGCTTCATCACCGCTTCCTGCAGCTCCAGGTGCAGCCGCTCCGCCTCCTCGTGCGCCTCGATGAGCGACGCGCGCGAGGCGCCGTCGTCCAGCAGCCGCGCCATCCGCCCGCGGGCGATGGCGATCTCGCCCACCAGGTCCAGCGCCTGGTCCAGCTTGGCCACGTCCACCCGCAGCGTCCGCCGCGCCGGGGCCGCGCCCTCGGTGGACGGCGCCACGGCCGCGGGGGCCGGGGAATCCGCATCCACGTCCGCATCTCCATCCGCCGCGCGCTCTTCGCACGCGGAGGTGGCGATCCGGGCCAGGAGGGCGCGCTCGGCGGGGCTCAGCTCGTCGCGCCCCTCGGCGGCGGCGGGGACGAGCAAGCGCAGGGCATCCACCGTGCGCAGCAGGAGGGCGATGCGCTCGGCCGTCGCGTCCGCCTCGCCCGCGCGGAGCCGCTCCAGCAGGTCCTCCACCGCGTGGGCAAAGTCCGCCACGGGGCGAAATCCCAGCGTGGCCGCGTCGCCCTTGAGGGTGTGGGCGATGCGGAAGACGGTGTGCAGCGGCTCCGCGTCGCCGGGGCGGGCCTCCAGGGCCAGGAGGGCGTTCTCCATGGCCGCGAGCCCTTCCTCGGCCTCGGCCAGAAAGACCTCGATGACGGCGTTCAGGTCGATGTCCATGCGCTTTCCCTTCAGAGCGGCCGGACCAGGGCGGTCCCGTCGTCGGTGTGGAAGAGGAGCTTGCGGCCGCGCTCCCCCCCGGTGTCCTCGGCCATCACGGGGATGCGCTCCATCTCCAGGAAGCGGAACGCCGCGGCGGCGTTGCGCGTGCCCAGGTGGTCGGCGGAGCGGCGGAAGGCCTCCACCACGCACGCCCCGCCGAACACCTTGGCCTGCAGCCGCCGGCGGTCGGCGCCCAGGGCCAGCAGGCGGGCCAGCAGCTCGCGCAGGGCCTCGCCGGCAAAGCGGGTGGAGGGCGCGGCGGACCCGTGGTCGGGAAGGAGGAAGTGGTTGGCGCCCCCCACGCGGAGGACGGGGTCGAACAGGCACACGCTCACGCACGAGCCCAGGATGGTGGTGACGGCGGCCGGCTCGGCGGCCACGGCTACGGCGCCCGGGTGCAGGTACATGGCCTGCCGGCCGCGCGGCACGTCCGCCACCGGCTCCACCCGGGCCCCCAGGGCGCGGGTGAGCGCCTCCACCTCCGAAAGCGCGCTCACGCGAACGCCCCTTCCCGGGCGCCGTGCAGCCGGGCGGCGGCGAGCGCCGTGGCGGCGTGGGTGGCCAGCAGCTCGAAGAGCTCGTGGTCGAACGCCTCGAACCCCGGCTTCTGCGGAAGCAGCGTGTACACGGCGATCGCGCCCACCACGCGGCCGTCCGCGGCCAGGGGAAGGCACGCCACCGGCCCGTCCGCGTCCGCCGGCTCCAGGCGCGCGCGCCCGGTGGCGATCACGTCGCGCACGGGCTGCGCGGTGGCCAGGCGCTCGTCGCGGTCCCCGCCGAACGAGGCGGCCAGCGACAGCTCGCCGTCCGGCTCCACCTCGAAGACGGCGAAGTCCTCGGTGCCGATGAGGTTGATGAGGATCTCCTGCAGCGCGTCCAGCACGTCGTCGCGGCGCAGGGTCTGGTGCAGGGCGGTGGTGGCGACCAGGAGCTTGGCGAGCTCGACGCGGCTGGCCTCGGCGGCCGCGCAGGCGCGCTCCAGCTCTTCCACGCGCAGCTCGGACGCGTCCAGGCCGCGGCGCACGCGCACCAGCTCGCCCTCGCAGCGGTCCAGGCGGTCGCGCAGCCGGTTCTGGGGCACGGCGGCGGCGGTCTCGTCGTCCCGGTCGTCGCCGGGCATGCGGGAGGGGTTCACGGGGTGCCTCACTCGCCCAGGAAGTTGCGGACCTTGGACATCAGCTCCAGGCCGTCGATGGGCTTGGTGATGTAGTCGCTGCACCCGCTCTGGAAGCCTTCTTCCACGTTGCGCGCCTCGGCCCGGGTGGTGACCATGATGATGGGCGTGCCGCGCGTGGCGTCGAACATCCGCAGGCGCCGGCAGGCGGAGAACCCGTCCATGCGCGGCATGACCACGTCCATGAGGATGAGGTCGGGGTTTTCGGCGAGCGCCTTTTCCACCCCCTCCACGCCGTCCTTGGCCGAGACCATCTCGAAGGCGCTCTTGTTGAGGATCATCTTGATCCACATGTGGGTCGTGGCGGAGTCGTCGATCAGGAGGATCTTGCGGCGGGGCGGGGCCTCCGTGCGGGATGCCGCGGCGGGGGCGAGGGCGGATGCGATCATCGGTGCGTATCCTGGAGGGGTCGTATAAGGAGAGGGCGGCGGCCGGGCAGGTTCGCCGCGCCCCGCAGTCCTCTCTAAAGCCGCTTCCGTGCCCCGCCGTGCCGATGTCGCGCCCTGTAGCGCGATGCGGCCCTTCTGCAACGACTTAGGTGTTTTTTTCGTTGCAATTCCGTGACGGATTTCCGCCCCTGGAATGGGGCAAAATGCCCCAGCCTGGGGCGATCGTGCGGGGGCGTTTTTGCATCCCGCAACCAGAATCGGACTGGCTATATCGAGTAAATGCAAGGACTTACTTCAGCGGCCGTCTGAAAACGAAAGGGATGTGCATCACCCTCGACACGCGCGCCGGGTATGTAACGGATCGGGGTGATGGGGATGTGGATCAGGGATGTCAGAGGATGTGGATCAGAGGATGTGGATCAGGGACGGGGATGGGGAGGGAGATCGGGAGGGAGATCGGATGGAGATCGGGAGGGAGATCGGGATGGATGGGGCGGCGGCGGGATGCGGTCGGAGAGGGAGATCGGAGAGGGGGATGGGCGGAGGGTTTTGAAGAGGAGCGGAGTGGGGGTGCGGTGGAGGTACGCGAGCGATTGAAATCGCGGCTACAACATCACGCTGTTGGTCTGCGCCGACACCTCGTGCACGGGCGGCCGGTGTGCAGCGGAGCGGGCATCCGGCGGTAAAAACCTCGCCTCGCGCAGAGCGTCTGCGCGAGGCGAGGTCATCGTGTGGATCCGGTGTGGTGAGAATCCGTCGGCCGGATCGGGCACACCCATCGCGCGGCGGTGCCAAAGACGCGATCAGGTGGTGCGCGATCACGCCTCGTCGCGTGTTGGCTGGGTGCATGCTTCCCTCGAAAAAACCGCGATGAACAGCGTCGGGGACACACGGAGGATGCAGGAATCCGGCTTTACGGCAGGATCCCGATGTGGTGTCGGCGGAGGCCGACAGTGTGAAGTTGTAGCCGCGAATTCATTCGCTCCGGCTTCTCGACCGCTCCCGATTCTCCGCCATCCCGCCGATCCGCCATCCGCCGATCCGCCATCCGCCGATTCGCCATCCGCCATCCCGCCGATCCGCCATCCGCCATCCCGCCGATCCGCCGATCCGCCGATCCGCCGCCCCTCCCGCCCCGCCCCTCCCCATCACCCCTGCGCCATCCCCTCGTCCCGGTACTGCTTGAGCTTGCGGGTGAGGGTGCGGCGATCGATGCCCAGCATCTCCGCGGCGCGGCCCTGGTTGCCGCCCGCCTCGCGGAGGATGCGCAGCACGTACTCGCGCTCCAGCCGCTCCAGGCTCCAGCGCGCGGACGCCGCCTCGTCCAGCAGCGAGCTCTCGCCCACCTCGGCGCCCCGCCGCGGCGGATTGAACGGGAGGGTGGCCGCGCCCGCGTGCAGGATGACGGCGCGCTCCACGAAGTTCTCCAGCTCGCGCACGTTCCCCGGCCACGCGTACTCCATCATCCGCGCGATGGTCTCCGCGGGGATGTCCGGCGGATCGATGCCGTTCTCCTTCGCCGCGCGAAGCCGAAAGTGGTGCGCCAGGAGGCCGATGTCCGACCCGCGCTCCCGCAGCGGCGGGACCGTGAGGGGAAAGACGTTCAGGCGATAGAACAGGTCCTCGCGAAAGCGCCCCGCCGCCACCTCGTCCTCCAGCTCCACGTTGGCCGCCGCCACCAGCCGGTAGTCCACGGGCACGGGAGCGCCTCCGCCGACCCGGTGGACCACGCGCTCCTGCAGGACGCGCAGCAGCTTGACCTGGATGGCCGGGGAGATGGTGGCGATCTCGTCCAGGAAGAGCGTGCCCCCCGCCGCCTCCTCGAAGAGCCCGCGCCGGCTGGCCACGGCCCCCGTGAACGCCCCCTTCACGTGGCCGAACAGTTCCGACTCCAGCAGCGACTCCGGCAGCGCCGAGCAGTTCACGGCCACGAACGGCCGCCGCGCCCGGTCCGACAGGTCGTGGATGGCGCGGGCCACCAGCTCCTTGCCCGTCCCCGTCTCGCCCGAGACCAGCACCGTGGCCCGCGTGGCCGCCACCCGCTCGATCAGGTCGAACAGGCGCAGCATGGCCGGGGACCGGCCCACGATGCGCGCGCGGGCCCCCTCACCGGCGCGGGCGCGCAGCGACGCCACCTCGCGCCGCAGCTCCGTCTCGCGAAAGGCCCGCTCCACGGCCAGCTCCAGCTCGGAGATGTCCATGGGCTTGCCCAGGTAGTCGAACGCCCCCAGCCGCACCGCCTCCACGGCCGACGCCACCGAGCCGAACCCCGTCATCATCACGAACTGCGCGTCCGCCTGCAGGGTGCGCCCCGCCGCCAGCACCTCCATCCCCCCGATGCCGGGAAGGTTGATGTCCAGCAGCACCACGTCGTACAGCTCGCGCTCCAGCATCCGCAGCGCCTCGTCCCCGCGCGCGGCGCTCTCCACGGCGTGCCCCGCCAGGCGCAGCACCTTCACCACCAGGGTGCGCACCGCCTCCTGGTCGTCCACCACGAGGACGCGCGCCGCCACCGGGCCGCTCACGGCTCCCTCCCCGCGTCCAGCGTCTCGCGCACCCGGCGCACCAGGTCGTCCGGCTGCGCCGGCTTCTGCAGAAAGCCCGCGCGCCCCGCGGCCACGGCGTGCTGCACGGCCCGGTCGGGCGCGTAGCCGGAGAAGAAGAGGACCCGGACCCCGGAGCGCAGCGTCCCGACCCGCCGGGCCAGCTCCACCCCGCTCATCCCCGGCATCACCACGTCCGTGAGCAGCAGGTGCACGGGGCCCGGGTGGCCCGCCAGGTGCTCCAGCGCCTCGGAGGCGCGCCGCGCCTCCAGCACGTGGTATCCCGCCCCCGCGAGCGTCTTGCGGACGACCCGGCGCACGGCCTCCTCGTCCTCCACCAGCAGCACCGTCTCGTCGCCTCCCACCAGCGGGGCCGCCTGCGCACTGGCAGCCTCCGCCGCCGCCTCGCGGGCCAGGGGGAACCACGCGGCCACCGTCGTCGCCACGCCCGGCCGGCTCTCCAGGGTGAGGAATCCCTCGCTCTGCTGGACGATGCCGTAGACGGTGGAAAGCCCCAGCCCCGTGCCCTTGCCCTCTTCCTTGGTGGTGAAGAAGGGCTCGAACACCCGCTCGCGCACGGCCGCGTCCATCCCCATCCCCGTGTCCGTCACCGACAGGCCCACGTAGGTCCCCGGCGCCGCGCCGGGATTGCCGTCCACGCCCCCCTCGCCCACGTCGATGGTCCGCGTCTCCAGGACGATGACGCCGCCGTCCGGCATGGCGTCGCGCGAGTTGACGACCAGGTTCATCACCACCTGCTCCAGCTGCCCCGGGTCCGCCTTGACGTGGGCCGGCGAGGCCACGAAGCGGGTGAGGATCTCCACGTCCTCGTTCACCACCCGCTCCAGCATCCCCACCATCCCGTCCATCACCTCGCTCAGGTTCACCACGCGCGGCTGCAGCACCTGGCGGCGCGAAAAGGCCAGCAGCTGCTGGGTGAGCGCGGCGGCCCGGTCGGCGCCCTTCTTGACCTCGTCCAGCTCCTCGCGGCGGGGGTCGTGCGGGGGCGTCTGGCGCAGCAGCAGCTGCACGTTGCCCCCCATGGCCATGAGGATGTTGTTGAAGTCGTGGGCGATGCCCCCCGCCAGCCGCCCCACGGCCTCCATCTTCTGCGAGTGGCGCAGCTGCTCCTCGCTCCGGCGCAGGGCCTCTTCCGCCTCGCGCGCGGCCGTAAGGTCGCGGGTGATGGCCGCGAAGCCGATGCGGCCCCCCGCGTCATCGTGCAGGGCGTTGAGCACCGTGTGCGCCCAGAAGGCCGTGCCGTCCTTGCGCACCCGCCACCCCTCCTGCTCCGCCCGCCCCTCCGCCGCGGCCCGGTCCAGCACGGCCGCCGGGAGCCCCGCCGCCTGCTCGTCCGGCGTGTAGAACACGGACAGGTGGCGCCCCAGGATCTCCTCCACGGCGTACCCCGTGATCCGCTCCCCGCCGGCGTTCCAGCTCAGCACGAAGCCGCCGGTGTCCAGGGTGACGATGGAAAAGTCGCGCACCGTCTCCACCACCAGGCGAAAGCGCTCCTGCACGGCCCGCAGCTCCTGCTCCGACCGCAGCCGCTCCGTGATGTCGGTGATGGCCCCCAGCGTCCCCACCACCTCCCCGCCCGCGTCGCGCAGGGGCGTGCCGATGACCTCGATCCACGCCCGCGTGCCGTCCTTGCGGGTGATGGGGACCTGGTACCGCTCCGACGCACCTTCCGCCCGCCGCTTCATGGTGTCCAGCAGCGTCTGCTTTTCCGGCCCGGGAAGGAGGAGCTCGTGGGCCACGGCGCCCTCCATCTCCGCCGGTGCGTACCCCGTGACCTGGTGGACGAGCGGGCTGGCGTACAGCACGCGGTCGTCCAGGTCGGTGAGGAGGATGGCCTCGCCCAGGTTCTCCACCACCGTGCGGAAGCGCTCCTCGCTCACGCGCAGGGCGTCGGCGGCGCGCCGGCGCTCCGAGACGTCGCGGATGACGGCCGTGAGCAGCCGCATCGGCCCGTCCTGCAGCTCGCCGAAGGAAAGCTCCAGGGGGATCTCCGTGCCGTTGGCGTGCATGCCGGGAACCTCCACGCTGCTCCACGCCAGCCGCCGCTCCCCCGTCTCCAGGTACCGGTTGAGCCCCGCCCGGTGCCGTGCGCGCACCCGCTCCGGCATCAGCCGCACCAGGGGCGAGCCCACCATGTGCCCCGCGGGGATGCCGAAGATGCGCGCCGCGGCCGGGTTGGCGTACACGATGGTACCCCCCTCGTCGATGGTGACGATGGCGTCGGAGGCCGTCTCGGCCACCAGCCGGTAGCGCTCCTCGCTGTCGCGCAGGGCCGCCTGCGAGCGCGACCGCTCCTCCACCTCGGCCCGCAGGCGCCGGTTGGCCGCGTCCAGCTCGGCCGTGCGCTCGCGGACGCGGGTCTCCAGCTCGTCGTGGGCGCGGCGCAGGGCCTCCTGGGCGTGCCTGCGCTCCGTGACGTCCTCCAGCACCCCGTCGTAGTGGCGCACCTCGCCGTCCGGCCCGCGGACGGCGCGGGCGCTGTCCCGCAGCCAGATCAGGGTGCCGTCCCGCCGGCGGTTGAGCGTCTCGAAGTCGCGAACGACCCCGTCCGCGTCGATGCGGCGGCGCCACTCCGCCCGGTCCGCCGGGTCCGCCACCAGGTCGTTCACGTCCGCCGCCAGCAGGCCGGCCCGGTCGGCAAAGCCCAGCGACGACGCCAGGGCCGAGTTCACGTCCAGCAGCCGCCCGTCCGGCGCCGTGCGGTACAGCCCCACGGGCATCTCCTCGAACAGCTCGCGGTAGCGCTGCTCCGACGCCCGCAGCGCCTCCTCCGCCGTGCGCCGCGCCGTGACGTCCTCCGCGATCCCCGCGTACCGGTAGACGCGCCCGTGCGCGTCGCGGATGGCGAAGCTGCGGTCGTGGATCCACCGCACCCCGCCGTCGGGGCGCACGATGCGGTACTCCACGTCGTAGCCCGCCTCCACCTGCATGGAGAGGGCGGCGTGCACCCGCGCCCGGTCGTCCGGGTGCACGGCGTCCGTCCACGAGCGCGGCTGGGCGAAGAGGGATTCGCGGCTGCGCCCCCACAGCCGCTCGTAGGCGGGGCTCACGTAGGTGGTGCGGGCCAGGTCCGCGCCGTCGTTCACGTAGAACACGGCGTCGATGTGCTCGGCCAGCTGGCGAAACCGCTCCTCGCTGGTGCGCAGCGCCTCCTCGGCGGCGCGGGCGGCGGTCACGTCCTGGCAGCAGGTGACCAGCCCCAGCACGCGCCCCTCGTCGTCCGCCACGGCGTCGGACCACAGCATCACGGGGAACTCGCTCCCGTCGCGGCGCGCGTTCACGCTCTCGCGCGTCCAGCTGCCCAGGACGGCGGGCGGGCGCTCCCCCGCGCTCCACAGGGCGCGGGGCGCCAGCACGCGGGCGTGCTCCCCCAGCAGCTCCTCCACCGCCCAGCCGTGCATGGCGGCCTCGGCGGGGTTGGTGTAGACGATGCGCCCGTCCTGGTCGGTGACGGTGACCCCCAGCTGCATGGTTTCCAGGGCCGTGTGCAGCGTCCGCAGCGAGTCGCGCAGCCGCCGGCGCTCGGATTCCTCCGCCAGCCCGGCGAACGCCATGTCGGCCAGGTCCCGCGCGGCCTCGCGGTCGTCCGCCGTCCACGCGCGGGGCTCCGGCGCCATGGCGACCAGCAGCACGCCCTCGTTCCGGTCGCCGGCGGTGGCCACCAGCGCCGCGCGCGCGCCGGCCTCGGCGAGCATCGGCTGTCCGGCCAGGGGGGCGGCCACCGTGTCCTCGATGGCCAGCGGCTCCCGCAGCGCGGCCGCGTACCCGGGCGACAGCCACGCCTCGGGAACCCCGTCCGCCCACGCCGCGGGGAGCCCCTGGACCGCGCGCACCACCCAGTGCCGCCCTCTGCGGGCCGCCAGGAGCACGGCGGGGGCGTCCAGGGTGCGTGCGGCCACGCGCGCCAGGGCGGCGGCGCCGTCCGGCACACGGCCGCGGTTGGGAGGCGAGAGCGGGGACGAGTAGAGGGGGCTGCGGCGCATTTGGATGAGACCGCGGTCTATGAAGGAGGAGATCGTAACCAGGTGGGAGGCCCCACCCCAACGTAATACGCGATCCTGTAACAGTACAACGACGACGTTCACTCCCGCCCGTCACTCTCCCGCAGCAGGAGATGCGCGAAAATACTGGATCATCCGCACATCGCGTCTCTAAACGTATGTTTCAGCTCTGCTCGCCCGGGCATCCTCCGCCCGGCCTCCACCATCCTGATCGTCACGTAGCGGGGGCGGAAAATCCGTCTGTTCAGGTGTGGGCGGCAGGGCAAAAATTGTGCGTTTACGTTTCACCGCCGCGGGCGCGCCGGGTCTGTGATTCATCCGCAATGGACGAAGGGCGGCCGTTCATCCGCTCGGCGAGGCCTGACGGGATGGATTCAGCGGATCGGCTTGAGAGATCGTCCGGCGAGGCGAGGGCCGATCACGGCGCGGTAGATCCTTCGGTCGGCGCCGGAGATTGAGGCAGGGAGGGAATGGGCTGCGCCTCCCTCAGGAAATCAAAGGTTTGTGCGGAGGGCGGGCCGGTGGAGGCCCCGGCGGATGCACGATCCCCCGCGCGGTGCACGGAGGTGCCAGTCCGCGCAGGCGGACTTCGTGTCGTCGTTGCGGCGAATTCATTCGCTCTGTCCCATCCAATGCCAATCCGCCCTCGCGCCCCCGCCGGTCCTCTACTCTTGCTCGCGGATGGGCACCACGACGAACGAGGCGATCATCATCACCAGTCCCACCATGAACGGAATGGGGTTGCCCACGAGCAGAAAGTGCACGCCGCCGAACAGCGCCGTCGCCTCGCCCAGGGCCCACGCGGTGATGTTGAGCGTGGTGCGCTTCTTCGGGTCCGTCTCGGCCAGGTGGCGGCGCTGGATGATCATGATCCCCACCGCCGCGCCCACGAGGATGACGATGTTGACGATCTGCAGCACGCCCCCGAGCGAGGGATCGAGCCCGCCGCCCTGCTGCTCCGTCAGGTAGTACGCGATGCCGCCAAAGATCAGCACGCCGCTCAGCAGGGCGATGCGGACGATGCGCAGGGTGGCGGAGCGGGGAAGTTGCCTGGATCCGGCCATGGACGGGACGGGTGAAGGGTGGGGATGCCGGCCGCGGGTCGCCGCCGCGGCCGTTTTGGATCGCGGCGCCGTGGCTCAGGGCCGGGCGTCGGGGTCGAACAGGGCGGGGTCCAGCCTGTCGCCGATGAGGATGTCCGCGTAGAGCTCGTGGAACACGCGGCGTCCGTCCACCAGCACCTCCACCTCGGGCGCGATCCACCCCCCGCCCAGCCGCTCGTACCGGCGGAACCACACGTGCTGCGTCTTGCCCGCCTGGTTGGGGATGGGGTCGATGAGGCGGATGAACAGCAGCCGCTCCGCCTCGATCGCGAACTGCTTGCTCAGCGAGTCGCCCCGCTCCGCGCCCACGACGTACACCGGCACGTTATCGAGCGAATCCACGTGGAACCTGGACAGGTCGAATCCGCCGCGCCGCAGCTGCTCCAGCGTGCGCTCCACGGGCTGCTTGTAGACGTCGAAGCCCAGCGGCATCAGGTCGTTCCACCGGTCCACGCGCTGCACGACGCGCCCCTGGTTCAGCACGAAGGTGCTGTCGCGGTTGAAGATGACGGTGCGCCCCTGCTCCGGCGGCCCCATCTCGATGCGCAGCCGCCCCGGGATGGCCGACCACTCGCGCCAGATCTCCACGTGGGTGGAGTCGTTGGGGAGCACGCGCGTGGTGGTCTGCGTAAAGGTGAGGTTGCTGTACCACGTGTCCGCGTAGCGGTCGTGCATTGCGCGCACGAGCGACTCCGCGTCCGTGATGCGCGGGTCCACCTGCGCCGCCGCCGGCGCGCCGGTCACCACCAGCGCCGCCAGCAGGGGCAGGGCGAGAAAGCGCAGGGACATGGATGCATGATGGGAATCGGTTGATGCGGGACGTGCCTCGCCCGCTTGCCCCCGAAGCTAGCAACGGCGCCCCGTAAGCGCGAGGGAAGGGAGGTGTGCGGCTGGCGAGCGTATCCCCCGGCAGGATTGTTCACTCGCACCGCAACTGTTCACGATACGATGAACAGTCAGTGTTCATCGTGTGCTGAGTGTCTCATACCCGTCCTCCTGATCTCGTGTGCATCCGCAGAGATGTCTCGCGCGGGAGTCGCGGCAGAAAAAGAGGGCCGCGGATCGGCATACAGCCACTCCGCGGCTCATCTGTTCCTTCGCGGCTCCGCGCGAACGTCGTTTCTGTTCCAGTCCACAAGAAACTCGGGCGGGTGGCATCACTCGTTTTTGTTCTCCGGCGCGTCCTCGGGGACGGCAGAGGACAGGATCTCGTGGAGATCCGTCAGGTATCCTGTAAGCGCGGCCATCGTGGCTCCCTCGCTCCGCCGGGTACCGCGTTCCAGGAGCATGGATACGGTGCGGGCCAGGTGCCGGCCCAGCTCGCCGCCTCCCAGGGCGAGGTGCAGGTGGCTGGCTGCACCCTCCACCTGGCCGGTATCGGCGGGAGAACCCGCGACCAGAGCCTGCACGTCGCGCTCGATCTGCGCTGCGACTGCCGGTCCCGCATCCATCAGGTCGTAGAGGTACAGCAGGTCCTTGGCTGCCTTCGGCGCCTCCCGCGGATCATCCGGCTCGCCTCGGCGGCTGAAGGTGTAGGCCTTGTTCACCGCGTACGCCCCAAGTGTCGGGACGCGGACCTCGAGGGAGCTCTCGCCCGTGTCCGCCGCGATGGGGATGTGCAGCACGGTTGTGTGGCGTGCGAGCAGATCCACGTACTGCAGCGGAATCGCGGCGAGCCCGGGCTGCTCCTGGATCGCAACCGTCGTTTGGTCCCGGCGCGTTCGCCCGGCGAATGGCACCAGGAATTCGATCAGCTCGCCGTCGTCCGCCTCGCGGGCCCACACGGCGTTCACGGCGGAGCCCGGCCCCTGCCGGAAGTTCGCGGCCTTGAGCACGTCCGGCAGGGTGGGGCGGGCACCCCGGTCCAAGCGCCGGTCTACCAGGAGGTCCAGCTCGCGCGTCAGGGACAGGTCGCCGCGCCAGTCCGGAAACGGCCCGTACTGTCGGTGCAGGTAGGGCACCCACCCGCCGATCAGCACCAGGTCCGGGAGGTACCCGCGCACGCCCAGAGCACCTGGTGCAGCCCCTTTTCCAGCCGTGCGAGCTCAGACATGGTACCCCATTACGACCTGGAGCAGGTGCTCGCCCTGTTCACGGCCGCGGAGGGGGTAGTGCCACAGGTCCAGGGCCAGCTGCAGCGTGCTCACCACCGGCAACCGGTTCGCGGTCTGCAGGTCGCGCCACACGGTCGTGCGGTAGAACGGCTTCATCAGCACCACCTGGCCGTCCGCGGCAGGCTCCCACCCCATGCGTTCACCCAGCGCGCGCAGGTCGGCCGGGCGATCCACTTCCACGTAGGCGTGCACCCGCTCCCACGTAGCGTACGGGGCGACCTGTGCCGCGCCCGCCTGGAGCGTCAGCGCCCATCGCACGTCTCCGAACAGCGCGGGGAGGCGGCGTAGAAAGCGCGACACGTCGCCCACGGGCGCGTGGAACGCGGCCGCCGGATTTCGGTCCCATGCGTACGCGGAAAGCCAGCGGTTCAGCAGGAGCGCGGGTTCCCGGAGCGTGATGCGGGCCCCGCGGCCGGCACGCTCCATCTCGATCGCGTTCTGCCGCGCCAGCGTCCGGACCACCTGCGAGGCCGTCCCGAGCGCCACGTCCGAGGCCTCCGCCAGCTCGCGTACGCCCCACGTGCGGCCGGGGTGCGAGAGCAGCGTACGCGCGATGAGCGAGTTGCGGTCCGAAAACGGGTCCACGCGCTTCTCCGGCGCGGAGGCGTGCATCCGGCGAAGCCCGGTCCGGTCAACCGCCAGCCAGTCGCACACCAGGCGCACCGAGCCGTTCAGTGCGACGAAGTTCTCCCCGGCGCCCCGCAGCCGCTGCAGCTGAGCGCTGGACGCGCTGCGCATCACCCACACCTCATCTGGCTGCAATCCAGCCTCCGCCGCCCAAGGACGCAGGCGGATGCGCAGGGTCGGGCATCCGGTCCTGCCGATCTCCACGCCGGGAGGCGACCCATCCACGCCGGGGCGTATCCAGAGCCCGGGCACGCTCTCCAGTGCACGCTCCAGCATCCGCAGGGCGCGCATCTGGTCATCGGCGGACGTCGTGTTCACTCGGACTGGGCTTGTTCACTGTAGGGTGAACGCAATTGTTCATTCAATGGTGAACGCTACACCAATGAATGAACGATCGCAAGATCCGCATGTGGATCAACGGCAATCGCCCCGACCACCTTTCGGGGGACGGGGCGATCATCGGATCTCTCGGGTGCGGGTCACGGCACGCGCGAGAGATTCCGGGCGGCCGCGGCGGGATCGGGCCTCCATCCACCGTCGCCGGACCTACTTCATCAGGTTCTTGGCGATGGTCTGCAGCTGCATGTTGCTGGTGCCCTCGTAGATCGTCCCAATCTTGCTGTCGCGGTAGAACTTCTCCACCGGGTACTCGCGGGTGAAGCCGTATCCGCCGAACAGGTCGATGGCCGTGCTGGCGATGCGCTGCGCCACCTGGCTGCTGAACAGCTTGGCCATGGCGGCCTCCTGCAGGAACGGCTGGCCCGCGTCCTTGAGCCGCGCCGCGTTGTACACCATCAGCCGCGCGGCCTCCAGCTCCGTGGCCATCTGCGCGATCTGGAACTGCACGCCCTGGAAGTCGCCGATGCGCTTGCCGAACTGCTCGCGCTCCTGCACGTACTTCACGGTGGCGTCCAGCGCGCCCTGCCCAATGCCGATCATCTGCGCGCCGATGCCGATGCGGCCCTCGTTCAGCGTCTCGATGGCCGTCTTGTAGCCCTTGCCCACCTCGCCCAGCACGTTCTCCGCGGGCACCAGCACGTCCTGCAGCACCAGCTCCGTGGTGGATGACGCGCGGATGCCCAGCTTGTCCTCCTTCTTGCCCACGGAGAACCCGTCCATCTCCTTTTCCACGATGAACGCCGTGATCCCCTTGTAGCCCGCCGACGGGTCCACGTTGGCGAACACGATGAAGATCTCCGCCTCGGCGCCGTTGGTGATCCACAGCTTCTGGCCCGAGAGCCGGTAGCCGCCGTCGGCCTTGACGGCGCGGGTGGCCAGGGCGAACGCGTCGCTGCCGCTGCCGGCCTCGGAGAGCGCGTAGGCGCCCACCTTTTCGCTGGTGAGCTGCGGCAGGTACTTCTGCTTGAGCTCTTCGGAGCCCCAGCGCAGGAACGCGTTGTTCACCAGCGTGTTCTGCACGTCCACCAGCACGCCCACGCTGGCGTCCACCTTGCTCAGCTCCTCCACCACCAGCGCGGCGGTAAAGAACGAGGCGCCGGTGCCGCCCAGCTCCTCGGGCACCTCGATGCCCATCAGACCCAGCTCGAAGAACTGGGGGATGAGCGCCGGGTCCATCTGCTGCTTTTCGTCCATGGCGTGCACGCGCGGGCGCACGTCCTCGTCCGCGAACTGCCGAACGGCGTCGCGGAACATCAGCTCGTCTTCGCTCAGCGCCGTAAGCGGCGCGCCGGCGGTGGGCAGCTCTACAGTCGACATCGTCGCTCGGACCTGAGTTCCTGGGATAGGCTTGCATGGGTGCGCCGCCGGAGCCGCGCAACCCTGGAATATGGCACCGGCCGCCGGGTGCGCGAAAGTGCGCGGCGGATGAAGACGGCGCCATCCGGTGTCGCCCAACCCGTGCCGCCGTCCACTGATCCCCAGGTACGGGTGGATGCGATACGGCGGATGCCGATTGCCGGGCGCCGGACGCGGAAATGCCGCCGTTGCAGGCAAACGGGTACGGTCGCGCACTCCGGATGCCGCGCCGGGAACAGGCAGGGCCGATGGACCGGCACGGCGGGTGCGTACGAAACCCCGGTGTGTGTGCGGGACGTAGTCTGCAGGCGCCGGATGCACCGGCGGATCTCCATCCTTAAGCTCAGCACGGGAGACGGACCATGGACAACAATCCTTACGGCCCCGGCGATTCCTCGGGTTCCGGCACCGGCGGCGGTTCCTCTTCCGGCGGGTCGCCGGGCTTTGGCGGCGCGCCCTCCGGCGGCGGCCCCACCTCGTCGGACCCCAGCGGCGGCGGCCCCGGCGGCTTTGGCGGCACGGGTGGATCGACCGGCGGCATCGGCGGTTCGGGCACGGGCGGATCCACCGGCGGCATCGGCGGCTCGTCCTCCGGCACGGGCGGATCCACGGGCGGCACGGGCGGCGGTGACGCGTTCGGCTCGTCGACGACCACGCCGGCGGTGAGCTCGGCCGGCTCCACGGGCGGATCGTCCGGGGGCAGCTCGTCCGGCCCGGACGACGGCGGCAAGCACGACCCGTTCGAGGAGCTCAGCTCGCGGCTCGAGTCCATCATGGCGGACCTGCGCCCCCGGGTGAAGCAGGTGTTCCAGGACGTGGAGCAGCGGGTGGAGCACGCCGTGGAGGAGCTCAAGCCCCGCATCCAGAATGCGCGTGAGCAGGCCAAGCCGCGCCTCGACGAGTTCATGGCCGACGTGCGCCCGCGCATCGACGGGCTCATGACGCGCATCCAGGGCGCGCTGGACGGCCTGCGCAACGAGTTCGACGAGCGCACGGGCCGTTCGGAGAGCGCCACGGGCGGGTCGGGCGCCCCGTCGTCCGCCACCACCGGCACCACCGGCGGCGCCACGAGCACCACCACGCCGTCGTCCAGCGCGGGTGCGTCCACCGTGGGCGGCGAGACGGCGTACACGCCGGGCGGCAGCACCGGGGCCAGCACGGGCGCGGGCACCGGCACGGGCACGTCCAGCACGGGCGGGCCGGGGACGGGCGGCGGCTACGGCACCGGCAGCTCGGGGACGGGCTCCGGCTACGGCACGGGCACCGGCACCGGGACGAGCGGCACCGGCACGGGCGCGGCCGGCGGCTCCGGCAGCGGCGGCAGCAGCTCCCCCTCCGGCGGCTCCGGTCTCGGCGGATCCACGGGCGGATCGTCCGGCACCGGTGGATCGACGGGCGGCACGGGCGGATCGGGCACCGGCGGCGGGTACGGCGCGAGCAGCGGCACGGGCTCGCACTTTCCCGAGATGACGGACGACACCAAGCGCTCCGACCCGCCGATGGAGCACGGCGGCGGCTCGCGCCAGGGTGAGCCCCCGCGCCACTGATCGCGCGGCAGGTAGAACGAAAACAGCGCGCCGGGCCCTCGGGTCCGGCGCGCTGTTCGTTTCGTGGACGGACAGAGCGAATGAAATTCGCCGCAACGACTACACGAAGTCCGCCTGCGCGGACGGGTCCGTTGCGGGAAGGTGCCACGCCGCCGGCCGGGGCCCGTGCACGGGATGGGTTCTCCCCTCTCCGCGAGGAACGAGCGGGGAGGGGCCGGGGGAGGGGCGGGTTGCTGCCGGGGCAATCCATCCCTCTCGCTCCACGTTCTCGCCCTTCTACGCCCCCGCCCGGATCCGGTCGATCTCGAACACGGCGGGCTCCGCCAGCAGCGGTCCCGTGAGCCACGTGGGCCACCAGGTGTTGGCCATCACGAACATGGCGTTGCGGGGGATGCCGCGCCGGAACTCCTGCATCACCACGCCGTCCACGCGGAACCGCACCACCTTGGCGGACCACTCGATCCGGTAGTCGTGCAGCGCCGCGGCGGGGTCGAACGGGAGCGTGCGGATGACGTTGTTCGTCTCCTTTCCCGCGACCCAGGTGGTGAACATGATGCGGTTGGTGCCGTCGTTGAAGATCTCGATGTCGATCTCGTCGTTGCCGCCCGCCACGCCCTGGTACAGGAAGAACGCCGAGACGGAGCCCGGCGCGTGCGGCGTGCGCATCCGCGCCTCGTACCCGCCCGTGCCGTAGCGCGTGGTTGTGAGGATCTCCGCGCCGTCATAGGCGCCGGCGGAAAGGGCGAGCGCGGCCCGGCCGCCGCCCAGCGCCACGTTGGTCCCGCGCACGGAGCCGCGTCCCAGCGGGTGCGTGTCGGCGGACCAGGCGGGAAAGGCGGCGCCGTCGAACTCCTCCGAAAAGGCGGCGGATGCGGTGCCGGGGGAGCGGGCCAGCTCCGGGTCGAGCGCGGGATCGGTCGCCATGTCCGAGCATGCGGCGGCGAGCGCGAGCACCGCGACGGCGGTGGCGCGCAGGGTGCGGTGGCCGGCCGCCAGGAAGGCGGCCCGCTCCGCGCGGGGGTACGGCGATGTCATGGAGATTGGTTCCTCGTAGGCAGCCCGACTGGCGTGGCGGCCCCCCGAGAGAGGGACCACGGTAGCCTCGTAGCTTTGCGTCCCCGCCTTTCGACGGGTTTGCCGTTTCTGGAGGTGCCCGGGACCGGGCGTGATCAGCGTGACACAAGTATCGGCAGACTTCGCCCGTTGCGGAAGGGGGGATCCGCATCCGCTTGCGAGAAGGTGACGATCCGGCCGCGTTTTTCGTCAGGACGCACAATCCATCGCGAAGGGGATGGGGTGCAGCGCGGAATCCGCGTGGCGCATCCGGCGCACATTCGATCTCAGACGGGAGAATCCGTCGCGCGGAGGGCCCTCGCGGTGGTTGCCGGACGCTTTCTGCTACCACATTTGACGGCAGAAAGAGAATCGTGTATACTCCCGTCTTCACTCCGAGAGCCTGCCCCACGCTGTAATCCACCACCGCACCGACTCCGCCGCGTTCACCGCGTGCACGTCTCCGCGGCCCCAGGGTCTGTCCTTTTGCGCCACCCCTGGAACAAATACGCTCTCCGCACCACCCGTCCCACCCGCCGCGGCGCCTGCCGCGGGACCTGCACCCCTTCACACCGACCGGGAGCACACGTTGCGTAGTTCGGTTTCGCTCGCGCGATCCCCCGCGCTGTCCGCGCTCGCCTGCCTGCTGCTGGCGGCGTGCGGCGGAAGCGGCGGCGAGGTCGCCATCGGCACGGCGGGGCCCCTGACCGAGGGCTACGCCCGCATGGTACGCAACGCCGTGGTGATGGCGGCGGACGAGGTCAACAGCGCGGGCGGGGTGCGCGGCGCGCGCCTCAAGGTGGTGGCCCAGGACGACGGCGGCGACGGCGTGAAGGCCGCCCAGATCGCCGAGGGCTTTCTGGCCGACGCCAGCATCAAGGCCGTGGTGGGGCACGCCAACTCCGGCGCCATGGTGGGCGCGGCGCGCGTGTACGACCGCGGCCTGGTGGCCGTCATCCCCAGCGCCACCTCGCCGGAGCTCACGGGCGTGTCGCCCTGGGTGTACCGCGTGACCACCAACGACTCCACCAACGGGGCCAACCTGGCCCGCTTCGCCGCCGGCCTGCGCCCGCAGCGCGTGGCCGTCCTGTACGAGAACAACACCTACGGCCGCGGCCTGGCGGCGGCGTTCCGCGCCAACTACCCCGGCCAGCTCGTGGGCGTGGACCCCATCGGCGGCGACGGGCGGCTCGTGGAGCCGTTCATCTCCTACTACAAGCAGGTGCAGCCGGACCTGGTGTTCGTGGCCGGCACGGAGCTCAGCGGGCAGGCGCTGCTGCGCGAGGCCCGCCGCCAGGGCTTCGCCACGCGCTGGGTGGCCGGCGACGGCTGGTCGGGCGTGGTCACGGACACGGCGGCCAGCGAAGGCGTGTACGTGGCCGTCCCCTTCAGCATCCGCGACACGCGGGCGGAAGCCGTGAAGTTCGTGGAGGCGTTCCGCACCCGCTACGGCGTGGAGCCCGACGCCAACGCCGCCATGGCGTACGACGCAACCAAGCTGCTGGCCAAGGCCATGACGGAAGTGGGATTCGGCCGCGACGACATCCGCGGCTACCTGGCCCAGGTGCGCGGCGACCGCACGTTCCCGGGCGTGACCGGCGCCCTGCGCTTTCGCCCGGACCGCGACCCGGACCGCAGCGGGTTCGTGATGACGCAGGCGCGCGGCGGCACCCTCGTCCCCCTGGAGGCACCGTGAAGCGCCGCATGGGAGCCGGCATCCGCAGCCGGCTGGTCCTGGGCTTCGGCTTCGTCCTCGTCCTCCTGGCCATTGCCGGGGGCGTGGGATGGCGGTCGATGACCATCCTCAAGGGCGCCATCGCCCACTCCATGCACGGCGTGGAGCAGGACGCCCGCCTCTCCGCCATGCTGGCCACGGACGTGGCGCGGGAGATCGCCGTGGCCGCGCGCTACATCGAGCACGGCGAGGTGGCCGCGGTGGAGTTCGATTCCCTGCGCTGGCAGACGCACCGCACGCAGCGCCAGCTGCTGCGCCGCGAGGGGCAGACGCAGGAAGAGGTGGAGCTCGTCGTCGGCATCGACCAGCAGCTGAGCGACGCCGAGGTGCGCTACGTGGCCGCCCGCCGCCTGGCCATGCTGGGCCGCGCGGGCGAGGCCGCCGCGCAGACGGACACGGCGCGGATGATGGAGGCGCAGATGCTCGGGGCGCTGACGAAGCTCGCGGACGTCAAGGGCGCCCGCGTGGCCGGCGCGCAGCGGGCGCTGGAGGCGGATGCGTCCACGTGGCGGCTGATCCTGGCCGCGCTGCTGCTGGCCGCGCTGGTCATCGGCATCATCGCGGTGTGGGCCGTGCTGCGCTCCATCACCGGGCCGCTGGACCTGCTGGCCGCGCACGCCGGGCGCATGTCCGAGGGCGACCTCACGGCGCGCACGGAGGACGCGCTCCCCGGCGAGCTGCAGATCCTGGCCACGGCCATGAACCGCACGAGCGACTCGCTTTCGCGCATCGGCGCGGGGGCGGCGCAGGCGGCGGACGGCATCTCGGAATCGGCGGACGACCTGACGGCCATCAGCACCCAGCTGGCGGCCGCCGTGGGCGAGGTCACGCGCTCCATCGAGCACGTGTCCGAGGGCGCCACGGGGCAGGTGGAGCAGCTGCGGCGGGTGGACGGCGCCCTGCGGCGCATGCTGGACACGGCCAACCGGATGGTGGCCGAGGTGCGCGAGGTGGCCGCGCTGGCCGGCAGCATCGAGGCCGAGGCGCAGCATCGCCGCGCGGAGACGGAGAGCACCATCGGCACGCTCTTCAAGATCAAGGCGACGGTGGAGGCCGCCGCGGCCGAGACGGTGGCCCTGAACGCCGCCGTGGCCGACGTGAGCCTGTTCGTCCGCACGGTCAACGACATCGCCGAGCAGACCAACCTGCTGGGATTGAACGCGGCCATCGAGGCGGCGCGCGCGGGCGAGGAAGGCCGCGGCTTCGCCGTGGTGGCGGACCAGGTGCGCAAGCTGGCCATGCAGGCGCGCGAGGGGGCGGAGAACGTGGCCGCCATCACCCGCACCATCACGCAGCGCGTCAACAGCACGGCGGCGGCCATGGAAGCCGGTGCCGCCCACGTGGACGAGATCGAGCGCGTGGCCCACGCCGTGGAGGGCGCCCTTACGACCATCGTGGCGTCGGCGGAGCGCACGCGCGTGGCGGCGGACCGGGTGACGGGGCTGGCGGAGGGGAACGCCGCCGCCGCCGTGGAGGCCGCGCACGACATCGCCGCCGTGGCGGACACGGCCGTGGTGCACGCCGAGACGGCCGAGGGCGTCCGCGCGGCCACGGCCCAGCAGGAAAGCGCCTGCCGCATGGTCGCCGAGGCCACGAGCCGCCTTACGGGCAGCGCCAGCGAGCTGCGCGGGCTGGTGGGCGAGCTGCGCGTGACCCCGCGCGAGGCGGTCCCGGACGTGGTGATGCGGGATGCCGGTCCGCCGCGCATCGCCGTCCCCGCGCTCTACGTCCCCCCGCCCACCGCGGCCGACGAGCTCGAGTCCAAGCGCCGCCGCCGCCGCACGGCCGCCCTGCGGTAGCGGTGGGGCTGACGCGGAGACGCGGAGCACGCGGAGAACGGCGGATGAGAAAAGCGGAGGGAACAGGGACGATTCGTCTCCGCTCCCTCCGCGTCTGCGCGTTCATGGGGCTAGAGCGGATTTCGTACGCGTTTGCAGTTCTTTTGCCCCGCCCGTGATGTCATTCTGAGGTCGGCGCCGGCTCGATCCATCCCGTGACGAGAAGGCGCCGGCCGAAGAATCTGGTTGCCCCGGTGCACAGACCCATCCGTGCACGACCTTTCCACGGCGAGCGGGCGAGTCCGTGCACGGCAGCGACCCGATTCTTCGGTCGCGCCGCAAAGCCGGTGCACCGGTCGGGTTCCGGGCGGGCGCTCCCTCAGCAACTGTGTTAAGCGGTAGCTCCCAGAGCCGAATTCCAGGGCGTGTTGGTGCGCGCCATCGTGTTCAGAATCACGAGCAATCTGCGCAGGCAAGCGACCATGGCGACCTTGAACG
>JAESFL010000187.1_pt1 | contig 55388 bp, 17 predicted proteins | sample 9269401 | NCBI WGS metagenome assembly JAESFL01 (sample SAMN14506025, study PRJNA617098) | algae metagenome | isolation source: Gloeocapsa sp. UFS-A4-WI-NPMV-4B04 and co-occurring heterotrophs from desert... | place: USA: Utah | collected 2006-10-01 | reverse complement strand
CGGGTCCGTGTCGGTGAGCATGCCTTCGACAAGCTCGCTCAACTGACTCCGCTGCAGGAGCGCGCCTTCCAGCTCCTGGAGGTGCCCTGGCGCTGACCTGTACCCAGTAGCGTGCACCCGGATTTTTGCTTAACTCAAAGCACCGTAAGCACTAATCCGCTCTTCTCCATGCGGAACTTCCGACTAGTGCATCTACACAGGAGGAAGTATTCAAAGTAAACAGCAGGTATTAACTTGGGTGGATGAAACTCAAGAAACGAGTCCCGTTGAACGTGCGAGAGCTATCGCCCGAGGAGCGCGACCGTCTGGAAGCGGTACTCCGCTCGACCGACGCGTTCCCCGTTCGCCGAGCCCAAGTGCTGCTGGCGAGCGCGCGCAAGGAACGCGTGTCGCGCATCGCACACTCGCTGGGCTACTCCGCGCAGATGGTGCGCAACGTGATCCACGCCTTCAACAGTCGTGGTTTCGAGAGCCTGGTCCGGGAGTCTTCGCGCCCGAAGAGCAGCCAGCCGGTCTTGGACGAGGTGCGCCGCGAGCAGTTGCAGCACCTGCTGCACCAAAGCCCGCGTACCTTCGGCAAGCCGAAAAGCCTGTGGACGCTGGACCTGGCGGCCGAGGTCGCTTTCGAGCAGGGAATCACGCCCGAGCGGATGAGCGGCGAGACCATCCGGCGTGCACTGAAGCGGCTGGGCACGTCGTGGAAGCGGGGGAAACGCTGGATTACGAGCCCGGACCCGCAGTACGTGCGTAAAAAAAACGACGGGACCGCCTGATCGAGCTGGCAGGGCGCCACCCCGACTGGGTGCTGGGCTTCGAGGACGAGGTTTGGTGGAGTCGATTGGCTCAGCCGAACGTCTCGTCTTGGACCGATGAAGGGACTCAGCTCCGTCTGGAGCAGCAGGAGGCGAAGGGCAAGGAAACGGAGCCGAAGGCATTAGCCTGCTATGGGTTGCTGCGTTACGACACCGGGGGCATGCTGCTGCGTTTCGTCGAGGAGCGGCCCATCAGCAGCGTAACGACGCAGTTCCTGGGATGGAACTGCGAGGTGCTCAAGGCCGAAGGCAAGCGTGTGCTGGTCGTGGTGTGGGACAACGCCGCGTGGCACGTGAGCCGGGAGGTGCGCACCTGGATCAAGGAGCACAACCGCGCGGTCAAGCAATCCGGTACAGGGGTGCGCATCCTGACGTGCCGGCTTCCGATCAAGAGCCCGTGGCTCAATCCAATCGAGCCCAAGTGGGTGCATGGGAAGAAGCAGGTGGTGGAGCCCACGCGGAAGCTCAGTGCGGCCGAACTGAAACAGCGGGTCTGTGACTACTACGGATGCGACCTGCTGGACCCAATCGCAAAGCAGGTCGCGTGAAAATGCACTAGGGCTCGCCCGAGGCCGTCCCCGCGCTCGCGATCGCGCTCAACGACGAGGAGCCGCTCATCCGCGGGCACGCGGCGTGGGTGCTCGGGCGCCATCGGCACGGAAGCCGCGCGGTAATTAGGTGCGTGCCTCGTGACAGATTCCGTGACAAGCAGGTGCCCGAGCCACCGAATTCGGTTGCCCTCTCCAAGCTGATCGCCGGGCGGCTCCAGCGGTGGTATGTCTTGGCCACTCAACCAGATGAGTTGCTCGGATCACTGGATGGCCGACCCACCAATCTAAACAGCTTATAAGTGGGAGGGGAGATATGTGCGATGTAGCTGTACTCAGGATTGGTGAGATTGTTGGTGAGTCAGAAGCTACTCGGTGCCATCCCGTCCGATTCGTCTGCTACACCTGTGATTAAAATTGCCTGCCGACACAACATCTTATCGCACAAGAGAACACCCACCCTCAGACTGTTAATCAGGGGGTCCTAGGTTCGAGTCCTAGAGTGGGCGCTTGCAGTACGAGAGACCCGGAAGCCGCACAGGCTTTCGGGTCTTTTCGTTCGTGCCCCGTCCACATCGAACCACTGCGGCGAGATTTGATTTCCTGAGGGAGGCACCCGGCGGGTCCATCCGTGCCGGAACCCCTGGCGCCGGCCGAAGGATCCAGCGTGCCATGCATGGAGCCGGCGTACAGGCTCACTCCCTGCCCTGCCGAGCAGATCCTTCGGTCGCGCTCATGGCTTGGCGAATGGCAAGGTCTGCGCGAGCGCTCCCTCAGGAAATCGACATCACGAGGAGGACGCAGAGAAAGATGATTTTCTCTGCGTCCTCCTTCTTTTCTTCCCCGTCCTTCGGGGAATCGAGGATCAGGCCGAGGCGAGCGCCAGCTCCCCGCTCTCCAGGCGCGTCACCGGGGTGAAGTCGCGGCTGCACAGGAACTCGGGGCGCACCTTGCGGCCCCCCGTGGGCGCGTTGCTCACGGCGTTGTACGTCACCAGCGCCAGCATGCGGTCGGACGGCGACATGTTGGGCGCGGAGCCGTGCACCACGTTGCCGTCAAAGAAGAGCACCGACCCCGCCCGGCCCTTGGGCGCCGTGATGCCGCCGTCCCCCACCAGCTCGGCCAGGGTGTCCTGCTGCACCATGTACGAGAGCGCCGCGGCCACGTCCGCCTTCCACGACTCCTCGCCGCCCTCCGCCTCGTTGCGCGCCCGCGGCTCGATGACCCCGCCGTTCTGCGAGCCGGGGACGAAGAGCAGGGGCCCGTTGAACTCGTTGACCTCGTCCAGGAACAGGGCCACGGTGACGACGTCGTTGGTGGGCATGCCGTCTTCGTTGCGCCAGAAGATGTAGTCCTGGTGCCACTCCCACACCTCGCCCGGAACGCCCGCTTGGCGTTGACCTTGAACTGGCGGACGTACACCTCGTCCCCAGGATGCGCTGCGCGGCCACGAGCAGGCGCGGGTCGCGCACCATCCGCTCGAACACCTCGTGCGTGCGGTGCGAGCCGTAGACGGAGCGCACCACCACCCCCGTCTCCTTTTCCATCAAGGAGAAGGTAGCCGTCGCGGCGGTAGTCCTGGATCTACTGGTCCGTGATGTACATGGCCTTGCCTTGGATCGTGAGTGCGGTGGATCAGGTGCGTGCGGCGGCGGGCGCTGCGTCCGTGGATGATGCGAGTGCATCCGCCAGCAGGGCCGCGAGCGCCCGGACGTGGGGCTCGCGGATCAGGGTGAAGTGGTCGCCGGGGGACGCGGCGGTGCGCACGGTCCCGGTGGTAAGGGCCGCCCATCCCGCTTCTTCGCGCGACGCGGGCGCGGGACGGTCCTGGGCGGTGACGAGCAGCAGGCTGGCCTCCGCCGGCGCGGGACGGTACGCCGCGGCCGCCGCGGCATTGGCCCGGTAGACGGCCCACAGGCCTTGGAAGCGGGACAGCGGCAGCTCCGCGGGGACGAGGTCCGCGGCGCGCGCCGCCTCCCACGCCCGCGGCAGCCGCGCGGCGGGGTCCAGCGCGGCGACCTCCGCCCCGGCCGCGGTGATCTGCCCCAGGGCGAGCCCCAGGTGCAGCATGAAGCCGGCGAGGAGCTCGAGCTCGTCATCCTCCGCCTCCGCGGGGGCCCCGGCCGGCGCGGGCGTGTCCACCAGGGCCAGCAGCTCCACCCGCTCGCCGGCTGCGTGGAGCATGCGGGCCATCTCGAAGGCCACGAGCCCGCCCATGGACCATCCGCCCAGCCGGTAGGGACCCGCCGGCTGCACGGCGCGGAGCTCCGCCAGGTAGTCGGCGGCCATGTCCTCGATGCGGGCGTGGATGGGCTCGCCGCCCTCCAGCCCGCGGGACTGCAGGCCGTAGACGGGCTGGTCCGGCCCCAGGTGGCGGGCCAGGGCGGCGTAGGAGAGCACGTTGCCCCCCGCCGCGTGGACGAGGAAGAGGGGCGCAGCATCCCCCGCCGGCTGGATGGGGACGAGCGGCCCGGTCGGGGCGGCGGCCTCGTCCGCGCGGAGGGCGGCGGCGAGGCGCTCCACCGTGGGACCGGCGAGCAGGGTGGCCATGGGCACGCGCCGGCCCGTCATCCGCTCCACGGACGCGAGCAGCCGGAGCGCCACGAGCGAGTGCCCGCCCAGCGCGAAGAAGTCGTCCCGCACGCCGACGGCATCCAGCCCCAGCACCTCCGCCCACAGCCGGGCCAGGCGCAGCTCCAGCCCGTCGCGCGGCGCCACGTGCTCGTCCGCCCCGCGCCCGCCCTCCGGGGCCGGCAGGGCGCGGCGGTCCAGCTTGCCGTTGGGGGTGAGGGGGAGCGCGTCCAGCACCACGAACGCGGAGGGCACCATGTGCTCCGGGAGCCGCGCGCGGAGGTGCGCGCGCAGCTCCGCGGCGGACGGCGCGTCCGCGCCCGGTGCGGCCACGTACGCCACCAGCCGGGGGGCCTCGCCCGCGTCGCTCCGGGCGAGGACGGCGGCGTCGCGGACGGCGGGGTGCCGTTCCAGGGCCGTCTCCACCTCGCCGGGCTCGATGCGGAAGCCGCGCACCTTCACCTGTGCGTCCACCCGGCCCAGGAACTCCAGCGCGCCGTCCGCCAGACGCCGCGCGCGGTCGCCCGTGCGGTACATCCGCGCGCCCGGCGTGGCGGAGAACGGATCGGGGACGAAGCGCTCCGCCGTGAGCGCGGGCCGCCCGCCGTATCCGCGCGCCAGCAGGCCGCCGCCCAGGCACAGCTCGCCCGGCACCCCCGCGGGCGCCGGCGCGCCGAACGCATCCAGCACGTACGCCGCGCGCCCCGGCAGCGCCCCGCCGATGGGCACGACGGCGCCCGCGTATCCGCCCGCCTCACCGTCCGCGGGGACGTGGTGCACCGTGGCGGTGACGACGGCTTCCGTGGGGCCGTACGCGTTCATCAGCCGCGCGGGGGTCCGCACGGCGTTCCTCCAGGCGCGGACGCCGGCGGAGGGCATGGCATCCGCCCCCACAAGCATCACCCGCAGGGCAGGAAGCGCGCTCCCCTCCGACGCGGCGACGACCTCCGTCCAGTACGCGGGCGCCAGGTTGGCCACGGTAATGCCCAGCGCGGCCGTCCGCTCCACCCACTCCGCCGGGCTCCACGGCTCCCCTTCGCGCAGCACGAGGGCGGCGCCGGACACGAGGGGAAGGAACGTCTGCTCGATGGATACGTCGAAGCCGGCCGGCGCGAAGTGCAGCACGCGGTCCGGGGGCGACAGCGCCAGCGTCCGCGCGAACGCCGCCACGTGCGCCGCGGCCGCGCCGTGCTCCACCACCACCCCCTTGGGCGTCCCCGTGGAGCCGGAGGTGTAGATGACGTAGGCCGCGCTCCGCGGATCGATCGCGATCTCCGGCAGCGCGCTCCCGTCCTCCTCCCCTGCCCCGTCGAGGACGAGCGTTTCGATGCCCAACGCGCCGATCACGTCCGCCGTGGCCGCGTCCGTCACGACGAGGCGCACGTCCGCATCCGCGAGGATGAAAGCCAGCCGCTCTGCGGGATACGCGGGATCGAGCGGGACGCACACGCCCCCGGCGCGCAGCACGCCGAGCATTCCGATGACCATCTCCGGCGAGCGCGCGCAGCAGACGGCCACGCGCACCTCCGCCCCCACGCCCCGCCCGCGGAGCACGCGCGCGAGCCGGCCCGCCCGCGCGTCCACCTCGCCGTACGTGAGCGTGCGATCGCCGCATGCCAGCGCCGGCGCGCCCGGCGTGCGGGCCGCCCGCGCGGCGAACAGCCCGTGCAGCGTCTCCGCATCCGCATCCGCCACATCCAGCGCGGACGCGGAGGATGCGGATTCGGCGACAGCCGAGACGCCATCCGCCGCGACGCCATCGATCCCATCGACGTCATCCGCCGCAGCCAGCGCCGTGTCGTAGCGGGCAGCGGGGTCGGCCGCCATCCGCCGCAGGACGTCGAGGTACCAGCGGACGAGCCGGTCCGCCTCGCCGTCCGTGTAGCGGGCCGTGTCGTACTCCATGTAGAGGTGCACGCCGCCCGGCGTCACCTCGAACGTGACGCCGAAGGGGAAGTCCGTGCCGCCGGCCGACCGCGCGCCGCCGACGCTCGCCCCACCGGCCGACATCCCGTCCATCACGTGGAAGTGGATGAAGTTGAAGAGCGCCGCGAACGCCGGCTCGCCGCCCCGCATCCGCTGCAGCTCCGCCGTGGGAAAGCGCCGGAAGGGGAGCATCCGCCGCTCCGCCTGGAACGCCGCGCGCACCAGGTCCATCCAGCTCCCCCCGTCCAGCCGCACGCGGAAGGGGACCGTGTTGAGGAACAGGCCCAGGGCGCGCTCGGCATCCGCGCCTTCGGGGCGGCCGTTGACGACGACGCCCGTGGTGACGTCCGACACGCCGGCTGCCAGCGCCAGCACGCGCAGGTGCGCGGCCAGGAAGACGCTCTTGAGCGGGAGCCCGGCGCCGCGCGCGAGCTCCGCCAGCCGCCCGGCGACCTGCGCCGGCAGCTCGCCGCGTCGCGCGCGGTTCCCCGCCCCGCGGGCCAGGCCCAGCGACGCGGGGAGCACCGGCACGGCGTCGTCCAGCACCTCCGCCCAGAACGCGCGCGCTGGAACCGACGCCAGCACCTCGCGCTCCAGCGCCGCGAAGTCGCGCAGGACCGGGGCGGGCGCGGGCTCGTCCAGCGCGGCGCTGGAATCGAAGTACAGGCGCGACAGCTCCGCCTGCAGGGCGGCCACGCTCCACCCGTCCAGGATGGCGTGGTGCTCCGCGAAGCCGAACTGGAAGCCGTCCGCCCCCAGCTCGTGGACGTGGAAGCGGATGAGCGGGGCCGTGCGCCAGTCGAACGGGCGCCGCCGCTCCGCCTGCAGCCACGCATCCATCGCCGCCTCCCGCGCATCCGCGTCCAGTCCCGCGAGGGAATCGACGACGAGGGGGATCTCCGCGTGGCGGTGGACGAGCTGCATGGGCTCGGAAAAGCCGCCCAGGTCGAACGACGTGCGCAGGATGGGATGCCGCCGCGCCAGGGTGGCCAGCGCGCTCCGCATCCGCGCCTCGTCGAAGCGGCCGGATACGTGGTACGCCTGCACGTTGTGGTAGACGGCCTGGCCGGGGGCGCGCTCCGTGTGGTAGAGCATCCCCAGCTGCATGCGCGTCATGGGATACGCGTCCTCCACCCCCTCCGGCACCCGCGCGCGGTCCTCCGCCCCCAGCAGGGCAAAGGGGACGGACGCCCCATCCGCCGCCGATTCCTCCGGCTGGATCTGCTTCGCCAGCTCGGCCACGGTCTGGTGGCGGAACAGGTCCTGGAGGGAGAAGGGGATGCCACGCGCCCGCGCCAGCGCCAGCAGCTGGATGGCGCGCATGGAATCGCCGCCCAGCGCGAAGAAGTTGTCGCGGGCGCCCACGCGCTCCACGCGCAGCGTCTCCGCCCAGACGGCGGCCAGCGCCTCCTCCACCGGCCCGGCGGGCGCGACGTAGGCCTCGGCGGCCACCTGCGTCCCGTCCGGCGCGGGGAGCGCGCGGCGGTCCACCTTGCCGTGCGGCGTGAGGGGAAGCGCATCCAGCCGCACGAACGCCGCCGGGACCATGTAGTCCGGCAGCCGCGCGGCCAGGGACAGCCGCAGCGCGGCGACGTCCAGCCCGCCCCCCGCATCCGTCGAATCCGCCGCGAAATCACCCGCCGCCGAATCACCGGCCGCGTCCGCCACCACGTAGGCGACCAGGCGGCGGACGCCGGGCTCGTCCTCGCGCGCCAGCACGAGCGCCTCGCGGACGCCGGGGTGCGCGAGCAGGGCGGCCTCCACCTCGCCGGGCTCGATGCGGAAGCCGCGGATCTTCACCTGCTGGTCCGCGCGGCCCAGGTACTCCACGTCGCCGCCGGCGCGCAGCCGGGCGCGGTCGCCGGAGCGGTACATCCGCGCGCCGGCGATCCCCGAGAACGGGTCGGGGACGAAGCGCTGCGCCGTGAGCGCGGGCCGGCCCAGGTAGCCCCGCGCCACGCCCCCGCCGCCCACGAACATCTCGCCCGGGACGCCGGCGGGAACGGGCTCCATCCGCCCGTCCAGCAGGTACACGCCCAGGTCCGGGATGGGCTCGCCGATGCGGCTCCCCGCCGGCGACTCCGCGTCCTCCGCGGTCACGGGGCGGTACGTCACGTGGACGGTCGTCTCCGTGATCCCATACATGTTGACGAGGGTGGGCCGCCGGTCGCCGTGGCGCTGGAACCACGGCTTGAGCGCGCGCGGCTCCAGCGCCTCGCCGCCAAAGACGACCCAGCGCAGGGCGAGCTCCCCCTCCGCGCCCTCGTCCGCGCGGACCAGCTGGCGAAAGGCGGAGGGGGTCTGGTTGAGCACCGTCACCCGCTCGCGCGCCAGCAGCTCGCGGAACGCGGCCGGGTCGCGGCTCGTGTGATACGGCACGACGATCAGGCGCCCGCCGTACAGCAGCGCGCCCCAGATCTCCCACACGCTGAAGTCGAACGCGTAGGAGTGGAAGAGCGTCCACACGTCCTCCGCGCCGAACCCGAACCATGCGTCCGTGGACGAGAACAGGCGCAGCACGTTCGCGTGGGTGACCACGACGCCCTTGGGCCGCCCCGTGGAGCCGGAGGTGTAGATGACGTACGCCGCGTTCTCCGGCGCCGGCTCCGCGCGAATCACATCCGCCGATTCGTCCGCCCCGTCATCCGCAGATTCCGCGAGCAGGGCGTCCAGCGTCAGCACCCGCACCGTGGCGGATGCGGGACCCGCGTCGCGCGTGGCGTCCTGGGTGATGACGAGCGCCACGCCGGAATCCTCCAGCAGGTACTCGATGCGGTCCTGCGGATACGCGGGGTCCACGGGGACGTAGGCGCCGCCCGCCTTGAGCACGCCCAGGATGGCGACGACGGTCTCGATGGAGCGGTCCAGGCACAGCCCCACGCGCACCTCGGGGCCCACGCCCAGCCGCACCAGCCGCCGGGCGATGCGCTCCGCCCGCGCCTCCAGCTCCCCGTACGCCAGCGACCGCTCCCCGCAGACGAGGGCGGCGGCGTCCGGCGTCCGCCGGGCCTGCGCGGCCACCCGCGCGTGGATGCTGCCCTCCGCCGGGATGGTCGCCTCCGCGCGGCGCCATCCATCCACCAGTGCCGCGCGCTCCGCCGGCGCCATCAGCTCCACCCGGGACAGGCGCACGTCCGCGTCCGCCGCGACATGCTCCAGCACCCGCGCCAGGTGCCCCGCCATCCGCTCCACCGTGGCGCGGTCGAACAGGTCCGTGGCGTACACCAGCTCGCCCCGCAGGCCTCGGGCGGTGGCCTCCAGCCCCAGCATCAGGTCGAACTTGGCCGCGCCGAGCCCCACGTCCGCGGCGCCCACGCGCACCCCCTGGGCATCCGCCGCGGCGCCGGCTTCCGTGCCGTCTGCCCGGTCGAGCGTGAACGTCACCTGGAAGAGGGGCGAGTGGCTCAGGCTGCGCTCCGGCTGCAGCTCCGCCACCAGCTTTTCGAACGGCACGTCCTGGTGCTCGTACGCGCCCAGGGTCGTCTCGCGGACGCGGCGCAGCACCTCGCGGAACGGCGGATCGCCATCGAGCTCCGTGCGCAGGACCAGCGTGTTCACGAAAAAGCCGATGAGCCCCTCCACCTCCCGCCGCGTGCGTCCCGCGATGGGGCTGCCCACGACCACGTCCGCCGTGCCGCTGTAGCGCGCCAGCAGGAGCTGGAACGCGCCGAGAAGCACCATGAAGAGCGTGGCCCCCTCGCCGCGGCCGAGGGCCTGCAGCCGGTCCAGCACGGCGGACGGCACCTGCACGGGCACGCTCCCGCCCCGGAACGACGGGGACGCGGGCCGCGGATGATCCGCCGGGAGCTCCAGCAGCTCCGGGGCGCCCGCCAGCTGGCGCTTCCAGTACGCCAGCTGACGCTCCAGCGCCTCGCCGGCCAGGTGCGTGCGCTGCCACACGGCGTAGTCCGCGTACTGCACAGGCAGCTCCGGCAGGGACGCTTCGCCCCCCGCGCGGAAGGCCGCGTACAGCGCGGACATCTCGCCCTGGAGCACGTCCATGCTCCACCCGTCGCTCACCACGTGGTGCATGGAGGCCAGCAGCACGTGGTCGTCCTCCGCCAGCCGCAGCAGCGACGCGCGGAAGAGCGGCCCCGCCTGCAGGTCGAACGGGCGGGATGCGTCCTCCCGCGCCCGGCGCGCCGCGGCCGCCTCGCGCTCCCCGTCCGCCAAGCCGGACAGGTCCTCCAGGGGGAGCGCGAAGCCGGCGAAGGGCGCGATCACCTGCACGGGCGCGCCGTCCGCCTCCGCGAACGTCGTCCGCAGCGACTCGTGCCGGCGGACGACCTCGCCCAGGGCGCGCCGCAGGGCATCCACGTCCAGCGCACCGCCCAGCCGCAGCGCCGCGGGGATGACGTACGCCGTGCCGCCTGGCTGCAGGCGGTCCAGGAACCACAGCCGCTCCTGCGCGAACGAGAGCGGCAGGTCCGCCGTCCGCGCGACGGGCACCACCGGCGGGAGCACGGGCGCGTCCGCGCGGCGCAGCGCCTCCACCGCGAGCGCGACCTCCGCCACGGACGGATGCTCGAAGAGGGCGCGGAGCGGCAGCTCCACCCCCAGCACGTCGCGGATGCGGGACACGACGCGGGTGGCCAGCAGCGAGTGCCCGCCCCGGTCGAAGAAGCTTTCCGCCACGCCGATGCGGTCCACGCGCAGCACGTCCGCGTAGATGCCGGCCAGGATCTCTTCCGTCTCCGTCCGCGGCGCCACGTATTCCGTCCCCGCGGCCGCCCCGTCCGGCGCGGGGAGCGCGCGGCGCGCCACCTTGCCGCTGGGCGTGAGGGGGATGGCGTCCAGCACGACGACGGCGGAGGGGAGCATGTACTCCGGCAGCCGCCCCTTGAGGTGCGCGCGCAGCTCCGCGGGCACGGGGGACGCGCCGTCCGCCGCCACCACGTACGCCACCAGCCGCCGGTCGCCGGGCGCGTCCTCCCGCACGACGGCCACCGCCTCGCGCACCTGGGGATGGGCGGCCAGCACGGCCTCCACCTCGCCCGGCTCGATGCGGAAGCCGCGGATCTTCACCTGCTCGTCCGTGCGGCCCAGGAACTCGATCGTCCCGTCCGCCAGCCACCGCGCCCGGTCGCCCGGGCGGTACATCCGCGCGCCGGGCCGCGATGCGAACGGGTCGGGGACGAAGCGCTCCGCCGTCAGCGCCGGCCGGCCGAGATATCCCCGCGCCACGTTGTCGCCGCCCAGGTACAGCTCGCCCGGCAGGCCGATGGGGAGGGGCCGGAGCCGCGCGTCCACCACGTAGCACTGCGTGTTCGCGATGGGCCCGCCGATGGCGGGGAGCAGCGGCCAGGCGGACGGTTCGCCCCGCAGCCGCAGCGCCGTGACGACGTGCGTCTCCGACGGGCCGTAGTGGTTGCTGAGCGCCGCGCCCGTCGCCGCGAAGAAGCGGCGGATGGGCTCCGTCACGCGCAGCTGCTCGCCGGCCGTCTGCACCTCGCGCAGGGCGGAGGGCACCGTCCCGCGCTCCGCGGCCACCTCCGCCAGGTGCTGCAGGGCGATGTAGGGGAGGAAGATGCGCTCGATCCCCTGCGATTCCAGCCGCTCCAGCACGTGGCCGAAGTCGCGCCGCTCGTCCTCCGAAACCAGCACCAGCCGCCCGCCGCCGGTCCAGCAGGAAAAGATCTCCTGGAACGAGACGTCGAATGAGAGCGTCGTCAGCTGGAGTGTCGCCGCGGCTCCCGGGTACGTCCACTCCCGCTCCTGCCAGGCGAGCAGGTTCACCAGCGGCCGGTGCGGCATGGCGACGCCCTTGGGCCGGCCCGTGCTTCCGGAGGTGTAGATGACGTACGCCAGGTGATCCGCATCCACCGCGACGCGCGGCCGGTCCGCGGAGGCGCGCGCGATCGCATCGGCATCCGCATCCACGCGCACGACAACGGCCTCGCTCGGGGGAAGACGATCGACCAGGCTGCTTTCCGTCAGCAGGACGCGGGCATCCGAGTCCCCCAGCATGTACGCCAGGCGCTCCGCGGGATACGCGGGGTCCAACGGCACGTACGCCGCGCCCGCCTTGAGGATGCCGAGCAGCGCCACCATCATCTCCGGCCCGCGCTGCAGGCACAGCGCCACGCGGTCGTCCGTGCCGACGCCCAGCGCGCCCAGATGGTTCGCCAGCCGGTTGGCGCGCGCCTCGACATCCGCGAAGGTCAGATGCGCCCCCGCGACGGCAACGACGGCCGGCGCGTCCGGCGTGCGGTCCGCCCGCGCCTCGAAGAGCGCGTGGACGGGGGCGGGAGCGTACTCCGCTTCCGTGGCGTTCCACCCCGCCATCACCTGCCGCCGCTCCGCCTCCCCCATCAGCTCCAGGGCGGAGATGCGCACGTCCGCGTCCGCCGCCACCTGCTCCAGCACGCGCCCGAAGTGCGCCAGCATCCGCTGGATGGTGGCGGGCCGGAAGAGATCCGTATTGTACTCGATGGCCGTGCCCAGCCCGCCGGCGTGGGGGGCGGCGGAGAGCGTGAGGTCGAACTTGCTCGTCCCGCTCTCCGTGGCCAGGCCGCGGAGCCGCACGTCCCCCGCGCCGGCTTCGGAATCATCGGCCCCGTCCGTGTCCTGCAGGACGAACATCACCTGGAAGAGGGGCGAGTGGCTCAGGCTGCGGCCGGGCTGCAGCGCCTCCACCAGCCGCTCGAACGGGATCTCCTGGTGCTCGTACGCGCCCAGCGTCCCCTCGCGCACCCGCCCCACGACCTCGCGAAAGGCGGGATCGCCCCCCAGCTCCGTCCGCAGCACGAGCGTGTTGAGGAACAGGCCGATGAGCCCCTCCACCTCGCGCCGCGACCGCCCGGACACGGGGCTGCCCACGACGACGTCCTCGCTCCCCGCGTACCGGCCCAGCAGCACCTGGAACGCCCCCAGCACCACCATGTACAGCGTCGCGCCCTCGGCGCGCCCCAGCGCCCGCAGGCGCTCCAGGAGCCCGGCGGGAAGGTCCATCCGCTCCGTGGCGCCGCGATACGTCTGCACGGCGGGGCGCGGATGGTCCGTGGGCAGCTCCAGCAGCGCGGGGGCGTCCGCCAGCCGCTCCGTCCACCAGGCCAGGTGCCGCTCCAGCGCCTCGCCCCGCATCTGCTCGCGCTGCCACACGGCGTAGTCCGCGTACTGCACCGGCAGCTCGGCGAGTGTCGGCTCCGTCCCCGCGTGATACGCCGCATACAGGGCGGAGAGCTCGCGGAAGAGCACGCCCATGCTCCACTCGTCGCTGAGGATGTGGTGCATGCCCAGCAGAAGCACGCAGTCCTCGTCCCCCAGCCGCAGCAGCGCCGGGCGGAAGAGCGGGCCGGCCGCAAGGTCGAACGGCCGCACGGCCTCCTCGTCCACGCGGCGGCGAACCTCCACCTCGCGGCGTTCCGCATCCAGCGAGGACAGGTCCTCGACCTGGAGCGTGAAGCCGGCGTACGGGAGGATCACCTGGACGGGGGCGCCGTCCACCTCCGGAAAGACCGTCCGCAGCACCTCGTGGCGGCGGATCACCTCGCCCAGGGCGCGCTCCAGCGCCGGCCCATCCACCCCGCCCTCCAGGCGCAGGATGGCGGGGGCGTTGTAGAACGCGCTGTCGGGCTGCAGCCGGTGCAGGAACCACATCCGCTCCTGCGCGAACGAGAGCGGCAGCGCCCCCGTGCGGTCCGCGGGAAGCACGGGGGGGAGCGCGGGCCCGCCGGCGCTCCGGCTGGCCTCCACCTGCCGGGCCGCGAGCGCCACCGTGGGATGCTCGAAGACGGAGCGCAGGGGCAGCTCCACCCCCAGCACGTCCCGGATGCGGGAGACGAGCCGCATGGCCAGGAGCGAGTGCCCGCCCAGCGCGAAGAAGCTCTCCTCCGCCCCCACGCGGGGCTGCCCGAGCACCTCGGCCCAGATCCCCGCCAGCACCTGCTCCACGGGCGTACGCGGGGCCACGTACCGCGCGGCGGACGCGTACTCCGGCGCGGGAAGGGCGCGGCGGTCCAGCTTGCCGCTGGGCGTCAGGGGCAGGCGGTCCACGGCGACGATGGCGGCCGGCACCATGTACTCCGGCAGGCTGCGCCGCAGGGCCGCGCGCAGGGCCTCCGCGTCCGCATCCCCCGCGACGTACGCCACGAGCCGCCGGTCGCCCGGCGCGTCCTCGCGGGCGACGACGGCGCACCCGGTTACGCCGGGACTCTCCCGCAGCACCGCCTCCACTTCGCCCAGTTCGATGCGAAAGCCGCGCACCTTCACCTGCGCGTCGGCACGGCCCAGGAAGTCCAGGCTTCCGTCCGCCAGCCAGCGCACGCGGTCGCCCGTGCGGTACAGCCGCCCCCCCGCCACGGCGCCGAACGGGTCCGGGAGGAACTTCTCCGCCGTAAGCGCCCGCCGCCCGGCGTACCCGCGCGCCAGGCGCCCTCCGCCCAGGTACAGCTCCCCGGCGATCCCCGGCGGCACGGGGTGGCCACGGGAGTCCAGCACGTAGGCCGCGCGTCCCGACAGGGGGCGGCCGATGGGGACCAGTGGCTTGCCGCCTTCCGCCGGGAAGTCGTCCGGCACGGCGAACACCGTCGCCGTGACGACGGCCTCGGAAGGTCCGTAGGCGTTCATCAGCCGCACGGCGCCCCCCACCGCCCGCCGCCAGCGCGGCACCACGGCGGCCGGCACGGCGTCGGACCCCACGATGAGCAGCCGCAGGCTGGGCAGGGCGCCCGCGTCCGCGGCATCCGCCAGCTCCTGCCAGTACGCCGGGGCCAGGTTGGCCACGGTGACACCCGCCTCGCGCACCCGGGCGAACCACTCCGCGGGCATCCAGGGCTCCGGATCGCGAAGGACCACGGCGGCACCCGAGACCAGGGGCGCGAGCAGCTCCTCCACGGCCGCGTCGAAGCTCCACGAGGCGAAATGGAGCATCCGGTCGCCCGGCCCCATCCCGAGCTCGCGCGCAAAGTCCGCCAGGTGTGCCGCGGCCGCTCCGTGCTCGACGGCCACGCCCTTGGGGCGCCCGGTGGAGCCGGACGTGTACACCAGGTATGCGAGATTCCCCGGGTGCGCGCCCCCCGCGGGGTTCTCCGCGGCTTCACGGGCGAGCGCCGGCGCGGCGCGGTCCAGGTCCACCACGGCCCGATCGTGCCCCTCGGGAAGCACGTCGCGCAGCGCGCCCCGCGTGACCACCACCGACGCGCCGGCATCGTCCAGCACGTACGCCAGCCGCGCGGCCGGGAGCGACGGATCCAGCGGCACGTACGCGGCCCCGGCCTTGAGCACGGCCAGGATGCCGGCCGCCATGTCCATCCCGTCCCGAAGGCAGAGCCCCACCGGCACCTCCGGCCCGGCCCCCGCCCGCCGCAGGTGGTGCGCAAGCCGGTTGGCGCGCTCGTTCAACGCGCCGTAGCTGAGCGATTCCTCCCCGTGGAGGAGTGCCAGGGCGCCGGGAGCCCGCTCGGCCCACGCCTCGAACAGATGGTGGATGGACTGGTCGGAGGGATACGGGTCGCCGGTCCGGTTCCATTCCTCCAGCACCCGCGCACGCTCCGCCGCGTCCATCAACTCCAGCGCGGAAAGGCGCACGTCCGCGTCCGCGGCGACCTGCTCCAGCAGGCGCGCCAGGTGCCGGGCCATCCGCTCCACCGTGCCGCGCTCGAACAGGTCCGTGCCGTACACCAGCTCGCCCCGCAGGCCGTCGGGGCCCACCGTGAGCCCCAGGTCCAAGTCGAACTTGGCCGCGACGGCCCCCGCACCCGGCAGCGCGAGGGCGGGGGGCCCGTGCGCCGGGCCGTCCGCGTTGTCGAGGGAAAAGGCCACCTGGAAGAGGGGCGAGTGGCTCAGGCTGCGCTCCGGCTGCAGCTCCGCCACCAGCTTCTCGAAGGGCGCCTCCTGGTTCTCGTAGGCGGCAAGCATCATCTCGCGCACCCGCCCCAGCGCCTGCCGAAAGGAGGGATCCCCCGAGAGGTCCGTCCGCAGCACCAGCGTGTTCACGAAGAACCCGACCAGCCCCTGCAGCTCCTGGTGCGTCCGCCCCGCGATGGGGGTGCCAACCACCACGTCCGTGCCGCCGCCGTACCGGGACAGCAGGACCTGGAAGGCGGCCAGCCCCGCCATGAACAGCGTCGCGCCCTCCCTGCGGGCCAGCTCCCGGAGCCCCTCCAGCACGCCCTCCGGAAGCGCGATGGGCACCGCGCCCCCGCGAAACGACGGTGCCGGCGGGCGCGGGTGGTCCGCCGGGAGCTCCAGCAGCTCCGGCGCGCCGGCAAGCTGCCGCTTCCAGTACGCCATCTGCCGCTCCAGGCTGCCGCCCCGCGCCTGCTCCCGCTGCCACACGGCGTAGTCGGCGTACTGCAGGGGCAGCTCCGCCAGGGGCGACGGCAGCCCCGCGGCATAGGCCGCGTACAGCGCCTGCACCTCGTCCCGCAGCACCGGCATGCTCCACCCGTCGCTGACGATGTGGTGCATGCACAGCAGGAGCACGTGCTCCCGCGCGCCCAGCCGCAGCAGCGTGCCCCGGAAGAGCGGCCCCGCGGCCAGGTCGAACGGGCGCCCCGCGTGCGCGGCGGCATGCCGGGCCACCTCCGCCTCGCACTCCGCCTCCCCCAGCGCGGACAGGTCCTCCACCGGAAGCACGAATCCCGCGAACGGCTGGATCACCTGCACGGGGACGCCGCCGGACTCGCGGAACGTGGTCCGCAGGGCCTCGTGGCGGCGGACCACTTCGCCCAGCGCGCGCTCCAGCGCCCCCTCGTCGATGCCCCCCGGCAGGCGCAGCCCCGCGGAGACGTTGTACGCCGCGCTTCCCGGCTGCAGCCGGTCCAGGAACCAGAGCCGCTCCTGCGCATAGGAGAGCGGGATGTCTCCCGGGTGCGCACGCCGCACCAGCGCGGACGGGCGGTGCTGCCCCTTGAGCCGCGCTTCCAGCAGCGCGCGCTTGGCGGGTGACAGTCCGGGAGGCGGGGCCGTCTGCTGCAGTGACACGTGTTTCGGCCTTTGGTGGATCGGTGTGGCCCGGCGGCGGCACCCATGCCGCAAATCGCCAGGATTCGTCCGCAAATCACTCCCTCCAGGACCGCGGCGGATCCTCCCGCCCCCGGCCGGGCCGGGTCAGCCGCCGTGCACGGAGGCGGGCTCCGCGTGCGGGGCGAGCTTCACCTCCACGGGAAGCACGGCGTCCCTGCCGGTATCCAGCACCACCTTGCCGTAGTCCAGCTTGATGAGGCGGTCGGCCACGGGGTAGTAGCGGTCGTCGTGGCTGATGGCGAACACCGTCTTGCCCCGCGCCCGCAGCTCCGGCAGCAGCTCGTGGTAGAACACGTGCTTGAAGTGCGGGTCCTGGTCCGCCGCCCACTCGTCGAACAGGTAGATGGGCCGGTCCTCCAGGTACGCCGTGAGCAGCGCCAGCCGCTTGCGCTGCCCCTGCGACAGCTCCGTGGTGGAGAGCTGGCCCTCCGCCACCCTGACCTTGTGGTCCAGCTGCAGCTGCTCCAGGTAGCGGGCGGCGTCCGCGTCCAGCGCGTCGCCCTCCAGCCCCAGCCCCAGCAGGGCGTCGAAGAGGTAGAAGTCGGAAAAGACGACGGAGAAGAGGGCGTGGTAGCGGTCGATGTCCGTGTCGCCCACGGGGCGGCCGTCCAGGCGCACCGTGCCGGACTCGGGCGTGTACAGCCCCGTGAGCAGCTTGGCGAGCGTCGTCTTGCCGCTGCCGTTGCCCCCGGTGATGAAGACGATCTCCCCCGGCCGGAACGCCAGGTCGATGGGCCCCAGGGTAAAGCTGGACCCGTCGCGCTCGGAGACGTAGGTGTGGGTCACGCCGTCCATCTCCAACGACTCCCACGTGGCGGTCACTTTCCCGGGGAGGCGCGCCGGCTCCGGACGGGCGGCCTCGGCCAGCTGCACGCCCATCCGCTCCACGCGGTCCAGGGCCACCGTGGCGCGGCTGAGCGGCGCAAGGGCGTTGAGGATGGCCTGCATGGGCCCCACCATGTACAGGATGGCGAAGGTGAAGCCCGTGAGCACCGGCCGCTCCACCCGCGTGAACGCCGGCAGGGCGAACGCCACCACGCCGATGAGCAGAAAGATCAGCACCTGCCCCCAGCTCACGGCGAGGGAAAAGGCCCGCTGCGCCGCGATGCCGTGCCCCTGCACCTCCACCGCCGTCGCCTGCAGCCGCTCGTGCAGAAAGGCCTCCCGCCGCCCCTGGTGCAGCTTGAGCTCCTTGACGCCGTCCGTGAGCGAGCCAAAGTGGCGGAAGAGGTCGTCGCCCTTTTCCCGCAGGGCCTGGAAGTGCGCGTGGCCCCGCACCAGCGGCACCTGGTAGGCGACCACCCCCGCGACGAGAAAGACGAGCACCCCCAGGAGCAGCCTCCACGAGAGAAATCCCATGAAGGCCAGGCACCCGGCGACCACGGTGACGTTGAGGGACAGCTGGGGGATGAGGCCCATGGTGCTCGCCACCGTGGGAAGGTCGTTCACCAGGATCGCGTTCAGCCGGGACGCCCCCAGCTCCTCCAGCCGGCGCAGGGGCACGGCCAGCATGCGCGCGCACAGGGTGGTGCGCAGGTGCAGCGTGGCCGTCTCCGTGAGAAAGATGAGCAGCCAGTCGCCCGCGTAGCGAAGCACGGGAAACGCCACGCAGATCCCCACGAAGAGCAGGAGCAGCGACGAGCCGGGCTCCGGCGTGTTGATCACCTGGTTCACCAGGGCGATGAGCGCCGTGTTGGCCACGCCGCTGGCCACGGCCAGGGCGACGACCCCGGCGCCCAGCAGGTGCGCGCGCGGGATGTGCCGCGTGTAGCGCACGAGGAACGAGAAGAGCCGGTACAGGTTTCCGAACAACGGCATGGATCGGCTCCGGTCAGGCGTTTGCGGGCGGGCGCGGGAGCGCGGCCGCGGGTGCGTGGGGGAACGCCACCTCATTCCTCCACGGCCGCGGGGGCATGCTCCGCCGCCACCTCGTCGTCCGGCATGGCCAGGATGTCCTCGTAGACGAGCCGCTCCACGTCCGCGGCCATGGCTTCCAGCGTGGGCTGGGCGAACACCGTCCGGATGGAGAGCTCCACCCCGAACGCCGACCGCACCTGGCCGATGAGGCGCATGATGAGCAGCGAGTGGCCGCCGCGGTCAAAGAAGTGGTCCTGCGCCCCCACCCGCTCCACGCCCAGCACGTCCGCCCAGATGGCGGCCAGGCTCGCCTCCACGTCGGTGCGGGGCGCCACGTACTCCGCGGACCCGTACTCCGGCGCGGGAAGGGCCCGGCGGTCCACCTTGCCCGTGGTGCCCGCGGGAAAGGCGTCCAGGAAGACGAACGCGGCGGGAACCATGTACTCCGGCAGCCGCTCCCGCAGGGCGTCGCGGAGCGCGTCCGCGCCGGCCGCCGCGCCCGGCTGGGGGACCACGTACGCCACCAGGCGCCGGTCGCCCGCCTGGTCCTCGCGCGCCATCACCAGCGCGTCGCGCACGGCGGGGTGGGCGGAGAGCACGCTCTCCACCTCGCCCATCTCGATGCGGTAGCCGCGGATCTTCACCTGGAAGTCCATGCGGGCCAGGAACTCCAGGTTGCCGTCCTCCAGGAACCGCGCGCGGTCGCCCGTGCGGTACAGCCGGCTTCCCGCGGCCCCAAATGGATCCGGGACGAACTTCTCCGCCGTGAGCCCCGGCCGGCCCAGGTAGCCGCGCGCCACCCCCACCCCGCCCACGTACAGCTCCCCGGGCACGCCCGGCGGCACGGGCCGCATCCCCCCGTCCAGCACGTACATCGCCAGGTTGGTGATGGGCCGGCCGATGGGGATGCGCCCCTCCGCGTGCCCCGCGGCGGGGATCTCGTACAGCGAGCAGCCCACGACGGTCTCGGTGGGGCCGTACTCGTTGACCAGCCGCACGCCGGGCGCGGCATCGCGCCAGAAGTGCGTGGGTTCCGCGAGGAGGTTGTCCGCGCCGACGACCAGGGTCCCCGCGGCGGCCGCCGCCTCGGCGGGGGTGAGGATCCCGTTCAGCATGGACAGGTGGGCCGGCGTGATCTTGATCATGCTGAAGCCCGGTGACCGCCGGATGGCGTCCGCCAGCGCCTCCACCCCTGGCCCTTCGGGGAGCAGCTCCACCGCCGTCCCCGCGAAGAGCGGGATGAAGTTGGCCAGGGTCAGGTCCACCGCCATGGACGAGAAGACCGGCGCCCCCCGCCCGTCGGCCGCCCGGTACGCCTCGCGCCCCCATGCGAAGTAGTTGGCGGGCCCGTAGTGGTGCATGGCCACCCCCTTGGGCCGTCCCGTGGAGCCGGAGGTGTAGTAGACGTAGGCCAGGTTCTCCGGCCGCACCCCCGTCACGGGGGCGTCCGCCGGCTGGCCCTCCAGCTCGGCGCCCATGGCGTCCACGAAGAGCACCGCGGGCGCGCCCGCCTCGCCCTCGCCTGCCCCGAGCATGGATTCCGGCAGCCGCTCCCCCAGCCACGACTGGGTGACGAGCAGGCGCGCGCCGCTGTCCTGCAGCATGTAGCGCAGCCGATCCACGGGGTGCGTGGGGTCCAGGGGCACGTACGCCGCCCCCGCCTTGAGGATGCCGAAGAACACGGGGAGCAGGTCCAGTCCGCGCTCCAGGCACAGCGCCACCCGGTCCTCCGGGCCGACCCCCCGGCCGCGGAGGGCGTGGGCCAGCCGGTTGGCGTGGGCGTCCAGTTCCGCGTACGTGAGCGTGTCCTGCCCAAAGACGACGGCGGCCGCGTCCGGCGTGGCGCGCACCTGCGCCTCGAACAGCTCGTGGATGCACACGTGCGGGTACGGGCCCGCCGTGCGGTTCCACGCCTCCACCACCTGGCCGCGCTCCGTGGGGTCCAGGAGGGTGAGCGCATCCAGGGGGCCGTCCCCGTCGTCCGCCATCTGCTCCAGGACGCGCTGCAGGTGGTCCAGCATGCGCACGATGCTCCGCCCCTCGAACCGGCGCGCGTCGTAGCTCAGGGTGAACTGCAGCTCGCGGCCGGGGGCCGCCATCAGGGAAAGCGGGTAGTTGGTCCACTCCACGGCCCGCGCGCCCGTGAACCGCAGCCGCGGGGCCGTGTGGGCGGCCTCGTCCATCCCGCTGCGCGCCACGGGAAAGTTCTCGAAGATCACCAGGCTGTCGAACAGCGGCGTGCCCCGCTGCACCTCGCTCCACCCCTGGATGTTCACCAGGGGCGCGTACGAGTGCTCGCGTGCCTCGGCCTGGGTGCGCTGCAGCTCCGCCAGCCACGCGTTGAGCCCCGCGCCGCCGGGCACCCGCATCCGCACGGGAAGGGTGTTGATGAACAGCCCCACCATCTGCTCCACCCCGTCCAGCTCCACGGGGCGCCCGGCCACGGTGGCGCCGAACACCACGTCGTCCTCGCCCGCGTAGCGCGACAGGAGCAGCCCCCAGGCGCCCTGCACCAGGGTGTTGACCGTCACCTGCCGCACCCGCGCGGCCTCGGCCAGCCGCTGCGTGAGCCCGGGGGACAGGACCCGCTGCTCCCGCGCATGGCGCAGCTCCGCCCCGGGCGCCGCCGGGCGGTCCACGGGAAGGGGCGTGGGCGCGGCGAAGCCCGCCAGCACCCCGCGCCAGTACCGCTCGCCCGCGCCAGGATCCTTGCGCTCCAGCCAGGCGATGTAGTCGCGGAACGGGGGCACGGGCGCCAGCTCCACGGACTGGCCGGCGCTCCAGGCGCCGTACAGGCGCATCACCTCGTTCATCACGCGGGACGACGACCACCCGTCCAGCAGCAGGTGGTGGATGCTCCAGGAGATGCAGTACGCCTCGTCCCCCGTGCGGAAGAGGGCGCAGCGCAGCAGGGGCGCCTGGTCCAGCGCCAGCCCCTCGGCCCGCTCCTGGGCCAGGAAGGCGTCCAGCGCCGCCTCCTGCTCCCCGGCCGTCATCCCCCGCCAGTCCTCGATGCGCCAGGGCATCTCCACCCCGGACTCCACCCGCTGCAGGGGGCGCGGGAGCCCTTCCCACACGAACGAGGTGCGCAGGATGGCGTGCCGCTTGACCACCTCCGCCCACGCCCGCCGCAGCAGGCCGGCGTCCAGCGGGCCTTCCAGCATCTGCGCGACCTGCACCTGGTACGCCTGGGTGCCGTCGTTGCCGGCCAGGGCGTGGAAGAGCAGTCCCTCCTGCATGGGGGACAGGGGATACAGGTCCTCCACCCTGCGCCCCGCCACCACCCCGTCCAGCTGCGCCTGCGTCAGGGGGGCGAGGGGAAAGTCCGACGGCGTGTAGGCCGAGGCGCCCGCCGCGCGGGCCCCCGCGATGAGCGCCCGCAGGGCCGCCACGTAGTCGTCCGCCAGCCGCTGGACGGTCGCCTCCCGGTGGACGCCCTCGGCGTAGGTCCACCCCATGCGCAGGCGCCCGCCCGTGACGCCCCCGCCCACCTCCAGCAGGTAGCGGCGCCGGTTCTCGTCCGCCGTGGCGCGCCCCTGGGGTCCCGCCGCGAAGCGCAGCAGCCCGTCCGGCGCGCGCCCCTGGTCGAACTGGCCCAGGTAGTTGAAGCCGATCTCCGGCTCCGGCTGGGCCCGCAGCGCCTCGCGCAGCGCCGGGTCCGGCGACAGGTAGCGCAGCACGCCGTAGCCGATGCCGCGCAGGGGCACTGCGTGCAGCTGCTCCTTGACCCGCCGGATGCGCTCGCCGGGGCCCGCCGCGCCCTCCACGTCCAGCACCACGGGGTACACGCTCGTGAACCATCCGACGGAGCGCGTCAGGTCCACCCCGGGGCCCACCTCCCCCTCACGGCCGTGCGCCTCCAGGGCCAGCCGCACCCGCGTGCCCCCCGCCCATCCGGACACGGCCTCGGCCAGGGCGCAGAGCAGCACGTCGTTGATCTGCGTGCGGTACACGGCGGCCACGTCCTGCAGGAGGGCGCGCGTCTCCTCCTCGTCCAGCGACACCTGCACCGTGCGCGAGGCCGCCATCGTCCGCTCGCCCGCGCCCTCCACGGGGAGAAGCGCCACGCCGTCCGCGCCCTGGGCGAGCCAGTGGTCCGCCTCCGCCCGCGCGGCGTCGCTCTCCGCGTGCGCCCGCAGCGACTCGGCCCACTGGCGGTAGGAGGTGCTCTTGGGGCCCAGGTCCACCGCTTCGCCGGCGGCGAGGCGGGCGCACGCCCGCTCCAGGTCCTCGCGCAGGATGCGCCACGAGACGCCGTCCACGACGAAGTGGTGCAGCACGAGCAGGAGCACGCGCCCCTCCTCGCCCCGGTCGAAGAGGACGGCCCGGCCCAGGGGCCCGTGCTCCAGGTCCAGCCCCGCCTGCCGCGCCTCGGCGGCCGCGCGCTGCGCCCCGTCACGCTCCCCCGCCGGCAGGGCCGACAGGTCCACGCGCTCCAGGGCGATGCCCGCGGCATCCCCGTGCCACTGCTCCCACCCGTCCTCCGTGCGCCGGAAGCGCAGGCGCAGCGCGTCGTGATGGTCCAGCACGGCCTCCAGGGCGCGCTCCAGCACGCCGTCCGCGACCGAGGCATCCACCTCCAGCAGCACGGCCTGGTTGTAGTGCGCGGGCACGGGCTGCTCCTGCTCCGCGAACCAGGCCTGGATGGGGGTCAGGGGCACCCGCCCCTCCACCCTGCCCTGCTCCGCGCGGGTCCCGGCGTCCTCCCCTTCCCCACTCCCGCCCGCGGCGGCCGCGGCGGCCAGCTCGGCGATGGTGGGGTGCTCGAACATCTGCCCGGGGGTGATCTCCAGCCCCTCGCGGCGGGCGCGCGACACGACCATCAGGGACAGGATGCTGTCGCCGCCCAGCTCCACGAAGGTGTCCTCCACCCCCACCTGGTCCAGGCGCAGCACGTCCGCCCAGATCTCCGCCAGCAGCGCCTCGGCCGGAGTGCGCGGCGCCACGTAGCCCTGCGCCTGGTACCCGGGCGCGGGGAGCGCCCCCCGGTCCAGCTTGCCGTTGGGCGTCAGGGGCAGGGCGTCCAGCCGCACGAAGGCACCGGGCACCATGTAGTCGGGGAGCGTCTCGCCCAGCTGCGCGCGGAGCGCATCCGCGTCCGCCTCGCCCACCACGTAGGCCACCAGGCGGCGGTCGCCGGGCTCGTCTTCGCGCACCACGGCCGCGCAGTCCGCCACGCCGGGGTGGGCGCGCAGGGCAGCCTCGACCTCGCCCAGCTCGATGCGGAAGCCGCGGATCTTGACCTGCTCGTCCGCGCGCCCCAGGAACTCCAGCGCGCCGTCCGGGAGCCAGCGCACACGATCTCCCGAGCGGTACGCGCGCGCTCCGGGACCGGACGCGAAGGAATCGGGGACGAAGCGCTCGGCCGTGAGCGCCGGCCGGCCCAGGTAGCCCCGCGCCACCTGCGCGCCGCCGATGAGCAGCTCCCCCGGCACGCCCTCCGCCACGGGGGCGCCCCAGGGATCCAGCACGTACGCACGCACGTTGTCCAGCGGCCGCCCGACGACGGGGGCGGAGCCGTCCGCCCGCACCCGCCCGGACGCGGCGGATACGGTGGTCTCCGTGGGCCCGTAGGCGTTGTGCATCTCCACGGCGCCCGCCCAGCGCGCGGCCACGGCCGCCGGCAGGGCCTCGCCCGCGCTCACCACCACGCGCAGGTCCGGGAGCTCCCCCGGGTCCGTCACGGCCAGCGCGGCGGGGGGCAGCGTGGCGAAGGAGATCCGCTCCCGCCGCAGGGTCTCGCGCAGGGTGTCGCCGGGGGCCAGGGCGCCTCGCTCCACCATCACCAGCGTGGATCCCGCGAGCAGGGCACCCAGCACCTCCTCCACCGCCGCATCGAAGGCAAGGGAGGCGAACTGCAGGGCCCGGTCGCCCGGGCGCTGCCCCAGCCGTTCCCGCTTCCACCGCACCAGGTTGGCCACGCCCGCATGGGCCACGGCCACGCCCTTGGGCCGGCCCGTGGAGCCGGAGGTGTAGATGACGTACGCCAGCCCCGACGGGTCCACGGCCGCGCCGGGATCCGTGGGCGGCCGGGCCGCGACGGCATCCGCCTCCCCCCGCAGGTCCACGAGCCCCGGGAGCTCCTCCGGCCGCAGCCCCGCGGGAAGGGAGCCGCCCGCCACCACGAGCCGCGCGCGCGAATCCGCCAGCATGTACCGCAGCCGGTCCGCCGGGTAGGCCGGGTCCAGGGGGAGCCAGGCCCCGCCCGCCTTGAGCACCGCCAGGATGGCGACCACCGTCTCCGGCGCCCGCTCGGCCACGATGGCCACCAGGTCCTCCGCCCCCACGCCGCGGGCCCGGAGGTGGTGGGCCAGGCGGTTGGCCCGGGCGTCCAGCTCCCCGTACGAAAGGGTGCGCCCGGCGAGCTCCAGGGCGGCCGCGTCCGGCGTGCGCGCCGCCTGCGCCGCGAACGCGTGGTGGATGCAGACGTCCGGGTGCGGCCCCGTGCGCACGCCGTTCCACGCGTGAAGCACGCGCGTCCGCTCGTCCTCCGCCAGGGGCGAGAAGCGGTCGTGGCGGGCGGCCGGCTCCTCCACCATGGCGGCGTAGACGCGCCGGTAGTACTCGCCCAGGCGTTCCACCTGCCCCCGCGACAGCTCCGCCGCCTGGTACTGGAAGCCGAAATAGGTGAAGTCGTTGGTCAGCGGGTTCAGCGCCATCACCACCGTGAGCGTCTGGCTGGTGTCCGCCAGGTCGTCGGCGCCCAGCACTTCCACCGCGCCGCTGCGCAGCACCCCCGCAAAGGAGTGGAAGCGGGTGAAGTTGAAGCTCACCTCGAACAGGCGCCCCGTGCCGTGCTCGCGCTGCATCCGCGCGCGGGGGTAGCGCCGGTGGGGGATGATCTCCAGCTCGGAGCGGAACACGTCACGCACCAGCTCCTGCCAGCTTCCCGGCACCAGCCGGGCGCGGAAGGGCACCACGTTCAGGAACAGGCCCAGCACCTCCGCGCCGCCGGCCACCTCGGGGCGGCCGTTGGTCGTCATGCCGCTCACCACGTCGGTGAAGCCCGTGGCCGCGGCCAGCACCTTCAGGTGGCCGGCCAGCATCACGCTGTGCAGGGGCACGGCGAGCGAGCGGGCCAGCGCGTGCAGCCCCGCCTGCAGCCCGGCGTCGATGGGCACGGCCAGGGTGGCCGTCCCGGGCCGGGCGGGCTCGCGGAACGCCTCGGGAAGGCGGGGAAGGGGCCGGGCCGAGAGCCCCTCCAGCCGCTCCGCCCAGAAGCGGCGGCTGGCCTCGGAGGCCATGGTGGCGCGCTCCATCTCCACGAAGTCGCGAAAGCGCACGCGCGGCCGCGGGCGCTCCGGCAGGGGCTCGCCCCGGAGCAGCGCCGCGTGGTCCTCGAAGATGTCGGCGAAGAGCGAGGTGGTGCTCCAGCCGTCCGCGATGGCGTGGCACTCCGAGAGCGTGACCTGGAAGCGGTCGTCGCCGCGCAGGTGCACGTGCAGCTCCATCAGGGGCGCCTGGGTGAGGTCCAGCAGCGTGCGGAACCGCTTGGCGCGCAGGGCGTCCAGGTACGCGTGCTGGTCGGCGTCGGAGAGGTGGCGGATGTCCTCCACCCACACGGGCACCTCGGCGTGCGCGTGCACCACCTGCAGCATCTCGCTGAAGCCCGCCAGGTGGATGGAGGTGCGCAGGTTGTCGTGCACGTCCACGGCGCGCTGCACGGCGGCCCGGAAGCACCCCTCGTCGAACGCCCCCCGGAAGTGGTAGCTGTTGATGTTGTGGTACGCGGGCGCCTCGGGGCTCATCTGCTGCTCGAAGAGCATCCCCGCCTGCAGGGCGGAGAGCGGATACGCGTCCACGGCGTCCGCCGGCAGCTTCGCGCGGTCTTCCGCGGAGATGAGGTCGAAGGGGCGGCGGTCGCGGGTCAGGATGCGCTCCATGGCCTCCGACTCGCCGTGGTCCGCCCCCACGCGGCGCGCCAGCGTGCGCACGGTCTGGTGCTCGAAGATGTCCTGCACGGCCAGCTTGAGGCCGCGGTCCCGCGCCATCCCCACGATGCGGATGCTGAGGATGGAGTCGCCCCCCAGGGCGAAGAAGTTGTCGTTGGCGCCCACCCGCTCCACGCCCAGCACCTCGGCCCACACCAGGGCCAGGGCCTCCTCCACGACCGTGGCGGGGGCCTCGTACGGCACGGCGGACGGCGTTCCTTCCGCGTCCGGCAGCGCGCGCCGGTCCACCTTGCCGCTGGCCAGCAGGGGGAGCGCGTCCATCTCCACCAGCGCCGCGGGGACCATCCACGACGGAAGGCGGGCCTGCAGCCACGCGCGCAGGGCCTCGGCCCCGGTCTCCCCCGCCGCGCCGGCGGGCGTCCAGTACGCCGCCAGCCGCTCCTCTCCCGCGGCCCCGCGGACGGCGACGGCGGCGGCGCGCACGCCGGGATGCCCCTCCAGCACGGCCTCGACCTCCCCCAGCTCCACCCGGTAGCCGCGCACCTTCACCTGGTCGTCCGCGCGGCCCAGGTACTCCAGTGCGCCGTCCGGCCGCCGGCGCGCCCGGTCGCCCGTGCGGTACAGCCGCGCGCCCGCCTCGCCGCCGAAGGGATCGGGGACGAAGCGCTCGGCCGTGAGCGCCGGGCGGCCCAGGTAGCCGCGGGCCACCCCCGCGCCACCCGCGTACACCTCGCCGGGGACGCCCGCGGGCACCGGGCCCAGGGTGGCGTCCAGCACGTACAGCCGCGCCCCGGCGACGGGCCCGCCGATGGGCACGGGCCCCGTTTCGCCCGCGCCGCACTGCCAGTACGCCACCTGCACCGTGGTCTCCGTGGGGCCGTACAGGTTCACCAGCTCCACCCCCGGCAGCGATTCGGCGACGGTGGCGCGCAGGGCCTCGGTGAGCGCTTCGCCGCCGCTGAACAGCCGGCGCAGCCCGCCCCACCCGGCCAGCCCGCCGGCGGCGAGCACCAGGCGCAGCTGCGAGGGCACCAGCTGCAGGGTGGTGACCCCGTGGCGCGCCACGGCCCCGGCCAGGTACGCCCCGTCCGCGTGGGCGCCCGCCGGCGCCAGCTCCAGCCGCGCGCCCGCCAGCAGCGGCGCCAGGATCTCCCACACGGACGCGTCGAAGCCGAACGGCGTCTTCTGCAGCACCACGTCGTCCCCGCCCAGGGGAAAGCGCGCCTGCATCCACGCCACCTGGCTGGCCAGCCCGCCGTGCTCGACCACCACTCCCTTGGGCGTGCCCGTGCTGCCGGAGGTGTAGATCACGTACGCCGCGTTCAAGCCCGAGACGTCCACCTCCGGGGCGCCGTCCGCGTCCGCGTCCACCGCCTCCGCCTCCAGCGCCGCCGCGGAGACCACGGGGACGGCGGATTCCGCGCCCAGGCGGTCCTCCAGCCCGGGGCCCGCCACCACGAGCGCCAGCGAGGCGTCGCCGGCCATGAAGCGCAGGCGGTCGTCGGGGTGGGCGGGGTCCAGGGGGACGTACGCGCCGCCGGCCCCGAGCACGCCCAGGATCCCCGCCACCATCTCCGGCGAGCGCTCCAGGAGCAGCCCCACGCGCACGTCCGGCCCCACGCCGCGGGCGCGGAGGGCGTGCGCCAGCCGGCCCGCCCGCGCCTCCAGTGCGGCGAAGGTCAGCGTCTCCCCCTCCGCCGCCACGGCGACGGCCTCCGGGGTGCGCCGCGCCTGCGCCCGGAACACGCGGTGCACGGGCTCCCCCGCGGGGACGGGGGCGGTTGCGTTCCAGCGGCGGAGGACCTCCTCGCGCTCGTCCGCGTCCGCCAGCCCCAGCACGTCCACGGGCGTCTCCGGCGCCTCGAGCGTTTCGGCGAGCAGCACGCCGAAGCGCCGGAGCAGCCGCGCCGCGCCTTCCGCCGGGGCCACGGCGGGGTCGTGCCGCAGCGTCGCGCGCAGGGCCTCGGCTCCGTCCTCGCGCACGCGCTCCACGGACAGCCGCAGGCCGAACCGCTCGCCCTGGTGCCAGCGGCGCTCCACGCTCCACGCCACACCGCCCCGCTCCCCCGGCTCCGGGGCGGGGCCGGCGTAGTCGAAGCCGGCGGACGCGGACGCGCTCCCTTCCGCCGCGGACGCGCCGAGGGCCTCGGGTGCGTAGAAGTCCTGCCACGACCGCGTATCCGCCAGTGCGCCGTGCACCCCGGCCGCCAGGGCGGCGAAGGGCTGGCCCCCGTGCACCGCCGCCGGGACGGGAAGGTGCCGGGCGAAGGGCCCCAGGCTCCCCTGGAACTCGGGGAAGGTGCGCCCCTCCACGGACGCCTCCACGGCGAAGTCCCCGCGGCCCGTGTGCCGAAAGAGGAGCGCCTGCCACGCGGCCAGCAGCCACGCGGCCGGCTCCACCCCCTGCGCCGCGGCGGCGGCATCCAGGGCGCGGACCCGCTCCGGGGAGAACGCCAGCGCGGCGGAGGCCGCGTCCTCAGCGCCGTCCGCGCCGTCCGCCGCCGCGGGCCACAGGTCCGGCAGCGCACCGGCGGACGCCGTGCCCGCTTCCCGCGCCGTCCAGAACGCCCGCCCGTCCCGGGCCTCGTCCGAGGCCAGCATCTCGTTGATCCACTCGGAAAAGTCCACGTACTGCACGGCCTCGTCCGGCTGGGCCGCGCCCCCCGCGGCGATCTCCCCGTACGCCGCCGCCACCTGCTCCACCAGGTTGTCCAGCGTGCGAACGTCCGCGCAAAGGGCGGGCAGGGCCAGCAAGAGTGCGTGCTCCCCCTCGCCCCGCCGGAAGAGCGCCGCCCGCAGGAGCGTCCCCGCCTCCCCGTCCACCGTTCCCGCCGGGAGCCCGCCCACCCACGCCCCTTCCTCCGCCGCGCGCGCCGCCGCGTCCAGGCCCGCGAGGTCGCGGTACTCGACGGCCACTCGCGCCTCGTCCTCCACCACCTGGACGGGAAGGCCCACGTCGGGCAGCGTGCGGAAGGTGGTGCGAAGGATCTCGTGCCGCGCCGCCACGGCCCCCAGGGCCGCCTCCAGGGCGCCGCGGTCCAGCCCGCCCCGCAGGCGCACGGAGCACCAGGCGTGCAGCGGCAGGCCCGGCGCGGCCTGCCGCAGCGACCACACGCGTGCCTGCTGCGGCGAAAGGCGGAACCCCTGGACGGTCGTATCGCTGGTCATGCTCATGTGGGCCTCGATAGGGTGGCTCGGATCTCCCGGGATGGGGTCCGGAAGGCCGTCGTACCAGATTCGAAGATCGGCCGGGTCCCACACGGAGGGAGCAGGGGGCACGAAGGACGGCGATCCATCCCCCCTCCTCCCGTCATCTCCGTGCGGGAATCGGTTCTTCTGCCGGTTTCGGGATTACAGGTCGGTGCGCTCGAACGGGTCGGCCATGGCCACCAGCACCTTGCGGGCGCCCGTGAAGGGCTCGCGGGCGTGCGAGGCCAGCATGTTGTCCACCAGCAGCACGTCGCCCCGCTCCCAGTCGAAGAGCACCGTCTCCGCCTGGTACGCCGCGCGCAGGGCGTCCATGGTCTCGTCCTCGATGCGGGAGCCGTCGCCGTAGTAGGTGTTGTTGGGCAGGTCCTCTTCCGCGAAGTCCGCCAGCAGCCCCTGCCGCATCTCCGCGGGCAGGGTGGTCACGTGAAAGAACGTGGCGTGGTTGAACCACGTGCGCTCCCCCGTGCGGGGGTGCACGGCCGCCGCGGGTCGAACCTGGCGCGTGCGCAGGCGGTTGCCCGGCTTCCACTCGCACTGGATGCCGTTGCGGGCGCAGTACGCCTCCACCTCGGCCGGGTCGCTCGTCTGGAAGACGGTCTGCCACGAGAGGCCGAACCCGTCGCCGAAGTTGCGGACGTACATCCATCCCTTTTCCGCGAATCGGTCGCGGATGGCGGGGTCCACGCGGTCGAAGATTCGCCGCGTGTCGGCGATGGGGGTCTGCCCGCCCGTTTCCGAGGGCACCAGGCAGCAGAAGAAGAGCTTCAGGGGAAAGCGCTGCGCATACGAGTGCTCGTTGTGCAGGAAGATGCGCTGGTCCGCGGGGTGGTCCGTGGAGGTGTAGACGCGGTTCCCCTCCTCGTGCCGGGGCGACGAGCGCTCCCTGTACTCCATCAGCTCGCCCACCACGGCCTCGACGAACGCGTGGAACGCGTCCGGCGTCGCGATGGGAAAGCCGCGAAAGAGCACGGCGCCGTGCCGCCGCAGCCGCGACTCCACGAGCTCGCGGTTGGCACGCGCCCAGGCCAGCGGGTCCAGCCCGGCCACGGTGGGGCGGATCACCAGCGGCAGCGTCTGGCCGGGGCGCAGCAGCTCCTCGCGGACCACGCCTTCGTCCGCGCCGCCGATGGAACGGCGGGCCGCGGGGCGAAAGGACGGGACGGCGGGGCGCGTGGGGTCGGTGGTGCTCATGGGGATCCTCGGTCGGGGGTCGTGGTGATTGCGATGGCCCTGCGGCGGACGCCCTGGAACAGCGCCCGCCCCGCCTGCTCCGCGGCACGGGCGCGCGCCGCGCCCTCGGCGCGCCGGCGGGCGTCCAGCTCCTGCAGCAGGGCTTCCAGCCGCACGCCGGGATCGGCGCAGGCGCGCTCCAGCACCGCGGCGAAGTCGCTCCACACGGCTTCGGCGGTGGCGGGGCCGAAGCATTCCGTCCGGTAGCGCACGGAGCCCTCGACGTCGTCCGGCGTTTCCGTCAGGTACAGGCACAGCTCGAAGACGGAGACGTCCGTCTCCAGGGGAAAGGCGCCCACCTGCAGCCCGTCCGCCTCCGCGTCCGCGTGCGGGGTGTTGTCCAGGCCGAACATCACCTGGAACAGGGGGTTGCGCCCGGGGTCGCGCCGCCCGCCCAGCTCCTTGACGAGCACGGAAAAGGGCAGGTCCTGGTGGCGGTAGGCGTCCAGCGTGGCGTCGCGCACGCGGCCCAGCAGCTCGCCGAACGTGGGGTCGCCCGCCAGGTCCGTCCGCAGCACCAGCTCGTTGATGAAGAAGCCGACGAGCGGCTCCACCTCCGGCCGCGTGCGCCCCGCCACGTCGGCGCCCACCACCAGGTCGCGGGTGCGGCCGTGGTGGGCGAGGACGACCTTGAAGGCGGCCAGCAGGAGCATGAACAGGGTGACGCTCCGCTCCCGCGCCGCGGCCCGCGCCGCCCGGGCCAGCTCCGGCCCCAGGCGAACGGGATGGGTGCGCCCCTGGTAGGAGACGCGCTGCGGGCGCGGACGGCCGCCGGACAGGTCCAGCGTGGGAAGGGCGGCCAGGCGCCGCTTCCAGTACGCGAGCTGCTCCTCCGCGGCGGGCCCCCGCAGCCACGCGCGCTGCCAGGCGGCGTAGTCGGCGTACTGGAGGGGGAGCGGCGGCAGGTCCGGGGTGCCGCCCGCGCGGAACGCGGCGTAGCTGGCCGTCAGCTCGCGCACCAGCACGGCCACGGACCAGCCGTCGAAGACCACGTGGTGGATGTTGAGGAGCAGCACGTGCTCCGCGTCGTCCGTGCGGGCCAGCAGGGTGCGCAGCAGGGGACCCCGCTCCAGGTCGTAGGGCCGGTTGGCCATCTCCGCGGACAGCCGCCGGATCTCCGGATCACGATCCCCCGCGGGCATGGCGCGCAGGTCCGCCCGCGGGAGGGTGAAGGGACCGGCCGGGAGCACCACCTGCCGGATCTCGCCCTCCACGGCGGGAAGCACCGTCCGCAGCACCTCGTGGCGCTCGATGACGTGCGCAAAGGCGCGCTCCAGCAGGGCGGGGTCCAGCTCCTCCCCCCGGATGCGGAGGCCGAACGGGATGGTGAGGCTGGCGCCCGTGTCCTCCGCCCGGTCCAGGAACCACAGCCGCTCCTGGGGAAACGAGAGCGGCAGGGGGCTGTCGCGGTCCACCCGCTCCACGGGCGGCAGGGGGGCGGCGCCCGCATACCGGATGGCCTCCACCTGCTCCGCCATCCCGGCCACGGTGGGATGGTCGAAAAGCGTGCGCAGGGGCAGCTCCACCCCGAACGCCTCGCGGACGCGCGACACCAGGCGCGTGCCCAGCAGCGAGTGCCCGCCCAGCGCGAAGAAGCTGTCGTGGACGCCGACGCGCTCCACGCCCAGCACCCCCGCCCAGATCCCCGCCAGCACCTCCTCCGCCGGCGTCCGCGGCACCCCTTCGCCCTCCGCGGTGGAGCCCGCCTCCGGGGGCGGGAGCGCCCGGACGTCCAGCTTGCCCACGGCCGTCAGGGGCAGGCGGTCCAGGGCGACGAACGCGGCCGGGACCATGTAGTCGGGGAGCGTGTGCCGCAGGTGCGCGCGCAGGCCCTCCCCCTCCGCGCCGCCCACGACGTACGCCACCAGCCGCGGCTCGCCCGGCACGTCCTCGCGCACGACCACGCGGGCCTCCGACACGTCCGGGTGCGCGCAGAGCACGCTCTCGATCTCCCCCGGCTCGATGCGAAAGCCGCGGATCTTCACCTGCCCGTCCAGCCGGCCCAGGAACTCGAGTGCGTGAGTCCGTGAGTGCACCAGTGCGCCAGTGCCTGCGGCGCCGTCCTCCACTTCCGCACTCACGCACTTCCGCACTTCCGCACGTTCCTTCCAGCGCAGCCGGTCGCCCGTCCGGTACATCCGCGCGCCCGGCTCCGCCGCGAACGGATCGGGGACGAAGCGCTGCGCCGTGAGCCCGGGCCGGGCCAGGTAGCCCCGGACGACGCCCGCGCCGCCCACGTACGCCTCGCCCGGCGCACCGGCGGGGACGGGCTGGAGCGACGCGTCCAGGAGGTAGATGCGCTGGTTCCCCGTGGGCCCGCCCACGGAGACGGTGTACGCGTCGTCCGCCAGCGCCTCCACGGTCTCGTACGAGCACCACGCCGTCGTCTCCGTAGGGCCGTACATGTGGAGGAGCCGCTGGGGCTTGCCGGCCTTCAGGACGCGCCGCACGCTGTCCGCGTCCACGGCCTGCCCGCCGAACAGCACCTCGCGCAGGGGGGCGAAGATGTCCGGCTGCTCGCGGGACAGCTGGTTCAGCAGGGCCGTCGTCTGGTACAGCGTCGTGATCCGCTCCGCGCGGAGGAGGTCGCGCAGGGCGGGGGGCGAAAGGAGGGTGTCGCGCCCGATGCCCACGAGCGCGGCGCCGTTCAGGAGCGCGCCCCACGTCTCGAAGGCGAGCGCGTCGAAGCTGGCGTTGGAGGCCTGCGCCACGCGGTCGCCGGGGCCCAGCCGGACGTAGTCCGTCTCCACCACCAGCTGGATGACGTTGCGGTGGGTCACCATCACGCCCTTGGGCGTTCCCGTGCTGCCGCTGGTGTAGACGATGTAGGCCAGGTTCTCCGGCGTGGCGCCGCCGTCCGGCGCGTCCGGGGAGCGCTCCGCGATGGTGTCGGCGTCCTCGTCCAGGCAGACGATGCGGAGGTCGCGGGCCACAAGCCCCACGGCCCGCTCGCTGTGCGTGAGGAGCACCCGCGCGTCGCTGTCGTCCAGCATCAGCCGCAGCCGCTCCGCGGGATAGCCGGGATCCAGCGGCACGTAGCAGCCGCCGGCCTTGAGGACGGCCAGGATGGAGACGATCAGCTCCGCTCCCCGCTCCAGCATCACTCCCACGCGCGTGTCCGGCCGCACCCCCAGGCGCACCAGGTGGTGGGCGAGGCGGTTGGCCCGCGCGTCCAGCTCCGCGTAGGTCAGCTCCAGGCCCTCCCACACCAGCGCGGGGGCGCCGGGACGTTCGCCGGCCTGCGCCTGGAACCGCTCGTGGATGCAGATGTCCGCAGGGTACGGGCGGTCCGTGCGGTTCCACCCGTCCAGCATCCGGGCCCGCTCCTCCGCGCCCAGCAGGGGGAGCGCGGAGATCCGCGTCTCCGGCGCGGCGGCGGCGGCCCGCAGCAGCCGCGCGAAGTGGTCCGCCATCCGCTCCATCGTCGCGCGCTCGTACAGGTCCGTGCGGTACTCCAGCGCGCAGGCGAGGGCGTCCGCCGACTCCGTGACGTGGAGCGAAAGGTCGAACTTGGTCGCAGCCCCCTCCATCTCCACGCCGGTGAGGGACACCCCCGGAAGGCGCGCCTCGTCGCGCACCTCCAGCACGTAGGTGAACATCACGTCGAACAAGGGATTGCGGCGCGGGTCCGCCGCCTCGTCGCGCAGCGCATCCACCACGCGGTCAAAGGGCAGGTCCTGGTGCGCCTGCGCCGCCACCACCGTGTCGCGCACGCGGACCACGGCCTCGCCGAACGCCGGGTCGCCGCCCAGGTCCGTGCGCAACGCCAGGGTGTTGGCGAAAAGGCCGATCAATTCCTCCAGCTCCGGCCGGTTGCGCCCCGCCACGGGGGTCCCCACCACCACGTCCGCCTGGCCGGCGTAGCGGGCCAGCAGGACCTTGAACGCGGCCAGCACGGTCATCATGGGGGTGGCACCACGCCGCGCGGCCAGGGCCCGGATGGCGTGGAGCACCTCGCCCGTCACGCGGAACGGCACCCGCGCGCCCCCCGGGCCCGGCTGCGCGGGACGGGCGCGGTCGGCGGGCAGCTCCAGCAGGGGCGCGTCCGCCAGCGTTTCCGTCCAGTACGCCCCCTGCCGCGCGGCGCGCTCGCCCTGCAGCCAGCCCCGCTGCCACTCCGCGTAGTCGCCGTACTGCAGGGGCGGCTCCGGCAGAGCGGTCTCGCGGCGCTCCCACGCGGCGGCGTACCCCGCGCCGATCTCCCGCAGCAGCACCCGCAGCGACCAGCCGTCGGTGACCACGTGGTGCATGGCGCACAGGGCCAGGTGCTCGTCCGCCGCCACGCGGACGAGCAGAACGCGCAGGAGCGGCCCCCGCGCCAGGTCGAACGGCCGGCGCGCCTCGGCCCGCAGCAGGCGCTCCGCCTGGGGTTCGCGAACGTCCTCCGGGAGGGCGGACAGGTCCACCAGGGGCCAGCGGGCGGGCCCAGCCGGGTGCACCACCTGCACCGGCTCCCCGTCCACGGCCGAGAAGGTCGTGCGCAGCACCTCGTGCCGGCGGACCACGGAGGCGAGCGCGTCATCCAGCGCCCGGAGGTCCAGATCGCCGCGCAGCCGCACGGCCACGGGCATGCCGTACGCGTCGTCGCCGTCCGCCAGCCGGTGCAGGAACCACATCCGCGCCTGGGCCGACGAAGCCGGGAGCACGAACACCTCGTCCTCCGCCTCCGCGACGGGAGCAGGGGGAATGAATTCGTACAGATTTGGACGCGTTTCGATATCCGGCACCACGCTGTTGATCTCCTCGCCTGGGATGTCGTTCCGCCTGCCGTGCCCCCTGCCCTGCCGCTCTGCCCTGCCGCCCGCCGCGCCGGTCGGAGGGGGTGCCGCCGGGTCAGGAATCCAGCAGCGCCGCCAGCTCCGCGCCCCGCACGCGCCGCCCCTCGCGCGACGCACGGCCGATGGTTTCGCCCGCGTCGCCCGGGTCGCCGGCGGACGCGGCGAGCTCGTCCACCGTGCGGGCCAGGTGCGCCACGCTCTCCGCGTCGAACACGCGGCCGATCTGCAGGTCCACGTTGAAGTGCTTGCGAAGGCGCGACGTGAGCTGCGTGGCCAGGAGCGAGTGGCCGCCGGCGCCAAAGAACGTCTCGTCCATGCTCACCCGCTCCTGCCGCATCACTTCGCCCCAGATGGCGGCCACCTGCTCTTCGGTGGGCGTGGACGGGGCCACGTACGGGCGCTCCGCCGCCACCCGCCGCTGGGCCGGCAGCGCGCGCCGGTCCGTCTTGCCCACGGTCGTGAGGGGCATGGCCTCCAGGGCGATGAACACGCCGGGGACCATGTACTCCGGCAGGTGCCGCAGCAGGTGCGCGCGGAGCGCCGCCGGGTCCGGCAGCGCCTCGCCGGCGCGGACCCAGTAGGCCGTGAGCTGGTGGTCCCCCTCACCGCGGTCCTCCACGACGACGGCGCTCTGCCGCACGTCCGGGTGCCGGTCCAGGGCGGCCTCCACCTCGCCCAGCTCGATGCGGAACCCGCGCACCTTCACCTGGTCGTCCGCCCGGCCCAGGAAAACGAGTGCGTGAGTACGTGAGTGCGTGAGTGCGTCAGTCGCCTTGTGCTCCGGCCGCGAGACATCATGGCTGTCCGAGCCACTTCCGCACTCACGCACTTCCGCACTTACGCACTCCCCCCACCGCGCGCCGTCGCCCGTGCGGTACAGCCGCGCGCCGGGGGTGCGGCCGTGCGCGTCGGGGACGAAGCGCTCGGCCGTGAGCGCCGGGCGGCCCAGGTAGCCCCGCGCCAGCACGCCGCCCAGGCACAGCTCGCCGGGGACGCCGATGGGCGCGGGCTGGAGCGCCGCGTCCAGCACGTACGCCGTCCGCCCGCCGAACGGCCGGCCGATGGGCACGCGGGGGGCCGCCCCGGCGGCCGCGGGGACGTCATACGTCGTCGCGGTGACGACGGCCTCCGTGGGGCCGTAGGCGTTCAGCAGGCGGGCGCCGGCCGCGGGGGTCGCAAACCAGCGCGCGGCGTACCGGGGGAGCATGGCCTCGCCGCCGGCGATCATCAGCCGCAGGGCGCGCAGGTCGGGGACGGACTCGCCGCGGGCCCACGCCTCGGCCAGCAGGTGCCACTGCGCCGTGGGGAGGTTCAGGATCGTCAGCCCGTCCGCCACGTAGCGGCCCAGGGTCTCCACGCTGGAGACGGCTTCTTCCCGCAGCACCACGCAGGCGCCGGCCGCCAGCGGGGGCAGCGTCTGCTCCACGGACGCGTCGAAGTTGAAGGACGCGAACTGGAGGATGCGGTCCGTCCCGTTCAGCCCGTAGTGCGCCTGCACGGCCGCGGCGTGCGCGGCCAGGGCGCCGTGCTCCACCAGCACCCCCTTGGGCGTACCCGTGGATCCGGACGTGTAGATGACGTACGCGGCGGACGCGTGATGGATGGGCAGATGCAGGTTCTCCGCGGACTGCGCCGCCACCGCGTCCGCCACGTCCTCCGCGGCGACGACGGACACGCCGTCCGCCGCGGGCACCTTCTCCCGCAGCGCGGCGCTGGTGAGGACGAGCGGCAGGCCGGCGTCGCGGATCATGAAGGCCAGCCGGTCCTGCGGATACGCGGGGTCCAGCGGCACGTACGCCCCGCCGGCCTTGAGCACGGCCAGCGTGGCCTCCACCCGCGCGGGGGAGGAGGGGAGCATGATGCCCACGCGCGTCTCCGGCCCCACGCCCAGCGTGCGCAGGTGGCGCGCGCGGCGGTTGGCGCGGGCGTTCAGCTCCCCGTACGATACCGTCTCCCCCCCGAAGCGGACGGCCGGCGCGTCCGGCGTGCGCGCCGCCTGCGCCTCGATGCGCGCGTGTACGGGCTCCGCGGCGGAAAGCGGATCGGCCGAATCCGCCGCGACCGATCCTCCCTCCACGCCGTTGAAGTCATCCACGATGCGCGCACGCTCCGCCGCGCTCAGCATCTCCAGGTCGCGGACGGGGGCGTCCGGCCGCGCGAGCGCATCCGCCAGCAGCGTCTCGTAGCGGTCCAGCAGGAGCGCGGGCTGCTCCGCGGGGACGGTGGCGCCCCCCTCCAGCACCAGGCCGATCCCCCCCTCCGCCGGGACGACGCGCAGGTGCAGCGCGAACGCATCCTCCACCACGCGGCTGCGCTCCACGGTGATCGCGACGCCGCCCGCCGCGTGCGTCTCCGCCGCGGGGACGACGGTGAAGCCCGCGCGCAGGGGCTCGTCCTCGCGCCCGGCGAGCTGCCGGACGGCCTCGCGGTCCAGGGCAACCTGCCAGTTGGCCGCGTACTCCAGCGCGTCCCGCAGCCGCTCCACCAGCGCGCGGAATCCCGTCTCCGGCTCCATGGCCGTCGTCAACGGCAGGGGCTCGGCGAAGGGGCCCACGGCGTGCCGCAGCTCGTCGTCCGTGCGGCCGTCCGCGGCCACGCCCACGCGCACCTCCCCCGCCCCGCCCAGCCGGTGCAGCAGCGCCTTCCACCCGGCCAGCAGCACCGCGTCGCGCGAGGCGCCGGCCGCGGACGCAAGCGCATCCACCGAAGCCGCCAGCGCCGCCGGGAGGGTGCGCCGCGCGGAGGCGGGCCCCATCCCCGGCTCCCCCGCGTCGCGCTCCAGGCCCAGGGCGTTCTCCGTTCCCTCCAGCTGCTTGGCCCAGTAGGCGCGGCCTTCCTGCGCTTCTTCGGAGGCGGCCTCGTCGTTCACCCACTCGGAGACGGCCAGGTACGGCACGGGCTCGTCCTCCACGGGCGCCCCGCCCCGCTCGGCCGCGTACAGCGCCGCCAGGTCGCGGGCCAGGTGCTCCCACGACGCCGCGTCCACGCTCAGCGGGTGCACGCGCAGCAGGAGCAGGTGCTCGTCCGCCCCCGCCCGGACGAGCCGCGCCGCCGGCAGCTCGCCATCCACCGATTCCCCATCCACCGATTCCACCGGTTCCCCCGCCCAGAGCGCCTCGATCCGCGCGTCGCGGACGGCGGCGGGAAGGGCGGACAGGTCCTCCCCGTCTTCCCAGCGGACGCCCGTCTCGCCGGGCACCTGCAGCGCCTCGGGCATTCCCGGCAGCCGCTCGAACGCCGTGCGCAGCACCTCGTGCCGCGCGGCGAGGGCGTCCACGGCGGCCCGCAGCGCGTCCTCGTCCAGGGCGCCGCGCAGGCGCAGCAGGGCGCGGGCGTCGCGCGGGGCGCCGTCCTGCAGCAGCGCCCACAGGTGACGCTGCCGGGGCGAAAGGCGGTATCCTACGATCGATTCCATGGCCGGTGCCTGCGGGTTCGGTGGATGGGGTGCCGGTGCGTTGCCTGATGCCGTCCGTCGCGCGCCGCCGTCCGCTACGCGACGCCGGCGGGCTCGCCCGCGGCGGCGGCGGCCGTGTCGGCGTCCAGGAAGCGGTCCAGGTCCGGGCGGCGGTACGCGTCGGCCATGGCCACGAGCGTGCGGCGGTCGCCCTTGTACGGCATGCGCCCGTGCGCCGCGATCAGGTTGTCCATCATCAGCAGGTCGCCCTTGTACCAGTCGAAGACCACGCGCTCGGCCAGGTACGCGTCGCGCAGCTCGTGGGCGACCTCGTCCTCGATGGTCGTGCCGTCGCCGTAGAAGGTCTGGTACGGCATGTCCTCGGGCGCGAACTCCGCCCGCAGCAGCTCGCGGACGTCGGGGGCCAGGTTGGCGTCGTGCCAGAAGGCGATGTGGTTGAACCAGGCGCGGTCCCCGGACTGCGGATGGTCCAGCACGGCCGGGCGCGTCTGCCACGTGCGCAGCCGGTCGCCGTCCTTCCACTCCCAGGTGATGGCCTGCTCGCGGCAGTACTTCTCCACCACGGCCGGGTCCTCCGTGTGGAAGCTGTCCTGCCAGGTGAGCCCGAAGCCGTCGCCGTAGTTGCGCACGAGCTTCCACCCCAACGCCTCGAACTTCGCCCGCGTCCCGGCGCTCAGGCGCTGGTAGACGCGGCGCACGTCGGCGATGGGCGTCTGGCCGCCCTCGTCCGCCGGCAGGTCGCAAAAGAACCAGATCTTCTGCGGCACCGTGGCGCTGGTGGACAGCTCGTTGTGCAGGGCGATGGTCTGGTCGTTGGGGAACTCGGTCGATGTGTAGACGTTGTTCTTGAGCTGCGTGCGCGGCGTGGAGCTCTCGTTGTAGGTGATGAGCTGCACGCCCAGCGTGTCCAGAAAGCGGTGGAAGTCTTCCTGGTTCTTCGTGTCGAAGTTGCGGAACAGCACCCCGCCGAACTTCAGGACGCTCCGGTTGATGAGGTCCAGGTGGTCCGGCGCCCACTCGTGCAGCTTGAGCTTGCCCGCGTACTCCGCCACCGGCTCGATCACGAGCGGAATGGCGTCCTCGCGCCCCGGCAGGTGGCCGATCGTCACCAGCTCCGTCTGCGAAATGCTGATGGGCTGGATCTGCTTGCGGCGGTCTGCCCAGGAGCCCGCGGAGAATCCCTTCCGTTCCATGTCGATCACCCTGTGGTCGTGGTTGTGATCCGGCCCTCTGCCGTCCGGTCTCCGGATTCGCTGCCGTCCCGATTTCGCTGCCGTCCCGATCACTGATTTGCCGATTCGCTGCCGTTCCGATATCGCTGCTTCCCGATCGCCGATCTGCCGATTTGCTGCTGTCCGATTCGCTGCTGTCCGATTCGCTGCTGGCCGATTCGCCGCGTGCCGATCGCTGATCCGCCGATCGGGTCCGTGCCCGTCTCCCGCTGCCCTGCCTTCCTGATCCGCCGATCCCCGGGAGGATCTACGGCCGGGCGAAGCGGGCGCGGCGGCGTTCCTTGAGCGCCTCCTGCGCGTCCTGCCCGCCGCGCACCTCTTCCGCGTCCAGCCGGGCACGCAGCGCGTCCAGCGTCTGGCCGGGATCCGCCACGGCCGCCTCCAGCACGGTGCCAAAGCGCCGGATCCACCGCGCGATGAGCTCGGGAGAAAAGAGGCTCGTGCGGTACTCGAACAGCCCCGACATCCGCTCGCCGTCGTCGTGCATGGCCATCACCACGTCCAGCTGCGCCGCGCCCCGCTCGGCCGGGATGCGCTCCAGCACCAGCCCCGGCAGCGCGGCCGTCTCGGCACCCGGCGCGTTCTGCAGGACGAACTTCACGCGGAAGAAGGGCGTCTCCCCCGCCGCGCGCTTCGGCTGCAGCGCCTCCACCACGCGGTCGAACGGCACGTCCTGGTGGTCGTAGGCGGCCAGCGTCTCCTCGCGCACCCGCCCCACCAGCGCGCGGAAGTCCGGGTTGCCCGCCAGCGACGTGCGCAGGACGAGCTGGTTGACGAAAAAGCCGATCATTCCCTCCGTCTCCGCCCGCACGTTGCGGTTGGCCACGTCGGTGCCCACCACCACCTCGTCGCCGCGCCCCTGCCAGTGCAGCAGCACGTTGAACGCGGCCAGCAGCGTCATGAACGGCGTGGCCCCCAGCGCGCGGCTCAGCCGGCGCACGCCGCCGGACAGCTCAGGGGTGAGCGAGAAGGTCTGCGTCTCGCCGTCGGTGCCGTCCGCGGCGCGGGTGCGGTCCGTGGCCAGGTGCAGCGGGGGGAGCGCGTCCAGGCGGCGGCGCCAGTGGTCCAGCTGCGCCGCCTCCCGCTCCGGGGTGAGCCACGCGCGCTGCCACACGGCGTAGTCCGCGTACTGCAGGACGGGCTCGGCCAGGGGGGATGGGCGGCCCTGGGAAAAGGCGTGGTACAGCTCCGCCACCTCGCGAAAGAGGATGGAGGACGACCAGCCGTCGTTGGTGATGTGGTGCATCGAACCGACAAGCGCGTGCTCGTCGTCCGCCAGCCGGACGAGCACCACGCGAAGGAGGACGCCCGAGCCCAGGTCGAACAGCTGCCGCGCCTGCTCGCGGACGATCCCTCGCAGGGCGTCCGCCCGGTCCGCCCGGGCGGACAGGTCCACCAGGGGAAGCGGCACGGGGCGCGGGGGATCGATCACCTGCCCCGGCACGCCGTCGCGGTCCACGAAGCGCGTGCGGAACACGGCGTGGCGCCGCACCAGCTCCGTCAAGGCCTGCCCCAGCGCCGCCGCGTCCAGCCGCCCGGCCAGGCGAAAGCCCAGCGGCTGGTTGTAGACGCGGCTCTCCGAGGCCATCTGCTCCACCAGCCACAGCCGCTGCTGCGCGAAGGAGAGCGGCAGCCACTCGCCCTCCCGGGCCACGGGCGCGATGGGCGCCGGGTCCCGCTCCGCGCCCGCCCGGCGCGCGTCCAGCCACGCCGCCAGCCCCGCGGGCGTGGGGGCGTCGAACACCACGCGCACGGGTAGCTCCGTCCCGAACGCCGCGCGGACGCGCGTGGCGATCTGCGTCGCCAGCAGCGAGTGCCCGCCCAGCGCGAAGAAGTCGTCCGTGGCGCCGACCCGCTCCGCCCGCAGCACGTCGGCAAAGATGCCGGCCACGATCTCTTCGGTGGGCGTGCTCGGCTGCGCGTGCGTTTCCGGGTCTCCGGCAAGGTCCGGCGCCGGCAGCGCGCGGCGGTCCACCTTGCCGTTGCGCGTGAGCGGGAGCGCGTCCAGCGCGACGAACGCCGCGGGCACCATGTAGTCCGGCAGCCGCGGCTTGAGGTGCGCGCGCAGCTCGGCGGGCGACGGATGCGCATCGCCCTCCGCGACGACGTACGCCACCAGCCGCCGCTCGCTGCCCGCGTCGTTCCGGGCGATGACGACGGCGCGCCGCACGGCCGGGTGCGTCTGCAGGGCCGCCTCAATCTCGCCCGGCTCGATGCGGAACCCGCTGACCTTCAGCTGGAAGTCCGTGCGGCCCAGGTACTCGATCTCGCCGTCCGCCGTCCACCGGACGCGGTCGCCCGTGCGGTACAGCCGCGCGCCGGATTCGCCGGAGAACGCATCCGGGACGAAGCGATCCGCCGTCAGCGCCGGACGATTCAGATACCCGCGCGCCACCCCCGCGCCGCCCACGTACAGCTCGCCGGGGACGCCGATGGGCAGGGGCGCGCCGGCCGCATCCAGCACGTACAGCCGCGCGTTGGCGATGGGCCCGCCCAGCAGCGGCCGCTCGCCGGAGACGCGGCGGAGCGCGGCATCCACCGTGGTCTCGGTGGGGCCGTAGAGATTCCACGCGCGGACGCCGTCCAGCCCCGCCAACGTCTCCCACAGCGCCGGGTCGATGGCCTCGCCCGCGACCAGCAGGTCCGTCAGGGCGGGACCGGCCTTCTGCAGCAGCCCGTCCGCCAGCAGGTGACGGAGCTGGGCCGGCGTGCAGTCCAGGACCTCGACGGCGTTGTCGCGCAGATATCCGGCGAGCGCATCCGCCTCGTAGCGCGCGTCTTCGGGGATGATGCACAGCGTGGCGCCGCCCAGCAGCTGCACGATCTGCTTGACGGACGTATCGAACGTCACCGGCCCATTCACGCTCACCCGCGGCGCCGCGGCCGCGTCGCGATGCGCGTAGACGGCGCGATGCAGGGCGGCGTGCAGGTTCACGACGGAGCCGTGCCGCACCATCACGCCCTTGGGCCGCCCCGTGGAGCCGGACGTGTAGATGACGTACGCCAGGTTCTCGGGCGAGACGGCGACCGGCGGCGCATCGGCGGATTCGGCCCCGATCCGCGCCGCGTCCGCATCCAGCCGCACCGTCGCGCCGGGGTAGCCGGAGAGCCGGCCGGCGATCGCGTCGCGGGTGATGAGCACGCGCGCATCCGCATCCGCCAGCACGCCCAGCAGCCGCTCCGTGGGATGCGTGGGATCCAGCGGCAGGTACGCGCCGCCGGCCTTGAGGATGCCCAGGATGGCGGCGATCACGTCGGTGCCGCGCTCCAGGCACAGCCCCACGCGCGCATCCGCCCCCACGCCGAGCGCGCGCAGGTGGTTGGCGAGGCGGTTCGCGCGCGCATCCAGCTCCGCGTACGCCAGCGTCTCCGCGCCAAAGACGACGGCCGGCGCGTCCGGCGTGCGGGCCGCCTGCGCCGCGAACCGCTCGTGCACGCAGCCGGCATCCGGCACCTCCGCCGCCGTCGCGTTCCACGTCTCCAGCACCTGCCGCCGCTCATCCTCCGCCAGCAGCGCGTAGGCCGAGACGCGGCGGGACGCATCCGCCGCGACGTCCGCCAGCAACGCGGCGTAGTGGCCCACCATCCGCGCGGCGGTATCGGCATCGTACAGGTCCGTGCGGTACGTCAGCAGGCCGCGCAGCGCGTCGCCCTCCTCCGCCACGGCGAGGCTCAGGTCAAAGCGGGCGGCGTGCGCATCCAGCTGCAGCGCTTCCACGTCCGCGGCGCCCAGGCGAAGCGACGACGGCTCCGCGTTCTGCTGCGAGAACATCACCTGGAAGAACGGCGTGTGGGCGCGCGAACGCTCCGGCTGCAGCTCCTCCACCAGCTTTTCGAACGGCACGTCCTGGTGCGCGTAGGCCCCGAGCGCCGCCTCGCGCACGCGGCCCAGCAGCGCGCCGAACGTGGGATCGCCCGACAAATCCGCGCGCAGGACGAGCGTGTTGACGAAGAAGCCGACCAGGTTCTCCACCTCGCTGCGGCCGCGCCCCGCGATGGGGCTGCCCACGAGCACGTCGTCCTGCCCGCTGTAGCGCGACAGCAGCAGCTGCCACGCGGCCAGCAGCGTCATGAAGACGGTCGCGCCCTCCCGCCGGGCGAGGGCCCGCAGCGCGCGCGTGGCCTCGGTGGATAGCATGAACGGGACGACGGCGCCGCGGTCGCTGGGGATGGCCGGACGCGGCCGGTCGACGGGCAGCTCCAGGCGGGGCGGCGCGCCGGCCAGCGCCTCGCGCCAGTAGCCGATCTGCGCGTCCAGCACCGGTCCCGCGAGGTGCGCGCGCTGCCAGGCGGCGTAGTCCGCGTACTGCACCGGCAGCGCGGGGAGCGACGGCGCGCGCCCCTCCGTGAACGCCCCGTACAGTTCCGACACCTCGCGCACCAGCACGCCGATGGACCAGCCGTCGCTGATGATGTGGTGCATCGTGAAGAGCAGCGCGTGCTCCTCGTCCGCCATCCGCACCAGCGTGCTCCGCAGCAGCGGCCCTGTCGCCAGGTCGAACGGCCGGAGTGCCTCCTCCGCCGCGATCGAACGGAGCGCATCCTCCGAACCGTCCGCCAGCTCGACGACGGGGATACGGATCGGCGCAGGGGCGTCGATGACCTGCACCGGCTCGCCGTCCACCGTCGCGAAGCGCGTGCGCAGGGCCTCGTGGCGGCGGACGACCTCCGTCAGGCTCCGCTCCAGCGCCGCCGCGTCCAGCGGGCCGCGGATGCGCAGGGCGCCGGCCAGGTTGTACGCCGCGCGGCCGGGCTCCATCTGGTCGATGAACCACAGCCGCCGCTGCGCGAACGAGAGCGGCAGCGGCCCCTCGCGCGGGACGGCGGCCAGCGGAACGGAATCGGCCGGGACGCCGGTCGCGCCAGCCACGCGCGCGGCCAGCTCCGCCACGGTGGGCGCCTCGAACAGCACGCGCACGGGGAGGTCGGCGCCCAGCGCTTCGCGGATGCGGGTCACGACGCGCATGGCCAGCAGCGAGTGGCCGCCGGCATCGAAGAAGCCGTCGTGCACGCCCACGCGCTCCAGCCCCAGCACCTCGCCGAAGATGCCGGCCAGCACCTCCTCGGCGGGCGTGCGCGGCGCGACGAACGCCTTTGCTTCCGCGGCGGATGCGTCCGGCGCGGGGAGCGCCTTGCGGTCGATCTTGCCGCTCCCCGTGAGCGGCAGCGCGTCCAGGGCGACGAACGCGCTCGGCACCATGTACTCCGGCAGCCGCTCCTTGAGCGCCGCGCGCAGGTCCGCCGCGGGCGGGATCTCCGCGCCGTCGCGGGGGATGACGTACGCCACCAGCCGCCGGTCGCCCGGCACGTCCTCGCGCACCAGGACGACCGCGTCCGCGACGGACGGAATCGACCGAAGCCCCGTCTCGATCTCGCCCAGCTCGATGCGGAAGCCCCGCACCTTCACCTGGAAGTCCGTGCGGCCCAGGTACTCCAGCTCGCCCGAGCCCGTCCACCGCACGCGGTCCATCGTGCGGTACATCCGCGATCCGGCGGGGCCGGACGGATCGGGGAGAAAGCGCTCCGCCGTGAGCCCCGGCCGCGCCTGGTAGCCGCGGGCCAGCCCGTCACCCGCCAGGTACAATTCGCCCGGCACGCCCAGGGGCGCCGGCCGCAGCGCCTCGTCCAGCACGTACGCGCGCGAGTTGGCCAGCGGCCGGCCGATGAGCACGCGATCGGCGTAGCGCCCCACGACCGAGCACGTGGAATAGCTGGTATCCTCCGTGGGGCCGTAGAGGTTGCGGACCGTGTCGATGGTCCGGAGCGCGTACAGCCCCTGCGCCAGGTCGTTGGGCAGCGCTTCGCCGGCCAGGTTCACCGTGCGCACGCTGGCCGGGATGCCGCCCGCGCGCAGCAGCTCGGCCGCGGCGGTGGGCACCATGCTCACGTAGCGGATCCGCTCGTCGGCCACGCTGGGCAGGTCCAGCGCGTTCTCCACCAGCACCAGCTTTCCGCCCCAGCACAGCGCCCCGAACATCTCCGCCACCGACACGTCGAAGCTGATGGACGTGGATGCCAGCACGGACGTGCGCTCCTCGTCCGCGATCGTCTCGTGCATCCAGTGCAGGAGCGTGGCGGTGCTGGCGTGGCGGATCATCACCCCCTTGGGCCGCCCCGTGGAGCCCGACGTGAAGATGACGTGCGACAGGTTCTCGGGATGGACGCCGGACGCGGGCGCATCGGCGGATTCGGATGCGATGCGGTCGCGCAGGGCATCCAGGCAGAGGGCCTCCGCGCCGTCCGGGAGCCGGTCCGCGAGCGCCGACGACGTGAGGACGAGGCGGATGCCGGCGTCGTCCATCATCCATCCCAGCCGCTCGCGCGGATACGCCGGGTCCATGGGGACGTACGCGCCGCCCGCCTTGAGCACGCCCAGCAGCGCGACCACCATCTCCGTCGAGCGCTCGATGCAGACGCCCACCCGCGTCTCCGGCCCCACACCCGCGCCGCGCAGGTGGTTCCCGAGGCGGTTGGCGCGCGCATCCAGCTCCCCGTACGACAGCGTCTCGCCGCGAAAGACGAGGGCGGGCGCGTCCGGCGTGCGCGCGGCCTGCGCGGCAAACAACTCGTGGACGAGACCGGACGGATAGTCGCGCGCCGTCGCGTTGGCTTCGGCCAGCAGCGCGCGCTCGCCCTCAGCCATCAGCGGCAGCGCGGAAATGCGGGCATCGGGATCCGCCGCGATGCCGCGCAGGAGCACGCACAGGTGCTCCGCCATCCGCTCGATGGTCCGCGGATCGAACAGCGCCGCCGCGTAGTCCAGGCGCCCCGCCAGCGCGCCGTCCGCCGCTTCCAGCGCGAGCGTGAGGTCGAACATGGACGTGCCGGAATCCACCTCCACCGGCACCAGCTCCAGCCCGGGAAGGCGAAACGGCCGGACGGGCGATTCGTCCAGCAGGAACATCACCTGGAAGACCAGGTTGCGGCTCAGGCTGCGCTCCGGGTGCAGCGCCTCCACCACCTGGTCGAACGGCAGCTCCTCGTGCGCGTACGCGCCCAGGGCCGTGTCGCGCACGCGGCGCAGCGCCTCGCGGAACGTGGGATCGCCCGCCAGGTCCGTCCGCAGCGCCAGCGTGTTGGCGAAAAAGCCCACCAGCCCCGCCGTCTCCGGCCGCCCCCGGTTGGCCACGGGCGTGCCGACGACAAGGTCCGGCTGCCCCGTGTAGCGCGCCAGCAGCGTCTTGAATGCGGCCAGCAGCACCATGAAGAGCGTCGCGCCCTCCTCCCGCGCCACCGTCCGCAGCCCCTCGGCGATCCCGTCCGGCAGCGCGAAGGGGTGCGATCCCCCCGCGAACGACTGCACGGACGGGCGCGGATGATCCGCCGGCAGCTCCAGCTGGGGCGGCGCGCCCGCGAGCGTCTCGCGCCAGTAGCCCAGCTGTTCGTCCAGGAACGCGCCCCGCAGCCGGTCGCGCTGCCACACGGCGTAGTCGGAGTACTGGATGGGCAGCGCGGGGAGCGCGGGCTCCATCCCCTGCACGGCGGCCGTGTACGCGGCGGAGATCTCGCGGACGATCACGCCCCGCGACCAGCCGTCGCTGACCACGTGGTGCATGGCCAGCAGCAGCACGTGCCGCTCCGCCGCGAGACCGAGGAGCGTCGCGCGAAAGAGCGGCCCGGCCGCCAGGTCGAACGGGCGCGCCTGCTCCTCTCGGGCACGCCGCGCGACGGATGCCCGCCAATCCGCCCCGTCCGCGACCGGCAGGTCCTCCACCCCCAGCACGACCCGCATCCCGTCCACCACCTGCTGCACCGGCTCGCCGCCGCGCGGCACCAAGACCGTGCGAAGCGCCTCGTGCCGCGCCACGACGGCGTCCAGCGCGCGCTGCAGGGCGGCGATGTCCAGCACGCCGTCCAGTCGCGTGGCGCGGACCTCGTTGTAGGCCGTGTTGCGGGGATCGAGCTGCTGGATGAACCACAGGCGCTGCTGCGCGAACGAAAGCGCGCACGGGCCCGTGTCCGCGCGCCGGGGAATCCCGGCGGCGGGCGGGCTGGCGGCTCCCGGCCCCTGGACCCTCGCCATGAGCGCGGCGAGCTGTTCCGGGGAGAGCCGGGCGATTCGTTCGGAGAGCTGGTCCATGTGCCCAGGGAAGGGGCCGCGTACGCCGCCCGGTTTGGTTCCTTCCGTCACCCAGGGACGGAACGGGTCACGGCTGCGCGGGCAGCGCGTGGCGGCGCGTCCTCACGTGCGGTGATTGATTGGGAAAGGCCGCGGCGCGAGTACACGCGGGTCCGCTGCGTCCGCGAATCGGTGCGGGCCGCAGGGGTTTCGCACGTAGGCCGTGGGAAGCGCGACGTCGCGAAACAGACGCTTGCAACCGGCGATCCCAGCGAGTGGAGCAATCATATCGGACTTAAACGTTTCCCGTCAAGACTCTCCAGATAAACGGTTGAATCGCCCTTCCTCCTCTCCTGGGATAAAGAGATTGATTCCACTATAGTTCAGCGTATTCGCAGGGGTTGCGAAGGGTTTTTTGATCAAAAAGGAGCGGGGCACGTCGCCGGGGGTTTCTCGAATTAGCCCCTTTTACGCCATATACGCGTATAAATCGAGTAACACGCATGCTTCCGGGCGGCAAACCCGAACAGCACGTGCACGTCCGCGTGGGCTACACAGGCCCCGGGAGCGGGCACCGGCTCCTGGCCGGCTCGTGCCTCCCGCTCCGCCACCCCTGCCGGCCTTCAACGTCGTCTTCGAGATCACCCGCGACCGCTTGGGGGCGGCTCTCCGCCGCGCGCGGACGGAGGGCGGCGGACGGACGCATGAGGGCGCCGCGTTTCGTCCGGCCGCGAACACTGACTTCGCGCGGACCCGTTGACGTAAACGCGGTGTGTCATTATCGTTAGGGCGTGCACTGCCCCTTGGTGTAACTGGCAACACGTCTGACTCTGGATCAGAAGAGTCCAGGTTCGAGCCCTGGAGGGGCAACTCCGCAGAACCCATGGGAACGCCCGGATCGCAGCCGCGATCCGGGCGTTCTTTTTCGTTTCGGGCGCACCCCGTCCGCGGGCCCTGCACGCCTCGTGGTTCCCACGGGGCGCGGATCTCCGTTGTCCAATCGGGAGCCGGGTCGTGCGTTGCATCGTACGACCACCGGCCAGGGAGCGGGCGAGCATCCGCACCCTCGTCCGGGAATCGGACACGGCGGCGGAATGCGGTCGACACATCACCCGCTGCTCCCATCCTCCTACGGAGTTCATGCCATGATTTGCATTCGCGCTCTTGTCCTGGCCGGCACGCTGGCACTCATCGCCGCCGCCCCCCGTGCCGCCCACGCGCAGCAGCACGCCTCGTCCGCCATCGCCGTCCGGCAGCAGGCCGGCTCGGCGGGCGCGGAGCGCGTCCGCTCGGCGGTGCGCCGCCGCGACGTCATCACCCGCGAGGAGCTGGCGCAGACCGGCACCACCAACCTGTACGAGGCGGTGGACCGGCTGCGCCCGCACTGGATGCGCGGACAGGGCGCCTACAACCTGGGCGGGGGCGGGCACACCATCGTCGTGTACCAGAACGACACGCAGCTGGGGCCGCTAGAGTCGCTGCGGTCGCTGAACCTGGAGTTCGCCGAGGAGCTGCGGTTCCTGGACAGCACGCAGGCCAGCAACATGCTCCCGGGGCTGGGCTCGCGCAGCGTGGGCGGCGCCATCGTCGTCATGCGCCCCGGCACCACCCGCTGATCCCTGCCGCTTCCCGATGCACGAACGGCCCGCGGCATCCCGCCGCGGGCCGTCTTTGCATCTGGCGCACTGGTCGGTAGCGACGGCAGGTCGTACCCCTCTATTCTTCCGGCGCGAATCAAATTTCCCGCTGGACCGTCGCTCCCCGAGAGCAGTATGCCGATACGCGACGAGAAGACCTTCACGGATGAAGAATGGATCGCGGCTTTCGCGATCATCCTCCCCCCCGAACAGGCGCGCCCGGAGGGGCTCGCGTGGAATTCGCTGCCTGACCCAAAGGGATTTGGGGATGCGACGCCTGACGAATTGCGTGCGGCGGGCGTAAGCGGGCCGCGCAGCTACGACGGGGATCTGCTCGACCTGCTGTCGCTCGTGTCGGATCGCTGCGCCGAGCGTGCATGGCACCTTCTCGGAGTATCACGTGAGGAAGGCGAGCGTCGGCGGGACGCGTTCCGCCACCGGCTGGAGGATGCGCTACGCGCTCGCGATGGGAGCTAAGTCGTGGCGGACCAACAATCATGATGGTTTGCCCGCTGCGTACGAAGGGCGGTGCCCTGCCTGGCCCACACTGCCCCGGAACGTGAATGCCTGGAGTGCTTATTCCGCTTCGTGCTCCGTCCCCGGCCAGGGCGGCGGCTCGTCCCCCACCGGCTCGCCTGCCTGCCGCCGCCGCACCCATTCCGCAAGCGCAGCACATCCCTGCTCCCAGTCCGCGACGTACCTCGCAAGCTCCTCGTCTGCCGCGCGCAGGGCGGACGGCGTAGGCTCGGAGCCGGGAGGGTGCCCTTCGCGGCGTAGTGCGTCGTAGACCAGCGACCGACGCCTGTCTTCCCACTCAGCGCGCTTGTACGCGTCAATGCGCTTCCGCAGGTCGTCCGATACCAGGGCCATCGCCGCGAACACAACATCGGGCAGTGACCACCCTACTCCTTCTTTTGCGCCACCCGCGAGCGTTTCCGCGAACAAGTCCGAGACCTCGCGGGCCTTCTGGTCGTCGGTCGCTAGAGCGAGGCCCCGGAACAGCTCCTCAGCCGTAAAGGGCAGCAATTCCGGATCGAGATACCCTGTCGTAGCCACCGATTGCCTCCTTGCGTTAGAAGTCAGGATGCCCGGGTCCCATCACCACATGCAAATCGGTGGTCTGCACGTACATCGTTCCGAGCCACGTCCTTGTTTCCAGGATAATCGTGTACCTGCCCCAGCAGACGAGCTGGATATTCCCGCTCTCCGCCATCCACCAATCATCCTCGCTAAGCGTCGGACGTCGAATTTTATACCACGCCGGAGATCGTCCGACCAGCGGGTTCACGCGCCAGAACGGGCCCTCAAACTTGAATTCGTGGTTCCGGCCCGCAATGGGCACCAGGGCGGTGGCCACTTTGCCGAGGATGGGTTGCGGGCAGATGTCCGTGTACTCTTCCTCCTCCTCGTCCGGTAGGCAGGTGCCATCATCCGCGGTGAGGCAGACCGTGCTGGAATCGGCCGGGGGCGGGGGCGGCGGGGGCGTTCCACCGCCGCCAGTATCACCCCCGCCACCGCCGCCGGGGCACGACTGCAGCCTCTCTTCAAGCGGCTGGAAGACCGAGGTCATGCACTCTGACTCACACCAGTTCAGGCTCGTCCACGGATCGCACGGGGCCGGGGTAACGGGGTCGAGGATGCACAGCCCTTCGAGCACGCATCCCTGCACCTGGTCGTCCATGACGGGAGCACCCGGCGCGGGCTCGGGCACACGTTGCGGATCGGATTGTGTGGGGCTGTCCGCGCAGGCCGCCAGCGTGAACAGCACGCAGGCGATCGTGGCGAGGCGTAACACGAGATGTCGCATCGTCAGGTCCTCGTCATCAATGGTGATACTGATGCAGCTCGGATGGATCAGCGAACGAGCACCGGAAGCCCTTCCTTCCTTCTGCCAGGGCGCGCGAACGTAACTGCGCAAAGAGAGCGAAATAGTAGGTGCGTTATAGATCGTCGTCAATGAGCCTGGTACGCGTGGCATCTTGGCGGCCGCTCCCGCAGACGCTACCCCGGCACGTCGCCGTCCCACAGCGTCGCGGGCGGGCTCGTGCCGGGGAGCGGCGGTCTTGCACGGGAGAGCAGATCCTTCGGTCGGCGCCGGAGAGCCGGCACCGGGCGAGTGCCGGCGGCGCCTCCCTCAGGAAGTCAAAACCTCCGGAGGGTGGCGGTCACCGCTTTTCCGCGATCCAGGCCTCCACGCTTTCGCGCAGCATGGGCAGGGTGACGGCGCCGTTGCGCAGCACCACGTCGTGGAACTCGCGCAGGTCGAATCGGTCGCCCAGGGCGCGCTCGGCCTCCTCGCGCAGGGCAAAGATCTCCAGGCCGCCCGTGTCGTACGCCGTCAGCTGGCCGGGCCAGGCCACGATGCGGTCCACCAGCGCCTCCGAGAACGCGCGGTCGAACCGCCCCGCCGCCACGATGTACTCCACCGCCTGCTCGCGCGTCCACCCGAACAGGTGGATGCCGGGATCCACCACCATCCCCCGCGCGGGCCACAGCCGCCGGTCCACGCGCGGCCCCTCGCCCGTGTACAGCCCCATCTCCTCCGCCAGCGCCTCGGCGTAGCGGGCCCAGCCTTCCACGTAGCTGCCGCTCCCCACCAGCCGCGACACGGGGTGCGCGCCGGGCAGCTCCTGCGCGATGGCGACCTGCAGGTGGTGGCCGGGATACGCCTCGTGGTAGGCCGTGATCTCCGCGCCGGCGCGCGTCTTTTCCCCCGGCGCGCCCAGGTTGATGCGGTACTGCGCCGGCCGGCTGCCGTCCTCCGCGGCGGGGAAGTACTGGTCGGACGCCGTCGCCTCCAGGAAGGCGGGATGCGGCTCCACCACCACGGGCGCGCGCGGCACCGTGCGGAACCAGCGCGGCACCTGCGCCCGCCCGCGCTCCACCGCCTCGCGCGAGAACGCCAGCAGTGCCTCGCGGTCCGCGAAGCGCTCGCCGCGTGCCCGGACGCGGATGGAATCCAGGTCCGCCGTGCCGTACGCCTGCCGTCCGATCTCCCGCACCTCCTCCACGTTGCGCGCCACCCGCGCCTGCCCCAGCCGGAACGTCTCCTCCGGCGCGCGATCCAGCGTGGTGTAGGCGCGGAACGCCGCCTGGTAGCACGCCCTCCCGTCCGGCAGCGCGCCCACCCCCAGCGACTCGCGCGCGGCGGGGAGGTACTCGTTCGCCAGGTAGTCGCGGTAGCGGCGGACGGCCGGCAGCAGCCCGTCGCGCACCAGCACATCCCACGCGGCGCGGAACTCCGGCGTGCTGTCGCGCTGGGCCGGCCCGTACAGCGGCGACGCCTCCGCCGGCGAGGCCAGCACGGCGTCCAGCTGCCGGATCACCAGCCGCACGTTGGGCTTGGGCGTGGTGTAGCCCAGGCGCACCCCCTCCCGCAGCCACGCGATCTCGTTGTCCACGTAGCGCGGCAGCTGCCCCCACCGGGCCAGGGCCTGCTCGCGGAGGGCGGGCGTGCCCACGGGCTGCACCTGCCCCAGCGTGGACACGCTCACCTGCCAGCCGGACATCTGGTTCACCGCCCACAGCTCGCCCCGGCACACACGGCTGGCCCGCGATGCCTGCAGCCGCTCGCGCAGCATGCCATAGGTGATCCACTCGGGCCGCCCCCGCAGCCGCGCGCCGTCGATGGACGCCAGCGTGGCCAGCCAGGCGTCCTCCCGCGCGCGCCACGCGGCCAGGGCGGCGGGGCCGTTGTCCGTGAGCCCGTCGTGGCGCTCCAGCGTGAAGCCGGACATCTCCGCCTCTTCCGGAAAGGCGGCCAGGAACGAGGCCACGTACGCGTCCGCCAGCGCCGTCACCCGCGCGGCGTCGTCCGCGGGCGAGGACTGCGCGGGCAGCGCGGGCGCCGCGCCGGCGAGGGCGAGCAGGCCGGCCAGGATCATCGGACGCGAGGGTCGCATCGGAACCAGGGTCGTGGAGGTGGATGGAAAGGGACGGCAATCGTGTCCCTCGCGGGCCCGTGCGACGGTACAACGGCCGGAGGGGCGGATGATTGGACAGGCCCGCCGTTGTTCGAGGCGCTCCGCCGCCGCCGTGGCGCACGTACATCCAGGGAGAGAACTAGGGGCGGGCGGCGGCGGATGCAATGCGCGCCGGGCGGAGACGGAACCCGCCGCCGCGCTGGAACGGTCCTCGCAAAGCGGTGCCGCCTCTCGTGATGCGGGGACCGAAGGGGAGGGTGCAATGGGACTGATGGGACGCTACATCGACGCACTGTCGGCGGAGGCGCGCGACCGGCTGATCCAGGCGCAGGACTGGTGCGTGGCCGGCGTGCGGATGCCCGGCGGCGCGCGGTGCCTGGTGGGGCACGCGGAGGACTGGGAGGAGCTGGCGGTGGACGGGACGGCGTGGCGCGGCTGGCTGGACGAGACGCGCGCCGCGGCCCCTTCCGCGCCCGCCAGCGACGTGGACCTGCTGTGCCGGCCGGAGCTGTTCGCGTTTCGCCGTGCGCGGCCGGCGGACCTGGCCGTGTACCGCGACCGGCTGCTGCGCTGGGGCACGGCGTCGGAAAGCCGCATCGGCGCGCGCTTTGACCGGCTCTGCGCGCGGCACGGGGTGGATGGGGCCGTGCGGATCGTCAAGCGCCGCGCCGGCCGCGCGTTCGCCGTGGACGTGACGGCGGGGGGAGACGTGGGGGTGGATGCGGCGGGGCTGGCCCATCGCGTGGATGCGGTGATGGATGCGGCAGCCGAGGGCCGGCGGGAACGGACATCGCCGCTGCCACTCCAGGCATACCGTCGCGGGGCGGCGTCCGTGGCGCCCCCACCGCTCGCCTAGGCTCGCACCTCCCCCAAAAACCCCTGGGGGAGGTTGAGCCGCGGCTCCGGTCGCGGCGGAGTCCCGGTGCGCGACGCACCGTCCGCGGCGCAGGCCGCCGACAGGCGGTGCGCTTCGCGTGGGGTACGTGCCAGGGCAGGTTTCGTGGCCGGGAGCGGCGCCCCTGCGGAGGCGGAGAAGATTCCTCGGTCGCGCACGCAGGATGCGGCACGGGCAAGTGCCGTCGCGCGCTCCCTCGGAATGACAGTTTGGTGCACGGGCGGGAGAGAGGCGCTTCCCGCCGCGAGAAGTCCGTGCCGCGACGGAAGGTCTCCCCCTCGCCCGTACGGGGCAGGCACTTGAGGGTGCTGACAGGTCGTGTACGGGAGAGGGGGCCGGGGGGTGAGGGGCCCCGCGCGGGCCCGGCGGTCCGGCTCCCCGCCGCGGCAGAGCAACCGTGCCGCGACGGAAGGTCTCCCCCTCGCCCGTACGGGG
>JAESFL010000186.1_pt1 | contig 55460 bp, 46 predicted proteins | sample 9269401 | NCBI WGS metagenome assembly JAESFL01 (sample SAMN14506025, study PRJNA617098) | algae metagenome | isolation source: Gloeocapsa sp. UFS-A4-WI-NPMV-4B04 and co-occurring heterotrophs from desert... | place: USA: Utah | collected 2006-10-01 | reverse complement strand
AAATCAGTGGCTCCGGGCCAATCTCGGCTTGGTGCAACTGTACCAGCGTCGGCAGGTGGCGCCCTCGCATGCCTTGGAGTGAACCCAGTCGGAGAGCCGGATGCGGGAAATCCGCACGTCCGGTTCGATGAGCGGGCTGGGGAAACCGGGCAGTCACGCCACGGCGCCCCGGCTCGACTCTACTGAGCAAAATCGTTTGCCATCTCTCCAACGCGAAACGGGGAGCCCGCCGTGGGCTCCCCGCTCCTCATGAATCCAGCCTTCGCATCAACCTGCATTTCCCATCATCCGGTCTTCCGGTCTTCCCGTCCTCCCGCCGGTCCTGGGCGGGACCGTCCGCTCCGTGGATCAGAAGGCGATGACGCCCTCGATGGCGATCCCGTTGAACTTGCCGCCGTTGCGGATGTCCGTGGCGGCGAACCCGTCGTACTCCTGCTGCACCAGCTCGGCCTTGGTGAGCAGGTTGCGGGTCAGGAACCACCCGGCCGACAGGGCGCGGCGCGTTACCGTGAGGTCCGTCTGGTTGGCGAAGTCGCCCGTGACCCGGTTCCAGCGGCCGCCCACGTACACCTTGTCGTTGAACAGGCGGTAGACCACGTCACCGGCCAGCTGGTTCACCTCGCGCCGCTCCGTCGCGGCCGCCGCCTTGCCCTCGGCCCGCTCGATCACGCCGAACACCTCCAGGTTGCCGAACTCGATGTAGGGGTTGATCTGCATGGCCCGGATCTCGTTGCTGAACCCCGGGTTCACGCGGCCGTTGGTGAAGAACGTGCCGGTCTTGAGGCTCGTCGTGTCCTCCATCACCCCCCAGTACCGGCTGCCGGTGCGGTCGCCGCCGTACAGCGTCACCGCGGGCGACGACTCAGCGGTGTACAGGCTGCCCGTCAGGCGCAGGCGCAGCATGGGGCTGAACTGGCGGTCGAAGCCGATCTTGCCCAGCCAGGCGGGGCTGGCGTCCACGGCGCCGTCCTTGATGTCGCCCTTGTTCTCGCCCGAGGTCACGCCGCCCATCACGAAGGCGCCGTACGGCCCGCGCACCAGCACCTCGGCACCGATCTCCGTGGTGAAGGCATCGAGGATGTAGTTCTCGATGAACGGGTTGCGGATGGTGTTGCCGTTGTCGCTGCGGCGGAAGTGCGCGTCGCCGTAGTTGATCTCCATGTGGCCGGCGCGGATCGTGGTGTACTCCATGATCCGGTTGAGCACGGGCACGTCGAACGGCGAGGCGTCGATGGTGGCGAAGCCGCCCTTGACCCAGAACTCGTTGTGGTGCCGGCTGGCCATGTAGCTTTCCAGGTCCACCCGGATGCCGCGGGCCAGCTGCGCGCCCAGGTTGAAGTTGGCGCTGGCCAGGTTGAAGCCGGGGCGGATCTTGCCCATCTCCACGTTGCCGGCGTCCGTCTCGTGGTCCAGCGCCTGGAAGGTCTGGGCGAAGGCGCCGCCCAGCTGCAGCTGCATGCCGTTGAACTCGCCGCCCTGCTTGGCCGGCTCGAACTCGCCGATCCGTCCCGCCGCCGGCGAGCCGATGGTCACCGGGACCGGTGCCACGGCGGGCACGGGCTGCGCGGGGGCCGTCGTCTCCACCGTGGGGGTGGTGTCCTGCGGGGTGGTGTTCATCGCCACCTGGGTACCCGTCTGCGCCGCCAGCGGGGCCGCCGCCAGGGCGGCCAGGGTGGTCAGCAGCGCACGATTCAGGGTTGTCATCGTTCCGTCTCCGTAACCGGAGTTTCCATCAGGGGCGGGGGCGCGGAGGTGCGCCCCCGTTGCTGCCCGGCGGAACCGCTCCGCCGTCCGAAAGTCGCTCGTCCAATCCGTCAGGGCCGCAGGACCACGTCGAACCCGATGGTCACCGGCGCGTTCACCCTCATGGTGCCGGCCATGAGCCGCGGGGGCTGTACGCCGTAGTCCGTCATGGTCAGGGCCTCCGTGCCGCGCACCCGCAAGGCGCCGTTCTCCCGGACCGCCGTGCCGTTGATGGTCACTTCGCGCGTCTGGCCGGCGATGGTCAGCTGGCCCGTCATGGCCACCGCCCCTTCCGCGGCGCTCCCCGGGGTCACGCGGACCTGCGTGGCGCGAAAGCGGATGGTGGGGTTCTGCTGGGCCTTGAGCGCGTTGCGCATGTGGCCGTTCATGGTCCCGTTGCGGCAGTCCAGCGTCGAAAGCGGGATGGTGATCTCGCCGCGGGCGGTGCCGATCTGCGCCAGCTCCGTGGTGGCGGCGTCCGACGTGCCGGTGACCTGCGTGCTCTCGCACCGCCAGCCGCGGACGGTGCTCGTTCCCGAGACCCACACCTTGCTTCCCTGGCCCATGGTGAGCGGCATGGTGCCGGCGGCGATCAGGGCGGGAACGGCGAGGAGCATGGCTCCGGCGAACAGTTGCTTGCGCATGGTTCTTTCTCCTGGTGCGCGTGGCCGGCACGTCTCGTTTCCGCCTTCCGGCCCTGGCGGGGCGAGCCGCCGATGCGGCCCTGCCAGCTGGAGATGAAGCTAGCCCCCGGGGGGGTGCCCCATTGTCGGCAGGGCGCTGAACCGGTGAGGGGGAGTGCGCGCGATGCGGTGTGGTCCGCGCGCTGACCGGCCGTACAGGAGCCCGGCGTTTTCCGGTGGATGCCGATCGAGATTCTCCCCACGCGCCCGTCCCGCAGTGGATGGAAGGTCGAGTCGGGGCAGGAACGAGCGGGTGGGGGTGCCTGCGGGCTTCGCCGGGAAACCGAGGGCCGCGGCCGGGGCAGAGCGAATGAATTCGCCGCAACGACCACACGAAGTCCGCCTGCGCGGACTGTCCGTCACGGGCGAGTGCCACGCCAGGACGGACTCTCTTCGGAGATGAAGTTCTCCCCCTCCTGCCCGCGAAGCGGGGGAGGGGGCGGGGGGAGGGGGCTCTCCGCCCGTGCCGGCAGCCCGCCCACCCGGCACGATCCATCTCACCTCCCCCAGGGGTTTTTGGGGAGGTCGCGAGGAATCGAGCGGGTGGGGGCGCCCGGCGGACGCCGGCCTCCGTGACGAGAATCCGCCTTCGTCGGCCGGCAGTCAGTTCCGCCGGGCCATGCTCACCTCTGGGCCATGCTCACCGGCGCGACGGCGCAGCTGCCCGATCCGCTCTGCAGCGACAGCACCATCCTCCCGCCCACCGGCACCGACGACTCGATGCGCACGGGAAGGCGCCGCGCATCGTCCGTGAAGTGGAAGTTGATGACGCCCTCCCCGCCGTACCGGCCGGGATCCTTCACGCGCATCTCCACCTGCACCGTCTGGAACTCGCCCGCGGGCACTCGCGTGGTCCCGCGCCGCACCACGCGCACGGTCACGGGGTTGCGGCCGGGCTCGTAGTGGCGGGTGAAGCTGTAGGTGTCGCCGTCCGCCAGCCGCAGCGTGCGCAGGAAGTAGATGAACGACAGCTCGTCCAGCGGCGCCGCCGTCGACATGGCCCCGCCGCGGCCGTCCTCGCCGGCCCAGCGGCGCGCGCCGGCATCCATCCGCACGTCCTGCGTGACGCTGGAGACGGGCGAGCGCTCGCGCTTGGTGTAGCGCACGCTGGCGGATGCCGACGGGTCCCACCACGACCGGCTGTGGTCGCTGATGGTGGCCGGCCCCACGCGCCCGTTGAAGTCGAAGCGCAGCAGGTACGTGCGGCGCCCGCCCTCCTGCACGGGCCCCTGCACGGACATCGTCCCCGTGCCGATGCGCCCCAGCCGGTTGCTGCCCCGGTACACGCACTCCTCCCCCGGCCCGAACGGCAGGCTGGCCTGCTGCGCCGCGGCCTCGCCGGCGTGCAGCACCGCCGCGCCGGCCGCGATCGCGAGGGTCGCGGCGTGGCGGCGGAGGCGGTTTCGGATGAGATGGGCGGTGGCGCGCATAGCAGTGTCCCCTGGCTCGGTGTGTCCGTGCCGAAGGATACCCGCGCAACCCCCCGCTCCTCGTCGGGAGGGGGACGGATGTCGTGTGGGGACGCATCCCCTCGTTCCGTAGGCGGATGGGAGGAGGGCGGCGGGCCGTTCTTCCCTCTCGGCACCGGTGTGGGGAGAGTGGCGGGGACGCCGGTATCGAGACAGAGCGAATGAATTCGCCGCAACGAACACACGAAGTCCGCCTGCGCGGACTGTCCGTCACGGGCGAGTGCCGCGCCACAGGCCGGACCCCGCGTACGGGATGGGGTTCTCCCCTCTCCGCGAGGAACGAGCGGGGAGGGGCCGGGGGAGGGGCCGCCCGCTGCCGGCGTGATCCCTCCACCGTGGCCACGAGCCATTTCACCTCCCCCAGGGGTTTTTGGGGGAGGTCGCGAGGAATCGAGCGGGTGGGGGCGCCGGCCGGAACTCCGCCCCGCGCTCGAATGCAGTCCCGTCCCTCGCCGCTGCCCGCCGCCGATCGCTCACCGCCGATCGTCCGCTCCCCGCGCCGTCGCACGCGTTGACGGGCGGCGGATCGGCATCCACTATTCGCGGGACGAGCCACAATCCTCCCGGGAACTCCGCCATGCCCCAATCGCCCCGTCCCGCCGTCTTCCTGGACCGCGACGGCACGCTCATCATCGACCGCCACTACCTGGCGGACCCCGACGGCGTGGAACTGCTCCCCGGCGCCGGCGAGGCCCTGGCGCGGCTGAACGCGGCCGGCGCCTTCGCCGTGCTGGCCACCAACCAGTCCGGCATCGGGCGCGGCTACTTCACCGAGGCGGACTACCAGGCCGTGCACGCGCGCCTCGTGTCCGATCTGGCGGCGTACGGCGCCCGGCTGGACGCGGCGTACCACGCGGCGGGGTTCGAGGACACGGGCGATCCGGACGCGGACCGCAAGCCGGGCGCGGGGATGTACCTGCGCGCCGCGCGCGAGCATGGGCTCGACCTGGCCCAAAGCTGGTGGGTGGGCGACCGTCCGCGCGACCTGGAGCCGGCGGGGCGCTTTGGGGGGCGCGGCGTGCTCCTCTGCGGGCCCGATACGGATCCCGGCGGGGCGGCCGGAATGCCCTGGGTGGTCACCGTCCACACCATTTCCGCGGCCGTGGATCACATCCTGGCCGAAACGGAAAGGTGGTGAAGGACGAGAAGGTTGATTATCTTGAATGGAGCAGTCCCGGCCGGGCCGCGGCAGGCGTGAAACCTGCAGGTCCGGTGTGGGTACAAGTCGTTTGAACAGCGGTAGATGCGCGGAACCGCGCTCACCCGACACAACGGGGGATCACCGATGCAGGCACAGACCGCCACCACCCAGACCGAGGCCCCGGCCATCCCCGTCAACCTCACGGCCACCGCGGCCTCCGAGGTTCGGCGCTACATCGAGGAGCAGGGCGCGGCAGGCACCGCCGGCCTGCGCGTGGGCGTGCTGCCGGGCGGCTGCTCGGGCTTTCAGTACGGGCTCAACATCGAGGACGAGCCGGGCGAGGACGACATCGTGCTCACCTCCGAGGGCATCTCGCTCTTCGTGGACCCCTTCAGCCTGCAGTACCTGAACGGCTGCGAGATCGACTACGTGAGCACGTTCCAGGGCTCCGGCTTTACGTTCAACAACCCGAACGCCAGCGGCGGCTGCGGCTGCGGCAGCTCGTTCACGGTCTGACCTCCGCCCACCGGCGGACGCGAGAGGCCCGCGGGATTCGCTCCCGCGGGCCTTTTTCGCGTCCGTGCCCCTCGCCCGCGTAACATTCTCATCGCGAGCCTATTGCCAAAACGCCTCGAATGCGTTTGATTCATGTCCGTCCGGAGCGCGACATGCCCCGGATTTGTGCAAGTGGTTGAATCCAAACGTGTTCCGGTGCCCGTCCGCGACGGGATGCCCGCTAAAGCCGAGGGTGACGACGTGATCCAGATCTCCGAGACCCTGCGTTCGCCGCTGGAGTACGCGCGGCTGCCGCGCGAGGAGCTGGCGGAGCGTATCCGCCGCCGCAAGGCCGAGCTGAACGCCGTGATCCTGGGCCACAACTACCAGCGCGTAGAGATCCAGGAGGTCAGCGACTTCCTGGGCGACTCGCTGGGACTGTCGCAGGAGGCGGCGCGCACGGACGCCGACGTGATCGTGTTCTGCGGCGTGCACTTCATGGCCGAGACGGCCAAGATCCTGTCGCCCGACAAGCAGGTGCTCATGCCCGACCTGCGCGCCGGCTGCCCCATGGCCGACTTCGTCACGGGCGACGCGCTGCGCCTGCTCAAGACGAAGTATCCCGACGCCGCCGTCGTGGCGTACGTGAACTCCACGGCGGAGGTCAAGGCCGAGAGCGACTACTGCTGCACGTCGGCCAACGCGGTGCAGGTGGTGGACAGCATTCCGGCGGACCGGACGATCCTCTTCGTTCCGGACCGCAACCTGGCGCACTACGCGGCCGAGAAGAGCGGGCGGCCGTACGTGATCGCCGGGCGCGAGGACGGGCCGGTGCAGCCGGGGAGCATCGTGGCGTGGGACGGCTACTGCTACGTGCACGACGACCTGGTGCTGGACGAGCTGGCGGCGGCCAAGAAGAAGCATCCGCGCGCGCTCGTCGTCATCCACCCCGAGGCCCGCGCCGACCTGCTGGCCCACGCGGACGTGGTGGCGTCCACCGCCAAGATGGTGGACATCGCCGAGCAGAACGACGAGGTGATCTTCGGCACGGAGCGCGGCATCGTGGACCGCATGAAGGCGCGCTTTCCGGAAAAGACGCTGGTGCCGCTCTCGGGCGCGGCCATCTGCGGCAACATGAAGGTGAACACGCTGGCCAAGCTGGCGTGGTGCCTGGACCACCAGCAGCACGAGCTCACGCTGGACGAGGACGTGCGCGTGCGGGCCGAGCGCTCGCTGCGCCGCATGCTGGAGCTGTCGCCCAACTCCTTTGCGCCCACCCCCGCCGAGGTGGCCATGGAGGACGAGACCGTCCGCTCGAGCGGCTGCGGCTGCGCGTAAGGGCAGATGATTGCGGGGATCGGCTGATCACCGGGATCGGCGAGATCGGCCGGACCGGCGATGGATGGATGACGAAGCGGCGGCACCCTGCCTGGGGTGCCGCCGCTCTTTCGTTCGCTGCGGATCGAATGCGCGTGCCGGATTCGTGGGCCGGCACTCGCCGTCACGGCATGCGCGGGCCGATGGCCACGAGTCCGAGCGCCAGGCTGAAGGTCATGAGCCAAAGCGCCAAGCCCAGGGCGAGGCTGAGCGCGAAACCCCCTCCGAACACGGTACGGGTGTACCGGGACCAGGGCGCCACGTTCTCGGGGTATTTGCTCCGGCGCGTCCAGAAGTACACGCGCTTCGTGGAGTATCCATTCACGGCGAACAGTGCCCGCGGCTGCAGGTAGACGCTGACGTACATCGCGTGAACGAGTGCGCATCCGGTGGCAATCCCGAGGACGATCGCCGCGGGGGCCGTCCACGCCCCGTGGATCGTGATCCAGCCGACCAGGACGAGCGCGAGCCCCAGCACCATCTGCGGCAGAAGCCCGTACGTACCGTCATGGTAGAGATACACATACTTCGCGCGGAGGAGCCGGGATGGCGTGGCGTCCCGGGGATGAAGGCTTCCCCGGGCGCAGAGACCGGCGATCAGGGTCAGCACGAACGGGAAGATGAATGGCTGAACCGCCGCGGAGATCGTCGGCTCGAGCTCCGCCGCACGTTGCCAGATCGTCTGGATTTCCTCCACCTCCGCCCGCTTGGGAAGGGGCCAGAAAAAGGCGGCCGCCTTGGCGAGGAGCGCCGCCGGGAGCGAAGCGAGAATGGATTCCGTGATGTTGTAGGTCCACGGTCCCATCGCTCCCGCGCCCGTGAGGCGCTCGGGCGTGTAGTCGTGCAGGGGAACCTGCGCGCGGACCAGGCGGCGCGTGTGGAAATACTTGCGGATGGGCGACACCGCGTCCTGCAGCAGCTGCCAGACGGGATTCGGCTCCAGCGGCGCGATGGCGGCTTCAGCGGAGGTGGCGGACGGCGATTGCGTGCTTACGGCGCCTGGGGCGTCCTTGGTAGGTGGGAAATCCAGCTGGCTCATTGAAAGGCTCCTGTGGGGCGGGCGATTCGGAGAGCGGAGCGCTGCAGCTCATGGAACCTCTACGCACGGAACATTCACGAGCTGCATCTATGGGAAGATAACGACATTTCGAAGATAACCAGATTAAAAGGAAGATAAGTTCTCCCGAGAACCGTTGAAGCCCCGCCCGGCGCGCATCGGCTCGCCGGGACGGGGCTTCTGATCTCTCTCGGGTGGTTCGATCTACCCGCCGACGATGGACGTCGGCCTCAGCGGATGAGCACGCGCGCGCCGACGGGGACGCGCTGGTACAGCGTGCGCAGGGCGTCGTCGGGGACGCGGATGCAGCCGTGCGTCACCGCGTTGCCGAACGAGTCCTTGTGGGGCGTGCCGTGCAGCAGGTAGCCGTCGCCCAGGTCCAGCTTGTAGGCGCCCAGCTCGCCCCGCACGCGGCGGTTCTCCGTCCCCAGCGGCGGGACGAAGAGGATGCCGTTGATGACGACCTCCCGCCCCGGCTCCCACGGGATGAAAGCACCGTTCGCCAGCCGGTGCCCCACGACGTTGGATTGCACTTCCACGCGGCTGCCGTCGGGAAAGCGGTGCGGCCGGCCGGCCCGCAGCTCCACGAGGGGGCGGCCCGTCTTCCGGGCCTGCTCCACGAAGTGCCACAGGGGCGGCACCCACACCGGGTCCGCCTCCTTGCGCAGCACCCGCCGCTCGCCCTCGGGCGTGCGGAAGGTCCAGCGGCGGCCCGCGTGGCTCAGCGTGTCGCCCGAGCCCACGGCCACGGGGGTGGTGAGCAGCGTGTCGCCGTCCTGAACCACCCACAGCATCCGCTCCGCCACGGAAACCACCACCACCGGCGCGGTCCTCTGCGCGCCGGCGGTGGTGGGGATCGCCGCGGCCGCGACCAGCAGCGCCGCAACCCGCGCGATCATCTTCACTTGATCATCGGCTCGGGCGGCATCAGCACGCCGTCGATGGCGTGGATGACGCCGTTGCTGGCGTCCACGTCGGCCATCACCACCGTGGCGTTGCCCACCATCACCTTGCCGTTCATCACGCGCACGGGGATGCGGTCGCCGTTGAGCGCCGTGACGTAGCTGCGGCCCTGCAGCGAGGCCGCCGTAAGCTCGCCCTGCACCACGTGATAGGTCAGCACGTTGCGGAGCGCCGGCTGGTTGCCCAGCAGGCCGTTGAGCGCGCCCGAGGGAAGCTTGTCGAAGGCCGCGTCCGTGGGCGCGAACACGGTGAAGGGGCCCGTGCCGCTGAGCGCGCCGGCCAGGTTGGCCGCCGTGACGGCCTGCACCAGCGTCTCGAAGTTGTCGTTGCCGCTCGCCACCTGCACGATGTTCTGCTGCGCGGCCGCCGGGGCCGCCGCAATGCCGGCCGCAACCATCACCGCGGCCATCGTCGCTCTGATCTTCATGCGTTGTGCTCCCGTTCCAGGATTTCAGGCCCCGGCGGCAACCGCTGCCGGGGTGCGCCGAGGAGAGGCAATTCGCATGCCGTTGCACAATGTTTGTATAATGTTCGTGGAGGATGATGTATAAGCTTCTACGGCGGCTCGCGACGGACCGGATGCATGCGTCACGGGCCCTGCGGGCAGCAAACGCGAACGGCGGCGCCCCGCGCACGGGGAGCCGCCGTTGATGGGTGTGCAAGGGTGCGGAGGGTGGCCGGCAGGCGGAGCGCCCCCCTCCCCGACCCTCCCCCACAAACTGCGTGGGGGAGGGAGATGGGCACGGCGGGATGATCGTCGCGAGGCCGGGGTGCGGGACAGGGCGGGGGCACCCGCAATCCGGTTGGTGACAGATCCGGGCCCGTGTCCGTTCGAGCAGTTGAAGCCTCGTTCGGCGAGCGCAGCGAGCCGAGACGGGGCTTACCGCTTTCCCAGCGGCGGCTTTAGCCGCTCAGGACGGAGTTACGCCAATCGCGATCATCCAATCCTCAGGCTGGAGGGCTGATGCCGCGACGGAAATCCATCCCACCGCCGTCGTTCATCCGCCCTGGCCCTCCTCACGGCACGCGCACCCGCAGCACGTGGGCGGGCACCAGCACCATCCCGGGCTTGGGGGTGCCGTCGGGGTTCAGGCGGTCCCAGCCGCTGTCGGGGATGAAGAACACCTCGCCGCCCACCGCCACGGCGTGCGTGGGCTCCGTCAGCAGCGGCGTGCCGGATTCCAGCGCGCGCCAGTCGGTGATGCGCGTTTCCGCGTCGTTCATCCGCAACTCGATGACCCGCTTGGGCTCTACGCCGTTCTGCAGGGCGATGAGCGAGTGCCCCACGCGCACCAGGCCGTCGATGCCGCTCACGGCCATGGAATCCGCCACCTCCAGCCACGTGACCTCGCCGCTTTCCCGGTCGATCGCCGCGATGCCGCGCACGTAGTCCGCCACCAGCAGCCGCCGCCCGTCCGAGGCCACGGCCAGCCCCTGCGGCGAGACCAGCCCGCCCGACGCGAAGGGCTCCATCTCCCCGTCGGGGCGGGAGATGCGGTACACGGCGCCCTCGTCCGCGTCCGACACGTACACGATGCCGTCCGGCGCCACGGTCATGTCACCGAGCTGGTGACGGCCGGCGGGGGCGTCCCAGCGGCGGCGGAGGGCGCCGGAGTCCAGGTCGTACGCCAGCACGGCGGAGCGGCCGGAGTCCGCGGCCTGGTACGCGCCGTACAGGGGGATGGCGGCCGTCGTCGCCCAGAGCGTGCGCGTGGCCGTGTCCGCCGCCAGCGCCAGCATGGCCCACTGCCCGTCGCGCCGCGCGGGGACGAATTCGCGGAATCCGCTCCCGTCCGCCGCGTAGGCCACGATGGCGCCGGAGCGGATGCTGGACAGGAAGAAGCGCTGCGTCCGCGTGTCGTACGCGATCCCCTCCGGCAGGAACGCCGAGTCCGTGAGCGCGAACGCCGCTTCCGCCGAGCTCACGGGCCGCGCGTTGCCGGCGATGCGCTGCACCAGCGCCGTCCACGCGGGCGAGCCGTGCATCCGGAAGAACGCCGAGTCGGCCGCCACGTCGCGGGTAAGGCCCGTGGCGGCGTACGTCTGCAGCCAGGCGAGCGCGTCTTCCGTGCGTTCCAGCCGCGCGTCGGCCCGGGCGAGGTTGTAGACGATGGACGGGTGATAGCCCACGGCCTCGCGCACGCGCACCAGGTGGTAGCGCCACGCGCCCCAGTCGCCCGCGGCGCGCGCGGCCTCGCCGGCGGTGGCGTGCTGGCGCCAGGTGCTGTCGATGGCTGCGGTGACGGAGGTGGTGTCCTGCGCCATGGCCGGCGTGCACGCGACGAGCGCCGCCACGACCGCGGCGGCGCGCTGAAGGGTGATCCGCATCCGATCCCTGGAAAGCTTCGTGATTCGCCGCGGGCGGAGGTACTGCCCGCGCGGTGTGCTACGGTATCACGGCAGGATGCGCGCCGGGCGGGGTGGGGTACTGTGTGCCGGTTGGTATCCGATCGCATCCATCCGGCCTCTCGTCCAGACGTCGGGTATCTGCTTCGCACACCTACCAGCTCCGGGCGAGGGCGAAGATCGGCAAGCCCCGCGTCCACCCGCCCAAGCGAATGAATTCGCCGCAACAACGACACGAAGTCCGCCTGCGCGGACTATCCGTCGCGGGCGAGTGCCGCGCGCGGAGCGGGCACGAGCACGGGCGGAGAAGATTCCTCGGTCGCGCGTCGGGGCTGTGCACCGGGCGAGTGCCGTCGTGCGCTCCCTCGGAATGACATGGTTCGCGGTGGACTGGGTGCAGTAAAGTGGTTGAAGCCTCGTTCGGCGAGCGCAGCGAGCCGAGACGGGGCTTATCGCTTTCCCAGCGGCGGCTTTAGCCGCTCAGGACGGATCCGCGCCACGCGACGAATCCAATCCCCCGTATCTCGCGATCCATTTTATGCCCCCGGCGAATGGATCGCCGCAACAACGACACGAAGTCCGCCTGCGCGGACTCTTCGTCGCGGGCGGGTGCCGCGCGCGGAGCGGGGCACGAGCACGGGCGGAGAAGATTCCTCGGTCGCGCGTCGGGGCTGTGCACCGGGCGAGTGCCGTCGTGCGCTCCCTCGGAATGACATGGTTCGCGGTGGATTGGGTGCAGTAAAGTGGTTGAAGCCTCGTTCGGCGAGCGCAGCGAGCCGAGACGGGGCTTATCGCTTTACCAGCGGCGGCTTTAGCCGCTCAGGACGGAACGCCGCCACGCTGCCGGGACTCCGCCGGCGAGTGCCGTCGCGGCGGCGGGGCACGTGCGCCGGCGGAGAAAGATTCCTCGGTCGCGGCCGGAATTTCGTGCACGGGACGGTGCCGGCGGGCGCACCCTTGGACTGACTGTGGTGCGCGGTTAAGCCGTCGGCAGTTGAAGCCTCACGTAGTTTGTGAGGCTTTCCGCAGTCGTTGCGGCGGGTTTACCCGCTCAGGACGGAGCGCTGCCCGCCCGCTGCTGGCCGAATCACGAACTTCCGTCCCGCTTGCAACCTTTCGGGCTGAAACTTCATCACACTACCGTGCGTCTCATCCCCCGTGGGTGCGGCTCACCACGCGGGCGTGGACAGCGGAGCACCCGGCGCGCATCGTTTGATTGTCGACAATGATCGTGCACGGCGCTCCGGCCGTCAGAACGAGCGTGTGACAGTCGTTTGTATGCTAAGAAATTAGCAGATCCCCGTCCAGTGTGCGGGCGGGAATCCACCGGCACGGCAACGCGCATCCCATCCCAACCGGCCGCGGGGGCCGGCATCCCCAAACACGGCAGCAGCCTTCCTGGAGCACCCATCCATGCCCCTCCGGCATCGTTCCTACCCGCTTTTCGGCGCCCTGGCCCTCGCGGCCGTCGCGGCGCCTGCAGCACATACACAGGAATCCGCCGCGTCCGGCGCCGTCGCATCCACCTCCTCGTCCGTGTCGCTGGAGGCGCCGCGGGTGACGAGCGCGGCGCGGACGGCGGAGACGATCCGCCTGGACGGCCGCTTCGACGAGGCGGCGTGGGGGACGGCGCAGGTGGCCACGGACTTCGTGCAGCGCGGGCCGGACGTGGGGCAGCCCAGCACGGAGCGCACGGAGGTCCGCGTGCTGTACGACGACGGCGCCGTGTACGTGGCCGCCCGCATGTTCGACTCGCAGCCGGCGCGCATGCAGGCGCCCCTGGCCCGCCGCGACGAGGCCGTGCAGAACTCGGAGTGGTTCAACGTGGTGTTCGACAGCTACCACGACCGGCGCTCGGGCTTTCGCTTCGGGGTGAACCCGGCCGGGCTGCGGCGCGACGTCTACCACTTCGACGACGACGGCGAGGACGCCACCTGGGACGCCGTGTGGGAGGTGGCGACCTCCGTGGATTCGCTGGGGTGGACGGCGGAGTACCGCATCCCCCTGTCGCAGCTGCGCTTCAACCCGCCCGCGGCCGGCGCGGAGCAGACGTGGGGCGTGCAGTTCTTTCGATACGTGTCGCGGCGCGACGAGTGGTCGCACTGGGCGCCGTGGCTGCCCACGTACGCGGGCATCGTCTCGCGCTTCGGGGAGCTGCGCGGGCTGCGGGGGCTGGGCGCGCAGCGGCGGCTGGAATTGATGCCATACAGCAGCGCGCGGCTGGACCGCCAGCCGGACCGCCCCGGCGACCCCTTCTATTCATCGAACGAGGCGGCCGCGTCCTTTGGCGTGGACGTGAAGATGGGCGTGACGCCGGGGCTCACGCTGACGGGGACGGTGAACCCGGACTTCGGGCAGGTGGAGGTGGATCCGGCGGTGGTGAACCTGTCCGCGTTCGAGACCTTCTTTCCCGAGCGGCGGCCGTTCTTCGTGGAAGGCGGCGACGTATTCCGCTTTGGCCAGCTTTCCAACTTCAACGGCTACGGCTCGCCGGAGTTCTTCTACACGCGCCGCATCGGCCGGGCGCCGCAGCGGCGGGTGTTCGCGTCGGGCGAGGCGCCGTTCGTGGACGAGCCGGAGAACTCGACGATCCTCGCCGCGGCCAAGGTGACGGGACGGCTGCCGGGCGGATGGACCGTGGGGCTGCTGGATGCCGTCACGCAGCGCGAGCAGGCGCGTTTCGTGGACCTGGACGGCGACCGGCACGACACGCCCGTGGAGCCACTGACCAACTACTTCGCGGGCCGCGTGCGGCGCGACCTGAACGGCGGCGCCACCGTCGTGGGCGGGATGCTGACGGGGGTGCACCGCACGCTGGACGACGCCGAGTTGAGTCCGATGCTGCGCGGGGACGCGTACATGGGTGGGATGGACTTCGAGCACGCGTGGGCGCGCCGGCTGTGGACGCTGAGCGGGTTCGTGGCCGCCAGCCGCGTTGCCGGCAGCGCCGAGGCCATCGCCCGGACGCAGGGGAGCAGCGCGCGCTACTTCCAGCGGCCGGACGCGGACCACGTCCGGTTCGATCCCGACCGCACCACGCTGGACGGCACGTCGGCGGCGCTCGCCCTTCAGCGCAGCGGCGACTGGGACATGAGCGTGCAGCTGCGCCAGGTGACGCCCGGCTTCGAGATGAACGACGTGGGCTTCTCGCCCCGCAGCGACGTGCGCTCCGTGGCCACCTTCCTGGGCCGGCGGGTGACGAAGCCGGGGCGCACGTTCCTGCGCTACTCGCAGGCCGTGTTCACCACCCACGCCTGGAACCTGGACGGCGACAACATCTACGCGGACCTGGGGATGGGGCTCAACGGCACCTTTCACAACCTGTGGAACGGCGGATTGAACCTCACCCTGCAGCCCGCGGCCAAGGACGACCGGCTGACGTGGGGCGGTCCCCTGGGCGCGTCGCCCACGTCGTGGGGGGTGAGCGCCTACGTGGAGTCCGACCCCCGCAGGCGGATGACCTTTGGCGGCAGCGTGTACGGGGGCGGGGATGAAAACGGGGGATGGCAGCGCGACGCGGGGGCCACCGTGCGCTGGCGGCCGCGCCCGTCGCTGCAGGTGAGCGTGGGCCCCAGCATCGCCCTGCTCCACGACCCGGACCAGTTCCTCTTCTCGGCGGAGGACGCGGCGGCAGAGGAGACGTTCGGTGCGCGTTACGTATTCGGGCGGCTGCGGCAGACGACGTTCTCGCTGAACACGCGGGTCAACTGGACGTTTACGCCCACCGTGTCGCTGCAGCTGTTCGCGCAGCCGTTCGTGGCCGCGGGCGATTTCCGGGAGTTCCGCGAGTTCACCACGCCGGGCGCGGCGGAGTACGACGTGTACGGCAAGGACCGAGGCACCGTCTGCGCCCTTGGCGGCACGTTCGCCATCCACCCCACGCAGTCCGTGGCCTGCCCGGCATCGGCGGAGTCCGCGGAGGGGATGATGACGCTGGACGATCCGGACTTCAACATCCGCTCGCTGCGCGGCAACGCCGTGCTGCGGTGGGAGTACCGCCCCGGCAGCGCCCTGTTCTTGGTCTGGCAGCAGGAGCGCTTCGACAACGAGCGGATGGGCGGCTTTCGCGCCGGGCGCGACGTGGGCCGGCTGTTCCGGGAGCCCGCGCGCAACGTGTTCCTGGTCAAGGCGACGTACTGGATCGGCTAATTTCGCCCCGCCGCGGCCCCTTTTCCGGTGGGGGGAGGGGTTCCGCGGCGGGTTCCACCGCCCCACGCACGGGGGACGACATGCCACGCACCGCCACACCGAGAGCCGCCGCGGCCGCCCTGGGCCTGCTGGCCGGGTTCGTCCTGGCGCCCCAGGACCAGGGCCCCATGGACCGCGACGTGACGCCGTACGCCGTCGCCGTGGTCTGGAAGACGAGCGCCCCGCCGGAGCTGCCCGACGTCTCCGGCGTGCAGGCGGACGACTGGGGCAGCCGCCTTTCGCCCGCGCCGCCCGCCGCGCGACCGGCGCCGCCCGCCCGCATCCGCCCCCGCGCGCCCGCCGCCAAGCCGAAGCCCGCCCCGCGCGCCGCGCCCCGCGTGGCCAAGGCGTCCGCGCCGGCGCCGTCGCTCGCGGAGGTCCCGGCACCGGTCCCGGCGGAGGTCCGGGACAGCGGCCACGCCGTCGCCCTGGCGCCACGCGGCGCGTGCACGCGCGAGGAGGCGCACGTCCGCGAGATGCGCCACGCCCGCGAGATCCGCCACGCGCGTGACGGGCACGACACGCGCGAGGGGTGAGGCGGGGGGGAGGGATGAGCCTCGCCCGGGCAGGAGGGTCGTCGCGGAGCGAGGGGCCAGGGAGCGAATCGGGCGGGTGGCGAATCGGGCGGTGGCGAAGTCCCGTCCGGAGCGAATGAATTCGCCGCAGGAAAATCGCGAAGTCCGCCTTCGCGGACTGCATGGCCGCCATCCCGCTCCGGCGCCGGGTTCGTGTGTCGGCAGTCTTCCTGGACGCCTGTCAACAACGGGAGGATGCGATCGTGACGACCGGATGCGGAGCGGACGGCGAGCGGCAGGGGGCCAGAGATCCTTGGTAGCGCGGCTGCTGCCGGCGAGGGGACGGCATCCGCGTTTTTTCGAAAGGGCAGGATCGTCGCGGGCGGGATGGATGCCTGTCCTGGCACATCATCCACCTGATCGCGATCTGTAGAAGTCTGCCCGCGCCGGACGGCCGCATCGAAAGACGTACGGCGCGGGCTGGGATGAAGTCGGTCCGCCCTAACCGAGCGCTCACGAATCCACGCGTCGGAAGGATGGCGGCTCCGGGTGATCTCTGCTAAGATTTCAGCAGTGCCCGCCGCGGGAGATTCGTGTGGTGCCGTTGGCCGCCATCTCGCATATCCGCGAAGAGCGGACGTCCCTCCCGCCGCGGCCGGATCAACCGTCCGGCACGGGGGTATGGCGGGCCTGAAAATCCACCGTGCACGGCCGCCCCGTACCGTCAGGGCGGGCACCGCCGCACGCGCACGCCGGCCGCGCGCCGCAGACCATTGCAATCGAGCTCGCCGCGGCCGCCGCGGCGGGTCCCATCACCCCCGCCGTTGCGGACCGATGAAGCGTATCCTGATCGCCGTCCTGCTGTGCCTGCCGTTCGCCGTCCCCGCGCCCGCCGCCGCGCAGGCGGAGGAAGAGGCGGCCGTGCGCGCCGTCGTAACGCGCCTGTTCGACGGGATGCGCGCGGGCAACGGCGCCGTGTTCGCGGAGGTGTTCACCCCCGACGCGCGCCTGCAGACGGCAACCATGCGCCGCGACGGGACCCCCGTGCTGGGCTCCATGGCCGTGGACAGCTTCGCGGCCATGGTGTCGGAGCCCCGGGACTTCGTGCTGGACGAGCGGATCACCGCGTGGGACGTGCGGATCGACGGGCCGCTGGCGGTGGTGACGGTGGACTACTCGTTCTACGCGGGCGAGCGCTTCAGCCACTGCGGCATCGACGCGATCCAGATGTTCAAGTCGGCGGACGGATGGAAGATCTTCCAGTTGACGGACACGCGCCGCACCACCGGGTGCCCGGCGCCGAACGAAAGCAGGCCCTGATGCGCCGCACCCCCGCCCGTTCCGCCCTGCTCCGCGCGCCGGCCCCCGCGGCCCCCGCGGCCCCGGCGCGCCCCGTGCGCCGCACGCTGCGGCGCTCCGTGGCCGCCGCGCTGCTGCTTCCCGCGCTGGTGGGCGGCTTTGCCCTGCAGACGTGGAGCGGGCGCGACGGCGAGCGCATGTTCCACGAGGTCATCTCGCGCATCGCCACGCAGGGGCTGGACTCGCTGAGCGACGCCGAGCTGTACGAAAAGGCCGCCCGCGGGCTGCTGGTGCAGATCGGCGACCCGTACGCGGACCTGTTCTCGCCCGAGCAGCTGGCGGAGTTCTCGCGCCAGGCCCTGCGCAACTCCTACGCGGGCGTGGGGATGCAGATCACCGTGGTGCGCGACACGGCGCTGGTGACCCGCGTCTTCACGGGCTCGCCGGCGGCGCTGGCGGGGGTGCAGCGCGGCGACCGCATCGTCCGGGTGGGGGGCGAGCCCGTGGTGGGGATGCCCCTGGACCAGGTGACGCAGCGGCTGCTGGGTCCGATCGGGACGCCGGTGGAGGTGGACTACATCCGCCACGGCACGGGCGCCATCCACCGCTCCTTTGTCCGCGACCGGGTAAGGTACCCGTCCGTGGCGTACTCGCTGATGCTGGAGCCGGGGATCGGCTACGTGCCGCTGGAGAGCTTCAACGACACGTCCGGCGAAGAGGTGGAGGCGGCGCTGGTGGGGCTGCGGAAGAGCGGCGCCCGGTCGTACGTGCTGGACCTGCGCGGCAACACGGGCGGCAGCCTGGAGCAGTCGGTGCGCATCGCCAGCCTGTTCCTGCGCCAGGGGCAGCAGGTGCTGCGGGCGGACTTTCGCAACGCGCCGGACGAGGTGTACACGGCCCGGCGCGGCGGGGTGATCCCGGACGCGCCCCTGGTGGTGCTCACGGACGGCAACAGCGCGTCGGCGTCGGAGATCGTGGCGGGCGCCCTGCAGGACCACGACCGCGCCGTGGTCATCGGCACGGAGAGCTTTGGCAAGGGGCTGGTGCAGGACGTCTTTCAGCTGGACGGCGGCTGGGCCCTCAAGCTCACGACGGGGCAGTGGTACACGCCCAGCGGCCGCACCATCCAGCGCCCGCGCCGGCTGAACGCGGAGGGGCGGCTGGTGGAGGTGCAGGGCGACTCGGCCAAGCCCGTCTTTCGCAGCGACGCGGGCCGTCCCGTGTACGGCGGCGGCGGCGTGACGCCGGACGTGCTGCAGACGCCGGACACGCTGGTGGGCCCGGAGCGCGCCCTCATGCGGCTGCTGGCCCCGCGCGGCGCCGTGGTGAACGAGGTGCTGCAGGAGATGGCCGTGGACCTGAGCCCCGGCGCGGCCCCCGCCTTCCGCTCCACCCCCGCGTGGCGGCAGGACCTGCGCGGCCGGCTGGAGCGCCGCGGGTTCCGCGTGGACCCGGGCGCGTACGACGCCGGGGCGGCGCTGGTGGACCGGCTGCTGGAGGCGCGCGTGTCGGAGATGGCGTTCGGCGACTCGGCGTCGTTCCGGCGCGGCGTGCCCCGCGACAGCCAGCTGCGGGCCGCCGTGGAGGTGCTGCGCGGCGCCGGCACCCAGAACGACGCCCTGGCCCGCGCCGCCGCCCGCCCGGCCGCGCGCCCCGAGGGCACCTGATCCGCCCGTTCGATTTCGACCGATTCAACGCGGGGCGCCGGACGGCGCCCCGCCGCGCTGCAACCCTGCCAGGAGCACGATCGTTGAAGCACACCACCCGTTGGGCCCTCGTCCTGGCGGCCGCCGCGTCGGCCGCGCCCGCGGCGGCCCAGGCGCCGCACCCCGAGGGGCCCGTGACCTACCGCGCCCGGCCCACGGCCGCCGGCATCACCGCGGACGACCTTCGCACGCACGTCTACACCCTGGCCGCCGACTCCATGAAGGGGCGCGAGTCGGGGACGCGGGGCAACGTCATGGGCACGGACTACATCGCCGCCCAGGCGCGGCGCATCGGCCTGCAGCCGGCGGGGGAGAACGGCACGTTCTTCCAGGCCGTGCCCCTGGTGGAGCTGGGCCTTACGCCGGGCGCGTCGCTGCGCGTGGGCGGGCAGGCGCTGGCGGAGGGGACGGACTTTCTGGCCGTGCCCACGTACGGCGGAATCCTGCTTTTCGGTGAGACGTTCCAGGCGAACGACGTGGCCGTGGTGTACGGCGGCCGCGTGGGCGACCCGGCGAGCATGATCTCGCCGGAGCAGGCGCGCGGCAAGCTGGTGGTGTTCGACGCGCCGCTGGGCGCGGACGGGCAGCCGTCGTTCGCCTTCTGGGCCGGCGGGCGCACCTACGAGCGCTACGCCGACGCGGCCGGGCTGGCCTTTGCCACCCTGGACGTGACCAACGCGGGGATCCGCGGCTTTCTGAGCGACAGCCGCACGGAGATGCAGCACGAGGAGGAGGCGGACGCGCGCCGCTTTCCCCCGGCCGTCATGATCACGCAGGCGGCCGCGGCGCGGCTCATGGGCAAGCCGCTGGCGGGGCTGCGCGTGGGCGAGGCGGGCGGCACGGCCAGCGGGGCGTACTCGTTCTACACCCGCCCGCTCCCGTTCCCGTCGCGCAACGTGGTGGCCGTGCTGCCGGGGACGGACCCGGCGCTGCGGGGGCAGTACGTGGCCCTGGGCGCCCACAACGACCACGACGGCACCACGGACAAGCCGCTGGACCACGATTCGCTCCTCGTCTTCAACCGGCTGCTCCGTCCCCAGGGCGCGGACGAGGAGCCGATGGCCATGACGCCGGAGAAGCAGGCCGCCTTCCGGCAGGCGCTGGCCGCCCGCCGCGCGGCGGGTCCCATGCGCCTGGACAGCGTCTACAACGGCGCGGACGACGACGCGTCGGGGACGGCGAGCATGCTGGAGATCGCGCAGCACCTGGCGGCCGAGCGCCCGCGCCGCTCCGTGCTCTTCGTGTGGCACACGGCGGAGGAGAAGGGGCTGCTGGGCTCGGAGTACTTCACCGACCACCCCACGGTGCCCCGCGACAGCATCGTGGCGATGCTGAACATCGACATGCTGGGCCGCGGCGGCGCGGCGGACCTCACCGGCGGCGGGCCCGGGTACCTCGAGCTGGTGGGCTCGCGCCGGCTGAGCACGCAGCTGGGCGACCTGGTGGAGGAGGTGAACCGCACGGGCTCGTTCGGCTTCACCTTCGACTACGGCAACGACGCGCCGGGGCACCCGCAGCAGATCTACTGCCGCTCGGACCACGCGAACTACGCCCGCTACGGCATCCCCGTCACCTTCTTCACGACGGGCGGCCACAGCGACTACCACATGCTCACGGACGAGCCGCAGTACATCGACTACGACAAGCTGGCCAACGTGAGCCGCTTGATCGCCGCCGTGACGACGGCCGTGGGCAACCGCGACGGGCGGCTGGTGGTGGACAAGCCGGTGGCGGGGCCGGACGCGCCGTGCCAGCAGTAACGGCGACGGCAGGGAATAGGGAATAGGTAATAGGGAATAGCGGGAAAACGCAGATCCGCCCCTCTCCGGGTTTTCGGGGAGGGGCGGATTTTCGTTCTCGGTGGATGGGGATCGTACGCGGGCGGGGCGCCCCCCATCCCCGGCCCTTCCCCCATAAACGGCATGGGGGAAGGGAGAATTTCATGCGGGTGGATCAGCCTTCCATGTCGATGCAGGTCGTGCCGACGTAGCAGTGGGTCACGCCGGTACACCCGCCGGAGCACGCGGCGGAACCGACACCGCACCCGGGATGGCAGGTGTTCTCGTAGCATGTGCCGCCGCAGCTCTGCTCGGTGGGGCCGCAGCCATGGGCTCCGTCGCGAGTCTCCGTTTCATAGGTGCAGTCCTCCCAGTACAGCGACGCCAAGCCGTTTACCGTGCCGCGCAGCGCCGGCGCTTCCGCGGGCGCGAACGACTCTACGCTCAGCGCGTCGATCTCCAGCCGGATCTTCTTCATCTCGATTGCCTCGTCCAGTGACGTGTTCGTGCATCCGCTGCACGCGTTCGATGCGGCGGTGCGGCCCTGTGCATGGAATCCACAGATCTATAAATGCTGCGCGAAACGTGTGGGCGCCAGTGGGGCCCGTTCGCGGAGCACGGAAACGTCGTTCCCAAGACACCCCACCCCCCTGTCATTCCGAACGAGGAACGAGTGAGGAATCTACCCGGCCGTGGCAGGTGTTCCGCCTCCCATCTGGATCTCGACCTCACCCCTCCCCCAGGGGTTTTTGGGGGAGGGTGGGCGAGGTTTACGAGCCCGGGTGGGGGCGCTCCCGGGCTCCGCTCGTCCGCCGAACCCCATCCTCCGAGCCGTTGATCCCTGCTTCGCCTCCCGCGCCTGCACGCGATCATGTTCCGGTGCCGGAGGGGCGATTAGCTTGTGGGCGGTGACGGCAGCGGCATCCCCACGACGAGAGCACACCATGCGGCGACGGACCTTCCTTCAGCACGTTGCCGGCGCCGCGATGGCGGCGTCCCTGCCGGGGGCGCTTCCCGCGTTCGCCCCGCGGCGGCACCGGGGCGGCCTTCCACCCAACCTGCTGCTGATCATGGCCGACGACCTGGGGTACGGCGACCTGGGCGTCACGGGGCGGACGGACTACCGCACGCCGGTGCTCGACGGACTCGCCCGCGCGGGGATGGTGCTCACGGACGCGTATGCCGCGGCGCCCGTCTGCACGCCCACGCGGGTGGCGCTCATGACCGGCCGCTATCCCGCGCGCAGCCCGATCGGCCTGTACGAGCCGCTCACCACCACTCCCACCGGCCTGCCCGCGGACCCGAACATCCTTTCCCGGCTGCTCAAGGACGCCGGCTACGAGACGTCGCTCGTGGGCAAGTGGCACCTGGGCGTGCTTCCCCAGTTCCACCCGCTCCGCCACGGCTTCGACGAGTTCTACGGGTTTCTGGGTGCCGCCGCCGACTACGCCAGCCACAGGGACACGGAGTTCCACCGGCCGCTCTTTCAGGATGGCGAGCGGCCGGTGCAGACGACGGGGTACCTCACCGACCTCTTCAGCGAGCGCGCGGTGGAGATCGTGTCGCGCAGGCGCCGCCGGCCGTTCTTCCTCAACCTGCAGTACAACGCGCCGCACTGGCCGTGGCAGGCGCCCGGCGACCCGGCGTACCCCGACACCGTCCCGGCGACCGCTGGCGGCTCGCCGGAGACGTACGCGCGGATGATGCAGAGCATGGACGAGGGGATCGGGCGCGTTTTGGAGGCGCTGCACGCGAGCGGGGCCGAGCGCGACACGCTGGTGGTCTTCACCAGCGACAACGGCGGCGAGCGCTATTCGCACATGGGGCCGTTCAGCCGGCGGAAGATGACGCTGAGCGAGGGCGGGGTGCGCGTGGCCGCCTTCGCGCGCTGGCCCGGGCAGATCGCGGCCGGGTCCAGCTCCGGGCAGGTGTCGGTGACGATGGACTGGATGGCCACGTTCCTGGCCCTGGCCGGCGCGCGGGCCGCCCAGCCGCTCGACGGCATGGACCTGATGCCCGCGCTCTCCGGCGGCGCCGGGAAGATCCGCCGCGACCTGTACTGGCGCATCTCCCAGCGCCGCAAGGAGAACGCGATGCGCAGCGGAGACTGGAAGTACCTGCGCACGGCCGAGGGCGAATCCCTCTTCGACCTCGCCACGGACCCCGGGGAGCGGCGCGACCTCCGCGCGGACGAGCCGGCCGTGTTCGCGGCCCTGCAGCGCAAGTACGCCGCGTGGGAGGCCGACGTGCTCCCCCCCCTCGCCCTCGATCCCGCCGAAGCGTGAGGCAGGCGATCCGTCCAAGTATCCGATGCACGGCTTTCCGGACAGGGCCGCCTTTTACTGATCGCGATCAGGTGGATGCCGTGCCCCGGCGAGCATCCGTGCCGTGAGGCCAATCTCCTGCTTTTGAAAGATGCGGATGCCGTCAACCTGATCTACCGGGGAGCCGGCCTCCCGCGGCAACCGTCTAATCCGCGATCGGCCATCGCGGCGCATGGCTCCGGCACGGATGGGGTTGGAACAGGTCGCAAAGCTGGATGGTTGCCATCGTGACGTCCGGATGCGGATCGGACGGCGAACGGCAGAGTGCATCAGGCCCTTGGTAGATCGGCTGCTGCCGGCGAGGGGACGGCCATCCGCGTTTTTTCGAAGAGGCAGTATCGTCGCGGCGGAGGCGGATGGCTGTCGTGGCACATCGTCCACCTGATCGCGATCCGTAAAATGTGCCCGCGCCGGAGACCCGGATCAGAGGCGGATGCCGCGCGGTGCGGCAACAGGCAGGATGGTGGCGTCGGAGGCGGATGGCTGTCGCGGCACATCATCCACCCGATTGCGATCCGTAAAAGCTTGCCCGCGCCGGAGATCTGGATGGAGGCGGGATGACCGTGCGAAACGCTTCATCCGCACCTTGGTAGAGCAGATCCGCCCCTCCTCCGGATTTCGGGGGAGGGGCAGATTTTTGTTCCCGGTGGATGGGGATCGTGCACGGGCGAGGGCCCCTCATATCATCCCCGGCCTTCCCTCATGGACTGCATTGGAGAAGGGAGAGTTCGATCGCCCGGTGGATGGGTCGCGCTCGGGCAGGGCCCCCGCTACTCGCGGGGCGGGGAACCGTCAGGCAATCCGATGATCGTGCCCGCGATCGCACCAGCAACGATCCCCAAGCCGGTTCCCACCAGCAAGCAGGGTCCCTGGCCTTCTCCGGACTCGTTGCAGATGAAGACGTTATACACCAGCAGGCCCACCACCACCCCGCCGACGATCCCGCCGACAAAACCTCCCAGTTCGCGGTTCCGCCGCATGTCCCGGTGGAGGGGGGCACTTGCCGTTGACGCAGCGGGCGTCAGGCTGGCCGGAAGCGCCTGGAGCGGCGACGGCAAGCGCGTGTCCTGCGCCCAAGCGGGACGCACGCAGGCGGCCAGCAGCAGAACCAGGACGAAGGCGATCCGCATAGGGAGTCCGGAGCAAGGGTTGATATCCGGACACGTGAAAGCCGGATCATGGGTCGCTCCAGCGGGTGCAATCCGTGAGCCGCCGTGAGCATTGCGGACCGCGTACGGCGGGCACGCTGCTGGTGGATCGGGAAGGCGGAGGGGCGGAGGCGGGGGTGCCCCCAGTCTCGTTGGCTGGAACTGCTTCGGGAGGACCCGGGGGCGGTGTGCCGCTGAACCGGCGCAGCACCCCCGGTTCAGCGGCGCCGCGTGATGCGTTTCCGCGGTCCCCGGCCGCGCCTACTTGGCCGGGTACAGGTGCAGCAGGATGTCGAACACGTCGCCGTGCGAGGCGTAGCGGCGCTCGTACTCCTGGATCATCCGGTAGCCGTGGCCGTACACGTCGCTGCGCGCCTCCTCCGCGGCCACCCACTCCGGCGCCAGCCCCCGCCGCCGCAGGCACTGCAGCGCCGCCCACTGCGCGTGGCCCTCCGTCAGCAGCAGGCCGTGCTCCTGCGTCATCCGCTCGTAGTCCAGGTAGCTGAACTGCCAGATGTGCGTGAGCTCGTGGACGATCACGGCCAGCGTGGTGTGGTAGGGCTGCCCGTTCTCCACCAGGATGGCGAAGTCGTTGCCGTCGCGCCGCGCCACGCCCGTGGAGCGCATGTCGAACTCCGCCGTGGGCATGAACGGCCGGCCCGCGGCCTCCTGCACCTGCGCCGCGCCCCCGAACTGCACCTCCACGTCGCGGCGGATCCGCTCCCCCAGGTGGTGGACCAGGAACTGCCGCGCCTCGCCGTACACCTTCTTGAGCGCGGGTACCGTGTCCACCGCCGTGGCGCGGCAGTCGGCGCAGCGCTCGCGGCCGTCCTCCAGCTGGTCGAACTCCGCGTCCGGCATGGTCCGCCCGCAGAAGTCGCACTGGCGCGTGCCGGCGGACCCCGCGTCCGCGCCCCGCCGCTCGCCGCGGAAGAACGCGCGCCGCTCCTCGCGCCGCGGGTTGCGCCCCTGCAGCAGCGAGTGCAGCACGGCGTGGGCGTTCCGCAGGTCCAGCCCCGGCAGCGGCGCCGCGCCCCCAAAGCGCAGGTATCGGTCGCGCTCCAGCTTCGGCCGGCGCCAGCTTTCTTCCTTGCGCTCCTCGTCCTCCACCACCCAGGCCAGGTAGTCCTCCAGCAGCGCCATCACGTCCGCGCGCCGGTCGAACAGCGAGAGCACCAGCCCCAGCGGCGCGTGCGCATCCTCCAGGAAGTACAGGACGATGGGCGCCCCGCGCGTCTCCGTCCCCGCGCCCGCCGCGGCCACGGGCGGATCGGGATCCGCACCCATCAGCGGCACCAGCGCCTGCATGGGGTTCCCCGTCCACCGGTCCGCCGAGCCGGGCGCGCAGGCCAGGAGGAAGTCGTGCGTCTCGGGATACAGCGTGCGGAACGCTTCCTGGAAGAGCACGGCGAGCGAATCCGCCAGCCGGTCGCGCCCCGCGGCGTTCAGCGGGCCCAGGGGCGTAAAGCGCAGGCGCAGCATCCGCCCGTCGCCGTACACCCGCTCCGGCACCTGGCCGGGGTCCAGCTCCGTGAAGGCGCCGCCCCCGTCCACCAGCCGCAGGTCCCGGCCAAAGGCGTAGTAGCCCGGCGTGCGGACGCGGAACGTGCCCCGGCAGAGCGCGGCGTCGATCTCCCACCCTCCCGCCGTGCGCCGCTCGTGGTGGGCGCGCTGCTCCGACGGGCGCACCTCCTCCAGCGCGACGATGCGCGCGGGGCGGTAAACGGCGTACTCGTCCGCCGTCTCGTGGTCCACCCACACGATGCCGCTGGCCGTATCCACCCACTCCACCTTGAACGGCTTGCCGCGGAACGCGTGCGCCTGGCCGGGGAGGTAGGTCTGGTACAGCCGGTCCTGCTCGATCCACCCCAGCACGTGCTCGCCGCGGTCCACGATGCGGTAGCGCCGCAGCCACGCCAGCGCCTCGTACTCGCGGATCTCCGGCGACAGGCGGTACACGGTCTCGTCCACGAACGCGTCCTGCCGCTCGTCGTAGCGCGTGCGGCGCTGGATGCCGAGCAGGTTCAGCTCCACGGGGTCCATGTCCAGCACGTCCTGGAACAGGCGCGCGATGGATTCCTCCACGTGCATGGCGCCGGGGAGCACGGCCCGCAGCTCGCTCAGCACCTCGGGCTCCGTGAGCGTCCCCGTCGTCAATCGCTCCATGAGCGTGAGCGCCACCACGAGCCGGCTGTCCGCGATCCGCGGCGACAGGGCCAGCAGGGGCGCCTGGGCGAAGTATTCGAGATTGGCGGCCAGGTAGTCGCGCAGCAGGTACGGCGGCGACACCACGTGCACGAACGCCGCGTCCTTCCCCAGGGGCAGCCACGTGCGCAGCGCCGTCACCAGGTTGTGGTCCCGGTCTCGCGCCAGGACGAACGCGCGGTCGCGGCGGGGGAGCAGGTGCGGCAGGGCGGGGACGCCCACGCTCTCGTACGTGGTCCCCGTGAGCCCGGAGGCGGGGACGGGCTGCATCAATCCCGCGCGGTGGTTCTCCAGCTCCTCCAGGTACTCCGCCCAGGGCATCCCCTCCTGGTCCACCAGGTGGATGGGCTGCACGTGGTCGCGCCAGGCGGGGAGCGCCAGCACGGCCTCCGCGCCCAGGTCCGCCCCCGCGCCGCCCAGCAGCACGCGGTCCTGGAAGCGCCCGTCCGATGTGGACGGCGGCAGCGACTCCAGGCTCCACACCACGGCGAACGCGCTCTCCGGCGCGGGGCGGGGGGGCCTGTGCTCGCCCGGGTTGCCCGCCAGGTTGTCGCGCAGGGCCGATTCCAGCGCCGCGCGCTCGCCGGAGAGCACTACCTGCTGCAGCCCCGGCCGGCGGTGGCGCAGCACGCGCATGAGCGCGTCCGTCCGCAGGGGCGCCTCGAACACCGTCCGCGCGCCCTCCAGGATGACGATGGCGTGCAGCCGCGTGAACCACGGGTCCATCGTCACCCCGCGCCCCAGCAGCTCCTCCGGCGCGGCGATGAGCACGTCGGGGATGGCGCTGCGCTGCTGGAAGGCATCGAAGTCCGCCAGCGACCACGCCGCGCCGCCCCCGGCCGCGCCGTGCAGCCCCTCGCGCATCCATCCCTCCGTCTCGTCGCACGCCTGCGGGTCCGCGCGGCGCTCGGAGGGAAGGAGGACGAGCACCGTGTGCCCATCCACCAGCACGCGGTTCATGAAGGCGAAGAGGACGGGCCCCGTGCCCGCGTAATCCGCCTCCGTCAGCAGCACGTCGCGGCCGCGCCACAGCTGCTCCAGCACGTGGTAGTGCGCGTCGCTCAGCGGATGTCCCGCGGCCACCAGGTCGTGCCAGGCGCCCGTGACGGCCTGCTGCGTCTCGTCCCCCTCGTCCGGCAGGCGGGGGCGCGCCACGGCGGCCGCGGGCGTGGGGGCCAGGCGCACGGCGGACGACGCGGCCAGCACGTGCTCCGGCCACAGCCGCTGGTACTCCTCCCACAACGGCGTGTAGTCGCCGCCCTTGCCCGTCGCCACGCCGCGCCCGCCCACGGAGCCCGCGCGCTCCACGGGGAGCGTGCCGTCCAGGTACCATCCCGCCTCCAGGAGCAGGATGGCCGCCAGGGCGGGGAAGTGGGGCATGGCGATGAACGGGATCTCCGCCACCATCACGAAGATCACCATCAGCAGCAGGAAGACGCCCGCGACGGCCCAGCCGGCCGCGCGGAGCACCATCCCGGGATAGATCCACTCCGGCTTGAGCACCACGCCCTGCTCGGGGTGCGCGTAGTAGGCGGGGAAGGTGCCGTATCCGCGCAGCCACCGCTCCGTCAGCGCCAGGGTGACGTTGGTGATGCGCTTCACGAGCAGCCACCCCGCCAGCGCGAACAGGTTCACGGCCAGGGAAAGGGTGGGCCCCACGCGCATGGGGATCCCGGAGCGGTCCAGCAGCACGTCCGCCTGGCGCACCAGCATCGCCCACTCGCGGCCCAGGGCCCCCCCGGAGCGCAGGACGGCGTAGAGGATCGCCGCCGTCAGCAGGAACGCGACCAGGGGCGCCCACTGCTGGCGGTGGCGCAGGGACCGGTCGCGGTTGGCCTCGGAGATCTGCCAGAGCAGCGCGGCCACGATCACCAGCATGGCCAGGACGGACGGGATCATCGCGGCGGGTCCGTGGGGGCGGCCGCCGGCGCGCCGCGAACGGGACGGTAGAGGATGTCGTCGCCCAGCTGCACGTACTGCAGCCCGCGCAGGCGGACGGAGCCGCGGCGGATGACCATGGCCCCCGAGCGCACGCGCACCTCGTACGGGCGCTCGCGGGGAATGCCCGCGCACAGCGCCGGCGCGTAGACCGGGTTGGCGTGCGGCGGCCGGTCCAGCTGCAGGGCGGCGGGCGGAGCCTCGTCCGTCTCCGCGGCCGGCGGGGCCGATCCCGCCGTCGCGCCGAGGGCGGCGGCCCGCGCCAGCGTACGGGCGCGGTCGCGGTGCTGGGCGATCTCGCGCTGGTGGTGCTTGAGCAGCCGCGTCCGTTCGCCGAACGCGCGGGCGGCCTCCTGCGCCACGGCGTCGTTCCGCCGCGCGACCTCCACGGCGCAGAGCGCGGCCAGGTGGCGCTTGCGGCGGTCCACCTGCGCGTGCACGTCCTTGCTGATCTCCCGCCCCCGCTCGCGCGCGTGGTGCGTTTCGTCGTGCAGCCGCTTCCGCAGCCCGCGCAGCACCCACGCCACGGCCCCCGCGCCGATCAGCAGCACGAGCACGGCCGTGTCCACCCGCCCCGCCGTCCCCCGGCCCATGGCGAGGAGAAGAGGCGCGGTGAGGAGGATGAGCATCCCCGCCGTGAACACCCAGAACGCCTGCGGCCGGGGGCGCGCCTCGATGAGCCCGTGCACGCGCGGCGTCAGGCGCTGCATCTCCTGCTCCCAGTCCGGCGCGTCCCAGCGGGGCTGCGACTCCTTCGCGAGCGCGCGGCGGGCCGTGTGCAGCCGCTCGCGCAGCTCCGCCGCGAACTCCGTCACGTTGGGGACGGGGCGGGCCGTCGTCTCGAACCGGCGGGTGCGCCAGTCCTTCATGCACCCGTGCACCACCTCTTCCCCCGCCGCGGCGTGGGCGGCCAGGGCGCGGCCGGTCTCCTGCCACCAGAAGCGCCATCCCGCCACGTCGTCCGAGTTGCGCAGCCAGCCGTACGACTTCTGCGTCACCTCCACCGTCTCCAGCACGCGCGAGCAGCCGCAGTCCGCGTCCTGGATGAGCTGCAGCTCCACGGGGTCCGGGTGCGCCAGGGCGTGCTCCACGCCGCGCTGCGCGTGGGCCAGGCAGCGGTCGTAGTGCGCCATCCACGCGTGCACCTCGCCCGCGTCCAGCGCCACGCCGTCCACCGTGTACAGCCGCTCGCGCCGCACGTCCGTCCCGTCCTCCATCTCCGTGATGGCGGCGACCAGATAGACGAGCTGGACGAGGTGCTGCTGGAACACGGGCTCCGGCGCGCGCCGCAGGGGAAAGCGCAGCACCAGCACGTCCCGCAGGGGATGATTGCCCTCCGCCGACATGGCCGCGGAATCGCGCTCCCAGGCGGCGCGGGCGGCGGGGTCCTCCGGCGCGCCCGTGCTGGCCTCGCGCGCCAGCGAATCCGCCGCAATGACGACGATGCGGGCCGGCTGGATTCCCCGCGCCGCCAGCGTCCCCACGAGCTCCGCGCGGATGCGCTGGATGGGCTCCACCAGCCCGCCCGCGGCCACGTCGATGAGGAAGACGAGCTGCACCCGCGGCTGCCAGTCGCGCAGCAGGGAGGCGCGCACCCCCTCCGCCAGCTCGCGCAGGTCGCGCTTGCCGGCTTCCAGCAGTACCTCCATCCCCCCCTCCGCCCGGTACGGGTAGAGCAGGGGGGCGGCGGGCCCCAGCCGGGCCAGCCCGCCGTGGAGGTCGATGAGGAACGTCTTCAACCCGCTACCCCCGCAGCTGGGCCAGCTTGGCCTGCACGATGGACGACCAGTGCTGGTACTGGTAGCTGTCGCGGTCCGCGTTCGTGTAGGTGGGTGCCGCGCCCGCCAGGTGCTCGATGAACGCCGCCGCCGCCTCGCGCGCCGTGCGCCCCTGCTGCTGCCCGTAGACGCGCAGGAAGTACTGCTCGATCTCCGTCAGCAGCAGCGCCAGCGTCTCTTCCTGCTCCCGGTCCAGCTCCGGGGAGGGTGCCGTCCCCTCCGCGTAGCGGCAGACGAGGTCCAGGATGTTGCTCCCGCCCTTGCCCAGCCCCACGGGCGCCACGCAGCCCTTTACGAAGCGGTGCTCCTGGATGGCGGACGGGTGCCGGGCCCGGTCCTGCTCCTGCTCCTCCGCGGCGCGCTCCAGCGTGTGCCCCACGACGGCGGGGTTGTGGTGCAGGGCGTCGTGCAGGGCCTGCAGGCGGCCTGGCGTGGGCGCGCCGCGGGTGACCACGGGGCTCAGCTTGCCCTCGCGCGAGAACTCCCACACGGGCTGCAGGTCACGCTCTACGACGCGCAGGAAGCCGTGGATGATGCCCAGCAGCCATGCCCGGTCGATCTTCTGCTCGTCCTCCTGCACCTTGCGCGGGTTCAGGTCCGGCATGAAGGCCGGCAGGTGCCAGCGCTTGTCCAGGTGCGGCGTGACGGTGTTCCCCGTCGAGTTCAGCCGGGCGATGCGATCGTCGTAGGACTTGAAGTACGCGCCCACGGGCTGCGAGGTGGACGGGTCGCCGGACGAGAACTTGGCCAGGTCCTCCACCTTGAGCCCGTAGTGGGCCCGGTAGCGCACCACCTGGTAGGCGCTGAATGCGGGATCGTCCAGCAGCTGCGAGCCGAACAATTCGTTCCGTTCCGCCCCGGATAGTTCGGCGGAGGCGTCGGGGTGCATCCCCCAGAAGTGGATCTCCGCCGCGCCCGAGACCTCCGGGATCCACGGCCGCGCCAGGTTGGTCATCTGCCCCACGCGGGCGGCCACGTGCGGCGCGTCGTCATCCGCCCCCGCCAGTTCGGATTCCTTGCGCAGCGCGCGGACCACGTTCAGCTGCAGGGCGTCCTGCTTGAGCACTTCCTTGCGGCACCAGGCCAGGACGTCGTCGCGGAACAATTGCTCCGTCTTTTCCGGGCGCTGCTCGGCCACGCGGCCGCCGCGGGTGCGCTCGCAAAAGCGGCGGTAGTGGCCCAGGTAGATCTGCCGGGCGATGTCCACGGGCATGGCACGGCTCACCAGCCCCATGCGGATGCCGTCCCACAGCTGCTCCTTGTGCGCCTTGGTGCCGAGTACGAACTGGCGCGTGGGGTCGCCGCTGCGCTCGTGCTCCACGGCGCGCTGGTTCATCTCGTCCATCAGGTGGTTGCGCGTTTCCCGCAGGTTGCGAAAGTAGCGCTCCCACTCGTCCAGCATCTCCCGGATTCCCTTGAGCAGGGCCGCGAACACCAGCTCCTTGAGGCGCTCCAGCTTGAAGCGGGTGAGCGAGCGGAGCTGGCGCTGCGACTTGTCCAGGTACTCGTCGCGCAGCTCCTTGAACTCGTTGCGGATGAGCGCCTTGTAGAACGGCTGCTGCAGGGCGCGGCGCACGCGGTCTTCCGCCGTCTCTACCTGCCCCTCCGTCTCCGGCAGGTCGAAGGTCTGCTCGTAGCGGCGAACGCTGGCCAGCAGCTGCTCGTTCTCCACCGCCAGCCCGCGCACCCGCTCGTCCAGCGCGAGCGCCAGCTGGTAGAGCACGTAGCGGACGGCCACGGGGTGCAGCGGCTCCGGCTTGCCCAGCAGCCAGGTGTTCAGCCGGTAGTCCTGCCCCTGCATTCCCGTGGGCGCGTCGCAGTCCTGCAGGAGCACCTGGTTCAGCAGGAACGTCTTGTACTCGTTGACGGCGCGGGTCACGTGCTGCTGGTAGGTGATCAGCGCCTCTTCCACGCGGATGACCTCGTGGCGCACGCGGTCCTTGTCCTCCAGCCGCCCCTCGTCGATGCGGCAGTCGGCCTCGGCCTGGGCCAGCGTCTGGTCCTCGCGCAGCACCCGCTCGATCTCCTGCTCCACGGCCGCCAGAAAGAGCGCGGACTTGGGATCGGCCGGCTTGCCCTTTTCGTCCAGCATCCGCGTCGACCGGAATACCTCCTGGAAGAAGGGGTCGGGGCGGTCGCCGGAGGCCAGGTTGTCCAGCAGCCAGGTGTAGCGCGCGGCGATCTTGGGCTCTTCCCGCGCCACGCCCCCCTGCAGGTCGCGCTCGTACTGCCGGTACTCGCCCTCGAAGTCGTTGTCCAGCTTGAGCCACTGGTCCGACAGCGCGTCCGTGGCCCAGCGCAGGGACGCGTACTCCACGACATCCGGATACGGATAGAGCAGGCGCGCCACGCCGGCCCCGCAGTAGCGGCTGCGCCCCTGGTTGCCGATCAATCCCAGGATCTGGTTGTCTTCCTGGCTGAAGTTGCCCGCGGCGATGGGGGTGAACAGCTGCAGGTAGACCGTCTGCGCCACCTGGTCGGCGTAGTTGGCGAACGCGCCCAGGTTCTCGCCGCGCGTGTTCTCGAAGTCGTAGAGGAAGACGAAGTCGTACGGCAGCTGGCGGGGGGTGATGGCCAGGCTCTGCCGCCCGTACGCGTCCGTCTGCCCCGGGCGGTACTCCATCTCGATGGTGACCTGCGAGTGCACGCCCGCCGCGTTGAGCGTGATGGCGTTCAGCTCCTTGAGGCTGGCGTAGCCGTTGGCCCGCACGCTGTCCCACTCGTTCTCGTCCAGCACCCGCGACTTGATGAGCGTGTCGGGGAGGACGAACGCGCCGCGGACGAGCACGTTGCTGCGGCCGAAGCTCACCTCGAACAGCTCGCGCAGGTACATGGCCGTCTGCAGGAAGATCCCCGCGCCCGTGCCGCCCGCCAGCGAGCTTACGATCATCACCCGCACGCTGTTGATCTGCTCCTCGCCGCGCGCGCGGAAGATGGTGGCGATCTGCCGCTCCAGCCCGTGCAGGTGCCCCGTCTCCATGGCCGCGCGGTAGCCCAGGCGCGAGACGGCGCGGATCTGCCCGGCGCCTTCCGTGAGCAGCTTGCGCTGCAATTCCGGCTGCTCGTGGGGGAACCACTCCTTTACCAGCGGGTCGGCGCGGTGCAGGTACTGGCCCACGGTCCAGCGCTCGCTCGTCTGCGTGACGGCGCCCTGCAGGTTCCGCAGCTTGCCGATGTCGTTGACGTTGGTGTCGAACGCGTGCGCGGCCACGTGCGAGCGGCGCTCGGCGGGGATCCAGCCGTAGACCTGGTCTACCACGCGCGATCCAATGCCGCCGAGGCCGATCAGCAGGGTCGGTACTTCGGACATGAGGGCCGTCTCCCGGTCAGTGTACCTGGTACGTGTATACGTCGCGCCGGCCGCCGCCGCGGCGGATCTCCAGCGAGTCGCCCTGGGCCACGCGCACGGGGCGCCGGCCCGGATCGTCGATGTGCTCTCCCGAGACGTACATCTGGTCCGTCTGCGCTTCGGGGGGGATGAGGATGTGCCCGCAACGGGTTCCCGCCTGGAACGTAACCTCCACCACGGTCGTGCGCTCCGCCGGCGTGGGGACGAGCATCCGCACCAGCCAGCTCTTGCCCGGCAGCGCCTCCGTCTGCGGCCGGCCGCGCGCCAGCGGGGTGATGCGCTCGTACACGATCTCGCTCCCCTTGCAGAAGCGCCGCTTTCGCATCAGCAGAAAGATGTACGACGCCAGCAGTACCGCCGCGAGTACCAGCAGCACCAGCCAGCCGCACTTCTTCCAGAATCCCACGTCCTGAACGTCCAGCTCCACCGTCCGGCGCAGGACCGGCTCGCGCGGGTTCGGCGACTTCGCCTCCAGCTGGATGGGGATGATGCCCGTCGGGGTGCAGCAGGCGAGCCCCCAGCGCGTCTTGGGGGCAAGGCGCCATCCCTGCGCCGTGCGCTCGATGTCCACGGGGAGCTTGCCGTCGTCCGTGCGCGTCAGCGTCCACTGCCGGAGCTCCGCCGCGGAAACCGTCGCGCCGTCCACCGTGGGGACGACGTCGACGGGCGGCGCGTCATCCAGCTCCGTCACCTTGGCGGACCAGGGCGCGGATGCACGCCATCCCAGCACGCGCGGGCGGCAGTCTTCGCCCCGCACGGTGTAGATGCGCGAGCGGTACTGGAAGTAGCCGGGATACGCCGCGGAGACGGAGATCGTGCTGTCGCCCGCCAGCGCGGAGACGCTCGCCTCGAAGAAGCCGCCGGCCGCTGTCAGGGGGACCGTGCGCCCGCCGTAGACGGCCTCCAGGCGAAACGGGCTGCCGGCGCGCACCTGCTTGAGCAGCGTGTCGCCCTGGGGGGAAAGGAGCGTGGCGCGGATGCGGAACGGCTCGCCCGTGCAGACCGTGGGCACCGTGCCCTGCATCCGCAGGGGGCGCCCGGCGCCGTCCGCCAGCCAGACGGCCAGCCGCGCGTCCACCTCCGGCAGCACCTGCACGAGCGACGCGTCCACCGGCTTGTCGAACGTGAGCGTCACCGTCCCCGCGGGAATGGTCCCCGCCGCGCCGCCCAGGTGGTGGATGCGGCCGGAGACGGGGTTGCCGGAGCGCGCCGGCATCCCCAGCTCCAGCGCCGCTGGCACGGCCACATTCGCCGATCCCACCCGCGCGGAGCGGAGGACGGCGAGCCCGTCCGGGGTGCGCGTGTGCTGCAGGATGGTGACGCGGCGCAGGGGGAACTCCGTCGTGAGGGTGACGGTGGTGCCGTCGTAGCGGACGGGGGGCGGCGTGTCGCTGCGGGAGGTGATGTCCGCCGCGATGCGCCGCATCTGCTCCACGATCTGCGCGCGGCCGGGTGCCTCGTAGCGCCGCGCCTGCCCATCCGACACCCAGAGGTCCGCCGCCTGGGACTCCACCCCCGCGATCATGAAAATGGCCGAGCGCGTTCCCGTACGGCGTACGAATTGGCGGATGTCCTCCTGCACCTCCTGCACCGTGGCCGTGTCCTCGTGCGAGAACTCGCCGTCGGTGATGATGATCAGCCACTTCTCCGACGGCGTGCCGCCCGCCTGCGCCTCGCGGGCGGCGACCTGCTCCAGTGTGCGCATGGCCGTTTCGACCGCCGTGTAGGGCGTCTCGCCGCCGTCGTGGGGGCGCGTCTGGATGGCGGCGATCTGCGCCGCCTGCCCGCGCAGGTCCACGGCCTCCGCCGCGCCCGGCGTGCTCATGCGGACCACCGTGAGCGCGTCCTGGGGCGCGAGGAGGCCGGTGAGCGTCTGCAGGGCGTAGTTGGCGTCGCGCCAGCGGGCGTTGGGCGCCTGCGCGTTGCCCATGCTGCCGGAATCGTCGTAGACCACGACCACCGTGCGCGTCTGCGCGTCCGCGACCCGGACGAACAGGAGCAGCGCGGCGAGGACGGCCCAGACCACTCGGCGAAGGTGCATCGGCGCGGGGGTGCCCGGAGCGGGGAGGATGGGTGGCGGATGCGGTGCAGCGTGCGAAAAAAGCAGCCTGATGTTACGCGCCCGGCGGGGGAAGGGAAAGGCGGTTCGGGGTGGATCTCGTCGCGGCGGATGGATCGCGCCGGCGGCGGAGCGCCCCCCATCCCCGGCCTTTCCCCCATAAACTGCATGGGGGAAGGGAGAACTGCATTTCTGTCGCGGCGGATGGATCAGACCGGCAGCGGAGCGCCCCCCATCCCCGCCCCTTCCCCCATAAACTGCATGGGGGAAGGGAGAACTGCGCTTCCGTCGCGGGGACAACCGCGCTCGCGGCTTTCCCGCGGACGTACGCGGCTCTGACTCCGCATGTTTCCACGGCACCCGCCCGTGCCGGACCCGCTGGCGAAGGCCGGCATCACGTTTTCGCAGCCGCGACTTCAGTCGCCGAGGGCCGGATCCTCGCCCCCGCGAGGGCACTCGCCCGCCGCCACCTCCCTCCCCCACGCAGTTTGTGGGGGAGGGTCGGGGAGGGGGGCGCTCCGCCGCGGGCGAGATCCATGGACCCGCGCCGGGATTCTCACTCGACGGAGCCCCGCCCCCACGACGGGACCGTCCCGCCGCCATCTCCCTCCCCCACGCAGTTGTGGGGGAGGGTCGGGGAGGGGGGCGCTCCGCCGCCGGCGAGGACTCTCCATCCCGCACGAATCCTCGCCCCGATCCTCGCCCCCGCCCGTGGCGCCGTGTATCTTCCCGCCCTTCGTTCCACGGAGCAGCGACGATCATCCGGCCACGATGCGCGAAGACAACGAGTACCTGCTGGGCACCGACGACGACGAGCTGCGCCGCCTGGGCTTTCAGCACCAGGTGTGGGCGCGCGAGGCCGCCGCGGCGTGGGAGCGCGGCGGCTTTGGGCCGGGGCACCACGTGCTGGACCTGGGATGCGGCCCCGGCTACGCCACGCTGGACCTGGCCCGGCTCGTCGGCGCGCCGGGTCGGGTGACGGGCGTGGACGTCTCCGCGCGCTTCATCGCCCACCTGCAGTCGCTCGTGGCCACGCTAGGCGTCACGAACGTCTCCGCCGAGGTGCAGGACGCCGAGGTGCTCAGCCTGCCGGCGGACCACTTCGACGGCGCGTACGCCCGCTGGGTGCTCACCTTCGTCCGCCGGCCGGAGGCGGTGGTCGCGGGCGCCGCGCGGACGCTCAAGCGCGGCGGCCGGCTCGTCATCCACGACTACTCGCGGTACGATGCCGTGCAGCTGGCCCCCGAGCACCCCGCGTTCGACCACGCCATCGCCGCCATCACCCGCTCGTGGTACGCGGGTGGCGGCGATCCGCACGTGGGCGCCCGGCTGCCGCGGCTGATGGCGGACGCGGGGCTGGAGGTCGTCTCCGTAACGCCCATCGCCCGCATCGCCCGGCCGGGGTCGGCGCTGTGGCAGTGGCCGCGCACCTTCTTCGACAACTACCTCCCCGGCCTGGTGGCGGGCGGAGGGCTGTCGCAGGCGGAGATGGACGCGTTCGACGCCGCCTGGGCCGAGCGCGCCGCCGATCCCGCGTCCTACTTCGCCACGCCGCCCATGGTGGAAGTGGTGGGGGTCAAGCGCTGATGCGCGTCGTGCTGCAGCGCGTTGCCCGCGCAAAGGTGACGGTGGACGGCCGCGTCACGGGCGAGATCGGCCGCGGCCTGCTCCTTCTCACCGGCTTTACGGACGGCGACACGGAGGATGCGCTCGCGTGGATGGCGGACAAGATCGTCGGCCTGCGCATCTTCCCCGACGACGAGGGGAAGATGAACCGCTCGGTGGAGGACGTGGACGGCGGATTGCTCGTCGTTTCGCAGTTCACCCTGTACGGCGATACGCGCAAGGGCCGCCGCCCCAGCTTCATCGAGGCGGCGCGTCCAGAGGTCGCCATCCCGTTGTACGAGCGCTTTCTGCAGATGCTGCGCGCCACGGGCCGCCCCGTGCAGACGGGCGAGTTCGGCGCGATGATGGACGTGGAGCTGGTGAACGACGGCCCCGTCACCCTGATCCTGGAACGCTGAGAACGATGTCGATCGACGAGCCGCAGATGCCGCCGCCGCTGGTGCTGGCGTCGCAGTCCCCCCGTCGCGCCGAGCTCATCGGCCGCCTGGGATTGATGTTCCAGACGCTCCCCGCGGACCTGGACGAAAGCTACATGGCCGGCGAGACGCCGCCCCAGCACGCCGAGCGCCTGTCGCGCGAAAAGGCGCTGGCCATCGCCGCCGGCCGCCCGGACGCGCTGGTGGTGGGGAGCGACACCATCGTGGTGATCGACGGCGAGGTGCTGGGCAAGCCTCGCGACCGTGCGCACGCGCTGGAGATGCTGGCGTGCCTGTCCGGGCGTGAACACGAGGTGTGCACGGGCGTGGCCGTGGCGCACGGCGGCCGCGTGGAGAGCGCGCTGGAGCGGGTGAAGGTGCGCTTTCGCGAGGTGGATGCACGCGCCCGCGAGCAGTACGTGGACACGCGCGAGCCCATGGACAAGGCCGGCGCGTACGGCATCCAGGGCTTCGGCAGCGCGCTGGTGGAGGGGATCGAGGGCGACTACTTCGCCGTGATGGGCCTCCCCGTGGTGCGCATGCTGGAGCTCATCGAGCGCTTCGGCTGGAAGTACGCGTTCGGGACGCTGGAGCGGGTGGGGTAGGGGGAGGCGCAGATATAGGGCATGCGGGTGAGGCAGAGCCTGCGACCCCGCCAAAATCTGTGGCAGAAGGGCGGGCACCCGTCCCCCGGCGACTGAAGTCGCGGCTGCGAAAACGTGATGTCGGCCTTCGCCGACGGGTCCGTCGCGGTCGGGTGCCGTGGAGGGGTGCGGGGATCGTTCGACAGGAGTCCGTGCACGGGAGGGGAGGATGCGCGAGCCGTTCGCGAAGGTGTTCGTTCACCTGGTGTGGGCCACGTGGGATCGGCTGCCGCTGATCACCCGGGAGATCCAGCCGCGCATCTACCAGTGCATCCAGGCCGAGGCGCATCGCCTGGGTGCGCAGGTCGTCGCGATCGGCGGCGTTGAGGACCACGTGCACGTCCTGCTCCGGTATCCGCCCTCCGTCTCCATCTCCGATCTGCTCAAGCAGATGAAAGGCGTCTCGTCGCGCCTCGTGCACGACCAGATCGCGCCGGGCGACTTTTTCAAGTGGCAGGGTGCCTACGGCGCGTTCTCCATCGCCGAGCGAGACGTGGAGATGGTGCGCCGCTACGTCCACCGGCAGGAGGAACACCATCGCACCGGCCGCCTGAACGCCACCCTCGAACGCACCTTGAGCGACGATCCCGTGCCTGCCCGCGCTCGAAATTGATGGACGGCCTCGCTCCACGCCCGCGACGGACACATTGGCGGATGTCTGCACACGGCCCAGGACCCACCCGTGCCACCCATCAACGTGAACCGTGCAGATGGCCCCGGCACTCACCCGTACCGGACCCGTCGGCGAAGGCCGACATCACGTTTTCGGTGCCGCGATTTCAATCGCCGGGTACGGATGTTTGCCTCCCTGTTTTGACCTGTCCCTGCCCGAACCTTGCCTCCCCGGACGGATCGCCGCCTCCTCGCTCTGTCCCGTCCCGAACCGCATCTGCTTCCCCCCGCCCAATCCCCTGCTAGACGCCCGCCCCCCCGTGCCGTAGGATAATCTCCAGCCGTTCCGACGTCAGATCCGATCTCCCCCGAGCCCAACCGCATCCCATGATCCTCGCCATCGACGAAGGCACCACCGGCGTCACCTGCCTGGTCATCGGCACGGACGGGACGGTGCACGGGCGCGCGTACAGCGAGTTCACCCAGCACTTTCCGCGGCCCGGCTGGGTGGAGCACGACGCGGAGGAGATCTGGGACGTGACCCGCCGCGTGGCCCGCGTGGCCGCAGCCCACGCCGGCGTGGGGCTGGAGGGGATCACGGGAATCGGCATCACCAACCAGCGCGAGACCATCGTCGTGTGGGACCGGCGCACGGGGCGCCCCATCCACCGCGCCCTCGTGTGGCAGGACGGCCGCACCGCCGACGCCTGCCGCGCCCTCAAGGACGCCGGGCACGAGCCGGACGTCCGCCGCCGCACGGGGCTCGTCATCGACCCGTACTTCAGCGCAACCAAGCTGGCCTGGCTGCTGGACAACGTCCCCGGCGCCCGCCGCCGCGCCGAGGCCGGCGAGCTGGCCGCGGGCACCATCGACACGTGGCTCGTCTGGAACCTGACCGGCGGGGCGCTCCACCTGACCGATCCGACGAACGCCTCGCGCACGCTGCTGTACGACCTGCGCACGGGCGCGTGGGACCCGGCCATGCTGGACCTGTTCGGCGTTCCCGCGGCCGTGCTCCCCGAGGTGCGGGCCTCGTCCGAGGTCTACGGCACCACCTCCGGCGCCGCCTTCGACGCCGAGGTGCCCGTGGCCGGCATCGCGGGCGACCAGCAGGCGGCGCTGTACGGGCACGGGTGCTGGTCGCCGGGGGAGGGAAAGAACACGTACGGTACGGGCGCCTTCCTCCTCGTCCACACGGGCGACCAGCCCGTGGAGTCGCGCCACGGCCTGCTGACGACGGCCGCCTGCGGGCCCCGCGGGGAGCGGGCGTTCGCGCTGGAGGGGAGCATCTTCATCGCCGGCGCGGCCGTGCAGTGGCTGCGCGACGCCCTGCGGCTGGTGGAGAACGCGGCCGAGACGGAGTTCCTGGCGCGGTCGCTGGAATCCAACGACGGCGTGTACTTCGTCCCCGCGTTCACGGGGCTGGGCGCGCCGCACTGGGAGCCGAATGCGCGCGGGACGATCGTGGGGCTGACGCGGGGCACGGGGCGCGCGCACCTGGCCCGCGCCGCGCTGGAGGCCATGGCGTACAGCACGCACGACGTGGCGCAGGCCATGGAGGGCGACGCGGGCGTGCGCCTTCCCGAGCTGCGCGTGGACGGCGGCGCCACGGCCAACGACTGGATGATGCAGTTCCAGGCGGACGTGCTGGGGGTGCCCGTCCGCCGCCCGTCCATGGTGGAGATGACGGCCCGCGGCGCCGCCGGCCTGGCGGGGCTCGCCACGGGCTTCTGGGCGTCGCCGGAGGAGTTCCACGCCGCCCGCCCGGACGAGACGGTCTTTCAGCCGGACGGGGCCAGCGACGCGCGCGCGGCGGGGCTTGCGGGGTGGCGGCGGGCGCTGGCGGGCGCGCGCGCCTGGGCCGCCCACGCGGAGTAGCCGAAGTGGCCTCTTCCTCGGCGGACACGGCGAAGTGGATCGGGGACGTGATGGCGGACGGGCGCCCGCTCCGGCAGCTGGACGAGCGCCTGTTCTCCGTGCTCCCGGAAGGCACCGCCGGCCACGCGTACGACGGGCGCGCGCGTGCGTACGACCGGATGATCGGCAGCCGGCTGTACAACCGCGTGGCGTGGGGATCGTCGCCGGCGCACTACCGGCGGTTCGCGCGGCGGGCGGTGGAGTCGGCGCGCGGCGGGTGGTTCCTGGACGCCGGATGCGGCACGCTGCTGCTGACGGCGGACGCCTATCTCTCCGCGCCCAGCCGGCCCGTCGTGGTGCTGGACCAGTCGCTAGGGATGCTCCAGCGCGCCCGCGAGCGGGTGCTCGGGGGCGGAAAGCGGCTGCCGCCGCACATCGTCTTTCTCCAGGCGGACCTGCTGGACCTGCCGTTTCGCCCCGGCGCCTTTCGCACGGTGATGAGCATGGGCATGCTCCACCTGTTCGCGGACGCCGGCCCGCTCGCCGCCAGCCTGGAATCGCTGCTGCTGCCGGACGGCGGCCTGTTCCTCACCTCGCTGGTGGAGAATGGCCGCCTCGGCGACCGCTACCTGCGCCTCCTGCACCGCCAGGGCGAGGTCGCGGCGCCCCGCACCGCGGCCACGCTGGAGGCGCAGCTGCGCGGCTCCATCCGCCGCTCGCTCGACTACTCCGTCACCGGCAACATGGCGTACGCGGTCACGAAGTGAGCTCCGTGCCGGCCTCCTCCGCGTCCGGATCCAGCAGCACGCCCTCGCTCCATTCCCGAGCTTTCGCCTCGCGCTCCGCGTCGGCCGCCATCTCGGCGTAGCCGGCGTCGAGCGGATCGCTCCCGGGCTCATCCATCCCCACCGCCTTTCACTACGCGCTTTGAAGCGGGTTCCTGCCCAGCCATTCCTCCACGAGGGCCCGGTACTCCACGAACTGAAGCTCGGAGACCCGGACATGCAGCTCGCGGCTGATCCTGGGGAGCTCGGCGCGGAAGTCGGCGAACCGGTCGCGGATGGTCGCCGGGCCCGGCATGCGGCCCCTCCCGTCCAGTGCGGTGGAGAGCATGGCCCGGACGGCCGCGATCACCCGTTCGGGCCGCCCCTCGTGCGCGCGGATGTCCTGGCCGGCGATGTCGGAGCAGAACTTCTGGTACCGGTACCGCTCCGTGTCCAGGACGAGCGAGCACTTCCGGGTCTGGTCGCCCGCGCCGTATTCCTGGGCGCCCAGGAACAGGCCCAGCTCCAGCGGCATGTTGAAGCGCGGGAGCCGGTTCACGGAATCCAGCTCCACCCGCGAGATGTCGTGGACGCCGTACCGGCACTCGCGGATGATCCGCTTGATCTTGCGGATGCGCTCTTCGCCGCTGTCCTCGAGCTCCATCGCACACCGCGCCCAGAACCCGCACTCGTGGATGGTGAACACGAGGGCGTGAAGCAAGCGGCGGTACCCGTCGTCGAACGGGCAGTTCACGAAGACGTTGCGGTCGTATTCCCCGACCGTGCGGCAGCTTCTGTCCCCAGCGCCTACCGCGGCGGCGCCGGGACTGCCCTGGTGCCGCGCTTGCGGCGTGGGGGCTGCGGACGCGCCGGCCGCTCCAGCTCGGCCGCGATGATGGCCTTCCGGATCTGCTCGCGCGTAAACCGGCCGGCTGGGCCTTCCGAGGTAACGAGAGTGCGCCACGGTAGCTTGTTTGCAGGCATGTGATCCTCCGGTGAAAAGCACGCTCCTGACGAGTGTAATGTACACTTATCCCCCTGTAAAGTCCCCCACGAAAACTGGTCCGCCACCGGACGCAACCGGATCGCTCACATGCCGCCTGCGGTGAGTCAAGTGACGATTCTGCAACGAGATACGTGCTCCTGTGTTTTCCGCTCGGAAGATCGGTGAACACGCTTGGCGCAATGCGGGCGGTAGCTGTTCATTTTCTGAATCCAGAGACGTGCCTCTTTACAGGGACCCCGCTCCACGGGGTGACGAAAGAGGCGGGCCTCAACCGCGAGGCCCGCCTCTTTCGTCACTGCGCCGCGCGGTCCGGCTGCAGTCAGAGCGTCCGCCGATCCGCCCCGCCGAATCACCGGACGCGAAGAGGGCGGGCTCCCTCCCGGGAAGCCCGCCCTCGTTCGTCATCCACTCCCGCACTCACGCACTACCGCACTCACGCACTTTCCCCCCTCAGGTATCCCCTTCGAGATACGTATACCCCGCCAGCCCCGCGATGTAGTCCGCGATGAAGGCGTTGGCCTCCGCGCGGGTGATGCGGCTGCCGGCGTTGGCGATCTTGCGGCGGAACGTGCTGATGAGGTCCTGCGTGTTGAACTGCACGTAGTTCAGCACCTCGGTGATGGTGTCGCCGTGCACCAGGTCGCCGATCTCGTACCCCGTCTCGGTGAGCTTGATGTGCACCGCGTTGGTGTCGCCGAACAGGTTGTGCAGGTCGCCCAGGATCTCCTGGTACGCGCCCGTCAGGAAGATCCCCAGCACGTACGGCTCGCCGTGCCGGAACGCGTGCAGCTCCAGGCTGGGCTTGGCTTTGCGCCATCCCACGAAGTGGTCGATCTTGCCGTCGCTGTCGCAGGTCACGTCCTGCAGCGTGCCGCGGCGCGTGGGCTCCTCGTTCAGCCGGTGCACGGGCATGATGGGGAACAGCTGGTCGATGGCCCAGCTGTCCGGCAGCGACTGAAAGAGCGAGAAATTGCAGAAGTACCGGTCGATGAGGATGGCCTCCAGCTCCGGCAGGATGTCCTCGTACTCCTCGGGGTCCTTGGCCGCCAGCTGCGCCACCCGGTTCATGATGGCCAGCCAGTAGCGCTCGCCGTTGGCCCGCTCGCGCAGGGTCAGCGTGCCGGAGTTGAAGTGCACCACCAGCTGCTCCTTGAGGAACGTGGCGTCGTGGTACACCTCGTGGACCCGCCGCGCGTTCAGCTCGCGCAGCACCCCCGCCAGCTCCTGCACCAGCGCGTGGTCGTCCTCGCCCACGGGGTGCGGCTCCTCGGGGCTCTGCGTCTCCAGGTCGATGACGTTGATGAGCAGCAGCGCATGGTGCGCCGTAAGGGCCCGGCCGCTCTCGCTGATCACGTGCGGCATGGGCACCTCGTTCTCGCGGCACGCCTCCGCCAGCGAGTAGATGATGTCGTTGGCGTACTCCTGGATGGAGTAGTTCACGCTGGCCGTGCTGGTGCTGCGCGACCCGTCGTAGTCCACCCCCAGCCCGCCGCCCACGTCCACGTACTCCACGTCCACGCCCAGCTGGCGCAGCTCCACGTAGTACCGCGCCACCTCGGTCATGGCCAGCTTGATGTTGCGGATGTCGGGGATCTGCGAGCCCAGGTGAAAGTGGATGAGCCGGAGCGCGTCCAGCTTGCCCGCCTCGCGCAGCATGTCGATCACCTTCACCAGCTGGGCGCTGTTCAGGCCGAACTTGCTCTTTTCACCCGCCGTCTCGCTCCACCGGCCGGCGCCCGTGGCGCTGAGCTTGATGCGCACGCCGGCCGTGGGCTCCACGCCCATCTCGGCCGCCACGCGCAGCAGCACCTCCACCTCGCTGATCTTTTCGATGACGATGAGCACCTTGTGCCCCAGCTTCTGGCCCATCAGGGCCAGCCGCATGAACTCCTCGTCCTTGTAGCCGTTGCAGACGATCAGGTGGTCCGCGCGCTCGTGCAGGGCCAGCACGGCCTGCAGCTCCGGCTTGCTCCCCACCTCCAGCCCCACGCCGTGGCGCTCGCCGTACTCGACGATCTCCTCCACCACGTGGCGCTGCTGGTTCACCTTGATGGGGTACACCGTGGTGTACGCGCCCGTGTACCCGTACTCGCGGATGGCCGTGGCGAAGCGGTCGCCCAGCGTCTCGATGCGGGTGCGCAGGATGTCACTGAAGCGCAGCAGCAGGGGCAGCCCCACGCCCTGCGCCTCCAGGTCCGTCGCCATCTCGAACAGGTCCAGGGCCGGTCCCGCGTCCTTGGACGGGCTCACGGTCACGTGGCCCTTTTCGTTGATGTCGAAGTACCCGATTCCCCAGCCCTCCACGTTGTACAGCTCGCGGGAATCGTCGATCGTCCACTTCTTGGGCAGCGCGGCCTCCGTCGGCTAAGCACGGGCGGATGGAAATTGAAGGCGCGTAATTTGGAACCCCGGGCCCCCGCGCGAAAGGGCCGGGTGCCCCGCCTTGTTCCGGGGGCGGTCCCCCGGCTAGTTTCGGGCCGTTCCAGTGGCCCCGTTCCCGAGACCGACCGAACGCGCATGTACCGGGCACCCGACTTTTCCCAGCCCCGCTTCGCCGACGCCCCCGCGGCCCGCTTCGAGGCCGCACCGGCCGACGGCGTGCTGCCGGAGGGCTTCTTCTCCACCACCAACCTCCCCACCTACGTAAAGCTCGCCGGCGGCGAGTGGAAGCTGCCGCGCGACCCGCGCATGGACAGCGCCCTGGTGCTGGACGACGACGGCATCCCCCGCGTGCTGGAGGGGCGCTACGTGCGCGGCGGGCAGGCCGTGGCCATGGGCTTTGCCGAGGACGGCAGCCAGGGGATCTTCGTCCACGCCGCCGGGCTCATGGGCGCCGAGGGCGACGTGGGCCCCGAGGGCGAGTTCAAGTTCATGTCCTCCGAGGTCAGCCGCGAAAAGCCGACGGACTACGGCGAGATGGCCCGCATCCTGGTGGACGAGCGGGAGCGCGGCGGGCACTTCATCTGGGTGGTGGGCCCCGCCGTGCTGCACTCCCGCGGCCGCGACACCCTGGCGTGGTTCATCCGCGAGGGCTTCGTGGGCGCGCTGTTCGGCGGCAACGCCGTGGCCGTGCACGACATCGAGAGCGCCACCCTGGGCACGACGCTGGGGATGAACAACCGCGGCATCCCCATGGAGGGTGGCCACGCGTTCCACATGCGCGCCATCAACCGCGTCCGCGCGGCGGGGAGCATCCAGGCGGCGGTGGAGCAGGGGATCATCAAGGAAGGGGTGATGCACGCGGCCGTCACCAGCGGCGTGCCGTACGTGCTGGCGGGCTCCATCCGCGATGACGGCCCCCTGCCGGACACCATCACCGACGCCATCCGCTGCCAGGAGGTGATGAAGGAGCACACCCGGCTGTGCACGGGCGTCATCATGATCGCCACGGCGCTGCACTCCATCGCCACGGGCAACATGCTGCCGTCGTACGTGTGGAAGGAGGAGACGGGTGAGGTGCGGCCCCTCACCACCATCTGCGTGGACTCGTCGGAGTTCGTGGTGAGCAAGCTCAAGGACCGCGGCACGCACCAGGCGTTCGGCGTCATCACCAACGCGCAGGACTTCCTGCACGTGCTCCGCTTCTACGTGGAGCAGGAGGTGGCCGAACGGGCCCGGGCCCCGCAGACCGCCGGGGCCGCCTGAGCCAGGGGCCCCAATCCCAGCCGGCACAGCCCCAGCCCGGGCGGGTCAACCCCACGCTGGCCCTGGCCCTGGGCGCCATCGCGGACCGGCTGCAGCCGGAGCGGGTGGACGCCGTGTGGCTCTTTTCGGCCCGGGCGGTGGGGGCCAAGGAAAGCGGGCTGGCGGTGCTGTCGTCGTTTCCGGAAGGGGATGCGGATGGCGGCGCGCGGACCATCCACACGCTGAACTACGTGCTGGAGCCCCAGCCCAAGGGCCCGCCCGTGCGCACGGACGAGCTGGCGGAGGTGGGGACGGTGCCGCTGGACCGCATCGACCGCATCATCGAGGGCGTGCTGCACCGGCTCGACGTGCCCGAGACGCCGGACGTGCGCGAAACGGGGGGAAACATCCACCTGTGGACGGCCCTTTTGGCGGAGCTGGCGGGCGTGGTGCTTGACCCGGCCAATCAAGAATCATTATCGTTAGGGAGCGCATCGCCCTCCGCCGATCCGAGGACCTGAATGGCCGCCGTAGAAGAAACCGTGACGTCCTCGCCGTACCTGCACCTGTTCCGGCGCTACCTGCGCCTGCAGGGGCTGCCGGTCACGCAGCAGCGCGAGGTGGTCGCCGACGTAGTGTTCACCTCTCCCGACCACCTGTCGGTGGAGGAGATCGAGGCGGAGCTCAAGAAGCGGGGCGAGCGCATCGGCAAGGCCACCATCTATCGTACGATGGAGATCCTGGTCCGCAGCGGCCTGGTGCAGGACCACGACTTTGGCGACGGGTTCAAGCGCTACGAGCACCTGTTCGGGCAGGAGCGCGGGCACCAGCACCTGGTGTGCACGCACTGCCGCAAGGTGGTGGAGTTCCGCCGCCCCGAGGTGCAGCGCATCCAGGACGAGGTGGCGCGGGCGCACGGCTTCGTTCCCGCGCGGCACCGGCTGGAGGTGTACGGCCTGTGCCCCGACTGCCGCGCGGCCGGCATCGAGCTCAAGTACGAAGGCGTCGCCTGCCCCGCGCTCACCTTCTGACGCGCATCGGCGGATCGGCACCGGCTGATCGGCAGGTGGATGGATGACGAACCGCCCCGCGAGACCGGATCTCGCGGGGCGGTTTTGCGTCTTTTCACCGGGGCAGGCATCCGTCGGCGCCCCCTCCCGCTCGTCACCTCGCGACCTCCCCCAAAAAACCCTGGGGGAGGTTGTTGGTACACGGACTCCGTGCCGGCGTGGCACTCCCCCGTGACGGACAGTCCGCGCAGGCGGACTTCGTGTGGTCGTTGCGGCGAATTCATTCGCTCTGGCCGGGAGGCTTGCCTTCTTCGTCCGGCGATGTTCGACCGAGGAATCTTCTCCGCGAAGCAGGTGCGCCGCCACGCGCCACGGAACTCCGCCTGCCCCAACCCTCCCCCAGGGTTTTTTGGGGGAGGGTGGGCGAGGTTTACGAGCCCGGGTGGGGGCGCTCCGGGACTCCGCCACCTGTGTCGATCCCGGATTGCCTCCTCTCGCCCCGGCCCGTCCGCTTGACTCCGCCCCGCCGCGCCGTTCTTTTCGGGCTTCTGATTCCGGATACGAACGGCCAACCGACGGATGGATAGATGAGCGAGCAGATTCCCGCCGCGCTGCAGGAGCTTCCCTGGGAGCTTCCCCGCAACTTCCTGGGCCTGGAGGGCGACGCGGCCACGTGGCAGAACGCCGGCGTGGTCGTCCTTCCCATCCCGTACGAGAGCACCGTCAGCTACCAGGGCGGCACCAAGCTGGGGCCGGACGCCATCATCCAGGCCTCGCGCTTCATCGAGCTGTACGACCAGGAGCTGGACGGCGAGCCCGGCCCGGCCATCGGCGTGCACACGCTGCCGGCGCTGCACCTCACCTCCGCCGGGCCCGAGGCCGCGGTCAAGGAGCTGCGCGAGTGCATGGCCACCATCCTGGAAGCGGCCGGCGACAAGCTGGTGATCGGCTTGGGCGGGGAGCACAGCATCACCAGCGCGCCGGTGCTGGCCCACGCCGACCGGCTGCCGGAGGGGCGCCGCCTGACCATCCTGCAGTTCGACGCGCACGGCGACCTGCGGCTGGAGTACGAGGGCTCGGCGTACTCGCACGCGGCCGTGATGGCGCAGTGCATCGACCGCGCGGACCTGGTGCAGGTGGGCATCCGCGCCATCACCTCCGAGGAGCGCGCCCTGATCCGCGAGCGCGAGGGGAGCATCACCACCATCTTCGCCGAGGAGATGTGGGAAGACACGTCGTGGATCGACCGCGCGTTCGATGCGCTGGGCGATGACGTGTTCATCACCTTCGACGTGGACTACTTCGACCCGTCGCTCATGCCGGCCACGGGCACGCCGGAGCCCGGCGGGCCGCCTTGGTACCCCACGATGAAGCTGCTGCGGCGCGTGTTCGAGGAAAAGAACGTGGTGGGCGTGGACGTGGTGGAGCTCGCGCCCATGGGCGGCAACGCGGCGCCGGACTTCGTGGTGGCCAAGCTGGTGTACAAGATGATCGCCTATCACAGCCTGGCGAAGCGGCGCAGCTGATCCCGGGACAGCGGAGAAACGCGATGACGGACGAGACGAATCCCGGGCCCGTGCCGTCCAACGCGGGGGATGCGGGGGCGCTGGAGCCGGGCGAGGTTCCGGCCGGCTACTCGGACCGGGGCGGAACCGACCGGTGCGACGAGTGCATCTTCTTCATCCCCAGGGTGGATGGGCCGGACGGCTCCGCGCCGGGCGAGTGCACGGTCCACGGGCTTCCCCCGTACATCGTGGACGCGGGCGGATGGTGCCCCGCCTGGGAAGCCATGGATGATGACGACGTCCCGCCGTTTCCCTCGTTCGACATTCTCGGCGGCAAGACGTGCTGAGACGTCGAGCCCGTGCAGGATGGGTGGCCCGCTTTCCCCTGGAGAGCGGGCCGTCGTGCGTTCGGCAGGGGGCCGCGCGGCCAACGGTGTGGCGCGCCTCTCGCATTCTCGCCGTCCAACCACGAACGAGGAGAACGGGATGGCGCGCGAAGTCATGGACGAGGACGGAAAGACGTGGAGCTGCGTGGAGGCCTACGCGGGACTCTCGGAGGATGGAAAGAGCGATGCCGCCCGCGTGGAGGGCACCGACCGCTTCCGCGTGGTGTGCACGCCCAGCGGCGGCGCCACCTCCGTGGAGCTGGAGCTGCCCGGCGGCTGGGACGAGTCGCTGACGGACGCCGACCTGCTGCGGGAGATCCAGTCCGCGGCGTCGTAGGCGGGTGAAGGTAGATGAAAGACGACGTGGCGGTCCGCGGGTCAGGCGGGCCGCCACGGGTCGTTTTCCAGCTTCGCGATCAGCCGGTCCATCAGCCGGACGGCCTGCCGCAGCTCGTCCGTATCGATCCCCTCCGTCACCTGGTGGGTAAAGGCGTGCTGCAGGGGTCGGATGACGTCGATGGCGTCCCATCCCGCCTGCGTGGGCCGCAGCAGCTTGGCGCGGCGGTGGCGCGGATTGTCGGTGTACTCCGCCATCCCGTCCGCCACCAGCGCGTCCGCCAGCCGCTGCACGCTCTGCCGCGTGAGGCCCATGGCCCGCGCCGCGTCGCTGACGGTGAGCGGCTCGCGGAGCACGGCGCCCAGCACCTGCCACCGCGCGGCCGTGAGCCCCGCCGGCCGCGCCATGTGCTCCGCCACGGCCAGGAACAGGCCGTTGAGCCGAAAGGTGCGGATGACCACGTCCGTGAGCGCGTCGCCCGCCGGCGAGCGCGCCCCGTCCGCCCGCCGGGCCTCGTCCAGCCGGCTCACGCCGCCGCGCCTTCGGCTTCTTCCAGGGCCGCCAGCGTGTAGAAGGCGGCCGCGTCGCTGTGCTTGTACAGCGCGTACCAGGCGTCCAGCACGTGCGGCGCGTACAGCTCCAGCCGCTCGAAGATCGCCCGCGCGAACTCGATGGGCGCCGTGCCGCTGGCGGTGATCAGGTCGCCTTCGCCGTGGGCGGGGGCGTCCACGTAGTGCTCCGTGCCCGCGTACCCCGTCTGCCAGCCCAGGTACTCGCGCGCGTTGCTCGTGTGGGGACGCCCGTTCAGCACGCCGGCGCGCGCCAGCGCTCCCGTGGCGCCGCAGACGGCCGCCACGGGCACGCCCGCGTCCAGGAAGGCCCGCGCCTTTTCCACCGCCTCGGCGTCCGCTCCCGCGTCCCACATCGCCGAGCCGGGAAGGATGAGCATGGCGCTGTCTTCCGGCCGCAGCTCTGCCAGCGGGAGGTCGGGAACGATGGTGATGCCGCCCATGGTCCGCACCGGATCGCGGGTGATGCCCACGGTGCGGATGGTGTAGCGTCCCGGGTTCTGCTGGTACGTCGGCTGGTTGATCCCCGCGACCGCGTATCCCGGCTCCCAGTCCGACATCGTGTCCGGGACGAAGAGGTGCACCGTCTGCTGCTCCATGTCGGTCTCCCTGGCGTGGTGAATCGTGGATCCGCATCCGCTTATTTGACAGCATGCTGTCTTGATGCTGAAGGATAGCCTGACGACAGAATGCTGTCAATGCCCGCGTGCTCCGACTGCTGCGAGCCGCGTTGATCGGTCCGCGTATGGAATCCCCGCAGTTGCAGGCTGTCTCATGTAACCTGTCCCCTGTAACCCGCCGTTCAGCGCCCGCCGTCCCGCCACAAACCCGCCACAATCCCGTCACCGCCCGCCCGGGGTAGACGAATCCCGCAAAACTTGCTATTTTCCATGGCTATTCCCGCCACCGGGCGCCTCGCTGCGAGGGGCCCGCGTTTTGTTTGACGCGGCGAGAAACATCCGACGCAGCCCGAGATCCGAGGCCCTGGCGGCCCGCTGAGAGAATACTGATGTCCATTCGCAACATCGCCATCATCGCCCACGTCGACCACGGCAAGACGACGCTGGTGGACCACATGCTCCGCCAGGCCGGCACCTTCCGCGAGAACCAGCACGTGGCGGAGCGGGTGATGGACAGCAACCCGCTGGAGCGCGAGCGGGGGATCACCATCCTGGCCAAGAACCTCTCGGTTCGCTGGCACGACACCAAGATCAACATCGTCGACACCCCGGGGCACAGCGACTTCGGCGGCGAGGTCGAACGCATCCTGCGCATGGTGGATGGCGTGATCCTGCTGGTGGACGCGGCCGAGGGACCCATGCCGCAGACCCGCTTCGTCATGCGCAAGGCCATGGAGCTGGGGCTGCAGCCCATCGTGGTCATCAACAAGATCGACCGCGGCGACGCAGACCCGCACCGCGTGCACGACGAGGTGCTGGAGCTGTTCATGGAGCTGGAGGCCGACGACCACCAGCTGGACTGCCCGTTCCTGTACGCGGTGGGCCGCGAGGGCGTGGCGATGCGCTCGCCCGACGAACCGCGCAAGGACCTGACGCCGCTGTTCGAGTCCATCATGGAGACCATCCCGGCGCCCACGGGCGACGCGGCCGGTCCCTTCCAGATGCTGGTGTCGACCATCGACTACTCGCCGTACCTGGGGCGGCTGGCCATCGGCCGCATCGAGCGCGGCGTGGTGCGGGTGGGTGAAAGCGTGCTGCTGCTGGACCACGGCCACGACGGCGAAGAATCGGCTCCCGGCGCGCGCAACCGCGTGGGCAAGCTCTTCACCTTCAACGGCCTGGAGCGGCTGGAGATCGAGTCGGCGTCCGCGGGCGACATCGTGGCGCTCAGCGGCCTGCAGAACGTGGACATCGGCAGCACCGTCTGCGATCCCGAGCACCCCGAGCCCCTGGCCGGCATCGCCGTGGAGGAGCCGACGGTCTCCGTCGACATCATGCTCAACAACTCGCCGTTCGCCGGGCGCGAAGGGAAGTACGTCACCAGCCGCCAGGTGCGCGACCGGCTCTTCAAGGAGCTGGAGAGCAACGTGGCCCTGCGGGTGGAAGAGACGGATTCGCCCGACACGCTGACCGTGAGCGGCCGCGGCGAGCTGCACCTGGGCATCCTGATGGAGACCATGCGCCGCGAGGGCTACGAGTTCGCCGTCAGCCGCCCGCGCGTGATCCTCAAGAAGGGCCCGGACGGGCAGCTGCAGGAGCCGTACGAAGAGGTGACCATCGACGTCCCCGAGACGCTGATGGGCCCCGTCATCCAGGAGCTGGGCCAGCGCCGCGCCGAGATGCGCGAGATGAAGAACCCGGGCGGCGGGCTGGTGCGCCTGGTGTACCGCATGCCGGCGCGCGGGCTGTTCGGCTACCGCTCGGAGTTCCTCACCGCCACGCGCGGCGAGGGGATCCTGCACCACCGCTTCATGGAGTACGGCCCGTACGTGGGCCCCATGAGCACCCGCAACCGCGGCGTGCTGGTGAGCATGATGGCGGGCGAGAGCGTGGCGTTCTCCCTGGGCAACCTGCAGGAGCGCAGCACGTTCTTCATCGAGCCCGGCGTGCCCGTGTACGAGGGGATGATCGTGGGTGAGAACTCGCGCCCGGGCGACATGGAGGTCAACGTCACCAAGGGCAAGAAGCTCACGAACATGCGCGCCAGCGGCAGCGACGACAACATCCTGCTGGAGCCGCCCAAGGTGATGTCGCTGGAAGACGCCATGGGCTACATCGCCGACGACGAGCTCATCGAGGTCACGCCGCAGACCATCCGCCTGCGCAAGCGCCTGCTGAGCGCCAACGACCGCAAGAAGGCCTCGCGCGCCGCCTCGGCCTGATCCCGCGCCGACGCCGGTCGATGGCCGACTGCTGATGGAAAGAACGCCGCCCTCTCCGGAACCCGGGGAGGGCGGCGTTGCTTTCATCGCCAGCACCGGACGGCGTCCACCGTGGAGAAGCCCTTGCACGGCAGGGTTTTACGGCGCCCGCTTCGCGGGGCCCCTCACCCCCCCGGCCCCCTCTCCCGCAAACTGCGCGGGAGAGGGGGAGACCTTCATCGCGTGATGCAGGCGTCCGTCACGGGCGAGAGCCCCCTCCCCCCGCCCCCTCCCCCGCTTCGCGGGAAGGAGGGGGAGAACTTCGAACCGGAAGCAGCTCGCTTCCGTGCTGGGGCTGGGGTGTACGCCCTCTCCCGCGCAGTTTGTGGGAGAGGGTGCGAGCCTGAGCGAGCGGGTGAGGGCCACCGCCGGCGGCGCGCCGATACCTCCAGTTCCGCGCGATCCGCCGTCCACTCCCGCACTTTCGCACTTTCGCACTTTCGCACTTTCGCACTTTCGCACTTTCGCACTTCCCTCACACACTCGCCCCACCCCCCTTCCTCCACCGCGCCAGCCGCCGCCACACGGAGCGCAGGCGGCGCAGCACGGTCTCGTTCTGCCGGTTGAGCGTGCGCAGCTCCTCCAGCGCCTGCCCCACGAGCAGCTGCTGCGCGTTCAGCTGCTCCAGCACGCCGCGGGCGCGGCAGTTCCACAGGGGCTGCCCATCCTGCGGATCGGTGCGGGTGCGCTGCTCGGCCAGCCAGCGGGTCTGCTCCTGGATGGCGGCGACCGTCTCCTCCACGCGGCCCAGCCGCTCGCGGTCCGCCGCCAGCATCTCGAACGTCTTCGACAGCCGCTTGCGGTCTTCGTCGCGAAAGCTGGGCACGACCACCTGCGCCGGCGCGCTATCCGCGGCGCGGGACGAAAGCAGCTTGTCCAGCACTTTGCCCAGCAGCTGCACGAGCCCGTAGGCCAGCAGCGCCAGCCCCACCGTCTCCAGCGTGGGGTCCACCTGGCCCGGCAGCACCCCGCCCGGCCCGGGCCCAGGCACGCCGGACGGGGCGGCTTGAAGCAAGATCAGCATCACGGAATCCTCCCGTCGTTGCGGAGTTCAAGGAAAACGAAAGAGGCCCCCGGCCGGCGCTGTGCCGGCGAGGGGCCTCCAGGCCCGATGTGTCTGTGTGTCTCGATCCGCGGCCGCCCGCCCCCCGGCGCCCCTCCCGGTTCAGGATGCCTGCTGAAAGGCGCGGGCCGCCAGGTCGAAGATGGCCCCGCAGCGGCGGCGGTGGCACTGGTACGTTCCCATCCGCGCCTCGGGCGGCTGGCGGGCCATGGCCTGCACCACCGTGGGAGTCACGCGCACCGCGGGGCGGGAGCCGCACCGTGGGCAGCTGGCCGCCAGCCGCAGCAGGCGGACGGAATCCGCGGCCACCGCCGCGGGAGGTTCTTGCGTTTGCACGGCTACCTCCTTGTGCTGGACAACAAGAACGGCCCCGCCCCGGCCGTTGTGCCGAGCGGGGCCGTTCACGGCCCGTCTTGGTGTGTCTACCATCCGGGAGGGCGCTCAGGACGATGGAGGTTCGTGGCCCGATTCGCCTGCGACAATTATAACCATACCTTTCCCGAAAATAAAGGGGTGCACCGACATCGGTGCTGCGTAGACAAACGCTTGTTCGGCATGGATGGTACGGTCTGTTCGGGCCATAACCCTCGACGGGATGGCCCCTGGCGCGGTCCTCGCGTCGGGCGTGTCTGTACAACGTAAGTACAGGGCTGGGCACCCCGGAGTTCCCACCCCCTCGCAGGGTGCGGCGGGCGGCGGGCGCGGGCCACGCGGAACGGCGGGCGTACGGCAGGGTAGGTGCGGCGGGGGCACGCGCGCGGGACAGCCCGCCGCGCTTTGCGTCCGCATGCGTTCCCCCCGCCGTTTCCCGGCCGCAAAGGCCTTGACTTCGCCCCGCCCCTGCTTACTTTCGGGCCGAATGAACCGTGGTCGGCACCTTGCCAGCGGCCGCTCGCGGGCCACCCGGCAGTGCGTGTGTATCCCGTCTTACTCAAGGAGACTTCGGAATGCCCAACGTGATGGCTCACCCGGAGGTCGGTGGGGAGCTCGACCTGGAAGAGATCGTTGCCCGCTTCGAGGAAGAAGGCGAAGACGCCGAGTGGAGCGAGGGGGAGGGCGACGATTGGGGTGAGGACGACGACGACCTCGACGACGACGACGATTGGGACGAGGACGACGAGTGGGACGAGGATGAGGACGAGGACTGGGAGGGCGAGGACGACGACTGGGGCGACGACGAAGAAGACGCCTGAGCCGGGCCTGACCCACCACGGGCATTCCTTCCGGGGCCGCCGGCGCGATCCGGCGGCCCCGGTTTTTTGTGGTTTCAGGGCCCCGGCGGCACCCCGGACGAAGGTGCCGGGCAGGGGTTGACGCCGGGTGCTGATCGGTTTATTATTCCCGCCTTGCCGCGAGTCACTGGCTCGCAGGTTGATTGACAATCAGGGTGTTGGGGATGTCTGTGAAGGCCTCGCTCGGGAGCATACCTTCTCCCGGGCCGCGCAGGCCGCCTTCGGGTGGCCGGGTGCAAGAGGTTACAAAGGCAAAAAACCGAATGAACACAACGTGTTCGTTCAAAAGAGCTGTTTGAATTCTCATGGAGAGTTTGATCCTGGCTCAGGACGAACGCTGGCGGCGCGCTTAACACATGCAAGTCGT
>JAESFL010000185.1_pt1 | contig 55561 bp, 51 predicted proteins | sample 9269401 | NCBI WGS metagenome assembly JAESFL01 (sample SAMN14506025, study PRJNA617098) | algae metagenome | isolation source: Gloeocapsa sp. UFS-A4-WI-NPMV-4B04 and co-occurring heterotrophs from desert... | place: USA: Utah | collected 2006-10-01 | reverse complement strand
GCGATGGCAAAGCGGCTGTTGCGCTCTTGGCTCATGCACCCCCAGCGGGGGCCGGACTCTGCCGGCTCGCCCAGTGTTTGTGCCTCACCTGGCCCGTCTGGAGCGCCTGTACGGCGTTTCCGACAAATGACCAGAAGGCGTCGACCTCGGCCTCCTCCACCTTCAGGTCGTGCACGAGAGCGTGGGTCAACGCCTCGGCATGCTCGCCGGCCAGGCGCAGCCACTTGCCGATGGTTTCCTGCTTGTGCCCGGTGATCTCCTCGGTCGCGCTCAGACTTCCGCGCCGCAGCACGATCAGGAGCGTCCGTGCGACCTCCTCCGCCGGTGTGCGCAGTCGGTACATCGGCGTTCCCAGTGTTGGACCGAAGCTCTTGCCGCAGTCACGGCAGTGAAGGCGCGGGTGGCCACGGCTGCTCCCGTTCTTCCGTACCGAGCGCCCGCTGCAGAACGGGCAGGGATCGCTACCTTCGATTCGCGCTCGAGCCAACTCCACCTCCGGGTAGGAGAGCCACTCAACTGCACCTACCCGCAAGATACTTCACCAACATCACTGAGCAAGGGAGCTGCCACCGGGCGGGCCGCTCCTTGCGCGAAACAGGGCCAGCCCCACACGCGGTACGATGCCGTCGGCCGCCCGCTCGGCCAAGCTACCCGTCCCGTGCGGCGAGGGTCAAGAAGATTGGAAACGTCATACGCGCGACCCGTGAATCTACCGCCGCCGAGCCGCAGCCGTACACCATCGCCAGGCAATCCGGGCGAACGGCGAGCAACGACCGGAGCGGATTTGGTGCGCATCAAGGGAGTAGCCAAGGAAAACGACGGGCGCCGGCCGAAGTAAAAAGTGGAGCAGCCGCGGACGACCTGTCCCCGGCTGCTTCATTTGCGCTTACGCGGCCAAGCTCAGCCGGCGTACCACCTCGCGCACGCCGCGGCGGTAGACGGCCAGGCACACCAGTTCGCCCGCGGCGTCGCGCACCTCCCACCAGCGGCGCTCGTCATGCAGCCCGGCCGCGCATCGTTGTGCCCAAACGCCTCACATTTTCTTCGGGCGGAGCCACGGAACGCGCGGGTCCGCTTGGGAGCGCACCGAACGGGCTTGTGGCGTCCGCGCATCGCGGGAAACGGATGAGGATCATCCGTTGGCCACGCCCGAATGACATCCACCAGGAGCGTCGCTACGAACGGACATACGGCATCGCATCAGAGGATCCCGTCGTTGCCGCCGCCAGCGCAGTTCCAAGCCGGAATGGACATCCATCCGGGACAATCGAGAAAACAGGTTCCCCGCCGTCCCGATCGGAGGACCGCGAGCCGCCGCCCTGAGGCAGGTTGCACCTGTCCCATAAGGCACGAAGTGGACACTTTCCAGCACATCCTCCTCAGCAAATAATTTCAAAATACATCCTGTCAACACTCCTGGATTCTCCAGTATATATCAGCGTCTTACCGCATTCTGCCTCTTTACAAACGCACATAGATTACGTAATTTACACTGTGGGCCGGATCGCAAGTGGACACACACGAACACAGGAGGGATTCATTCGGGATGACAGGGACGCTTTGTCCTGCCAGGAGGAATGTCATCCCAAAATCCGGGACAAAGCGGACAAGAAGGAGGACAGCAGCAGCGATGGATCACCGGACGGTGCCACTGGAGGTGCTGCGCGAGTTTGCCCGTAGCCAGGCGGAGCTGAGTTCCATCCGCCTCGTCGCCGAGGACGCGGGCGTGGGAAGGTCCACACTGCACAAGTTCATCAACGCCGGGACCATGCCCCACCCCCGGGTGCGCCGGCTGCTGGCGCTGTGGTACCTGCGGCGGCTGAGCGGCATCGACGAGCTGGAGCTGATCCGTCCCTACGTCTCGGCGCTGGAGATCCTGTTCGGCGAGCTGCCGGAGCCGGCGCGCGGACGCGCGATGCTGTCCGTGCTGGATGACGTGGACCGCGCCTGCAGGGATGCGGGAGAGGAGACGCCGCCGGGGGTCAAAGCGCTCCGCACGCGGCTGGCCCGTACGCACGACCCGGCCGGCTTCGGCGCCCGCTGACGAGAGGCCCCCGCTCGCCGATGCGAGCGGGGACTGCGCCTTTGCCGGCCGGTGAACGGGGATGGTTTGACGGGCGGCGGCGCACGGCCCAGAATGGTCGTCCGTCCGTTGACCGTTCACGCCTCCCGTCTGCGCCATGACCACCCTGCCCCGCTCCACCGTCTTCGTCAACGCCGCCGAGGTGGCGGTGTGCACCGGCCCCGCCCGCGCGGCGGAGGGCGCCGATCCCGCGGGGACCCTGCACGGCGTGGCCGTCGCGGTGGTGAACGGCGTCGTGGAGGCGCTGGGGCCGCAGGACGACGTGCTGGCCGAGCATCCCCACCTGCCGCGGGTGAACTGCGCGGGGATGACGCTCACGCCGGGGTTCGTGGACAGCCACACCCACGCCGTCTTTGGCCGCTACCGCACGGACGAGTACGCGCTGCGCTGCACGGGCGTGCCGTACATGGAGATCGCACGGCGCGGCGGCGGCATCAACGCGTCCGTCCGCGACCTGCGCGCCCGCAGCGAGGACGAGCTGGTGGAGATGGCCCTGCCCCGGCTGAACGAGATGCTGCGCGGCGGCACGACCACGGCGGAGGTCAAGAGCGGCTACGGCCTGTCGACGGAATCGGAGCTCAAGACGCTGCGCGCCATCCGCCGGCTGAACGGGATGCAGCCCATCGAGCTCATCCCCACCTTCCTGGGCGGCCACGAGGTGCCGCCGGAGTACCGCGAAAACCGCGCGGCGTACGTGGACCTGCTGGTGGAGGAGATGATCCCGGCCGTGGCGGAGGCAGGACTGGCGCGCTTTTGCGACGTGTTCATGGAGCCGGGCGTGTTCGGGCGGGACGAGACGGAGCGCATCCTTCGCGCGGGGCTGGCGCACGGGATGCGGCCCAAGCTGCACGCGGACGAGCTGGAGGGGAGCGGCGGGGCGGAGCTGGCCGCGGAGCTGGGCGCCGCGTCCGCCGACCACCTGGGCGACATCAGCGAGGCGGGGATCGCGGCGCTGGCGGCGTCACGCACCGTGGCCACGCTGCTGCCGGCCACGCTCTTCTTCCTGGGCCGGCCGCGGTGGGCGCCGGGGCGCGCGCTGCTGGATGCGGGCGCCACGGTCGCGCTGGCCACGGACTTCAACCCCGGCAGCTCGCCCACGCCATCCATGCACTTCGTCCTGACGGCCGCCTGCAGCCGCATGGGGATGAGCCCGGCGGAGTCCCTGCGCGCCGCGACCGCCGGCGGAGCCGCGGCGCTGGAGCTGTCGGACGGCCGCGGCACGCTGGCCCCCGGCGCCCCCGGCGACCTGGTGCTCTGGCGTGCCTCCTCCGCCGCCGAGATCCCCTACCGCCTCGCCGCGCCCATCATCGAGGGCGTGTGGAAGGCGGGCGAGCGGGTGGTGTGAGGACAGGCGGGCCCGCGCGGGGGTCCTGCAATACGAAGATGGAGTGCGGGAACGCAGCCTCTGTGAGAGGGCGTCGGGGCGAAGAAAGGCGCGGACGGCCTCGAAAGATCGAACCGAAGATCGTCTGCCCGCGCGGGGGGGAACGGCAGGGAGTTCAGCCGGTCCCCCGCACGCGAAGTTCGCGGATCCGGCTCGCACGATCCGCCGGCTGCCGCCCGGCCTGCGGTTTTTGGGCCTGCCGCCTGCGCCGCACCAGGAGATCGTACGGAACCAGGCCCGCCGCTGGCGGAGAAACGCCGGGGCCTGGTTGCCGGCGGGGGCCGCACGCTACGGGAGCGCCACCGAGGGCCGGGAGCCCAGGTTGAGCTGCCCGCCCAGGATGGCGATGAGCGGCTGCCCATCCTCTCCCGCACGCGCATAGTCCTGCCCAAAGCTGAACGAGACGAACAGGTCCTTGTTCACCCGGTACTCCAGCATCCCTACGCCGCGGCTTCCGGAGGCGAATCCCGGCCGCTGGTCGGGACCGTTCCCCGACGGTCCGGAGACGGAGCGCGACACCCACTCGAACGACGCCGAGAACGGCTGAAAGAGCAGCACTGCGCGTCCCCCAACGTCCCAGGCTTCCTGTTCCGTCCCCTCCTCGTTCGCCAGGAAGCGGGCGAGGGCAATCACGTCCACGGCAGGGCGTTCCAGCCGGTACGCCGCCGTGCCCCACAGGCCCGTGCGGCCGATCTTGCCGGATGTGAACTCGCTGCCGGGATAGTACGCGGCGATGCCCCCGGCGAACTGCAGCCTGAATCCCACCCGCTCGTCATCATCGTTGATCGCCCCCCGGACCTGTGCCGACAGAGCGGAGGCGGTGTCGCCGTAGGCGGAAACCTGGTCGCGGATGCGTGCCGTGTCGGCGGCCGTCAGGGCACTCCGAAGGGCCCTGCGCAAGGTCAGCAGCGTGCCTTGCACGGTGTCGAGGCGCGTTACCAGGCTGTCCAGCCGCCGGCTGGGCCCACCGACGAACGGGGCCACCCGGAACCCGGCGCCCACGGCCGGCAGGCTGTCGTCGTTCGCGACCACCGTGTTGGTGGCGAACGAAACCGAGAACGTCTGCTGCAGCGCCTGCAGAAGGCCAGGCCGATAGTACTGCTCAAAGGTCAGCAGCCGCTGCGAGCCCAGCCAGTAGGGGGCGAACTCCGCGGCGTAGTTCTCCGGCACCAGGTCGTCGGATTCGAGCGCGGCGGACACCAGGCTGAAGGCGAATCCGCGTGGCGTGGTGGGCCGCTCCACCGCCGTGGGGCTCACGCCCAGGAGCACGAACGCGGGTGACGCGGGCGTCTTGAGCTTCTCCAGCTGGACGGCCGTCGTGTCCGTCTGCGCGCGTACCTCGCATGTGCTGCCCAGGAGGGCGGCAGCCAGCGCAAACGCGGCGGCGCCGGTATGCAGAACGTTCATCGGCTACTCCGCGGCGGCGAGTTCGTAGATGGGCTCGACGAAGCTGGGGTCGGGATCGGTGTTGAAGTCCCCCCGGTCGATGTCCGTCTGTGGCTGAGGGCCGCCACTCCAGATGCAGGAGACTTCGAGGCGACTGCTCTGCGGGTTGGTGTGGCTCACGACGGTAAAGATCTCCACCGTCGCGCCCGCCAATCCGGAGCCCAGCTGCTTTCGCACCCGCCCGTCGCCCCGCACCACCTCCTTGCCGTCCACGACGATGGAGATCCGCCCCTTCTGGCCCTCGCCGATCACCACCTCCAGGGTCACAGGCCCATCGTCGACGATGTACGTTCGTGTGCTCATACGAGCCTCGCGGAGAGGGGATGGAGAAGGGCGTTCCGCAGGGTGATACGCTGGAATCCAGGATGCATCGGCCAAATCCGTAGCGCCAGCACCCTGTTCCACGAGGTAGTTGGGCGCGTTCACCGGAATTCCCCCGGGATGCGCCGTATCATCATGACGCCGCCTCCCCGGGAAGCGGCGTCCCCTGTCACAGCCAGGATTCGGTACGTCGGCGCCACGCGCGGGCCGCGGCACGCTGGCCCCCGGCGCCCCCGGCGACCGGGTGCTCCGGCGTGCCTCCTCCGCCGCCGAGATCCCCTGCCGCCTCGCCGCGCCCGTCGTCGAGGGCGTGTGGAAGGCGGGCGAGCGGGCCGTGTGATCCCGGCAGCGACGGTCCCCGCGGATACGCGGTCAGATCTCCAGGATGGCACCTTCGCAGGCACCGCGGACGCCGTTGACGATGCCATCGCCGGCGCCTTGAGGAAGCATGCGCAGGCCGCCGCCGGCGTACCGCGACCCGGTGCAGAACAGCCCCCAGACGACGGTGCTGGGAACGGGGGCGGCGCCGGGCCGGGGCGGGTAGAAGTACGGCTTGGACTCCACCCGCTCCTGCACGATCCATCCTCCCTGCTCCACCGCCTCGCGCACCCGCGCCTCCCAGACGTCCGGCGCCACGTACCGCCCCACGTGCACGTCGTTGCCGGCGACGCCCAGGCCGCGCTTGAGGACCATGTCGTCGCGGTGATCCAGCAGAAAGCCGGGGAACTGCACCGGGGCCCCGCGCCAGGTGGTGGTGCGGGGGAAGACCAGGCGCGTCCAGGGGACGTGGCCGCGGATCAGCGCGCGCTCCTCCTCCGTCCACGCCCCCAGCTCCTCGTTCTCCGAAAGCAAGGCGAGGTTGCGCTTGTCCACCCACATCCGCGTAGGCCAGCCGTTGTAGACGCGTATCCGGCCCACCAGCTGCGAGCGCAGCACCTGCATGGAGGGGGGCGCCGGGGCGAACCCGTAGAAGACGTGCACCCGCCGCTCGCCCATGTACACGTCCAGCCCTCGGAACGTCAGCTCCGCCGCCGGCGCGATGGACAGCCACAGATGGCCGGTCACGCCGCGCCCGCTGCGGCGGAGGAGCTCCGCGTACACTTCGGCGGCGTGGCGCCGCGCACCCTCGGTGGGCGGCGTGTCCAGGATCATCACCACGTTCAGCTCGCCGCCTTCTTCCATCACGCCGCTGTCCAGGGCGTCGTCGATCATGTGCTCGCAGAAGGTGGCCAGCACGTCACGGCCATCCGGGCTGATGCCTTCGCGCGCGCAGAAGTCCATCAGCACGGGGTGCCGCAGGTAGCGCTCGCGCCAGAACCTTTGATGCCAGCCGCCCAGGTTGGCGGCCATGTTCACCTCGCAGCACATCAGCCCGCCGGGCGTGTCGATGAAGTCGCAGCGGGCCACGGCGCTGTTCATGTAGCTGCGCACCGAGAACATGGCCGCCAGCACGATGGGATCGTAGCCGTAGAACGTGGACATGGCCTCCAGGTCTCCGCCAAAGACCACGGCGGGGATGGCCTTGATGAGCTTGCACACGCCCACCGTCGCCCGCTCCATCTCGGCCACCCGCCGCGCGTCGACCAGCGTGGGCCAGGTGATGTCGTGGGGGGTCATCCAGTCCGGCAGCCCCTCTTCGAACCCCACCAGCTGCGCCGCCTGGTCGGGATGATCCAGCAGGTGCTCCAGGAAGCGTTCGGCGGCGGGGGACAGCTGGCGGTGCGCGGCCCCGACGCCGGGGGGGATCTGCAGGGCGGATGGGGTCACGGGGGGGTCCGGGAGGGGGTTGATCGAGAAGGGGCGCATCGAGGCACTGCCGTCAGACGTTCGCGCAATCAATCTTCACCGCCGGCGCCGGGCAAGCGCAAGGCGCGCAATGACATCCGCACCGAAAACGCCATCCCGGTCTCCATGCGTTTGGCTGCGGATCATGAGATCTCGCCCGTGCCGCTTCCCGGGCTTCGCACGCGGGTGGGCGAGGTGCCGTCCACCGGCTTCTGGCCCGAGGGGGAAGCCGCGTTCGGCCGGGGAGATCGAGGACGACTGCCTCTTCCGCCGGCTCCGTACCGCATCGGCGGCCGGAATGTGAATCAGCCGCGGACCGTTTGGCCCGCGGCTGATTTTCATCTGAAGTACCGATCCAGGCTCGCGTGCCCGGATGCAGCCTTTTCAGGCCAGCGGCGGCACGCCTGGGTACCGCCTCATCCGCCCGTGTTGCCCAGGTAGCGCGACGGGATGGGGAGGGAGGGCGTCTCCACGTCGAACACCAGGTTGGTGATCCACCAGCGGTCCTGGTGCTGGATGAGCTGCACGCCGTTGATGCCCCGCTCCACCACGTCGGCCTTGGGGCCGGCGAGGCGCATCTCGTACGTGCTGAACACGTGCGCGATCGCCCCGAACTGGTCCACGTGGTGGCCGATCTCCCGCTCCCAGAACCCCTCGCCCATCGAGTAGCCCGGGCCCGCCAGCCGGATGAACTCGTCCACCGAGAGGTTGAAGAAGTACGACCGCCCCGACGCCGGGTCCACCTGCGTCCACGTGAGCTGCGCGCCGTCCAGGAACAGTGAGCGGAACCGGGCCCAGTCGCGGGGCTGCGCGGCGGGGCCCGTGATCACGTCGTACAGCGCCGTGAGGACGGACTGGGGCGAGGCCACGTCCGGCGGCCGTGCGCCGGACCGCGCGATCTGGGCCGTGGGCGATGCGTTCGACTGCTGCTGCGCTCCAAGGTTCGTCTTCTGCGCGGCCAGGGGCGCGCCGGCCACCGCGACGGCGAGCACGGCCATCCGGCCCGCGTGGATCCACGTGTGGTTCATCATCTCTGCTCCGATGGGAGTGAATCGGCTGGGAAACGCATATTACGACGTTTATTCGCAAGTGCAAGTGTCGCATCGCAGTGCACGCCGTCATCCTGCCCGCCGCCGGGTCGATGGGCATCCGCGCGCTGGCACGGGCCTGCCGGGTTTCCTATGCTGATGGGATGCGATGCCTGCGCGCCGCACGTGCGATCCCGCGGCGCGACGATCCGCAACGTCTTTGGAGGGGAGGATGACCGTGGAGGGGATGATGCGCGCCGTCGCGATCGACCGGTTCGGAGGGCCGGACACGCTCACGCTCAAGACGCTGCCGATTCCTGAGATCGGGCCGGACGAGGTGCTGGTGCGCCTGGAGTTCGCCGGCGTGGGCGAGTGGGACCCGTTCGAGCGCGAGGGCGGCTACGCGAAGATGATGGGGATGCAGCCGGACTTTCCCTACGTGCTCGGCTCGGAGGGGGCGGGGACGGTGGCCGCGGCCGGGGAACGGGTCAGGGGACTGGCGCCGGGCGACCGGGTGTACGCGATCGGGTTCCTGAATCCCCGCGGGGGATTGTACGCGGAGTACGTGGCCATCGCCGCGGATCTCGTTACGCCCATCCCCGGCGGCCTGACGGCGGAGCAGGCGGCCGTGGTGGGCGGCGTGGGGCTCACCGCCCTGCGCGGACTGGAGGATACGCTCCGCATCCAGCCGGGCGAATCGGTGATGGTCTTTGGCGCGGGGGGCGGCATCGGGCACGTGGCGGTGCAGCTCGCCAAGCGGATGGGCGCCCGCGTGCTCGCCGTCGCGTCCGGCGCGGACGGGGTCGCGCTGGCGGAGCGGGTGGGCGCGGACGCCGTCGTGGACGGGCGCACGGGGGACGTGCCCGCCGCAGCCCGCGCGTTCGCGCCGGACGGCCTGGATGCCGCGCTGCTGACCGCGGGCGGCGAGGCGGCGGAGGCTGCGCTGCGGGCGATCCGCGCGGGCGGCCGGGCCGCCTACCCCAACGGTGTGAACCCCGAGCCCCGCGCACCCGACGGAATCCAGCTGGACACCTTCAACGGCGATCCCGACCGCGACATCATCCAGCGCCTGAACGGGCTGATCGAGCGCGGCCCGTTCCACGTCCACGTCGCGCGCACGTTCCCCCTGGACCAGGCCGCCGAGGCGCACCGGGCGCTCGGCGAGCACTACCTGGGCAAGCTCGCGCTGCGGATCGGCTGAGCGGAATCGGTCGAGGGGAACGGGGGCAGGAACGCGACAGCCGCGGACCGGATCGTCCGCGGCTGCTTTTTCGTGCAGCTTCCTGCCGCCGTCGTGGAGGCACAGCTGGATTCAGAGCCTTTCCACGTTGCTCAGGATGTCGCCATGAATGCCGGTGACGGAGATCCTGGAGCCGTCGCCGACGCGGTCGATGCGCGTCCGCTGGTCGATGTTGAAGATGGTGTTGGCCGCACGCTCCAGTTCGATGACCTGGTACAGCTCCACGGCAATCGCCTTCAGGAAATCACCATCGTTGCTCATCACCAGGGCCCGGCCGCCGCTGTTCATCTGGACGGTGAGCGCGTAGTCGGCCGCGCTCTTTTCCTTGTAGTTGAGATACAGCAGGTAGGCGCCCAGGCCGAGCAGGATGATGCCCAGCGGGGCCAGTACGACCGTCAGCAGGCACACCAGGCCGCCTCCCAGCATCACCCAGACGATGGTGGGGACCGGGTTGCGGAGATCGGAGAACGTGATGGTCGAGATGTTCTCCACCGGGTAGATGGCGTTGCCGATCACCAGCGTGTTCCGGCGGATGAGCAGCGATCCGTGGTCGTACTCGGTCTTGCTGGATGCGCCCTGGGGCTGGGCGATGCGCTCCGCGACCGCGGCGAGTGAGCTCATGAAGCATCCTCCGATGATGACGTGATGGGCGTGCCGGCGCGGACGGATGCGGGCCGGCGGTTGGGTCCGTCACGTCATTTGGTGGGACGGGGGCGGAGCGGATTCTCACGAACGGACGCGCGCGCCCGTGCCGCGGCTGCGCCGGACGCTCGCCTGGAGGGGAGATTGGATGGATGTCACTCCGGCGCGCGGACGCCCGGCTTGCGGATGCGCACCCGGTGCCCGTCCGGCGCGACCGTGCCCCACCAGCCGCGCGAGGCCCCGCCGATCCAGAGGGCCCACGCCGCGCCGGCCAGCGCGTAGACGCCGACCCACGCGCCCACCGACAGCAGCGACGGCGTCTCCCGCACCCAGCCCACGTCGAACTGCATCCCGTCGTACGGCGGCGGCCTGTAGTGCGGCTCCACCTGGGGGAGCAGCGCATACACCGCCGCGCCGCCAAACGCATGCGCGCAGGCGGCGGACAGCACCATCCGCCCCCGCCACGGCTCCCCAAGCTCGCGGGCGAACCGGGCGGCGGGCTCCGTGTGGATGACGATCAGGGCGTAGAGCAGCACCCCCGCGGCGATCGGGTCCGCCCAGGCCTCCGGCAACGCCCAGAGCCGCGCGATCGCGCCGGCCGCGAGCAGGATTCCGTACCGGATCCACACGGCGACCACATAATCAGCAGCCACGTCCAGCCTCCTCGTCCGTGCATGCGAGCGATGGGAGCGGACGTGGAACGCCCCACGGCCGACGGCTCTGCCCGCGGGCCGCCGCCCGTCCGCGGCGATGCGGCTACTCCTCTGCGGCCGCGCCGGCGGACGCATCGTACGCGCGGCGGGCCTGCTGGACGGCGTCGGTGTTGGCCTCCACCCACAGCCAGAGCGCGCAGGTCGCCTCGTTCAGGCTGTGGCCGCGCTCCGTCAGGCGGTACTCCACGCGCGGCGGCACCTCGGGGTACACGCGGCGCGTCACCAGGCCGTCGCGCTCCAGCTGGCGCAGCGTCTTGGTCAGCATCTTCTGGCTCACCCCGCCGATCCGGTCGCGCAGGCGGGTAAAGCGCATCTGCCCGCCCTCCTCCAGCGCATCCAGCACCAGCAGGGTCCACTTGTCCGCCACGCGCTCCAGCACCTCCCGCAGCAGCGCCTCCTGCTCCGGGGTGATGGGCTCGGCCAGGCGAATCTCCCGGTCCTCCACGATAGTATCCATCGGGTACCTATAGCACTTTCGGGTGCCTTCTTTACATCGGATACCAAAGCTGGTGATCATTGTCGCCGTACACAAGGCCGGCGGCGAGGCATCCCGGACCGGCCCGGCGAAATCGACATCGACGGAGGTTGGGAAAGATGATCACTCGGCAGCTGGGGAGCACGGGTCCGCGCGTATCGGCGCTGGGGCTGGGGGCCATGGGGATGTCGGGGATGTACGGCCCGGCCGACCGCGCGGAGAGCATCGCCACCATCCACGCGGCGCTTGACGCGGGCGTCACGCTCATCGACACGGGCGACTTCTACGGGATGGGGCACAACGAGATGCTCATCGGCGAGGCGCTGCGGGACCGCCCGCGCGACGCCGTGCAGATCAGCGTGAAGTTCGGCGCCCTGCGCGACCCGGCGGGCGGATGGGGCGGCGTGGACGGGCGGCCGGCGGCGGTGAAGAACGCGCTCGCCTACACGCTGCAGCGCCTGGGGACGGAGTACGTGGACGTCTACCGCATCGCCCGTGTGGATCCCGCCGTGCCCATCGAGGAGACGGTCGGCGCCATCGCGGAGATGGTGCAGGCGGGGTACGTGCGGCACGTCGGCCTGTCCGAGGCCGGCGCGGAGACGGTGCGCCGCGCGCACGCCGTGCATCCCATCGTGGACCTGCAGATCGAGTATTCGCTGATGTCGCGCGGCATCGAGGCCGAGATCCTGCCGGCGTGCCGGGAGCTGGGCGTGGGGATCACGGCGTATGGCGTGCTGTCGCGCGGGCTGCTGGGCGGACACTGGACGGGCGGCACGAGCACGGCCCCAACGGATTTTCGCACCTACCTGCCGCGCTTCCGAGGCGAGAACCTGCAGCGCAACCTGGGTCTCGTGGAGGCCCTCCGCGCCGTGGCGGACGCGAAGGGCGTGACGGTGGCGCAGATCGCCATCGCGTGGGTGCTCGCCCGCGGCGAGGACGTCGTGCCGCTGGTGGGCGCCCGCCGCCGCGACCGGCTGGCGGAGGCGCTGGGTGCGCTGGAGGTGCAGCTGGACGCGGACGATCTCGCGCGCATCGAGCAGGCCGTCCCCGCGGAGGCCGTCGCCGGCGACCGCTACGACCCGTCACAGATGGCGCACCTGGACAGCGAACCGCACGCCGCCGCGGTCTGACGCACGAACGACGACAGCCGCGGGCGATGGTCGCCCGCGGCTGCTTGCGTGATCTGCGTCATACCAGCCCGAGTACTACTTTCAGCCCTGCATCAACCGCGTTCATCAAACGCGGCGGCACCCGTCCGATACGCTCGTCAAGGAACGCGCGATCGACGGTCACCAGTTGGGAGACGTTCGCGACGGAGTCTTTGGAGAGCCCCGTGGCTTTGGCGGGAATCAGGACGTTTCCTGGCGCATCTACCAGGCGCAGGCTGCTCGTGAGCACCAGGCACAGCACCGTCGCGAGACGACTGCGGTTGAAGGCGTCGGCCTGTATGATCAACACGGGCCGGCGGTAACCCGGCTCTGATCCGCGCGGCTCCGCCAGATCCGCCCACCAGATTTCCCCCCGTCGAACCTCCATCAGGCCCGCCTACCAGACTTCCTTGCCGATCGACTCACGCTGCGCACGCCGGAACGCCTCATCCAACCCGCTCGGCTCGGTTGCGTAGAGCTGATCCAGGCGTGCTGTAATCTCACGCTCGTTGTGCTTGGCTACGAACTCGGCCAGGGCGGTCGCATAGAGCTCGCTACGGCTCACACCCAGGCGATCCGCCAGCGCGGTGGCGGCGGAGAAGAGCTCATCCGGAAGAGAGATTGCTGTTTTCATACTCCAAGTATAACCCAAGTCATACCCAGGCGTCAGCCCCTCACTCCTCGCCCAGCTCGAACGGCGGGACCACGCGGCCGTCGATGTCCGTGAAGCCGTACTCCACGGCCAGGTCGCCCACGCGGTGGATGCCGCCGCTCTTGGCCATCACCCCCGGATCGGCGGCGAGGGCGGCGACGGCGCGGCCCACGTAGCGCGGCGATTCCGTACGGGCGAACTCGGGGTGGTCGCGCCAGGTGGACTCGTCCGCGTGTTTGGACGCCAGCACGAACTCCGTCCGCATCCACCCCGGCACCACGGCGAGCGACGCCACCCCGTGCGGCCGCAGCTCCTCCGCCATGGCGAACGCCAGCCGGTTCATGGCGGCCTTGGCCACGTCGTAGAACAGGTTGCCCCGCAGGTAGTTGCCGCGGTCCCAGTACGACGTGGTGACGATGAGCCCGCGCTCCTGGCGGATGAAGATGGGCGCCGCGACCCGGCTGGCGAGCAGGTGGTTGCGCACGCCGCGGTCGAACATGGCCTCCCACTGGTCCAGCGCCTGCTCCCAGAACGGCGCTCCCATGGACGACGCGCGGAACGCCTCGTGCCCGCCCCACGCGTTGTTCACCAGCAGGTCCAGCCCGCCGTGCTCCGTCTCCACGCGGGCGAACAGGGCGCGCACGTCGTCCTCCCGCGTGTGGTCGCAGCGGACGGCGATGCCCGTGCCGCCCATCCGCGTGACCTCGTCCGCCGTGTCGTCCACGTTCCCGGGGAGGGCCTGCATCCCCGAATCGCGCAGGATCGTCTCGTAGCCGGCGGCCGGCGCGGCGCGCGTGCTGCGCCCCGTCACGTACACGGTGGCCCCGGCCGCGCCCAGCTCCAGCGCGATCCCCCGCCCCGCCCCGCGGCTGGCGCCCGTCACCACGGCCACGCGCCCCCGCAGCGGCCCCATCGACTCCCCGCGCTCCTCGTGCTGCATCATCGGCTTTCTCCAGGCGGTTGATGACGTTCATCCCGACGCGCGGAAGCTACTCCGCGGCGCCGGCCCCGTCTTGGAAAAATCCGCAGCCCCGGTCCCGGAAGTCGCCGGGGGCCAGGCCGGCCAGCGACTGGAACTCGTTCACCAGGTGCGACTGGTCGTAGAAGCCGCACTGGTAGGCGACGTCCGTCCACGCGCGCCCCGGCTCCCGCCGCAGCACCTCCACCGTGGCGCGAAAGCGGGCCAGCCGGCAGACGGCCTTGGGCGAGAGGCCAACGTGGCGATGAAAAACCTGCTCCAGCCGCCGCTCGCCCACGCCCATGGCCGCCGCCAGCGCGCGGACGCGGATCCGCCCGCCCGCGCGCTCGATCATCCGCACCGCTTCCGTGGCGGCCACGTCGGAACGCGCATCGCGGGCGGCCAGCCCCTCCCGCAGCACGGCCTCCAGCGCGGCGGCGCGGGCGGGCCCGGGGGGCGCGGCGGCCAGCCGGTCCAGGGCCTCCGCCGCGCGCCGGCCCCAGAGCGCGTCCAGGGGCACGTCCTGCCCCGCCAGCTCCGCCGCGGGGACGCCAAGGAGCGCCGCCATCCCGCCGGGGCGCAGCGTGGCCGTGACGTGCTCCACCCGGCCGGCCATGTGGATGAGGGACGGCTCGCACCGGGCGCCCACCGCCACGGCCGCCGCCCCCTCGCTCCCGGGGACGGCCGGCGGATCGCCCAGGTTGAAGATCAGGTGCACGCCGCCGTCCGGCAGCACGCGCTCCGTGACGGGACGCGCCGGGTCCACCCACTCGTGCCCAAAGTGGATGCGGTCCACGAACGCGCGCAGCGGCGGCCCCGGCAGAACCGACGCGTACACGCCGCCCCGCGCGTCCGGCGGCTGCCAGAAGAGCGCATCGCCGCCCGTGTTCAGGTACATCCGCTCCGCGTCGGATCGCATCGGTCGCGCGCAGGATTGTTGGTCGCGGGAAGTCGATGGGGCGGGATGAAAACTACACCGCCGCGATCCGGACGGAAGCACCCGCCCATCCCCGGCGGACGCTGGCGGACGGCGGCGGATTGCGATCAGCCGACCAACGTGGAACATCCGTCCCCCGTCTCCCGTACGTCCACTCGACCCCGGCCGCGGGCCTCTCCGTCCCCACGATCCCCATCCTTTTCATGCCGCGCACCCTCCGGACCGCCATGTCCATCCTCCCGCTGCTGCTGGCCACCGGCTGCGCGGCCCATCGCGAGCCCGCCGGCACCGGCGCCGCGCCCGACGCCGAGGCCCGCATCCGCCGGGTGGAGAACGGGCTGCTGACGTACCACGTGGTCCGCGGCGAGTCGGCCGGCCGGTCCATCGAGGAGCGGATGCGCTACCACCGCGTCCCCGGCGTGAGCGTCGCGGTCATCAACGACGGGCGCATCGAGTGGGCGCGCGGCTGGGGCGAGGCCGAGGCGGGGAGCGGCATCCGGGTGGATACGGCCACGCTCTTCCAGGCCGCATCCATCAGCAAGCCCGTGGCGGCCGTGGCGGCGCTGCGGATGGTGCAGGACGGCCGGCTGGCGCTGGACGAGGACGTGAACGGGCGCCTGCGCTCGTGGCAGGTGCCGGCGAGCCCGTCGACCGCCGCGGAGAAGGTGACGCTGCGGCGGCTGCTGAGCCATTCCGCGGGAACGACGGTGCACGGCTTTCCCGGCTACGCGGCGGGTGCGCCCGTGCCCAGCGCCGTGCAGGTGCTGGAGGGCGAGGAGCCCGCCAACACGCGGCCGGTGCGGGTGGATACGCTCCCCGGCAGCCTGTGGCGCTACTCCGGCGGCGGCTACACCATCGCGCAGCTGCTGATGACGGACGTGGCGGGCCGCCCCTTCGCGGAGCTCATGCGCGAGCAGGTGCTGCAGCCGGCGGGGATGCGCCACAGCACGTACGCGCAGCCGCTCCCGGCGGAGCGCGCGGGCCGGGCCGCCACCGCGCACCGTGCGGACGGCACGCCGCTGCCCGGAAAGCATCACACCTATCCCGAGCAGGCGGCGGCCGGCCTGTGGACCACGCCCTCGGACCTGGCGCGGCTGGCCATCGAGGTGCAGCGCGCGTACAAGGGCGAAACGGGCCGCATCCTCACCCCCGAGACCGCGCGGCAGATGCTCTCCGTCCAGTCGGGCTCCTACGGGCTGGGCTTCTCGCTGAACGGCGAGGGCGATTCGCTGCGGTTCGAGCACGGCGGCAGCAACCAGGGCTTCCGGGCGTACTTCCTGGCCCAGGCGGGCACCGGCAAGGGCGTCGTGGTGATGACCAACGGCGAGAACGGCGGGGAGCTGGGGATGGAGATCCTGCGCGCCGTGGCCCGCGAGTACGGGCTGCCCGGATTCGCGGCGCGGGAGCGGGATGCAGTCCGGCTGGATGCCGCCGCCCTGGCCGCGTACGCCGGCGGATACGCCTCGGTGCCGGACGGGAACGATCCCCCGGTGCCGGTGGAGGTGGAGGCGGACGGCGACGTGCTGCGCATCACCGTGGCCCGCGTGGGATGGAACCGGCGCCCGCTCCGCGCCAGCGCGCCGGACACCTTCTTCTTCCTGGACAACCCGGGCGAGATCGTCTTCACGCGCGACGCGTCCGGCGCGGTGACGGGCGCCACGATCGTGCGGCAGGGCCAGCGCATCCCCATCGTGCGGCGGTAGGACGCGCAGGATTCGGAAGACAGCGGCAGCCGCGGACTTCCATCGTCCGCGGCTGCTTTCGTTTGTCCGTCAAACTGCTGGACGGCTACGGGATGGATACGCTGCGCCGCGCGCCATCCGGTTCCGCCGCGGTCCAGGCGATCTCGAAGTCGCGCGCCCGGTCGCCGGGGCCGGGCGTCAGGCGGACGACCTTCACCCGCCGCGACGACACGTTCGTGTATCCGCAGGCCGCCTCGGGACGGCAGCGGCCCGCTTCCGTGCCCCACTCCACCCGCACGGCGTGGCTGGGCGAGCGCAGGTCGCGAAATCCCGCCTCCGTCTCGACCGTGGCGCCCAGCGTCACGTGCCCGGCGCGCGCGGCCTCCCCGCCGGTGGCCAGCGGATAGCGGTACGTGAATGTCCCGTTCTCCGCGACCATCGGCTGGGTGTAGGAGATCTTCACGCGGCCGCTGCCGCGCGCGGAAAGGCGAACGGGAACGTGCACCAGCTCCGCGCCCGCGTATCCCTCCAGCCCGGAATCCAGCCGCCCGCGCACGATCCCCTCCGCGATCCACCGCGACTCGTCCGGCCCGGTCCACTCGTCGTACCGGTCCAGCTCCTGCCCGTCGTAAACCGATACGGTGCGGATGGTTGCGCCCGCGGGGAGGGGAAAGAAGAACGCGGCCTCCACCGCGCTGTGGAGCACGTTGTGGAACTGGTGCTCCACGCGGGTGGTGGCGACGCCGCGCTCCACCGTGGCCCACACCTCCACGCTGTCCACCCCGATGCGCGGCAGGCTGCCGTTCGCGGGGCACTCGCGGTCGCAGCGGAGGGGGATGACGATCCCCTGCGCCCCGGCGGGCGCCGCGGCGAGGACGAGGAGCGCGAGCAGGGGAAGCGTGCGCATGATTGCTCCGGATGGAGACGGCGGCGATGAACCCGGCGATGTGTACCATCCGCCAGGGCCACAGTGTTCCGCTCGTTACCGAACGTTGCCACGGGCGCACTTTCCGTCGGGGCCGCGGCGGGCAATCTTGTCCCGCATGCCATCCATCTCCCGAATCGCGCCCGTGATGCCCCGCCGCACGCATCGCTCCGCCCCCCTCGCCCTGGCCGCCGCCGCGCTCCTGGCGTCCGCCTGCGCGCCGCCCCGGCCGTCCGCACCGGCGCCCGCGTCCGCAGCGGAACCCGCTCGCCGCGCCATCCTCGTCAGCTTCGACGCGCTGAACGAGCGGCGGGTGCTGGAGACGCTGCCCGCGGAGGCCGTGCCCAACTTCCGCGCGCTCTTCGCCCAGGGCGCGTGCACCGAGTATGCGCGGCCGGCGTTCCCCAGCGTCACGGCGCCGGGTCACGCCTCGCTGTGGACGGGCGCGTACGGCAACGTGAACGGCATCGCGGCGAACGGGCAGCCGCCGCTTCCGCTGGATGCGCACGCGCTGACGGAGCGGGTCTCCGGCTTCGAGTTCGCCGCCCTGCGCGCGGAGCCCATCTGGGTCACGGCCGCCGCGGCGGGGCTTTCCGTCGTGGCGCACCACACCACGCAGGCCCCCGGCGTCCCCGGCTACCCGCCCGTGCGCACGGGCCAGGACGGGTTCGGCGCCGCGCGGGCGCGGGCAGCCTCCGCGCTGGCGCTCCCCGGCGCGCGCGTGCTGAACGGCTACAACCGCGAGCTGGCGGCCGGCCGGGTGATGACGCAGGACAGCGCGCGTCCGCGGCCGGCGGCGGGATGGCGCGGGCTGGAGCGGCTGCCGGCGGGGACGCGCCCGCCGCTGGAGATCGCGTGGACGGTGGGTACCGACTCCGTGTACGGCCTGCTGTTCGGCGCGGGGGCGTACACGCACCTGCTCGTCGCCCCGGCACGGGACGCGGCCCGGGGCGTGGTCGCCGCGGCGGCGCCGGTGGACCGAGACCCGCTGGAGGGACGGCCCCTGGCGCGGCACTTCTCCGAGCCGCTGGAGCTGGCAGTGGAGGGCGGCCGCGCGTGGATCTCCGTGCGGCTGTGGGAGCTGTCGCCGGACGGGACGCGCTTCCGCTTCTACCACCCCGAGCTGCCGGTGGTCGAGGCGAACCGCCCCGACGTCGCGGCCGCCTACCACGCCGCCGTGCAGGGGTGGATCGGCAACGCCGCGGGATGGGGATTGGACCGCGAGGCGTTCGGCCCCACGCTGGCGGCGGGCGGCGACGGAGAGGCGGAGTGGCGCTACCTGGAGACGGCCGAGTTCCTGACCCGGCAGTTCATCCGCGGCGCGGAGTGGGGGTGGATGCAGCAGCCCGCGCTCATGCTGGACTACTTTCCCCTGGGCGACGAGGTGGACCACCGCTGGTACGGCTGGCTGGACCCCGCCCGGCCGGGCTACGACGCCGCGCTGGCCGCCCGCGTCCAGGCGGTGCGCATCCGCGGCTGGCAGCTGGTGGACCGGCGGCTGGGGCACCTGCGCGAGCTGGTGGCCCGTTCCCCCGGCGCGGCCCTGTTCGTGGGCGGCGACCACGGGATGCGGGCCGTCTGGCGGAGCTTCCGCCCCAACGTGGCCCTGTCGCAGGCGGGGCTGCTGGCGACGGACTCGGCGGGGCGCATCGACCTGGCGCGCACGCGGGCGCTCACCCCCAACGGCTACTGGATCTCCGTGAACCGCACCGCCCGCAAGTCCGGCATCGTCCCGCCGGAGGGCGAGGCGGACGTGCTGGCGGCGGCGGAGCGCGCGCTCCTCGCCGCACGGGGGGAGGACGGCGCCCCCATCGTCACGCGGACCTGGCGCGCCGCCGAGCACGATTCGCTGGGGATCGGCGGGCCGGCGGGCGGCGACCTGTACTACGAGCTGGCGCCCGGCTACACCTGGACGGCGTCCGCCACGGGCCCCCTCACGCAGCCCGCCCCGCCGTCCGGCGCCCACGGCTTTCCCTCCGTGAGCCCGGACATGCGGACGGCACTCTGCGCGGAAGGCGCGGCGTTCGGCGCGCGGCGCATCAGCCCCGCGCGGACGATCGACGCCGCGCCGACGGTGGCGGCGTGGCTGGGGATCGCCCCGCCCACGCACGCCATCGGCCGCTCGCTGCTGCCGGAGATGACCGGCAACTGAATCCGATCGGATTCCATCCACTCCGCTTGGTTTCCTGAGGGAGGCGCCGCCGGATCCATCCCCTGATGCGACCCGTGGCGCCGACCGAAGGATCTCCTCGCCCGCGCCCGGCCGCCGCTCCCGAGACGGGTCCATCCCGCGACCTGATCCGCATCCGCCCAAACGCACCGGCGCCGCCCGATGATCTCGAGCGGCGCCGGTCTGCATTCATCGTATGGCGTTCGGATCAGAGCCGGTCGTGTTCGTCGGGCTCCGAATCCGGCACCTGCGCAAGTGCGGCCTCGTACTTCGCGCGGCTTGCCCGTCCGGCGCGTTCCTGGAGGTAGAACTCCGTCATGAGCGCCGCCATCTTCTCTGCCACCGCCGTAGCGACGAACTGGTTGATGGATATCCCCTCTCTCGAGGCGAGTTCCTTGACTCCCTTGTGGAGAGAGTCAGGCAACCGAAGACTCAGGGTGCTCATGGCAGTTCTCCGATAGTTCTGAGGAACGCGGCAGGGGTTATGGCTTCGACCCCGAACCGCTCACACCCGGCGAAATGCCGCCGATTGAAGGTGACGATGAACCCGCACGAGCCCTTTACTGCAAGTTCCAGGAGCATGTCGTCTCCCGGATCGACCAGATACGGGCGCCAGAGAAAGAAGATCTTCTGATGACGCGCAACCGAGCAGAAATAATCGAGCACATCGCCCACCGCCTCCGCCGTTAGTGGTACACCGGCCGAACGGCGGAGTAACACATCTTCATACTCCAGAACGAGCGGAACGGAGAGGTTGATCCCGAAGCGTTCTGTTCCGACCAGCGAAAGCAGCCGGTATGCGGCGCCCTGTGAAGACCGCAGACCAGCAACGAGAACATTCGTGTCGAGGACAATCTGACGGGGATCCATATCGGTATTATATGCGATACCACCAGATACATCAAGAGGCCGTTTCTAATCTGCCTCCGCTGGTTAAAACAGAGCCCCAGCGGTGAAACCAGCGTGTACAGTCTCGGCAGAGACGGCGCGAGCAGGTCCCGCGCGGAGTGGCGGATGTCGATCACGGGATGGTAGATCCTTCGGTCGGCGCCACGGGACTCGTCACGGGGACGGTCCCAGCGGCGCCTCCCTCAGGAAATCAGCGGGGCGGAGGGGTTTTCGCTCACAATCCAGCTACTCCGCCGGCGCGGCCAGCATCGCCACGGGCTCCGGCGCGGCGATGGCCACCGGCGTCACGGGCGCCGCGACGGCCGGCGCCTCGGCCGCGACCGGGCGGCTAAAGGCGCTGAAGATGGAGGGGATGCGCGTGGCCAGCACCCCGAACAGTTCACGTCCCGCGTTGCCCACCACCCGCGTGACGTCGCGCGCCAGCAGCCCCAGCGCGAACGCCAGGTCCACCGACTCGCCGTCCGCCGGGCCCAGGGCGCGCAGCACGGCCGTGCGGTGCTTCATCAGCAGGGGGCGCACGTAGCGCACGGGGTTGAAGTTGGGCACGTGGTGCGCCCCCAGCCCCTCGATGAGCGCCACGGCCCGCCCGAAGTACGTCATCTCCCCCGTGAGCACCACGGGCCAGTCGTACAGCAGGTGCATCACCTCGTCGGCCAGGGCGCGCTGCATCTCGGCCAGCTCGGCGCCGCGATCCGTCATCTGCAGGATGATGTCGACCAGGCGGCGGATGATCTCGCGGTCCGTCTCCGGCGCCACGATCCCCAGGTTGAAGAACCCGTCCACCACCTTGTCCGCGTCGCCCCGCACGGCCGCCAGCGACGTGTGCACCAGGTGGTGGCGCATGGCGGGGTCCACCTCGATCACCATCCCGAAGTCCAGCAGCACCAGCGCGCCGTCCGCCCGCACCAGCAGGTTTCCGGGATGGGGATCGGCGTGGAAGATCCCATCCACCAGCATCATCTGGATGTAGGCCTCCACCACCGCGTCCACCACCCGCTCCGGGTCCACCACCCCCGCGCGGACGAGCGGATCGATCTGGTCCACCCGCGTGCCCTCCACGAACTCCAGCACGAGCGCGCGCTGGTGCACCATCCCGTCGATCACGCGGGGGACGACCACGCGCGGGTTGCGGGCGAACTTCTCGCCGATGGCGCGGGCGTACCGCGCCTCCTTGCGAAAGTCCATCTCGTCCGCGATGCGGCGCTCGAACTCGTCGATCACCACGTGCAGGCCGCGCAGCTGCGGATGGCTCCAGAAGCGCTCCACCCAGCGCAGCACCATCCGCACGAAGGCCACGTCGTGCTCCACGATGGGCTCCACGCCGGGGCGCAGCACCTTCACCACCACGTCCTCGCCGGCGTAGCGCGCCTTGTACACCTGCCCCAGCGACCCGGCGGCCAGGGGCACGCGGTCGAACGCCTGGAACACCTCGTCCACGGGCGCGCCGTACGCGGAGACGAGCTCCTTTTCGATCTCCGCAAAGGGCACGCACGGCACGTTGTCCGTAAGCGTGCTCAGCGAGGTGAGGTACGGCTCCGGCACCACGTCGGGCCGCGCCGAGAACACCTGGCCGATCTTGACGAACGTGGGCCCCAGCGTGGGGATGACGTCCGCCAGCCGCTCGGCGCGGCGCACGTGAAAGCCGCTGGAGCGGCGCGCCGGCCGTCCCCAGAACACGAAGCGCCGCCGGTCGCGCGAAAACGACAGCGCGAACGGCAGCAGCCGGAGGAGCAGATAGAAGGTGCGCATGAGCAGGGGTGGTGCGAACGAAATGGGCAGGCCGCGGATGGTTCGTCCGCGCCTGCCGTCGTGCGGCCCTCTGTACCCGCAGGCGACCGCGCGGTTCACCACGCGCGGCGGCGCCCGGAGGTTTCAGGATGGACGACGCGGTTTGGGCAGAAACGACGAGGGGCGCCGCTTCCGGCGCCCCTCGCGTGGTGTTCCGCCGGCTGGGTCAGCGCGACGGGTGGTGCCCCGCGTGCCCTTCCGCCGGCTTGGCCGCCGCGGCGGGCGCCGGGTGATGGCCGGAGTGGCCGGCGGCGGGAGCGGCCGCGGGGGCCGGGTGCGCGCCATGGGCGCCGTGCGCCGCCGCGGGAGCCGGATGCGCACCGTGGGCACCGTGCGCGGCCGCGGGGGCGGCGCCGTGATGGTCGCCGTGCGCCTCGGCCGCGGGCTGCACGGGGCGCAGCTGCGCCAGGCGGGTGAGCTGCACGGGCGTCATGGCCGCGCGGGCCTCGCCTTCCCAGCGGGCGTTGATAAGGGCCATCTCCGCGTGGTGCTTGGCCTCGTCCGCCTCGGAGGGGGTGGAGGCGTGCATGGGCGCGCAGTGGACCTGGTGCGCCTGGCGCAGCGAGTCGCGCGCGACGGTGATGGAGGCCTGCTGCTCCGCCGAGAGCTGCAGTTCCTGCGCGACTTCCAGCGCCTTGAAGGGGCTGGGCTGCGGGGCGTCCTGCTGCGCGGCGGCCGCCGCGGGAACACCGAGGGCCAGCGCGAGCGCCGCGGCGCCGATGAGCATCTTCATCCAGGGCTCCTATTGATCTGAACGGTGAGGGACCGCGTCCGTGCGGTGCGGGAGGGAAAGACGACGTCCGCAAACGTAACCGCCGCGCCCCCTTCCGTTCAAGGCTGGGGATGGCGGGCAAGGCTAGACGATGCAGCGAGGGCAAGACAATGCGGCGAGAGGCGGGGCGATTCAGGTGGCGGGCTTCAACGGCGCCCGCTTCGCGGGGCCCCTCACCCCCCGGCCCCCTCTCCCGCAAACTGCGCGGGAGAGGGGGAGAACTTCGCGGCCGGGCGGCGGGCGCCTGGCACGGGCGGGAGCCCCCTCCCCCGGCCCCCTCCCCCGCTTCGCGGGCAGGAGGGGGAGAACCCCATCCGGCGCGAGACCGTCATTCCTCTGAAGGCGCCCTCGTAATCGCTCCGGCCAACGACAGCCGGCGCGCCGACCGGGGCACCGTCGCCGCGCCCACCGGGACTCCGCACCCGCGCAGGCTCTCGCCGCCCGCCCCGCCGGATGTCCGCGTACCCCCGGCACCCACCCGTGCCGGACCTGTCGGCGAAGGCCGACATCACGGGATCATTGCCGCGATTTCAATCGCCCGGTGCGGATGCCCGCCTCCCGCCCCCATCCCCCACCTGTCACCTGTCACCTGTCACCTGTCACCTGTCACCTGTCACCTGTCACCTGTCACCTGTCACCTGTCACCTGTCACCCGCAGTTGCCGGCTATTCCTATTCCCTGTTCCCTATTCCCTGCAGTTCTCCCCTGCTACCGCCTCAGATTTCCGCCCCACCCGGAAATATCCCCCAAGGAACGCGCCCCTTCCGCACCGCCGTTCCTTGTACGCACTTAGACCATTCGCTAGATTCCCCGGATTCCCCGCAAGCCGGCGTTGCCCAGAGCGGTCGCGCACGGCGGATCGTCCGCGCGCCGCATTCATGGCAAACGCAGCCAAGCTGAGAGACCAGGCCCGCGCCGCAGAGAACCGCGGCCAGTGGACCGAGGCCGTCGTCCTGTACCGCCAGATCCTCGAAGAGGTGGAGGGCGAGGAGACGGACATCGCCCTGTGGAACCGCGTGGGCGACCTGCACCTGCGCCTGGGCGAGACCGAGCGCGCCGTGGACGCGTACGAGCGCGCCGTCTCCGGGTACATGGAGAGCGGGCTGTACAACAACGCCATCGCGCTCTGCCGCAAGATCCTGCGGCTGGTGCCGGGGCGCGGCGCCGTGTACCTCAAGCTGGGGCAGATCAGCGCCGCCGCCGGCTTTCTGGCCGACGCCCGGCAGAACTTCCTGGAGTACGCCCAGCGGATGAAGCGGGCCGGCAACCTGGACGCGTCGTTCGACGCGCTCAAGGAGTTCGCCGACCTGTCGCCCGAGGACACGGACGTCCGCAAGCTGCTGGCGGACCAGCTGCTCTCGCACGACCGCAAGGACCAGGCGGTGGAGCAACTGCGCGTGCTGCGCGGCGCCTACGTGCAGCGCGGCGACGACGCCGCGGCCGAGGCCGTCCGCGAGCAGATCCGCACGGTGGATCCGGCCGCGGACGACTCGCCCCTCATGCGCAGCCGCAGCGCCGCCGGCGGGGACGACTGGGCGTCCGCCATTTCCGACGGCGCCGCCATGCCCGCCGCCCCGGCCGCGCCGGCCCCCGCGGAGCGCCCCACCGGGCTGGACCTGGGTCCCACCATCGACCCCGGCGACGTGCGCGTGGACGTGGCCCCCCTGGCGGGGCTGGAGTTCACCTCGCTGGACGAGGCCGACGTGGCCCCGCTCGCCGGGCTGGAATCCACCGCCATGGGGGATGAAGCGCCCCCCGCATCCCGCACGCCCCCTGCGCCTCCCGCGGGCGGTGCCGGCGGGGACCTGCTGGAGCTGGATTCCACCGGCTTCGAGCTTCCCCTGCTGGACGCCGGCGCGGCGGACGATGACGAGCCGCTCCCCCTGCTGCTGGACGGCTTCGACACGGGGACGGCCGGCGGCGGCACGACGGAAGCGCCCGAGTACGACTACGGCGCGGGCGACGCGGACGACGCGGACGACGAGGGCGCGGACGACGGCGACGGCGGGCTGCCCCTGATCGGCTTCGACGACGAGCCGGTGGCGCAGCCCCGCTCCGCCCCCCGTCGCCCGGCCGCCCCCGAGCCCGTGTTCGAGGCGGCGCCGGACCGGCTGGAGGAGCTGCGCGCCCACGCCGCCGCCGTGCCCGAAGACGCCGCGTCGCGCGACGAGCTCGTGCGCGAGCTGCGGGCCCGCGGGCTGGGGCACGAGGTGGAGGGCGTGCTGGAGAGCGCCCACCGCGCCCTGGCGGCCCGCGGGCTGTACTACGACGCCGTGGCGCCCATCACCGCGCTCATCGGCCTGCGCCCGGACGACGGCATGCTGCTGCAAAAGCGCGTGGAGTACGCCTTTCGCAGCGGCCGGGCCGACGCGCAGGTGGAGGCGTACCTGGACCTGGGCCGGCACCTGGCCCGCCACGGGCAGCAGGACAAGGCCGCGGCCGTCATCCGCCGCGTGCTGGAGCTGGATCCGCACAACGTGGAAGCCCGCGCCGCCGCCGCGCAGATCACCCCCACGAGCTACGCCGCGCCGCCCCCGCCCCGCGCGGAGGCCGCGCCCGCACCCCCGCCGCCGCCGGCCCCCACCGCGCCGGCCGCGGACTACGTGGACCTGGGCGCCCTCATCATGGACGACGAGGTCCAGGGCGAGCCCACGACGCGCTTCGTGGTGGAGGAAAAGGAGCCCAGCGGCGACGAGGACAAGGACTTCGCCGAGATGCTGGCCCACTTTCGCCAGAAGGTGGCCGAGAACATCGACGTGGAGGACAACGCCAGCCACTACGATCTGGGCGTCGCCTTCATGGAGATGGGGCTGGTGGACGAGGCCATCGCCGAGTTCCAGGTGGCCCTGCGCGGCGGCTCCAACCCCCTGGCCACGCTGGAGCTGCTGGGCCAGTGCTTCGTGGACAAGGCGCAGTACGCCGTGGCCAGCCGCGTGCTGGACCGCGCCCTCAAGCTCCCCACGGCGGCGGATGGCGACCTGGTGGGCGTCCTCTACCTCCTGGGCCGCGTGGAAGAGGCGACGGGCGAGGCGGACAAGGCGGTGGAGTTCTACGAGCGCGTGGTCTCCGTCGACATCCGCTTCCGCGACACGTCCGCGCGGATCGAGCGGCTGAAGGCGGAAAGTGCCTAGTGCCTAGTGACAAGACGAGTCTCCAGGACTTGTCGCTCGGCACTTGGCACTGCGTCCTTGGCACTTGTCGCTTGGCACTTGGTACTATCTTTTTCCCTGCCCGGCCCGTAGAATGCCGCGTTTCCACAGCTTGAGACCGAGCCCCAGCGCATGACCGTCCGTACCGACGTGCCGCACCTCGACGAGATCCAGGCGCCCATCCGGGACCGCCTGGATGCCGTCGTCGACGAGATCCGGCGCATCGTCGTCTCCGACTTTGCCCCGGTGGAGACGGTCAACGAGTACCTGATGAAGATCCGGGGCAAGCTCTTTCGCCCCGGGCTGGTGCTGCTGTGCGACGAGCTGGGCGGCGCCCCCACGGCCGACGCCGAGACGCTGGCCGCCGTGCTGGAGCTCGTCCATCTCGCGACGCTGGTGCACGACGACGCCGTGGACCATTCCGTGCTGCGGCGGGGCATGCCCACGGTGAACGCCCTGTGGAGCCACCAGGTCGCCATCATCATGGGCGACTACCTCTACACGCGCTCGCTGATGGAGATCACGCGCCTGGGGCGGCTGGAGCCCATCCAGGTGCTGGCGGACGCGGCCAACGACATGACCGTGGGCGAGATGCGGCAGCTCTCGTCGCTCGACGCGCTGGACTTTGGCGAGACGGACTACTACCGCCTAATCGACGCCAAGACGGCCTCGCTGATGGCGGCCGCCTGCGAGCTGGGCGCCCTGTCCGGCGCGCCGGCGTACCGCGAGCAGCTCAAGACCTTTGGCCGCGAGCTGGGGCTGGCGTTCCAGATCGCCGACGACCTGCTGGACTACACGGCCGACAGCGCCGTCACGGGCAAGCCCACGGGGCTGGACCTGCGCGAGCACAAGGTGACGCTCCCGCTCATCGCCGTGCTGCCGCAGCTCAACGCGGACGAGCTGGCGCGGGTGCACGCCCTGTTCGCCGATCCCGAGCCGGACGACGAGCGCATCGCGGGCGTGGTGGAGGTCGTCCGGGCGCGCGGGGGGCTGGAGTTCGCGCGCGAGCGGGCCCTGCAGTGCGCCCAGCGGGCCCACGACGCGCTCGAGGGGCTGCCCGAAGGACCCGCGCTGGATGCCCTGCGCGACAGCATCGTGTACGCCGTGGAGCGCCGGCGGTAGGGGTGGATGAAAGACGGCGGCACTTCTCTTGCCTGCCGCCTCGGGGCGAAAGCCGCGCAGGGGATGACCACGATCAACGGGTTGGGGAGGTGAGATGAGCGTAGGCGGACGCCGACGCGCGGGCAGGGTGCTCGTGGCCGTGCTGACGGGACTTCTGGTGGGTGCGCTGCTTTCGGAGCTGGCCATCCGCTTCATGCCTGACAGCTCCGCGCGCACCTTCTTTACCACCTCCGTCGCCGCGGCCTTTGGCCCGCTGGTGATCGACCTGGTGGCCATCGGCTTCACCATCGGCCCGCTGGTGCTGCGCCTGGACTTCCTCAGCGTGCTGGGCGTGCTGGTGGTGGCCATGGCGGTGCGCACCTGGCTCTAGCGCCCCGCGCGCAGAAGACGGCAGACGGCAGACGAAGAACGGCCCCTCTCCGCATCGCGGGGAGGGGCTTTTTCGCGTGAGGCCCTCACCCGGCTCGTTCCTCGCCACCCTCTCCCACAAACTGCGTGGGAGAGGGTATAGACCCCAGAGCGCGCACGGAAGGCGCTTCTTCGGCAGGCGTGGTTCTCTCCCTCTCCGCGAGGAACGAGCGGGGAGGGGGCCGGGAGGAGGGCGCCCCGCCGGTGCAGAGAGTCAGCGCTGTCCGCCCAACCCGCAGTTCAACCTCCCCCAGGGTTTTTTGGGGGAGGTGCGAGCCTAAGCGAGCGGTGGGGGCGCCGCCGGAAGCCCGCCTCCTCGCGCCGAGCTCATCCGCGATCCGCCCCGGCCGCCGTCCCTCTTCCCTGCCCGGAAGCCGAGCCGACCCTCCGGCAGCCCAAAGCGAAAGCCCCGCCTCTCACGCGAGAGGCGGGGCTTTCGGCATCCGCAGTCCATCCAGTCCGGTCCGTTCAGCCGTCCGTCCGGCTCATCGGACCCCTGCGCGGATCCGGATCAGCTCGGGACCTGCGCGTTGCGGTTGCGGCGGGCCAGCTCAGCGCGGTTGTCCTCGATCTCCGCGTTCTGGCGGGCGTCCTGCAGCCAGCGGCCGAACAGGTCCTGCGACAGCTGCTGCTGCGCCTGCTGGCGCTGCGCCGTCTTCTGCTGCTCCCAGGCGCGGCGGTCCGCCTGCGTGCGCGACACGGGGCGGATCAGGAACACCGCCGACGGCGTGGCCGCCACGGGGCCCACCCGGTTGAGCGGCGTGCCGAACGCCGCGCCGATGGCCGCGTTGGCCTGCCCGAACACGGGGTTGGCGTCCACGCGGGTGAACGGCTGCGAGCGCTGCACCGTAAGCCCGCGGGCCTGCGCCACCTGCTCCAGCGTGCGCCCCTGGGCCAGCTCCGCCCGCATCTTCTCCGCCTCGGCCTTGCCGGCTTCCACCCGCTTCTCGTTCTGCAGGATGGCGCGGATGGAGGGCGTGGCGTCGGCCAGCGGCGTAAGGCCGGCCGGGGTAAAGCGCTCCAGTTCCACCAGGTACAGCGCGTCGTCCGTCTCCAGCACGTCGCTCACGCGGTCGCCCTCGCCGTCGGCGCGGGCGTCGGCCTCTTCCTGCGCCCAGGTGAGCGCGTCCATGGCCGGCCCCACGCCCGGGATCATGGGCGCGCTGGCGGAAAGCTGCACGCCCTCGCGCACCGTCACGTTGGGCTGGTTGCGGGCGGCCGCGACCAGCCCCTGCGTGGCGGCCCGGTCGGCGATGGCCTTGAGCTGCGCCTCTACCCGGCCGATCTCCACGTCAGCCTTTTCGTGCGTGAGCAGGATGTGGCGCGCCGTCGCCTGCTCGCCCTGCCGCGCGTCTACGCGCACCAGGTGCACGCCGAACTGCGTGGTCACGGGCTCCGACACCTGGCCCACGGGGAGCGCGAAGACGACGGAGTCGAACGCCGGCACCATCTGCCCGGGGGCAAAGGTGCCCAGCGAGCCGCCCTGCTGCGCGTTGCTGGGGTCCTGGCTCTCGCGGGCGGCCACCTCGGCAAAGCGGCGGGCCTGCGCGGCCGTGTCGGCGTCGGAGAGAATCTCCTGCCGCAGGGCCCGGGCGCGGGCGATGGTGCCCTGGCGGTCCGCCTCGCTGATGGTGAGCGGCACGTACGCCACCTTGAGCGTGGCGCCCTCCGTGCGGCGGAAGTCGTCCTGGTTCTGGTCGTAGTAGCGGCGGATCTCCGCGTCGCTCACGGCCGGGGCCTGGGCGATCTTGGACAGGTCCAGCTGCACGTAGTCCACCGTGGCGGTCTCCGTGCGGTCCTGGAAGGCGCGCCACAGCTCCGCGTCCGTCACGTAGCGCCCCGCGGCCAGCTGCGACTCCAGCTTCTGCTGCGGCAGGGCGCTGCGGTAGAAGCCCTCCAGCTCGCCGAACAGCTCCGCGGGCGCCTGCGTGGCCAGGAAGTCCTGGTACTTCTTGAGGTCGAAGCGCCCGCTGGTCAGGAAGATCTCCTGCTGCATCAGCTGCGGGTGGGGCAGGTTCTTGGCCGCCCAGATGACTTCCTGGTCGCTCACGCCGATGCCCCGGCGGCGAAGCTCCTGCCGCAGCAGGCTCTCGTCCACCAGCCCCTGCCAGGCCTGGTCCTCGATCTGCCGGACCATCTCGGGCGTGACCTCGCCCCCCTGCTGCTGCGCCTGCTGGTACAGGGCCTGGTAGCGCTCGTTGTAGGCAACGGCGCTGATGTTCTGGCCGTTCACGCTGCCCACGTCGGACGAGCCGCCGCGCAGGCCGCCGCCCAGCGCGTCCATCCCGAGCTCCAGCACCATCCATCCCAGGAACAGGACGATGATGACGGGCACGAGGACTTTGCCGGCCGAAGAGCGAATGAGCTGCATCATAGGAGGAACGAACTCCGCTGGATTCGGGGCGCCTGCGCGGCGTCCCGGCTGATGGGATGGTGGACTTGCGACTGCGGGATGCAGGAAAGTGAAGGCGCAAAGATATTTAGACGCGCCCGCGCACGCAACCCGCCCCCGCGGGACCGGCGACGTTGACAGTACTTGCGGGCGAGATTTAAGTTGCACCCCCTGTACCCCAGACCAGCCCCGGCTTTTTCCCGCGCCAGGTTCACCGTCATGGCAGACCTTTCTCCCGAGTTCGCGTCCGAAATCCAGAAGCTCGAGGCGAACTACGCGAGCAATCCGGGACGCTTCTTCGTGCCGCTGGCTTCCAAGTGGCGCGACGCGGGCGACGTTGCCATGGCCGAGCGCATCCTGCGCGAGAACATCGGCAAGTTCCCGGGCCTGTCCGCCCACGTGCTGCTGGGCCGCTGCCTGGCGGACCGCGGCGCGTTTCCCGAGGCGGCCAACGAGTTCCACTACGTCCTGTCCATCGACTCGCAGAACCTGATCGCCCTGCGCACGCTGGCGGAGATGGCGGCGGCGATGGGGCGGCGCGGGGACGCCGAGCGGTGGTACAACGAGCTGCTGGCCGTGGATCCCATGAACGCGGAGGCGCGCGCGGCCCTGCAGGAGCTGGCCCGCACCCCCGCCGCCCCCGCCCCCCCGGCGCCCCCCGCCGAGCGCGGCTGGGGCGACCTGGAGCCGGCGCCCCTGGACACCGGCGCGCAGGCGCACGGCGGCGAGTTCGGGATGATCGACCTGTCCGCCCCCGACGCCTCCCCCGCGGACGCGTCGGGCGTGGCGGCGGACGACGCCACGGACGGGGCCGAGTGGGGCGACCTCGTCCTGGACGCGCCGGACGAGCCCGCCGCACCCGCCCCATCCGCCGCCGCGGCGGACGGCGGGGACTTCGACGCGTTCGGCTTCGGCAGCGTGGACCTGGACGCGGACGCCGCGGCGGATGCCCCGTCCTCGCCCGCGTCCGCCGGGGCTTCGGCGGAGTGGATGGACCTGGACGCGCGGCAGGACGTGGGCGAGAGCGCCGCGGAAGACGCGGGGGCGCTGCCCCTGCTGGACGACGGGATGATCGACGCGCCCCTGGCGGGCGCCGACCTCCCCCTGCTGAACCTGGACGAGCCGGACGACTCCCTCGCCGCCTCGGCCTCCCAGCCGGGCGCCGGCTTCGGGTTCGGCGAGCCGGCGGCGGGGTCGTTCGACGACGTGGGATACGTGGCGCACGAGCAGGACGGCCACGACGCGGACGCGGAGATGGTCACGGAGACCATGGCCGAGCTGTACGCCTCGCAGGGGCTGCTGGCCCAGGCCGCGGACGTGTACCGCGAGCTGATCGGCCAGCGGGGGCAGGAGCCCGGCCTGGTGCGCCGCCTGGCGGAGATCGAGGCGCGGATGGAGCCCGAAGGCACCGGCGGATCCGCATCCCCCGACGCGTTCCCCTCCTTCGCGGCGGGCGCGGACGCGGACGAGACGCCGGACTGGCTGCAGTCGGTGGATGCGTTCGCCCGCGGCGGCGCGGAGCCCACGCTGGACGCCGACGTCCCCGGCCTGGACATCTCCCCCGCGCAGACGGACGAGACGCTGGTGGCGGAGTCGGAAGAAGCGGCGAGCGAATTCCCGGAGTTCGCCGCCACGGACGACTTTCCGTCGTACGACCCTGGTTCCGCGGACGACCTGCCGCTCCTGGAGCCGTCGGACGACTTCCCGTCCTTCGCGCCGGCCGCGGCGGACGACGCGTCCGGCGGCCTGCCGTCCTTCGGTGGGACGGACGACCTGCCCTCCTTCGCGCCCCCGGCGGACGACGCGCTGCCGTCGTTCGAGCCGGCCGCGGACTTCGCGCCGGCGGCCGGGTTCTCGCTGGACGCCGCCGACGCCGCGCCGGAGCTCGCGGAAACGTCCGCATCCGCCGATCCCTTCGCGGATTCGTTCGCGGGCGGGTTCGACGGCGCGGCGGATGTGCCCTCGTTGCCCGAGCCGGCCTTCGCCTCCATCGGCGAGTCCAGCGACGACGCGGCGGGAGATGACCGCCAGCCGTGGCAGCCGCCCTCCGTCGCGGAAACGGAGCCGGTCGGGTTCGACATCCTGGTCGTCGCGGACGAGGACGGCGCCGAAGTCCCCGCCCCGGCGGACGTGGTGGCGGACATGAGCGCCGACTGGGCCATGGCCGCCGCGCCGCTGGACGATGACGACGACGAGGAGGACGAAGCGGAGTCCGCCGCGTCCATCCCGGAGCCCGTCCACGCCGCGCCCGCCTTTACCGCCCCGGCGATCGCGTCGCCCGCGACGGCCGGCGGACGGACGATGCGCGGCTACTTCGACTCGCTGCTGGCATGGCAGCCCGTCCCCGCGGAGGCGCCCACGTACGAGCTCTCCGCCGAGGGCGGCGCCATCACCATCGAGGCCGCCGCGCCCGAGGTCCCCGCCCACACCCCGGCCCCCATCGAGGCGCCGGGCATCGACGCGCCGCCGGCCGAGGCCCCCGCGCCGGACGCCGAGCCGCTGCCGTACGAATCGCCTGAGCCGGAGCCGTTGCCGTACGAATCGCCGGAGCCGGAGCCGCTGCCGTACCAGTCGCCGGACGCGGAGCCGCTGCCGTACGAGGCCCCGGAAGCCGCCGCGCCGTCGTTCGATGCGGGGCTGGACTTTCCCGCCGCGCCGGCCATCCCGGCCTTCGATGCGCCGTCGTTCCAGCCGCCCGCGCCCGCGTTCGCCGAGCCGGCGGCGCAGGCGGACGACGAGCCCTGGGCCGCCGCCGCGCCGGCCGCAGAGGCCCCGGCCGATGAGCCGTGGGCCATGCCGGGCGAGTCCGCGCCGGCCGCCGCCGCGGAGGGCGCGCCGGAGGACCTGCCCCTGCTGGACCTGGATGAGCCGTGGGCCGAGTCGCCCGCCGCGCCGCGCGAGCCGGTGGACATCGGCGCGTTCGAGCTGGCGGACGACGACGCGACCGCCGCCCCGATCGAGCCGGCCCCGGCGCAGCCCGCCGCGGACGCCGGCGCCGAGGAGCTGCTCCCGTGGGAGGTGCCGGCCGATCCGGCGGCCGCCCCCGCGCCGGCGCCCGTCGCGGAGCCGGCGGCGGGCGGGTTCTCGTTCGAAGACTTCTTCGCCGGCGCCCCCGCGGAGCCCGCCGCGCCCGTCCCGCAGCCCGAGGCCGCCGCGCCGCCGGCCGCGCCGGAGCCGGAGCCGTTCCGCCCGTCGTTCGGTGAGCCCACGCCCCCGCCGACCTTCGAGGACATCACCCCGGGGGTGGCCTACGCCGCGCCCGCGCCGCCTCCGGCGCCCGCGGCCCCGGCCCCGGCCCCGGCCGCACCCGCGGCGGCGGCCGGACAGGACGAAGAGGACGAGGACCTGGAGAGCTTCCAGGCCTGGCTGCAGAGCCTGAAGCGGTGAGGATCGCCGTCGTACACGGGCCCAATCTGAACCTGCTGGGCACCCGCGAGCCGGGGGTGTACGGCCGGACGACGCTGGCGGAGATCGATGCCGCGCTGCAGCGGCTGGGCGGGGAGCTGGGCGCGGAAGTCGCGTGCTTTCAGAGCAACCACGAAGGCGCCCTGGTGGACCACGTGCAGCGGCAGGGACCGGGCGTGGACGGCTTCGTGGTGAACGCCGCGGCGTTCACCCACACCAGCGTGGCGCTGGCCGACGCGCTGGCGGGAGTGGCGCGTCCGTACGTGGAGGTGCATCTTAGCAACGTTTTTGCCCGCGAGCGCTTTCGCCACCGGTCGTACATCGCGGCCGGGGCGCTTGGCGTGGTGTCGGGCTTTGGCGCGGACAGCTATCTGATGGGGCTGCGCGCGCTGGTGGAGCATCTGAAGAAGTGAAGTACCGGGTGACAGGTGCCAGGTGCCAAGCAGACAGGCACTTGGAACTGGGCACCTGGAACTTGGCACTTGGGACTTACTACAGGAGAAACCGTGGCAACGACGGCTGACTTCCGGAACGGCATGACGCTCAACATGGACGGCACGCTGTTCACCATCATGTGGTTCCAGCACCACAAGCCCGGCAAGGGCAACACGGTCGTTCGCAGCAAGCTGCGCAACGTGCTCACGGGCGCCGTGCTGGAAAAGACCTTCCGGGCGGGCGAGCGCATCGACGAGGTGCGCCTGGAGCACCGGCCCATGACGTACAGCTACAACGACGGCCACCTGTACCACTTCATGGACTCGCAGAGCTACGACGACGTGGCCCTCACGGCCGAGGTCATCGGCGAGGACCAGCTGAAGTACCTCAAGGACGGCATGGAGGTGGACGGCCTGCTGCACGGGGAGAAGGTCATCAGCGTGGAGCTGCCGTTCTTCGTCACCCTGGCCGTCACGCAGACGGACCCGGGCGTGCGCGGCGACACGGCCACCGGCGGCACCAAGCCCGCCACCCTGGAGACCGGCGCCGTGGTGCAGGTGCCCCTGTTCCTGAACGAGGGCGACGTCATCCGCGTCGACCGGCGCGAGGACAAGTACATCGAGCGGGCGAAATGATCGACCTGGAATTCCTGCGCGGCCTGATCGAGGCGGTGGACCAGAGCGGGATCGACTCGCTGGAGATCTCGCGCGGCGGCACCCGCATCCGCGTCAACAAGACGCCGCCGCCGGCCCCCGTGGCCGCCGCCGCGCCCGCCGCCGCCCCGGTGATGGCCGCCGCCCCCGCCGCGGCGCCCGTTCCCGCTGCCGCCGCGTCCGCGCCGGCCGCCGCCCCCGCGCCCGCCGCGGCGCCGGGCAGCAACCTGGTGGAGATCAAGTCGCCCATGGTGGGCACCTTCTACCGGTCGCCGGCCCCCGAGGCCCCCTCGTACGTGGAGGTGGGGAGCCGCGTGACCAAGGGGATGACGCTGTGCATCCTGGAGGCGATGAAGCTCATGAACGAGCTTCCCGCCGAGGTGGCCGGCACCATCCGCGAGATCTGCGTGGAGAACGGCGAGCCCGTGGAGTACGGCCAGGTTCTCTTCCGCGTAGAGCCGGCGTGAGCGTCGTGGAAGGGGGGGCGCCGGAGGCCGCGGGACGCCCCGAGTTCAACCTGCGCGAGGCCCTGGGGGAGCTGGTGCGGCGGGGGGGCAGCGACCTTCACCTCAAGGTGGGCCGCCCGCCCGTGCTGCGCGTGAACGGCGAGCTGGAGGACACCCGCCTGGCCGTGCTGCGGCCGGAGGACCTCAAGCGGTGCGCCGAGCAGACGCTCAGCCCGCGCCAGCGCGAGGAGTTCGCCGAGCGCAAGGAGATCGACTTCGCCATCGGCGTGCAGGGGCTGGGGCGGTTCCGGGCCAACATCTTCCAGCAGCGCGGCACCTACGGGATGGCGTTCCGCTCCATCCCCTTCGAGGTGCCCAGCCTGGAGACGCTGGACCTGCCGCCCGTCATCCAGCAGGTGGCCGTCTCGCCCCGCGGGCTCGTGCTGGTGACGGGCGTAACGGGGTCGGGCAAGTCCACCACGCTCGCGGCCATGGTGCGCCACCTGAACGAGCGGCGCGCCGTGAACATCGTCACGGTGGAGGACCCCATCGAGTTCCTGCACCGGGACGGCAAGGCCATCATCAGCCAGCGCGAGGTGGGGAGCGACACGCACTCCTTCCACGACGCGCTGCGCCACGTGCTGCGGCAGGACCCGGACGTCATCCTGCTGGGCGAGATCCGCGACCGGCCGTCCATGGAGACGGTGCTCAAGGCCGCGGACACCGGCCACCTGGTGCTGTCCACGCTGCACACCACCGACGCCGCCCAGACCATCGGGCGCATCATCAGCTTCTTTCCGCCGCACCAGCACCAGGAGATCCGGGGCATGCTGGCCAACGCGCTTCGCGCCGTGGTCAGCCTGCGCCTGATTCCCCGCGCCGACCGGCCGGGGCGCGTGCCCGCGGCCGAGGTGCTGGTGAACACCGCCGCCATCGCCCAGCTCATCCGCACGGGCGACGAGTCGCAGTCCATTCCCGACCTGATCGCCGACGGCCAGATCCAGTACGGGATGCAGACCTTTGACCAGTCGCTGCTGGACCTGTACTCGCGCGGGTGGATCAGCTACGAGTGGGCCATGCACTACGCCAGCAACCCCTCCGAGTTCGCCCTGCGCGTCTCCGGCGTGCAGCCGGGAGAGCAGGAGATGGACTGGACCGGGGCCCGCGGCGCCGCCTGAACCGACTTTAGACGTGTTCCGCAAAGTTTTGATCGCGAACCGGGGCGAGATCGCCCTGCGGGTGATCCGGGCGTGCCGCGAGCTGGGGCTGCGCACCGTCGCCGTCTACAGCGAAGCCGACCGTGAGAGCCTTCACGTGCGCTTCGCCGACGAGGACGTGTGCATCGGCCCGCCCAACGCGCGCGAAAGCTACCTCAACATCCCCCGCATCATCGCCGCGGCGGAGATCTCCGGGGCGGACGCCATCCACCCCGGCTACGGCTTTTTGGCCGAGAACGCCGAGTTCTCGGAGATCTGCGAGGCCAGCGAGATCACCTTCATTGGCCCCACGCCGCACCAGATCCGGATGATGGGCGACAAGGCCACGGCGCGCAGCACCATGCGCGACGTGGGCGTGCCCATCGTCCCCGGCACGGACGCCATCTCCGACCCGGAAGAGGCGCTGATCGCCGCGCGCGAGATCGGCTTTCCCGTGCTCATCAAGGCGTCGGCCGGGGGCGGCGGCAAGGGGATGCGCGTGGCCCTGGACGAGGACGAGTTCGTCACCCAGTTCGGGATGGCGCGCACGGAGGCGGGGGCCGCGTTTGGCGACGACACGGTGTACATCGAAAAGTACCTGGCCCGGCCGCGCCACATCGAGTTCCAGATCCTGGGCGACAGCCACGGCCGCGTCATCCACCTGGGCGAGCGCGACTGCAGCATCCAGCGCCGGCACCAGAAGCTGCTGGAGGAGGCGCCCTCCCCCGCCCTGTCGCCGGAGCTGCGCAAGGCCATGGGCGACGCGGCGGTGCGCGGCGCCAAGGCCATCGACTACGTGGGCGCGGGGACCATCGAGATGCTGCTGAACGAGGACAACTCGTTCTACTTCATGGAGATGAACACGCGCATCCAGGTGGAGCACCCCGTGACGGAGATGTGCACGGGCTTCGACCTGGTCAAGGAGCAGATCCGAGCCGCGGCGGGGCTCCCGCTCTCCATCCCGGAGACGGAGATCCACCTGCGGGGGCACGCCATCGAGTGCCGCATCAACGCCGAGGACCCCGCGCGCAACTTCGCGCCGTCGCCGGGGACGATCTCGACGTTTCACCTGGCGGGCGGGCCGGGGGTGCGGGTGGACACGCACGCGTACGCCGGCTACAAGGTGCCGCCGTTCTACGATTCGCTCATCGGCAAGCTGATCGTGCACGGGTCCACGCGCGAGGAGGCCATCGCCCGGATGAAGCGGGCCCTGGCCGAGACGGTGATCGAAGGCGTGCACACCACCATCCCGTTCCTGATGGAGGTGATGGACAACCCCGACTTCGTGGCGGGCGAGGTGGACACGAAGTTCCTGGAGCGGTGGATGAAGGAGCGGGCGGGTGCCTGACATGAAGCTGGACGTGCTGCTGACCCCCGGCGAGCTGGTGGCGGGCGAGGTCGCGAACCGCACCGTGGTGGTGCTGGACGTGCTCCGCGCCACCACCAGCATCGTGGAGGCCATGGCGTCGGGCGCGCGGACGCTGTTCCCCGTGGCCACCATCGAGGAGGCCATCGGGCTGGCCAAGACGCTGGGCCGCGAGGAGGTGCTGCTGGCCGGAGAGCGCAAGGCGCTCCCCATCGAGGGCTTTGACCTGGGCAACTCGCCGGGCGAGTTCACGGCGGAGCGCGTGGGCGGCAAGTACGTGGTGATGTCCACCACCAACGGCACCCTGGCGCTCATGGCCGCCGCCGCGGGCGAGCGGGTGATCGTGGGCGCGTGGACCAACTTCCAGGCCGTGGTGGACGACCTGGTCCGCACGCGGGCCGAGCCCGTGTTCCTGTGCGCGGGGCGCGACCGGGTGTTCGGCCTGGAGGACGCCGTGTGCGCGGGGCAGATGGCCGCGGCCGTGATGAAGGCGCTGCCGGACGTGGAGTGGGAGATGAACGACGGGGCCGTGGCCGCGCTGGCGCTGGCGGAGGAGTTCCCGGACCCGGCCAAGCTGTTTCCCCACACGGCGGCGGGGCGCGCCATCGTGGACGCGGGGCTGGGCGAGGACCTGTCGTACTGCGCGCAGACGGACCTGCGCGACGTGCTCCCCGTGCTGGAAGGCCGCCAGATCGTGCTCGCGACGGTTCCGGCGGAGAGCTGAGCGCGCCGGCGGACCGCATCCTCCGATCGTGATGGACGTGCGACGGATGCGGGATCGACAAAGATGGATGGAAGCCGGCCTGGGCATCGTGCCCGGGCCGGCTTTGTCGTGTGGGGGGGCGGGATCGCAATGAGAGGGCCGGATCGGATCCTTGTGGCGAACATCCGTCCTGAGCGGCTAAAGCCGCCGCTGGGAAAGCGGTAAGCCCTGTCTCGCGCCGAGGCGCGACACGAACAGGGCTTCAACTGCGTAACACCGCACGCGGGCACTCCGCGTGTCCCGCGGCACTCCCCCGTGCCGGTCGTGAGCGGCAGGGTTCCATCCTGAGCGGCGGATATCCGTCGTGCGAGGCGCGGGTCCGTCCTGAGCGGATGAATCCGCCGCTGGGAAAGCCATAAGCCCTGTCTCGCGCCGAGGCGCGACACGAACAGGGCTTCAACTGCGTGACGGCAACGGTCCCCCGGGCCCCCTCCCAGGCTATCCGCGCGCGGAGGAGGGGAGAGATGCAGGCCGCGGCGACGCTGTCGTTTGGAGGGCACGTTGCTGTGGCACATTCTCCGCAGGGGATAAATCTGCTCCGCCGGTACTCGTGGCCGGGGACGAGGCGAGGTCCCTGCGCGCGCGTTTCCATCCAGCGGGAACGGGAACACCGGAAACCGGGGTGCCGCGCGGCCGTGGTGACTGTCGTGCCGAAAGCCGAACCTCAGCGAACGCACTCGTGATGAAGATTGCCGGAGCCGTTGGCCTCATCCTCCTGTCGCTGTTCATGTTCATGGGATACCTGAACAGCGACTCCCCCACGTCCGCGGGCGTGACGGCGGCCATGCTGGGCATCACCGTCGTGCTCCCGGCAGTGGCGGCGCTGCTGCTGGTGCGCAGCCACTACGCGGAGCGCAGCCGGCTCTCCGGACGCAAGGCTGCCCTGGCCCGGCACGCCATCGAATCGGAGATCCTGCGCCTGGCCCAGGGACGCGGCGGCAAGCTCATGGCCGTGGAGGCGGCGATGGCGATGCACCTGGCGGAAGACACCGCGCGCGAACGGCTGGACGCCATGGTCTATGAGGGGCGCGCGGAGCTGGAGGTGACGGACGGCGGCAACCTGGTCTACAGCTTTCCCACCCTCGCGCAGCTGAGCGACAAGCGCACGGCGAAGGGGATTCTCGATGCCTGAGGCACCCATGCGACTGGAATGCCCCGCCTGCCTGGGGCTGGCACTGAATCGCAACGCAGTGGCCCAGGCGACCACCCTGGACCACTGCGGCCGGTGCGGCGGGACCTGGATCCCGCGCACGCAGATCGACCGGCTGCGCGCGGTACCCACCGAGACGGTGCGCGCCATGATCACGCGCGCGGGGGACGCGGGCTTTCTTTGCCACAGCTGCCATACGCCGATGGATCGCGACGCCGCGAGTTGCTCCGCGTGCAAGTGGTCCAATGCGCTGGAGTGCCCGTCGTGCGGAAAGGGGCTGGAGCGGACCACGGCGCAGGGCGTGAGCGTGGACGTGTGCCGGCGGTGCGAGGGGGTGTGGCTGGACCACCACGAGCTCTGGTCGCTCTGGGCGGCCGCCGCGGCCGTGGCGGCCGCGAACCACGGCGGCGTGCTCGACGGCATGTCGAGCATCGCGGACGCCTCGTCCCTGCTGGAAGTGCTCTTTTACGCGCCGGACCTCGTTCGGGGGACGGTGTACGTGGCCGGCGAGGGGGTGGAGCTCGTCGCCAACGTGGCGGGGGCGGGGCTGGAGGCGGCCTCCAACGCAGGCGGGGTGCTGTCCGGGATTGGAGACGTCCTGAGCGTGGCGGGCGACGCGGCCGGCGCCGTCTTCGGGGTGATCGTGGACGTGTTCTCGATCTTCGACGGGCTGTAGCGGGCGAGCGGGCGAGAGCAGCGGATGAGCGGGTGAAGATCCGTCCTCAGAGGCACAGATCCGTCCTGAGCGGCTGAAGCCGCCGCTGGGAAAGCCATAAGCCCTGTCTCGCGCCGAGGCGCGGCGCGAACAGGGCTTCAACCGCGTTACAGCCGTTCTCGGCCATACAGGGTACCCGTCGACCCGGACCGCACCCACCCATGCAGTCCGCGCAGGCGGACTTCGCGAATTTCCAGCGGCGAATTCATTCGCTCCGGACGAGACCGCGCCACCGGGCCGGCTCCACGCGTCACGATTCCGGCACAATCGGAATCTGGGCAGTGAGGCGACCATCGATCACGGGCGAGTAGATCCTTCGGTCGGCGCCTCAGATCATGCACGGGCAAGTACCGGCGGCGCCTCCCTCAGGAAATCAAAGCGGGCGTGCGGCCCGCCTTCGCACTTTCGCACTTTCGCACTTTCGCACTTTCGCACTTTCGCACTTTCGCACTTTCGCACTTTCGCACTTTCGCACTTCCGCACTCGCCGTTTTTTCCCGGTAGTTCCCCGAAAGCACCGTCCACGCTATCTTGTTCCCTCAGACGTTCCCTTCCGAAGACCTCGGCACTGCTCTACCTGGAGCCGAATGCTTTCCCTGGACGACAAGCAGCGCCGCGAGCTGTGGGGCCTGGGGCTGTTCGCCCTGGCCCTGCTCCTCGCCCTGAGCCTGGTGCCCCTCCGCGCGTTCGGCGGCGGGGCGGCGGAGGTGTTTCCCGCGGGCAACATCGTGGGCGTGGCCGGCGGCGCCCTGCGCAGCGGCATGGTGGGGTTCCTGGGCATCGGCGCGGTGGCCCTGCCCATCCTGGCGGCGCTCTGGGGCGCGTTCGCGTTCAACAAGGTGGACGCGGGAACGTCGCTGCGGTGGACGGCGCTCTTCGCGGGGCTCGTGGTGCTCATCCCCGCGGCCGTGTACATCGGCGGCAGCGCGGTGGCGCCCACGGGCTACACGGGATGGCTGGGCGCGGCCACGGGCAAGCTGCTCATCGCGGCGCTCTCGGCCGTGGGCGGCGCCGTCGTCCTCTTCTTTCTCTTCGCGGCGCTGTGCGTGGCGACCGTGGGGTGGAACCCCCTGCGGACGGCTTTCCACGGCGGGCGCTTCGCCGTGACGCAGGCGCGGCAGGCGGCCACGTCGCTCCCCAAGCCAGCCATCACCCTTCCCAGCCCGCTCAGGCTGCTCCCCCGCCGCGCCGCGCCCGCCCCGGCGGACGCGCTCCCCGCCCTGCGCGACCTGGACGACGGCATCGAAGACGCGGAGTTCGAGCTGGAGGCGGACGGCGACGGCTACTGGGACGCCTTTGAGCCCGCCGTGGACCCCGACGCCACGCAGCTGGACCCGCCCGTCACCCCCGCCGCGGCGGCCGCCGCGCCCGCGTCCCCCGCCAAGCCGGCGGGAAAGCCGGAGGGCAAGGCGTCTGGCAAGAGCGCGCAGAAGCCGGCCGGGCCGCGCGGGCTGGCGGCGGAGCAGGTGGAGCTGCTGCCGGAGGACAGCGGCGACCCGTATTCGACCGACCTTCCCGGCTCCGGACTGCTGGTGGCGGCGCCCCAGCGGGACGACGCGCGCGGCAAGCAGGAGCTCGACAAGCTGGGACAGGTGCTCATCGACAAGCTGGCGACCTTCAAGATCGAAGGCACCATCGTGGGGATGACGACGGGCCCCGTCGTCACGCAGTTCGAGGTGAGCCCGGCGCCGGGGATCAAGGTGGCCCGCATCGCCAACCTGGAGGCGGACCTGGCGCTGGCCCTGCGCGCGCCCTCCGTGCGCATCGTGGCGCCCATCCCCGGCAAGGGCGCCGTGGGCGTGGAGGTGCCCAATCCCGAGCCGCAGATGGTGTACTTTCGCGAGACGCTGGAATCCGCCGCGTGGCGGACGACCAAGGCCGCGCTGCCGCTGGCGCTGGGCAAGGACATCGCCGGCCGGCCCACCGTCGTCGATCTCGCCAAGATGCCGCACCTGCTGATCGCGGGCGCCACGGGATCGGGCAAGTCGGTGTGCGTGAACACCATCATCACCTCCCTCATCTACCGCCACACGCCGCGCACGCTGCGGTTCCTGATGGTGGACCCCAAGATGGTGGAGTTGTCGATGTACAACGACCTCCCCCACCTGCGGCACCCCGTCGTTACGGACAACAACGACGCCGCGGCCGTCCTGAAGTGGGCGGTGCTGGAGATGGAGCGGCGCTACACGCTCCTGAGCGTGAACGGCGTGCGCAACCTGCAGGACTTCAACCGCAAGATCGAGCAGGGCAGCATCCTGCGCTCGGCCGAGGCGAACGGCGAGGAGGGGGACCCGGACCGCTGGCTGTACAAGGGCGGCGAGCTGCCGTACATCGTCTTCATCATCGACGAGCTGGCGGACCTGATGATGACCGTGCAGGGCGACGTGGAAAAGCCGCTCGCGCTGCTGGCCCAGAAGGCGCGCGCCATCGGCATCCACCTCATCCTGGCCACGCAGCGCCCGTCCGTGAACGTCATCACGGGCCTGATCAAGGCCAACTTCCCCAGCCGCATCGCCTTCCGCGTGTCGTCCAAGGTGGACAGCCGGACCATCCTGGACCAGAACGGCGCGGACGCCCTGCTGGGCAACGGCGACATGCTCATGCTGCCGCCGGCCAGCAGCGAGCCCGTGCGCATCCAGGGCGCGTACCTGAGCACGGAAGAGACCGAGCAGCTGATGGAGTGGTACCGCGAGCAGGCCCGCATTCGCCGCGAAGAGGCGATTGCCCGCGGGCTGGACCCGTCCACGAGCACCGAGGCGAACATCCTGGACGAGGTGCGTGCCACGGAGGACTCGGGCGAGCTGGAGGCGGACGAGGAGCCGGGCGAGCGCGACAAGCTGTTCCGGCAGGCCGCGGAGCTGTGCATCCAGCACCAGGGCGGCAGCACGTCGCTGCTGCAGCGGCGCATGCGCATTGGCTACGGGCGCGCGGCGCGGGTGATGGACCAACTGGAAAAGGCCGGCGTGCTGGGCCCCCCCGACGGCTCCAAGCCCCGCGACGTGCTCATCGACTTCACGCAGCTGGACATGATCTGCGGGGAGTAGGAACGGTAACTGACGAGATGCGATGCCTGCGCGGAATCGGGGACTTCACGATCGGCTGATTGACGTTGCATGCCGGAACGGGTGGAACCGCAGGGGGTGGAAGAAAGCGGTTCGGCAGCTGCTGGGGCGGCCTCCATGGGGCGGTGACGAAAGCGGCGAAGTCATTGAGTTTGTAGATGAAGTCTCCTGCAGACCCGATGCGTGGCGGATCAAGATCGAAGGCGAGGGAGAGGGTTCGGGGTGGTCGTATGACGTATGCGTCATCGAGTTGCTCGAGGTGGAGGTAACCCATCCGATCGACCTCGAGAAGCTGGAGATGTACGAACAGCTTTGGTGGCGGCTGGATGGCACCAGCCGTTTTCACCTCCGCGTCTTCCGGATGGATCGCTACGGATTCGTAGTTCCATTCATGACCGAAGGCATCACCATCGGTCATCTCGCGCGGCATGCCCCGGGCGGGCACGAGCCGATCTGGTATCACGAGGTGCCGTACCTGGCGGACGACGAAGGGTAGCGAGCGCCGCGCACGTGCCGCCTCCTGTCTCCGCCGATCCAATCCCAGCAATTCCCTCCGAAGTAGACACCCCGCCGTTCGATGCTCCCCTCCTCCCCTGCCGACGTCGCGCGCCTGACGGAGTACGCGCGCAGCCGACCGCGCCGCCGTCGCGCCTGTGCGGCGACGCTCGCGCTGCTCCTGGGCGCGGTCACCGCGTGCGAGCCGGCGGCGGATGGAGGCGCACACGCCGGGCAGGCGCTCGTCGATCGAGCCGGCATCGCGGCGGCACGGGGGGATTCGGCGGGGGTGGCGGCGGTGCGGGCGATGTATCCGGGAGCGCGGCTGCAGACTACGCGGGCGGTGCCGGTGCCGGGGACGGAGCATCGCGCGGCGTCGTTCCGGTACGACACGCCGGGGGACGCGGATGCGTACGGCGCCATCATCGCCGTGTGGACGGCGGACACCGGCCGGCTCGTGTGGACGCGCGACCACCGCGGCGACTTTCCGCCGCATCGGCTGGTGTGGCTGGACGCGGACCGGGACGGGCGCACGGACCTGTTCTTTACCGCGGGCGAGGAGAACGTCCTGGAGACGTACCTGTTCACCCACCGGGCGGACGAGGACGCATCCGCGGATTCCCTCTTCGCGCAGGCGTACTACAACGGCGGCGGATACACCACGCTGCTGGACCTGGACGGCGACGGCGCGCCCGAGCTCATCCAGCCGCCCGACCAAACGGAGGAGGAGTTCGGCGAGCCCGTCGCGTGCCAGCCTCCGCACCCGGCCGCCGTACGGGAAGGCGCCCGCCAGGCGTACGCGCGCCTGGCCGGCCGCTTCGACCCGGCGAACGTCAGGTGGTTTCAGCGCGACGACTTCGCCGTGTGGACGCTGTATCTGCACGAGCCCATCCGGATCCTGCAGCTGCGCGACGGCGGGGTGCGCGACGCGACGCGCGACTTTCCGGGGCACCTCCGCTGGCGCGCCGCACTGCTGGAGCAGCACCGTGCCGCCGCGAGCGAGGAATGCCGCGCGGAGATCGACGCGGTTCTCCGGCACCTGCGCAGCCACGGCGGCTGACGGCGCGCTAGGCTGATCGGCGCGGACTCGCTCAACCGTCTCTCGTCCCGGCAACCCTTCGCAACCCACCCGCGGTTTCTTCCCGATGTCCCCCTCCTCCCCTGCCGACATCGCGCGCCTGACGGAGTACGCGCGCAGCCATCCGCGCGGGTACCGCGCCCGCGTGGCGGGGCTGGCGCTGCTGGGCTACGCGTACCTGTTCGCGGCCGTCTCGCTGCTCGCGGGGATCGTCGCCGTCATGGTGTTCTTCATCCTGAAGAACTTCGGCGCGTACATCATCCTCAAGGCCACCCTCCCGGCGCTCGTGCTGATCTGGATGATCGGCTCGTCGCTGTGGGTGCGCATCAAGCCGCCGCCGGGCATTCCCCTGCGCCCGGGCGACGCGCCGCGGCTGATGGCGGAGATCGAGCACGTGCGCACGGCCATACAGGCGCCCCGGGTGCACCACGTGCTCATCGACGACCGCTTCAACGCGGGCGTGTCGCAGTACCCGCGGCTGGGCGTGCTGGGCGGGTACCGCGTGTACCTGCTCATTGGGCTGCCCATGCTGGCCGCCCTGCCGCCGGACGAGTTCCGGGCCGTGCTGGCCCACGAGTTCGGGCACGTGTCGCGGGCGCACGGCCGCTTTGGCACCTGGATCGTCCGCGTGCGCAACACCTGGTTCCGGCTGCTGGCGGAGCTGGACGAGAAGAACCATCCCGCGCAGACGCTGTTCACGCGCTTCTTTCGCTGGTACGCGCCGTACTTCGAGACGTACACGTCCGCGCTGTCGCGGGCGCAGGAGTTCGAGGCGGACGAGATGTCGGCGCGCATCAGCCCCGGCGCGGCGGGGCCGTCGCAGTGCCGCATCGAGGTGGCCGCGCGCTTTCTGGACCGCTGCTTCTGGCCGGACGTCTACGCGGCCACGCGCACCAGCGACACGCCGCCGGCAGACGTGCATCACCGGATGCTGCGCACCCTTGCCGGCGCCGTGGCGCATCCCTCCGCGGCGGAATGGCTGGAGGAGGGGCTGTGCCAGCCCACGCGCCCCGACGACACGCACCCGTCCGCCACGGAGCGCCTGGCCGCCATGAACGCGCGGGCGGAGCTTCCGCCGGCGTTCGGGACGAGCGCGGCGGAGGCGCTTCTCGGCGACCGGGCGGGGGCGCTGGCGGACCAGCTGGGCACGGAGTGGGCGGACGAGGTGCGCGAGTACTGGCGGGACCAGCACGGCCGGCTGGGGGAGATCGAGGCCAAGCTGGCCGCCCTGGAGTCGCGGACGGAGCCCCTGGAGCGCGAGGAGCACAGCGAGCGCATCTGGCTCACGGCAGAGCTGCACGTCGACCGCGTGGCCGTGCCCCTGGCGCGCGCGTTCCTGGACGCGGAGCAGGAGGACGCGTCCGTTCACTTTCTGCTGGGCCGCGCCCGGGCGCAGGAGGGGGACGAGGCGGCGCTCGTGCACCTGGAGCGGGCCATGTCGCTGGACGCGGAGCTCACGCAGCCCGCGTGCGGCGTGGCGGCCGGCCTGCTGATGCGCCGCGGCCGCGACGAGGACGCCGCCGCCTACCACGCCCGCTACGACGCGTACGCGGCGATGATGCACGAGGCGCTGCTGGAGCGCGACGCCGGCCGGCTCACCCCCCGCGACGCCTTTCTTCCCCACGGGCTGGACGGGGAGCAGCTGGCGGCCCTGCGCGCGGCGGTGGGCATCCCCGGGGTCAAGCGGGCGTACGTGGTGCGCAAGCGGATGCGGCACTTTCCCGACGAGCCCACGTTCGTCATCGGCGTGGTGCCCACGGGCGGGCTCCGGGGGACGGCCGCGTCGGACCGGCTGGCGCAGGCGGTGCTGGACGGGCTTTCCCTTTCCGGCACCCGCATCGTGCTCGTGATCGAAGGCACGCAGCGAAGGTACGGGCGCGCGTTCCGCGACGTGCACGCCTCCGAGGTGTTCCGCGCGCCGTCGCTGCTGGACCGCGCCACGCGCCGGGAGGCGGCGTAGGACGCCGTTCATCCACGGAGCCGGCGGCCCCGGAAACCCTCGCGGCGGGCGGAGGCGGATGCTACGTTCCGCGGCCGAATTTCCCGGCGATGGCCCGGGACGAACCCTCGCGAGGTAAAATGCCGCTCCTGCAGTCCGCCGTTCAACTGGCCCGTCGCGTGGTCCCGCGCGGCTGGGCGCCCCTGCTGCGAATGGCCGCCCGCGCCAATCCTCGCCTGCGCGCGTACCCGGCACTCCTGAGCAACGGCGACCGGATGACGCTGGACCTGTCCCAGACCATGTGCCTGGGCTACTTCTTCGACGGCGGGGTGCCGCACAACCAGGGGCTGAGCCGCGTGATGGAGCGCGTGCTGGAGCCCGGCGCCGTCTACGTGGACGTGGGCGCCAACATCGGCTACTTCGCGCGCATCGGCAGCCGGCTGGTGGGGCCGGCGGGCCGCGTGCACGCGTTCGAGCCCCTGCCGTCGGCGCTTCCCCTGCTGCGCGCCAACGCGGCCGCGTACGACAACGTCACCGTCCATCCCGTGGCCGTGGGCGCCGCGGAGGGCGAGATCGACTTCTACGTCCAGGCCATGGGCGATACGTCGTCGGCGGACCCCGATCCCGCGGCGGAGCGCATCCGGGTGCCGGTGGCCACGCTGGACACGGCGCTGGCCGGCACGCCCCGCCTGGACCTGCTCAAGATCGACGTGGAGGGGTACGAGCTGGAGGTGCTGCAGGGCGCCCGCGAGCTCATCCGCACCCATCTGCCCCTGGTGTACTTCGAGTTCCTGGTGCACTACAACCAGGGCCGCGGCCTTTCGCTGGCGGACTACAAGGCGCTGCTGGAGCCGCTGGGATACGCGTTCTACTGGACCAACCACGGCCCCGGCGCCGCGGCCGTGACGGCGCCGCAGTCCAGCGACGTGGTGGCCATCCCGCCGCGGTGGATGGACCGCGTGCAGCCGGCCTGAGCCCGGCCCCGGCAGGGAAACTGCGGGGCGCGCAGGAACGGAGACGGACGGAGGAACGGAGGGCATCCCCTCTCTCCCCATCCTCTCCGTTCCTTTCTGTCTTCCGGGCCCGGATCGTCCGAGATTCGCCTGGATCACCCCCATCCGCACCGACGCAGAACGGCCATGCACGCACGAGAGATCCTGGAGGCCTGCGTCTACGCGGACGACCTGGACGCGGCGGAGCGGTTCTACGCCGGCGTGCTGGGGATGGAGATCGTGACGCGGGTGGAGGGGCGGCACGTGTTCTTTCGCTGCGGCGGGCGCGTGTTCCTCGTCTTCAATCCCGCCGCGACGACGAAGGGCGGGGCCATCCCGGGACACGGCGCCACGGGCCCGGGGCACGTCTGCTTCGCCATGCGCGAGGACGAGATCGAGCCGTGGCGCGCGCATCTGCAGGCCCACGGCGTGGAGATCGAGACGGACTTCACCTGGCCGGGCGGCGGGCGCTCGCTCTACCTGCGCGATCCCGCCGGCAACAGCGTGGAGCTGGGCACGCCCGCCATCTGGCGCATCCCCGACGCGGAGACGTTCGGCGACGGATCGTAGGAGCGGACGATCGGCCTCCGCTCCCTCCACGCCGTTTTGAAACTCCCCCGCCCCGCCGCCGTACTCTCCCGCCGCTCCTGATCCGCCCTCCCATCCCTTTGCCGGAGTCGTGGAGATGCGCAGACTCATCCGCTTTACGGCCGTGGCGTTCGCGTTGGTGCTGGCGGCGCGTCCCGCGACCGGGCAGGTGTATCCGGAAGAGCCGTCCACCGGCATCGCGGACCTGGCGGACGTGCTCACGCCCGCGGCGGAAGACAGCGTGCGCGCCATCCTCGTCGGCCTGCGCGACGATCCCGGCGTGGAGGTGCGCGTGCTCACCGTGCAAAACGTCGCCGGGTTCGGCACGGGCGACGCCACGCCCGAGGCGTTCGCGACGGGCGTGTACAACGCGTGGAAGCTGGGGGAAGGCCAGCAGCAGGACGGCGCGCTCGTGCTGCTCTCCGTGGACGACCGGTTCACGCGCATCGAGCTGGGCAACGGGGTGCCCGCGGAGCAGGACGCGCGGACGCGGGGAATCGTGGACGGCGTGATGGTGCCGCGATTCCGGGAGGGCGACATGAGCGGGGGCTTGGTCGCCGGCGTCGAGGCCGTCGCCGCGTCGTTCCGCGCGCCCGCACCCGCCGCGGCGGCGCCCGTGCAGCCCATCGCCAGCCCGGTGCAGCAGCCGTACGCGTACGATCCCGCGCCCGCGCCGCGCAGGCCGACGGGAAGCATCATCGGCGCGCTGCTCTTTCTGCTCATCGTCGCCGCCCTGTTCACAGGGGCGGCGGGCGCGCTGTGGGAGCGCGCTCGTCCGCGACGGTGCCCGCAGTGCCGGACGACGCTGCGCCGCCTGGGCGAGGACGACGACGACGCGTACCTGACCTCCGGCCAGCGCCTGGAAGAGGCGATGCGCTCCGTGGACCACGACGTGTGGCAGTGCGCCCGCTGCGGCCACCACGAGCTCAAGGCCCGTCCGCGGCGGCTCTCGGGCAAGACTCGGTGCCCGGAGTGCAGCTACGTGACCGTGAGCAGTACCGTCACGACCGTGCGGTACCCCACCTATGAGGCCGATGGCCTGCAGCGGGTGGCCCGGCAGTGCGGGCACTGCAGCTGGCACGGCACCGAGTCCGTCGTCCTGCCCCGGCGGGTCCGTCCAGAGGCTTCGCCGGAGCGGAATGCCTGGAGCGACTCCGATTCCTCACGCGGCTCCGGCCGCTCCAGCGGAGGCGGCGGATGGGGCGGGTGGGGCAGTTCCGGCAGTTCCGGCAGTTCCAGCGGCTCCGACAGCTCCGGCAGCTCCGGCAGTTCCGGCGGATGGGGTGGATCCAGCGGTTCCGGCAGTTCCGGCGGGGGTGGCAGCTTCGGGGGCTTCGGCGGAGGGGGCGGCTTCGGCGGCGGAGGCGCGGGAGGCAGCTGGGGCGGATCGAGCGGCGGATCCAGCTCCGGTCGGGGTTCCAGCGGACGGTGGTGACATCCGCAGGAACGCGGGTTGCGCGGAGAGGGTATCCAACGGCCCGACGTACGAGCCGAACTGCTCTGAACCGAGACGCTGAAGATAGATGATGAAGACCACCGTGCGCCTGGGAGTCCTGCTTTCGCTGCCGCTGGCGGCCTGCGGGGGGCGCGAGTCGTCCGCCGCCGCGCCGGACGCCGCCGCCGAGCGGGCGCCCGCCGCGCAGACGGCCCCCGCCGCGCAGGTGCCGGGACAGGCCCCCGCCGGCATGCCGGGCACCGCGCCCGCGCAGCCAGGCGCGCCCGCCGTCGCCACGCCGGGGACGGCGCCGGCCGGCACGGCGGCGCCCGCATCGCCCGCGGCGCCGGGCACGCCCGCCGCCAAGCCCACGGCGGCGGAGGCGCGCAGCCAGGACCGCGCGGCGCAGATCCTGTCGCAGGCCGAGGCCGCGGCCAACGGCGTGCGCTCGATGGAGGCGGACTTTACGCAGACCATGACGGTGCCGCTGCTCAACCAGACGCAGCGCAGCTCCGGCAAGCTGTTCCAGCGCAAGCCGGACCGCTTCCTCATGCGCTTCAGCGACCCGGCGGGCGACGTGATCGTGGCGGATGGGCGGCACTTCTGGCTGTACTATCCCAGCGCGGACCGCACGCAGGTCATCCGCACCAGCATTGCCCAGGGCGGCGAGGCGGTGGACCTGCAGGCGCAGTTCCTCTCCAACCCCAACCAGCGCTTCGTGAGCACGGTCGCGGGCGAGGAGAGCGTGGGCGGGCGCCCGGCGCACGTGCTCACGCTGGTGCCGCGCGGCGCGTCGCCGTACCGCATCCTCAAGGTGTGGGTGGACAAGGAAGACCACCTCGTCCGCCGGTTCGAGATCACCGAGGAGAACGAGTCCGTGCGCCGCGTGGAGCTGCGGAACCTGCGCACCAACCACGCGCTGGCCAACACGCTCTTCACCTTCACGCCCCCCGAGGGCGCCCAGGTGTTCGACCAGTAAGCCGTCGGCCGATGGACGATGCAAGCGAGGCCGCTCCCCCATCCGGGAGCGGCCTCGTTCGCGTCTGGGGGACTGGACACTCGCGTGCCCTTTGGTCACTTTCATCAGCCCCGCTGAGAGTGGAACCAGCGTCCTGCAGTCCCACATCGCACTTGCTCCCAAATTGGGAGCAGATTATCTTCCATGCGGATCATCGCGAAGAGCACGCTGCGAGAGTTCTGGAACACCCACCCGCGCGGTGCAGAAGCGAAAGCCGTTCTAGAGACATGGTATGCCCTCGTCCGGCACGCGGAGTGGAAATCCCCCGCTGACGTGAGAGCGTTGCATGGAGACGCGAGCATTCTGAAGGGAGGTCGCGTCGTCTTCAACATCGGCGGGAACGAGTTCCGGCTGGTGACCCGGATCAACTACCGGAGCGGAACCGTGTACATCCGGTTCGTGGGGACGCACGGAGAATACGACCACATCGACGCAGAGAGCATCTGATGGAGATCACGATCCGACCCATCAACAACGAGGCGGATTACAGGGCCGCGCTGGCTCTGGCCGACGTGTTGTTCGATGCGGAGCCAGGCACTCCTGACGGCGATCACCTCGACATCCTCGTCACGCTGATCGAAGCCTATGAAGATCGCCACTGGCCGATCGACGCCCCGGATCCGATCGATGCCATCCGCGTCCGCATGGCGGAGAAGAACCTCCGTGCGCGCGACCTGGAGGAGATGATCGGCTCCCGCGGGCGCGTGTCGGAGATTCTCACTCGCAAGCGCCCGCTCACGCTACCAATGATCCGGCGCCTGAGCAAAGGCCTGGACATCCCTGCCGAGGTGCTGATTCAGGAAATCCGGCGGGCCCCATCGCCAGGGCTCTCCACCAACCCAGCCGTTTCGAAGCGAAAATCGGCCCCGGGCCTGGAACAGAACGACAAGCATTGAAGCGGCATCGTACCCAGCGGACACTGTGAGCGGCAATCACGAACGAGGAATGATCCAATGGACGGGGAGATGAAGTCCATCGAAAGCGAGGCGGACTACAAGGCCGCGCTGGAGCTGGCCGATGCGCTGTGGGACGCGGAGCCCGGTACGCCGGACGGCGATCGCTACGAGGCGCTCGTGGAGATGATCGAGGCGTACGAGGACATCCACTGGCCGCTCGACCCGCCGGATTAGTACGCCTTTGCAGTGTTCTTTTGCCCCGCCCGTGGTGTCATTCTGAGGTCGGCGCCGGCCGGATCCGTCACGTGACGAGAAGGCGCCGGCCGAAGAATCTGGTTGCCCCGGTGCACAGACCCGTCCGTGCACGACCTTCCACGGCGAACGGGCGAGTCCGTGCACGGTAGCGACCAGATTCTTCAGTCGCGCCGCAAGGCCGGTGCACCGGTCGGGTCCGGCCGGGCGCTCCCTCAGAATGACATCACGGGTGAGAAACTACGAACCGCTCCAGCCCGCAGACGCCGTCACGCGGCCAGGTACAGGTCGGGCTCGTGGTGGCACTGGTAGCAGACCAGGTGGTGCGGCGAGCCGATCTTGCTGCCCAGCTTGAGGTCCAGGGGGCTCTGGCACCGGGGGCAGGCGCCGTGGAAGTCCAACACCCGGTAGCGGCCGCGCCAGCTGCGGTGCGTCATCACCGCGCCGAACAGGAACGGCATGGCGGTCATGAACGGATCGAAGATGGTGATGAGAAACGTCGCCACCGTGCCGCCGATCCACAGGCTCGCGTACAGCACCGTCCGGTAGAACCGCGCGACCCGCGAGTACCGCTCCACGATCAGCCGGGCGGGTGCGTCGCGGTGGCCGGGAAGGACGAGCCAGGCGGTGGGGCGGTCGGTGGAGTGGGGGTTCATGGGCAGGCCGCGCATGGTCTTGGTGGATGATAAAACCCGGTACAGCCAATCTTCCCCACACGATGCATCCGTGCGCTCCCCACACCAATCGGAGAGAATGCGGACGCTCCGTCGGAGTTTGCCTTACGGGCCGGGCCGCGGGCGTAGGCGGGGGATGACGAGAATCCGCCGCGGGCAGAGCATGGAGTGAGGGCCTCAGTCCGGCCAAGCGAATGAATTCGCCGCAACGACTACACGAAGTCCGCCTGCGCGGACTGCCGGCTCTCGCCCGCGTTGCCATCCATCCCATCGCTGCCTATCCTTGTCGTCTGCCGGTCCGCTGAGCCTCCGCCGCCCCGTCCGCACTTTCGCACTTTCGCACTTTCGCACTTTCGCACTTTCGCACTTTCGCACTTTCGCACTTCCGCCCTCGCACTCCCATGCCGACCACCGCCCCCGCATCCACCTCCTTCCGTCCCGCCACGAGCATCGCCGAGGTCGTCAGCCGCCTGGACGCGGTGATCGCACGGTCGCGGCGCGACAACGACCGGCTGGGATTCTTCGCGTGCCTGTACCGCTCGGTGACCGTGCGGGTGGGCGAGGGGATCGCGGCGGGACGCTTTCAGGACGGGCCGCGGATGGAGCGGCTGGACGTGGTGTTCGCCAACCGCTACCTGGCCGCGCTGGACGCGTATCAGGCGGGCCGGCGGCCCACGCGGAGCTGGACCGTGGCGTTCGAGGCGGCGCGGGGCGGCAGCCTGCTCATCCTGCAGCACCTGCTGCTGGGGATGAACGCGCACATCAACCTGGACCTGGGCATCGCCGCCGCGCAGACGTCGCCGGGGCGCGACCTGCCGGGGCTGCAGCACGACTTCCGCGAGATCAGCCGCCTGCTGGGCGAGATGCTGGACGACGTGCAGGACCGCATCGCCCGCGTGTCGCCGTGGATGGGGGTGCTGGACCGCATCGGCATGCGCACGGACGAGGAGATCTGCACGTTCTGCCTGGGCGGATCGCGTGACCTGGCGTGGAAGTGGGCGCAGCGCTTCGCCACCGTGGACCGCGCGCGCCTGCCGCACGAGATCGACGCGCTGGACCACGTCGTCGCCGGCCTTGCCGCGCCCATCCGCTCCCCCGGCCTCTTTCTGCGCCCCGTGCTCACGGGCATCCGCCTGCGCGAGCCCCGCGAGGTCGCGCCCGTGCTGGATGCGATGGGGGCGTGAAAACGGCAGTGCGAGAGTGCGAAAGTGCGAAAGTGCGAAAGTGCGGAAGTGCGGAAGTGAGTCTGAGCACCGGCCGTCCTGACCGTCAACCGCCGAGACTGTCATTCCGAGGGAGGCGCATTCACGGCACCCGCCCGTGCACCGGACTCCGCGCGCCGACCGAGGAATCCAGCCCGCCTCATTGGAAGCCGGGTCCGCGCCGGACCCCATCCCTGCCGCCGATGTCGACGAAGCCCGGCCGCCCCTGCAGCGGCCGGGCTTTTTGTGGGCGCGGGACACGGCGGTGACGCGGCGCTCGGCGGGGGCGTCAGGTTCCGAGGGCTGAAACGTTGATGGTACGGAACCGCGTAAACCGCTGAGTAGCAGTTGGTTGCAGTGGATGGCCATCTGTCGCGGCGGCCGGAAACATGCAGCGCAAAGCCGGGTGAACCCACGGGGGCTCGACGTCCGTACGGCAGGACGCGGGACCGGGGAACGGCCCCTCGCGGCAGTGTGTATCGGGTGCACATCCCCGGTGCGGTGCGGGGGGAAAACGGTGGACCAAAGGATGGCGCGATGAAGCTGGCTTTGTTCGACTTCGTGCTGGTGCTGGCGATGCTCTGCCTGGGCGGGATGCTGGTGGAAGGCGGGCTGTCCTTCTACCGCCGCATGCGCCGCCGCAGGGTGAGCCGCGGCGGCGCCGTGGGCGTGGTGGTGGACCGCCACGGGCACGTGCTGGGCACGTACCTGGACCCGTTCAGCCACCCCTGGCGCGCCGCCCGCATGCACGAGGCCGATTCCGTGTGGAGCCCCGCCGCGAGCTGGGGCGAGGCCGTGAACACCTGGGAGGGCTTCGGGGAAACGGAGGAGGAGGCTGCCGCGTCCGCCAACCGGCTGCGGCGCCGCCACCTGCAGCTGTTCGGGCTCCTGCAGCCCGCGGACGACGAAGAGATGCCCGAAGACAACATGCTCACCCCGCCGTTCGCCTGAGCGCGCGGCGGATCGACGATAAACGCGCGCCCGGCCCACCACGGCCGGGCGCGCGTTTTCGTTAGCCCGCAGAATCAGGGTTTCCGGGACGCGGTGGAGCGGGCCTGGGGCCGGGCCGGGCGAATGAATTCGCCGCAACGACCACACGAAGTCCGCCTGCGCGGCCTGTCCGTAGCGGGCGGGTGCCACGCCGGCACGAGTTCCGTGCGGGAATGAAGTTCTCCCCCTCCTGCCCGCGAAGCGGGGGAGGGGGCCGGGGGGAGGGGGCCCTCCGCCGGTGCGGGCACCCCGCTTCCCTGCACGATCCATCTCCCTCCCCCGCGCAGTTTGCTACCCATTACCCACATCTAGCGGTGAGCCGCGCAGGCGCCGCAACGCGTGGGTGAAGTCCATCAGGCGCCGGAAGCCGGTCCAGATCGCCTGGATGCCAGGCTCCTTGTCACCCTTGCGTCCGAGGAAGCCGCCAAGCGCAGCCACCATGCGCACCGCCTCGTGAACACTCGGCACCTGCTCCGGCAACGGGCGTGGCCGCTTTGAGCCGACGACGAACAGCGCCTTCCATTCGTCGTCCTCCAGCACCGCCGTGCAGGGCAGATCCGGCGCCACCCGCGCAACGTAGGTCATGTAGAGCAGCCGCCACGCTACGATGTTGTAGATCGACAGCGCCCGCTCGATCCGATCCGCGCTCTCCAATTGCAGCTTTTCGACCCCGCAGCCGCTCT
>JAESFL010000184.1_pt1 | contig 55673 bp, 49 predicted proteins | sample 9269401 | NCBI WGS metagenome assembly JAESFL01 (sample SAMN14506025, study PRJNA617098) | algae metagenome | isolation source: Gloeocapsa sp. UFS-A4-WI-NPMV-4B04 and co-occurring heterotrophs from desert... | place: USA: Utah | collected 2006-10-01 | reverse complement strand
GGGAGCGGCGCAGCGGGAGCGCCCCTCACTGGAACTGGTACGCAGTATCGCTGGCGGTGGCTAGAAGGACCAGGTGGACGGGTGTTCCGTCCACCTGGAAAACATGGCGGAGTGTCAGTTCCGGCCCTACTAGGCACACCAGTGCTCCTGGACCAAGGCGGCCCGGGAAGGCGTCCGCGTTATTAGGTAAGCTGCCGAAAGCAGCCGTTCCGCTTTCGGCCAGCTCCGGTCACCATAGCGTCCCGGTTTATCGTGATCAACCCAGAAAGGCCTAGCGGTAGCCAGCAGCCTGAAGCTCGAACAGCTCGGCATAGCGGCCTCGCGCTGCAATGAGGTCCTCGTGCGCACCGGCTTCGACGACCCGGCCGCCCTCGATCACCAGGATCCTGTCCGCCATGCGGACCGTCGAAAACCGGTGCGAGATGAGGATCGCGGTCTTGCCTTGGCTGAGGTCCCGGAAGCGACGAAACACTTCATACTCTGCCCGGGCATCCAGCGCGGCGGTCGGCTCGTCGAGTACTAGGACGTCCGCGTCGCGCATATAGGCCCTCGCAATCGCGATCTTCTGCCATTCACCCCCGGAGAGGTCGACGCCGTCGCTGAACCGTTTTCCGAGAGCCTGGTCGTAACCCCGCGGCAGCTTGGCGATCACCTGGTCTGCCAGGCTTCGCTCGGCGGCACCCCGCACCCGACCCTGATCACTACCCTCGCCCACCCTCCCCATCGCGATATTCTCGCCCGCAGTGAGGTAGAAGCGCACGAAGTCCTGGAAGATCACGCCTACATGGCTTCGAATATCCGCGAGGTCGTCGTCCCGCAGATCGCGGCCATCGACCAGGATGCGACCCTCAGTAGGATCGTAGAGCCGGGTGAGTAGCTTCACGATTGTCGTCTTGCCGGCACCATTCACTCCGACCAGGGCAAGGACCTCTCCGGCGTGGAGCGTGAAGTCTAGGCCGCGCACCGCCCAGCGTTCCGCCTCCGGATAGCGGAATCCAACATTCTCGAACGTTATGCCGATCCGAAGAGGATGAGGACTTTCCCGACCTAGAGGGAGCAGAGCGAGAGGCCGCCGAAGCTGCCGCAAGCATCGGCCGTGATCTGTTCCCAAAGCGTGACGCGCGCGAAGTGACTGTCGAGGTCAGCAACGACCAAAGACAGCGTGTGGCGACCGTGACTGTTTCGATGCACATGGAGCGGGTGCACCCCTCTCCAACACCACGCGAAGTGTCACACTACCAAGCTAGTCCAGTGCCGGAGCACCCATTCAATTGCCCTAGCTTCCTGCCGCTCAGCTTTCGACTGGGCTGAATAGTAGCCGTGCTGCCATCGCGCCTTCCTGCTCCGCTCCAGCCCCTCTGCCGTCCGCGGGCCCGTGCTCTTGCCCCCGTGGAATCGGCAACGCCCGTTCGGCATCGCGGGCGCTCTACAGATCCCGGCGGATCGAGTCACAGCCCCGCAGCGCGGCGACGCATCCGCCAACGCCAAGTGAGCCCGCCAATCGGGAACATGGGGTTCATTGTCCATTTTCAGATTCCTCCCCCTTAGGCTTCCCCCTCCCCCTCCCCTTCCGTTTGCCTGTCATCTGCCCGGCAATGACCGCCTGGCCTCCATCAGCAACGGTAACATGCTGCACAGTGACGACCTGGCGCCCGCCAGCCTTGATGCGCTGCAGTGTCAGAAAGCCCTGCTGGAAAGCGCCCATCATCCGAGCCGTGGAATTGGCGAGCCGGGCGACCTCGACGTTGATCGTGGTGAGCCCCGCTGGCGAGATAACCCCGTTCAGGCGGCCGACCTGGTGATTGAGCTGGGCGTCCAGCTTCATGGCTGACTTGTGGGCAGCGGCGAGTTGGTGCGCCAACATCATCTCAAGAGAATTGCTGGCATTCGCCGTCTCGGCTGCATCAAGTCCTAACTCCAGTGCGCCGGCCTCAAAGGCCAGCTCAAGTCGTTCGTGACTTGCCCCAGCCGTCACATAAGAGGGATCATCGACGGTATTGCGGAAGTGAGAGGACATCTCACCGGCAACGGTCGTAACCAGTTCACCACCTGCACCGGTATCGGAAGGCAGAGGAAGCGCAGCGTTTGTCTCCAACGTGTCCGCACGCGCATGATCGGAAGCTACGGTCCACGACTTAGGCCATGTTCGCTTTTGCGCCTCCGCCTCAGCGCGTATTCGGGATGCCCCGAGGACATGCTGCCCGGCCACCCCTTTCTTCGCTTGCACCGGAGCCTCCGACTATCCTTGCCTGTTACAGATTCTAACAGGGTCGGCCTGCGGCAGAAAGTAAACAGCCCACACTGCCTCCGTCCCGATGGCTGCTTTGCGCCCATGTCAGCCGACTAGAGCAATCAGATTGCTTCTCCGAAGCGGACATTGGCAAGGTGCGGGCGCGTCGCAAACGTCTGCGCGCACAGGACTGCCAACGCATGACGGAAGTGTCGCTCATGGGAGACGGCGCGTTCTTCACGGCAGCGATTTCCCTTTATATGAGAGGAGGGACCGCTGCTTACCGGTTCGGCGATCTCGCTCCAGGAAATTGAGCTGCTTCCCGCGAATAACTGAGAGGGCTCGACAATGCAGAGGGCGGCTCCGCATCGCGCCAAGCGGCACCGATTTCCAGGCGGGTCGGCGCATCAGAGATCGCGAGCGTGCTTTACCGCCCGTGCCTTATAAGGCGAGTCGGGAGTCTTCCACGGCTGCACCGGTCGACGCGCCTGCTGAGCCAGGCGCGGCAATGGCCTCCGGCCGGGCCAGAGGCGCCATGTCCAGCACCGCGTCGACCAGCTTCAGCACCGCGCCGATATCGGTGGAAAGCCCCGTGAGCTGCTCACCGCCGCGCACCGGATCGGCGAGGCTTGGCGGCTCGAAGTAGTTCTCCCGTGCGTCTCGGCCTAACGCCATTGCGATTATGCCCTTGTCGGCGAGCAGGCGGGGCTCCTCGCCGCCAATGCCGAGCGCCATCAGCCGCTCCATCACCGCCGGCGTCAGCAGCGCGCGCGCCGCGATCTGGTCGCTGCCGTAGACCTGGTAGCGATCCTCGAAGCGCGGATCCTCCAGCCGCACGCGTTGCAGCACACTGCTCGGCGAGGCGCCTCCAAACAGGCCGCCGTCTCTGACCACGAGCGTCGTGCCGTTCAGACGGCCGGGCAGGCGAACGGATACCAGCAAACCGTTGAACCGGACGCTGCTGCTCTTGCCGCCGGTCTCCAACTTGGCCTCCACAATGCTCAGCTCCACCCCTCGATATGTACCGAAGATCTCGTCCTCAATGCACGACTTGCCGAACTGCGGCAGCACTCCGAGCGCCACCAGCCGTCCCAGATGGGGCGCATGAGCAGGGCGATAGCTGAGATCGCCGAACCGCCTGGAGAGATGCGGGATGACGCGGTTTTTGTAGGCGCGCTTGTAGGCATTGTGCAGCGAGGTGAATGCGATCACCCCGCCGAGCACGCTGCCCATCGACACGTAGTTGATCAGTCCCATTGTGTCAGAGTGCGCGAAGACGACAGCGCTCAGAAAAGCGCCAGCGAGCGCGCCACCGGGAACCATCCAGATCGCCCGCTGATCGATCTTGCGGAGGGTCTCGCGGCGAAGTGCCTCCAGTTCCGCCAGAATCGGGCCAACCGTCGCCTCCAGTTCGCGCAACTCCTCGCCGGACAGCGTCGTTCCGGCGGTTGGGCGCCACGGCTTCTCGGTATAGCGAGCGTAGAATTGCAGAATGCTGAGCGTGATCGACATCGCCGGAAGGTGCCCGCCTACGCGCTCAAATACTTTGCGGCCTCGACCGGCGCGCGCGTCGGGTCGTCGGTCTCGAAGAACGGCGGCAGCACGCTCACGCCGGCGGCCCCCTTCAGGTATCCGCCGGGAAAGATCTCGACTATGTTGCGGAGCTCACCGACGGCCGAATTGTAGAAACGGCGCGCCGCCGAAATGTTGGCTTCGACCTCGGAATAACTTCGCTGCGCCTCCACCATCGGCGCGCTCGACTTCAGGTCGGGGTAATTCTCGGCGAGCGCGAATAGGCGGGTCATGTCGGCGCCGAGCCGCTTCTCCGTCTCGAAGCGCTGCTCGGCCACGGCGAAATCGCGGCTGCCGGCGGCGGCGCTCGCGCGGTTGCGCAGCTCGGTGATCTCCTCGAGCAGCGCCCATTCATGCTCCATGAAGCGGCGCGCGATCGTGAGCACGTTGGGGATCAGATCGTGCCGCTGCTGTAGCTGCACGTCGATGCCGGCAAGCGCCTCCGAGACGCGGTTCCGCCGCGTAACGATCGCCGCATACCAGACGTAGAGCCCGATGCCGACGACGACAATGATCCCGATTACCCAACCCATCTCGACCTCGCATACGTGGTTGCTTCAGCTCTTCTGGAACGGCTTGCCTCCCGGTCAACGCGGATCCGTTATCATGCAGCTCGGGGGCGGCAGGGTTTCGATGACGATGCGCTCGCCTGGCACGTTGCTCTTATCCGCGTAGGTGAGGGTCAAATAGACGTAAACGCCAAGTGCCTCCATGACCGCGATCTCGGCTCGCGCATTGATCGGGACCCGCGCGGTCGCGAGCGGAACCTCGCGCCGGCACGCATCCGCGGCCATGGCGACGAAGCCGCCGTCGCGGGCCTGCTCACCCGGTGCCCTGCCGGCGATGCATGCTTCCATCGCCGCCTTGTCCGAAATCAGCAGGTTGGCGGGGCCGGAGGCCGTGATGCCGATCACCGTGTACTTCGCACCCTCGTTCTCGCCTTCGCGTTCCTCCCGAGTCGCCGGCAGGACCATCTCGCCGAGCGACGACGCGATGGTCAGCGTGCCGGATTCATCGCCTTCATAGGTAAGCGACAGGGCCGGAATTCCCCCAGCCACCGCGTCTGCCTCGCATCGGACCGACATGGTTTCCGCCGCGCCGGCTGTGCAGCCGCCGATTGCCAGCGACAGGGCGACGGCGGTCGCCGTCTGCCGTTTCGCGCTGGCGTTCCCCTTGCTATTCATAGATCACCATCTGCTTCATCTCCACGGCCCAGCCAACCGGCGCGGTTCACCCTGGACCGGCCGCGGCAGGGAGCTTCAGTTCAGACAGAGCAGGCCTTTCAGCTCCTCTGCCGTTCTCCTCCGATCCTCCTCCGAGCCACCGGTGAAGCTGGAAAACTCTGCATCTGTCACTGCGATTTCGATCGGCTTTCCGTCTGAAACCTCAAAGGCTTTCGCAAGTTCTGCTGCTTCAGCATTGGCTTCCGCCGCTGACATTCCCCCTGCTCGGTCGATGGCGAACGCGCGCCGGATCATCGAGCGCTTCATGTCGTCCTTCGTCAGCGGCGCCGCGATATCGTCGAAGCGCTAAACCATGAGCTCTTCGGTCTCCAGATGGATCAGCTTGCGCCGCTCGGGATCGGTTTCGTCGGCGGTCGGCCGATGCTCAAGATGATAAAGCGCATGAATATAGCTTGCGACCCGCAGGTAATCCTCGAGGAAGCTTGGCTGCGAGTATCCCGCGCCGTCCAGTGGCTCGAAGGCCCGGTCCCCCGCAGTCGCCCGGGCAAGGTAGCAGCGCCAATTCGTGAATGCCGACGGCCTGAAGTCCTTGCGAGGCCTGCCGAAAGCGTCAGCGACAACGAAACCGGCGTGCAGGCGGCGCAGGCGATCCGGTTCGACCTTGACAAGGATGCGCGCTGACCCGGTCTTCGCGGAGGTGAGAACAAGCCGGCCGCCATCCTCCTCGAAAGCGAAGGTCCATTCCGGCGTGGCGGTGATCGCCAGTCCGCGGATGATCAAGTCGCCGGTCGGCGAGTCTAGGGGAATCGCGGTCTCGGTGCGGCTGAGGACACGCAGGCGGCCACCTCCCACGACGAGCCGCGCGGCAGCCAACAAGGGGGCATCGCTGCAAATAGTGGAGTGGGTTAACTGGCAATACAGCGCCCGCCCTGCATTCCTGTCGACACGCATGAGACGGTCTTCCACCGCGCCATCGGCGCTCACGATGAGAAACTCCTCTAGGACCGCAATCTCGCCCTTTTCCCAGAGGGGCTGGAATATCTTGTCGATCGCAAGCCACCAGCCGGCAAGCTCGGCGGCCTCGATTGATTTCGCCGGCGCGGCCGCCAGGCCGGAAAGACAAACGATCGTGACGGCGAGCGCCGCCCGAACCGATAAGCCCCACTCGCTGCGCATGGGAAACTCCCTCGTCCATTGGAGGACGTGTTCCAGGCTGTCGGCCCACGGGTGGCGCAACGTCACTCCGTCACCATGTCCCGCATATCGACAACTTCGAGATCCTTGGCCGTGACTCGCTTTAATTGGTGCAGCGCGTCCAGGTCCCAGCGTTGGTCGTGCGTGCCGCTGATGAAGAGGTCACTGCCGTTGTCGGCGAGAATCATCCCGTAGGTCTTCAAGCCTTGCAGGATAGCCTGGACCTCCGGCGCGAAGCCGGAAATGTCATAATCGGCCTTGAGCCGCACGCGCATTCCCATGGGCGGCAAATCGTCGGCGGTCTCCTCGCTCGCCCAGTGGCTGGCGGGCGACAGATAGGCTTTCCGCGTCTTCGAGAGCGTGAAACGCACGGCGTGGTCGAGCGCCCCCTTCCCTACCACCTCGTCATGGCGGACGAGACCCGGCAGGATCGGTAGGCCGGCGGCGTCGGCGGAGGTCCAGCCAGCCGGCCGCACCTGATTTTGCGTCAGATCCCAGACCGCGCCCGAGCCCGCTTTCCAGCCGCCGCCGTCGGAATGGGCGTCGAAGAGCTCCCACAGTTTCCACGCGTCGCGGTCGAGCACGAGGATGTGACGGTCGCCGTCGCCCTCCGGCCCGCCTTCGATCGGCGCATCTGGCGGGATCGGGTAAGGCCCAGCGTCGCTCTCCTCCGCATAGTCGAACCCCACCGGAACCTTCGGCTGATCCTTGCCGACGACCACGTATTGAATGCCGATCGGGACGCCTTCCCACTCGCCGCCGAAATCGGGGTGCAGCGGCGTGTTGAGCCCAACGCGGGCGAGGATCCTTTCCGAGTTCGGGTCGACGGGCTCCAGCGAAATGTCGCGCCGCCACGGGCTGTCGGGGGGCATAAGCTGAACACCGCCGAGGTCAGCGTTCGGCCCGAGCCCCACCTGCGAGTGGTCCTGCGCGAACGCCGGGCCAGCCAACAGCAGGCCAATCAGAATGGTCGGGAAGGACAGGCGCATCATCTTTTCGGCGATCGTGTCTCAGAAATTTCTGCTGAGTGGCTCGTAGTTCACGGGCGCCTGCCTCAATCCTCGCAATTTGCCTCCATCGAAGAAATCCGATCGTTCCAAGCGCCGCCCACGTATCGTGTGTCGTCGCCGAATGTTCTGGTGGCGCCCCCGTAGTCCCGATGCTCCCAAACAGTAAGACTGCAGAAGACTTCGCAGCGCACAGAGGAGATCCGATCGTTCCACTTCCCGCCGACGTAGGAGTAGGTCATGGTCGAATCGACGACAAAGCTTGCGCCTTCGTGGCCTCTGTGCTCGTAAGCCAGACAACCGTCGACGGTCTTCCACCACTGCGCGTAAGCAGTGGTGGGGGTGGATGCGCTCCCAGCGGTCGCAAGGATAGCGGCGAGCAGACGCAACATTGTGACCTGCTTAGGGGCAAAGCAGAGAATATTAGGTGAGCTCCCGAGGTGCTTATTCATCTTTACCTCCCGATCCAACATCTTCAACGAATAGTGTAATCGCGCCGGGCCTAGCGATCTCCGCGGCTTGCGAACCCCCTGAACAGGTCGCGCCGGCGAAGACGGAGGCACAATAGAGAACACCGGCCCCGGTGATCAGCGCGTTCGGCTCCCTACTTCGGCTGCACGAATTTGTCCCAGACTCCCGATACGCAGCACGCGTTTGCTATGGGCGTCGGGAACAGCGTTCTTTAGCCAGCACTTGTTTGTCTGCTTAACATACGTAAAGGCTTGGCATTGGGCGTCGTCTCTGCAGGCGATAGAACAGGCGCCGTGCGGCCAACTAGGGTTGGTTATATCGATTGTCTTGTAGTCGCCGCCGGGGCGGTCGACGTTCCACTCAATTACCTGCGGGACCACGCCCGAGGTGCAGCAACTATCCGCCCGCTTCGCGGGAATGGAGTTTTTCAGCCAGCATCGACCTGCATCGCCGCTTCCCTTGACGAAGGTCCACGCCACGCACCCGGCGGTGGTTGCGCACCGCTCCTGACACACTTGGTCGGCGCCGCGGCTGAAGTTGCCGCCCGATTTCGTAACCTCGAAGTTTTTGATGTCGCTCCCAGGTCTGTCGGTGTTCTGCTCGAAGAATTGGTCCGCAAAGGCGGGGTGAACGGTCGCGAGAAGCACGGTGCTGACCACCACGCTGACAGCGAACACGAGTGCGGACGTCAGTCGGACAAGAGCCGTCCTGGGCATGTGCTTGTTCCTCTCCGTTGTCTGGGCTCTGCCGACGGCCGAAGCCGTCGATCTTCCGTTCGCGCCGGCTGCTAGAACCTGCTTCATGGGCGGACATAGCCGGCGGCCAAGGCGAGCGCTTCGACCTTGGATATCGTCACCTCGGCTGCACGAACCTGTCCGCTATGCCGGAGGTGCAGCAATTGCTGGTTTGCGCGTCGGCGACGCCGCTCTTCAGCCAGCATCGCGCGGAGGCGCCCTGGACGCCGGGCTTCACATAGGTCCAGGCCTGACACTGCCCGTCCTTCTGACACTCGGCCTGACAGGCGTTGGGGTCGGCCGCTGCCAGATCGAAATCCTTGTAGTCTCTGCCGGGCCGGTCGACGTTCGCCTCGAGCGTCCGCGCCGGGACGCCGGAGGTGCAGCAGCCGTCCGAACGCTTCCCGGGGATCGCGTTCTTCAGCCAGCACCTGCCGCTGTCTCCCGCCGGGTTGGCCTTGACGAAGGTCCAAGCCTTGCAGTTGCCGTCCTTCTCGCAACTGCTTTGACAGCTGGCTTCGGCGGTGAGGAACCCACCCGTCGGGCGCGGGATATCGAAATTGCGATAGTCGGCCCCCGCTCGGTCGGTGTTCGGCTCGTGGAACTGGTCAGCCATTGCGGAGCCGCAAGAGATCGCGAGCGCGGCCCCCATGACGGCGGCGACAATCATCTGGCGTATGGTCATTCTCATGTCCCTATCTCCCTGTTCACAGCGAATTCGAAATTGGGCTGAGGTCGGCCTTCGGGCCGAACTCGACCTGTTGAGGCGTCCTGCGCGGCGGCGATGCCGGCGAGCAGAGGCGCCGCCCAGGAGGGTGGCGAGCGACAATGTCTCATCGGACGCGCAGGGCCTGGATCTTGACACCAGAGATGCAGCAGTCGGCCCGGATGCCCTGCGGCACATCGTGCTTGACGTAGCATTGCGCATCCGGGCCCTGAACGCCCGGCTTCACCCATGTCCAAGCGACGCAGTTCCCATAGCCATTGCAGAACGCCTGGCACTCTTCGGCAGTGGCCTTCGGACCATGTGCAATGTCGGCCCCTTGCCGATCCGTGTTCGGCTCCCAGGCGGCCATGTCGCGGAAAGGAACGCCCGACGTGCAGCAGGGCTGGCGCCTGGCTCGCGGTATCGAGCTCTTCAACCAGCACACGGCATCCTGCCCCTGCACGCCGGGATTGGCGAGAGTCCAGGCCTTGCACCGCGGGTCGTTCTCGCATCTCAGTTGGCACTGGGCCATTGGGCTGCCGGCGATGCTGCCGGAAACCGGCTTCAGGGAGAAGCTGTCGTAGTCGCCGCCGGGCCGATCCGTGTCGGGTTCCACGATATCGGCGAGCGTCGCGCCGGACAGCCACACAACAAGCGCCAGGCCGGCGGCAAGCAATCGAAGCAGCTTCATTTATTCCTCCGGATCATTTGCCGTCTCCGCATCGTTTCGCCTCCTCTACTGCTCCGGTTCTTGAGTCTGCATCCTGTGTTGGTTGTCGCAGGCTCTTTCGATATGGCACGGTCCAGTGGTTTCGGAATAACCACCGGGAATGCCACCACCGGTACCCTCCGACAGGACCCTCTCCCGCTCCGCTTCGGTGACGGGCGGCGGCAGCGGCTCTACCGGCTCAAACCGCTCTGGGGGTGGCGTCAGCACAACTGGTGGTGATTTGGCTTGCCCCCTACCTATTCCCGCGGCGGCCAGTATTGCGACCGTTCAGCCGTCGACGAAATCCAGAATCCATCAAGTCACCGTTTGCTCGACGCCGCAGCGTCGGCAGGTTGGCTCCATTTTGCGTCGGGCCTCGAGGCCAGCAAAGCGGCGGCGCATGCGCTCAACCACAATGACGACGCGCCAAGCAGCATCCTCTCCTCCCGTGATCGCCAGCTGTGGTGACCCGCAAATTTCGATGCCGCAATTTGTTTGCCGTAGACCGTATGCTCAACCGCGAATGCCGCGTGAAATCCGCATTAAAAATGTGTAATAAGCCGTCTATTCGCGCAAAATCGCGAAGGGGTGGGGACAACGCAGCACTTTGGCTGCGATGTTTGGTGTCTGCGAGTGATATCCCTCAAGCTTAAGTTGCTCGGCGAGTTCGAAGCTCTCGATGGGGCGGGTAACCTCGTGCCCATCGGGGGTAGAAAGAATCGCGCGCTCCTGGCGGTACTGGCCTTGGCGCCCTCGAACTCCATGTCGCGCGAGCGCCTTGCCCACCTCCTCTGGGGGAGCCGTGCCGACGAACAGGCACGGAACAGCTTGCGCCAGGCCCTGGCCGCCCTGCGCAAGGACGTCTCGGCAGCCGGCTTGTCGCCGATCGCGGCGAGCGACAGCCGCGTAAGGCTCGATCCCTTCCTGACCGAGGTCGACGCCGTCGAGTTCCAGCGACTCGCCGTTTCCACCGAGACCGAAGCGCTGCGCGCTGCAGCGGCGCTTTATCGAGGCGACCTGCTTGCCGACCTCGACGTCGCCAGTCCTGCCTTTGAGGAATGGGTCCGGGCGGAACGGAACCGCCTCGCCGATCTGGCTGTGCATGCGCTCGAGAAACTGTGGAGTCACGAGGCTGGCGCGGCCCGCGTCAACATTGCCAAACGTTTGGTTGCGCTCGATCCCTTACGCGAAAGCGCTCACCGGAAGCTCATCCAGGCCTACGCCGAGGGGGGCGAGAACGCGCTTGCACTGCGGCAATACGAGGTTTGCCGGCAGATGCTGCGATCGGAGTTCAACCTGGAGGCCGGCGAGGAGACCGAGGCCCTTCGCCGGAACGTGCTCGGCAATCTGGTGGGACGCGGCGAAGCACCGAATCCCGGCGAGATTCGTCAGCGGTTCAAGCCCTCGATCGCCGTCCTGCCGTTCGACGTCATGACCGCAGAGCCGGAGCTCCGCGCCTTCGCGGACGGGCTGACCGAAGATGTCACCACCTCGTTCTCGCGCATCAAGAGCATCCGGGTCGTTGCGCGCAACACCATGTTCACCTTCCAGGGCCGCCCGGTCGACGTCCGCAATCTCGGCCGCGAGCTGGAGGCCCAGTATGTTCTCGAAGGCAGCGTGCGCAAACATGGGGCGCGTCTGCGTACCTCGGCGCAGCTTATAGAAGCTGCGAGCGGCCACCACGTCTGGGCGGGTCGCCTCGACCGTGAAAGCACCGACATCTTCGAGCTACAGGATGAGATCACGGGCGCGATCGTCGCGTCGGTGCAGACGCAGCTCATTCTAAACGAAGGAAGGGTCGCAGCCGGCGAAGCGGGCGAAAGCGTTGCAGGCCTTCTGGCACAATCATGGCAGCAATTCTTGTTGCTGAACCGGCCGTCGCTTGCCAATTGCAAGTCCCTAGCGGAACGGGCTCTTTTGCTCGACGACGGCAGCGGAATGGCGCACCGGATGCTGGCCGTCGCTCTTTACCACCAAGTTTACATGGGATTTGTGCCCTGGACGGGCGCCATCATCGACGACATCTATTCACACGCCAGATTCTCCATCGAGGCGGAAGACGCCGACGAATACTGCCACTGGGCAATGGAATGTGCGCACCTTCTGAGGATGGAGCATGCGCACGCCATGGCATCCCTGCGGCGGGCCCTCGAAATCAATCCTCACTGTTCGTTGGCACACGGCTCTATCGGGACGGTTCTCGCATGGGCAGGTGAACCCGATGCCGCCATCAAGAGCAATGAGCGTGCGCTTCGCATGAATCCCGACGATCCAACCAACTTCTTTAGACATCTAGGTCTGGCGCTCGCGCACTATATCGCCGCGCGTCATGACCAGGCGCTGTTTCATGCGACAACGGTCCTGCAGATGCGCCCTCAATGGTGGCTCGGACTGCTATTCGGCGCCGCCAGCGCGGCGCAGCTCGACGGGCCTGACGATGCGAGCCGGATGCTCAACGAACTCGAACGGGTTACGCCTGGCGTGACTTGCAAATCCCTGTCGATCCTACCCTTCGCCAGCAAGGACGACCGAGAGCACTTGCTGGACGGACTGCGCAAGGCAGGAGTGCCCGAAGAGGCTTAGTCAAACGATCTGTCGGCCCGAGGGGGGCCGCCAAGTCAATTCAAGCGAGTCTCTCGCAGACATTCGCTCCCTCATTCTTCAGCGAGCGACGATTGCGAGCGATCCGCATTCTTCCGGACTATTCGGGTCCGGAATCCTGGTCGACCCAGAAGTAATCCTGCGTCTCGAACGTGCCACCCCAACCTCGCTGATCTCAAGGCGGCGCGGTTTCGCAAAGCGCCTGCTCGGTCGCGGTCGTGAGGCCTTTTCGATCGGGAGCGGCCAAGAGCCGACTCTCATTTAATGACGACCTCAAGAACGCGCTCATCACCGGCGGCGAGTGCAATTTCTCCTTCACCGCGACGCCCCTCGGAATCGACCGCCACAACGCGCCAGCGCCCGGCTTTGACGATAGTCGATAGCTCCTCGGAAGCGCCCCCTTCAAAGGTCGGAGTCTCCGCGACACTGCCACCCTCGCTGATGGGCAAGAAGGAAAAGACGATGTTGGCCGCCGGCGGTCCGCTTTCCGGCACCGCGCGGGCAGTCAGCCGCGCAGCATCAAGATCGAGGGTCAACGGAATGCGCACGCCCGGCCCGACCTCGACCTCTTGCTGTGCGCTTACGGTGCCGCTCCGCACCGATATGCGCCAGCGGCCCGGCGGAAGCGGGACCACGGGGGTCGCGACGGGCAGTTCCAGCGTCTTCCCTTCCGCGCTTTGGCTGAGGGGAGCGAGCGTCCAGTAAGTGTCGCGCCAATCTTCCAGCGGCGGTGACCGCGATTCGAGCCGGGCCGCAAGCACAACCTCGCCGCCGGCGACCGTCAACCGGACAACGGCTTCCCGGTCGCCGCGCACGGCGGCGGTAGCCGCGACCTGTCCGCCGGCGATCGTCAGCACCACGGGATGGTCGCCTTCGGGCAGAACGATCCGGGGCCGCGCTTGACCTTCGATCTCTTGCGCCTTGTCGCCGTCGCCGACCCGCCAGTGAAGCATGGTGGCATCGCCGATCGGCTCTGCCTCGCCTTCCAGCACCGCCTCCAGGACGACCGTGCCCAGCTTGAAATCCAGCGCCACCGCCCGGGGCGTGCCCGGTATGATCTCCGCCTCGGCTGACGCCATCAGCTCCCTCAGTCGTGCTTCCACGCGGTAGCGCCCCGGCGCCAGCAGCAAGGACGGGCGCGCATTGGGCGGAACATCCACAGCCCCCTGGCCGTCGAGCGGCACCAAGCGCCATGTGATGCCGGCCGTTTCCAAGTCGCTGAACGGAGGCACGCCCTCGTTGGGGCGCAGCGACAGGTCGAGCCGGCCGGCTGGTATTTGGATCTCGAAGCTCTGCGCCTCGGCGCCGGTCACCAGGATCTCGGTCTGGCCGCGCGCATTCGCAGCCGCTGCGGTCACCGAATAGGCGCCGGCTGGGAGGTCGAGCTGCACCGCGCGGCTTTCGCCCTCATACACGATCTCGCCACGTGCATCCGAAACCGTCCAGCGCACCGGCGCATCGACGATGGGCCCCAGTGCCCCGGTAACGGCGGACAGGCCCACCTGAGCAATTTGCGGCGCCGGAGGCGGCGGTGGTGGTGGTGGCGGAGGAGGAGGTGGCGGTGGCGGCGGAGGTTCCTGCTGCGGCGGCGGCGGTGCAGGTGGAGGGGGAGGGGGAGATGGCGCCGGGGGTGGTTCCGAGACGGCTTGCGTCAGCGTCGTCAGCGCGCTGGCCAGCTGATCGGCGTCGTCGGCGCCGAAATAGCTGCCGCCGGCGTTCTCGGCGATGCAGGTGAGCGCGGCGTCTTGCTCCGCCGTCAGCCCGAAGCCGATCACATGGATGAAGAGCTTCGCGTTCGCCGCCTTGAGCGCTTGCGCCACGGCGCAAGGATCCGCCTGGCACGTTTCGAGCCCGTCGCTCACCAGAACCAAGGCCCCGCCGCTCTCCGGCAGCAGACCGGCGGCATGGCGCAGCGATTCCGAGATGGGCGTCTTGCCGCGCGCGCGCAAACGGGCCAGCGCCCGTTCGATCGGGCCGGGCGACATCGGCCCGATCTCCACGATAGTCTCGATGTCCGCACAGTCGGACGCCCGGCGGTGGCCATAGGCGACTAAGCCGAGCTGCCCGCCTTCGGGCCACTCCTTGAGCGCCTTCCCGACCACGTCGCGCGCCGCGTCGAGCTTGGTTCGGCCGTCGGGAACCTGGCCCGCCATGCTGCCGGACGAGTCGATGATCAGCACCGTGGTCGCGGTGGTCTGCGCCTGTGCGGGCCGCGCGCCGAGCGCTGCGGCGAGGCACAGCAGCCCGGCCAAGACGGCGCCGAGGGTGGGGAGCCTCAGCATTCCGGATTGCAGGCGGTGACTGTAAGGGAATAGGTGCCGCTCGCTTCCCCGCCCGGTTTCTTCCGCTTGAAGATCCGGGTGATCTTCATGATCTTCCCCGAGCGCTCGACCTCGAACTCGACGGGGCCGTCGTTCATCGCGCGAAGCATGAGGAAATGCGCACCCTTGTAGGGGAGCGCATAGTCGATCACGTCCGGCCACAGGCTCAGCACGGGAAGGATGATCTGAATAACCTTCACGCGCAGGTCGTCAAAGTCGACAGCGGCGGGCTGAAGTTCCAGTCGGAGCGTCTTGTCGCGCAACTCGGCGCGCACGGGCACGCGGAAAAACGCCGGTGTCATCACGCCTTGGGCGATGGTGCCGCCCTGATCGATGATCGACTTGATCGGGTTGAAGTCGGGAACGGCTGGATTGATGTTGGCCCCGAAGTTCTTGGAATAGACGACGGGGATCGAGTTGAGCGCGATCGGCTCGACCCGGAGCGTCCGAAACACCGTGCCCATCGCAAGCTTGGGAAACAGCACCGGCACGGCATTGTCCCAGGACTTCAGCTTCGTCGCATTGCCCACGAACTCGCCCGTGAGCGCGATCACGCTGCCTTTGGCATTCTGGGGATAGCGCAGGGTCAGCTGCCCTGCGATGTCGATCTCGTAGAGCCACCAGACCCGGCTCCCGGTCGTGAACTCGGCCTGCATGCTGCCGGTGACCGGGCCCGTAAAGGTCTGGCAATACCGCCGGAAGAACTCCGAAGCAAAAACCGTCGCCAGGCCGTTGCTGACTTTGGCATGCGCCATGAAGCGGTCGAAACCCTGGGCGCCGATCTTGACCTTGCCGCCCTCGAGCTTGGGCTGGTAGCTCAGCACTGCCTTCCATCCGAGCTCGATACTGTCCTTCAGCAGCGGCGTCTGGCTGACGGTCGGGATGAGCCCGACGAGCTTGGCCGGGACGTTCTCCTTGGCCCAGTCCGCCAGGAACTTTGAGGGCTCGATGATCAGGCCGAGATAGAAGTCGATGAACTTCATCCCGTTGATGACAATGTCGAGCTGGTCGCAGACCACATTGCCATGCGTGATCGCCGCAATGGCCCGGGGCGCGTCGGCCTTGGCCTGCTTGGCGGCGGTGAGCCAGCGGTCCATCTGCTGAACCAAAGGCCGCGTCGCCCCGCGCATGGCCGGATGCAGCTTGCGAAGCTTGTTCACATGGTGGATCCCGTTGGCCCAGATCGGCGCCTCGCCGCAGGCTAAGGCCTGCTTGCCGCTGTCCTCCAGCTCCCGGAGCTTGTCTTCGAGCTCTTTCCGGGCGGGTGAGTTGGGAAGCTCCTTCACACGTTCCTGGAGCGCCTCAATCGCGTCGCAGGTCGCCTCGAAAAGTGCGGCGGCCGCTTCTTCGATCTCTTCCTCGGGGATGTCCTTGCATTCTTCCTCGTACTCGAATCTCTCCACCTCGAATTCGGCTTCGCCGCGATACTCGCCACTGGAGTCCGCGGCCTCCACTTTGTGCGTGCCCGTCACCTTGGGCGTGAACTCCACGTCGAAGTGCCCGGCCGAGCTCACCTCGACAGTCAGCAAGGTCGGCTCCTCGGGCTCCGTGGTCTCCATATCCGTCACGGTGGCGGCATCCGGATCCTCCGGGCACTTGCTCTCCACCTCGGGGTCGAAGGTGGGCTCCTCGAATTCCGGGGTCACCTGGATAGCGAGGGAACTGCCGAAGAGCTCGAGCCCCGTCGCGCCGCTGATGCGGACGGCCACACCTGGCGCGCTCACCACTATCTGTCCGGGCATCGTGAGCGCACCGGGCGTCTGGTTCGCGGGTTCGATCAAAAGGTAGAGCGGTTTCTTCCGGTTCGCGCCGGAGTCGTCCTGCGCGTGGGCCGGTGCGTTGCCGCAAGCCATGGCGGCCGCAACAAGGGCGAGCAAGGCGGGACGGATTTGCCGAAGGGGATTCATGGGCCATTTCCCGGCGGTATGAACGTGAAGCGCTCGTCGGGAAGGGCCGGATCGGCGACGGGGTCGATCGAGAAGATCTTGCGATCGAGAAAGCCCTCAGGACTGCCCGTTTCGGCGTCGACGCGGACCTGCACGATAAGCTCGCTTTCCTTGTCGACCCAAACCCTTGTCGGCCGGTCCTCCACGGTCTGCACGCCCGTGACCCGCTGGTCTGCCGAGACAAGACGGCAAGCGCGCCCGTTGATCCATTCTTCGCCCTCCTCCCGCGCCCCGATTAGCCGGTAGCTCGGCCCCGGCAGCATAGCTTGCGGGAACAGGTGGGGCGCGATCAAGTTTGCCGCATCCTTGGTCGGGGAGGAGGCATTCAGAAAGGCAATCGCACCCTGCCCATTGCCATGCACCTCATGGATGCCGGTTGCCTTCCACCAGCTCTGGAAGTCGCCGCCATCGCACCAGATCACCAGCGCGTCGCCGCCCGCCGCAGGGTCCTGGTCGAAGCGGAAAAAGAAGTTGCGCGGCGCCCGATAGAGCGTTTCAAAGCGGTGCCGCTCCACCAGCGCGGGCGTGCCCGGCCACTGATACGTCGTTTTCACCGTTCCCGTGTCGCTGTATGAAGCCAGGCTTCCGTAGCGCGCCGTGACAGACGCCAGGGGATGATCGGGTTCCAGACCAGGTTCGTCCTGCGCCCGGCTGCGCCGAGCCGCCAGCAATACGGGTAGGCCTGCGACCATCCGAAGAATGGCGCGTCGATGCAGGGATCCCATTGGCCTCATAAAGGTCACTCCGCCTCGCCCGTCACCATGCCCTGCATCGTACCAGCGCCAACTGCCCAGCGTGGCGCGCTTTAGCTGGCACAGGACGCCATCGTTCCAACGCGGGTAGGGAACGCCGCAACGAAAAGGTTGCTGCTGTTCTCCGCCAAGATCATCCCTTGGATCTTCAGCGCTTGCAAGATTCCCCGGACCTTCAGAACGAAAGCATTTTCATTCTTGCAGAGATGCCTTCGATTGTAGCCGACATGCCGGCCTACGACTTCACTTTTTGCGCGACTTAACAGTTTTTTAGCTCATTTTAACGCCGCTTTAACGCCTGACTTGCGCCCCTCCCAACAACGCAGTGCGAGTAATCCTGGCCGAACGACTTGGGGAGTGTTCCCGAACCCGGGATGCGCAGGAGGGGAAGCTAATTGAGCTTTGGCTGGTGCCGGTTTTATTACGCGCTTGCATCGCCGCCTTCCTGGCGACCCTTGCTCTCGCCGCCGTGAGCCGGGCAGCGCGGACCATCCGCTGCTCGGGTCGAGGCGCATTAGGCTGTGTGGGAGCGCGGCCGACGGAGTTTGGCGTGCAGCAACACGCCGCCTGCGGATGATCCGAAATTTCGGATCGACTTGGGTAGGTGAAAACCGAGAGGACGAATATGTCAGGTAAGCAGATCGAACGACTACCCCGCCATTGCGGCATCGGGCTCGCGCTCGCGGCACTCATTGCGGTCCAGGCAGGTGCTGTCGAGGTTGCGACAGCTCAGGAGTTTCGGGTTCCGTCCGACGCCAACCAGTACATCTTGGACCAAACACTAGCATACCGGGCCTCGAAAGGTGTGCAGAAGGTATGGGTGAAGGGCGCGCCCAACAGAGCTGCCGACAAATACGCGCGCTTCTTGGCCGAAAATAATCTGAGCGGTCATACGGCCGACGGGAGGCAGCCGGGCGACCGGGTTAAGGCTGAAGGCGGCAAGTTCTGCGGGGTCTCGGAAAACGTTCATGAATCCTGGAGCTCGCCTAGCCCGGCCTCATGGCAGGACGCCATGCAGCAGGCGATGAACTTCTGGAAGACGTCTCCCGGCCACGAGGCCAACCTCAGAAGAGCGGAGGCCGATCAGATGGGCATCGGTGTCCATGGTTGGAAGCATGGCGACCGGTACTACTACAAGTCTGTCCAGGTGTTCCTCCAGACAAAGTGCTAATCAACGGTGGGTCCGGGGCGGCCACCTAAAGTGAGGCGCGGTCGATTGCGGTGGCTTGCCCCGACCCCCTCTGCCCGAGGTTAGGAAAACAAGAATGCGCACACGTCTAATCCTTCTGGCCTCCATTGTCGGAAGCACCTTTGCGGGAAGCGAGAATATCGCGAGCGCGACATCGTGCGAAGAGTGGAAAGCCGGGGTCGCTAAGCTGGCAGGTCAGGCGCTGGAAATGAAGTGCATTTCCGGCGAAGAGTTTGGGCAGGTGATCAACTTACTCGCCCTAGTCAGCCAAAACGCCTGCACGAATGCAAAAATTGACGAAAATAGACCTGATGAGATTACAGCGGGACTGACGCAGAGGATCGCCGCATGCCCGACAGCAGCGGCGTCCAACGTGCGCACCGTGAGCGAAAACACCGATCTGTATGACGCGCGCGAGGGCGCCAAGATCGGCGGCGAAGGCGACTTCCTGGCCATGGGTCAGCAGGTCACCACCGTAGGCCAGTGCGGGAACGATTGGTGTCAGCTCTCCGATCCAAAGGGGTGGGTCTGGGGCGGGCATCTGAAGTGAGGTGGAGGCTGCCGAACGCGATAACCAGTGAGGTGACGCATGTCTCCCAACAGATCTTGTAAGAAAAACACGCTCGCGGCCGGCGTTGTCGCCGGGCGGAAGGCGTCCCGGGTTTCCTGCCTTGTAGCTCGCTTTTTCGGTGCGGCCGTCCTCGCAGCTGGGCTGTTCGGCGCCTCGCCGGCGTTCGCCCAGGAGACAAGCGTTTACTTGCGCGCTTTGCACAGCGGCAAGTGCCTTCATGTGAACGGAGCATCGGCCGCGAATGGCGCCGCCATCACGCAATGGGACTGCGCAAATCAACCACATATCACGTGGCGTCTTCGGTACCTCGGCGGCGGGTCGATGTACCTTGTAGCGGATCACAGCGGCAAATGTGCGCAAGTGAACGGGGGCGGGACCGCCAACTCAGTTCAGGTCACGCAGTGGGATTGTCAGCCTGTCCCTCACGTCATCTGGAGATTGGATGCCGCGCCGAGCGGGCTGTTTATAGTAAACAGGAAATCCGGAAAATGCCTGCACGTTGAAGGCGCCAGCACTCGCAACGGGGGAGATATTTCGCAGTACGCTTGCATAGATCAACTTAATGTCCAGTGGACCATAGTGCCTGTACAATGACATCAACAGCGACTCAGTGCGGGAATGATTGCGGTCAGCTCTCGATCCTGGGGCGGGCATGTGACGTAAAGCAGGCAAGTTCGGAGGTAGAAACAGAACAGTATTCGTTTTTGTAATTTCTATCATGGCGAGGGTGACAGCTTCGCTGACCTCCCCTTCAAAGTGCTTGGCCGCAGCTCGGGCGGCAATTTTTCATTCGATTCGCTTAAGGACAAATCCCATCGCGACAAATTGGGAAAAGAACTCGTGCGTTCGGATCCCGGCCGAAGCCGTTGCAAACTGGGTTTGGGCAGACAGTGCAGCTGCCACGGAGGAGTTCGATGCGTTCTACTAACCGTGTTGGTAGGCGCGAGCTTTTGCAGGACGCCTGGGAGGGTCGCCGCCCTCAGGCGTGAGCAGACTTCTCCTGCGTCTTTGGCGCAACGATCTCCTCAAGACCTGATAGCGCTGTTCGCAATTTGACGTCCGCTTTGCCGCGGACTATGCATCGTCCAGCAACTGCGCCTTGGCGATGCCCGGCGTTCAGAAGACCCCGGATTTCTTCATTGTCCCTTGGCCTTGGGACCAAAGACGGTGTCGATCTCGTCGTAAAGGATTGTCGGTCGGGTCGTGGCAATTGCCGAATAGCCCTTGGCGGCAGAAGGTGCACCTGCCGCAGGCAATGTTGAAGGGAACCAGCACATGGTCCCCAACGCTGAGGTGGCGAACCTCCGGCCCGACCTCTTCTACAACGCCGGTGAACTCATGGCCGAAGGTCATCCCGACACGAGTATCGGGAACGAGGCCGTGGTAGAGATGCAGGTCTGAGCCGCAGATGCAGGATCGGGTTACCCGCACGATCGCGTCCTCGGGGTGCTGGATCGTCGGGATCGGTTTCTGTTCAGTGCGGACCCGGTAGGGTCCACGGTAGTCCATCGCCAACATCCCGGGGCCTCCCTGGTCACGATTTCTCGAACGTGAGTTACGGTGGTTAGTTCCGTTGGCTGGGAGCCCGCTGTTGCGCCCTTGTCTCGCGTACGGCCCAGACCCAATCTGTCTGGGTGGCCCTACCGGAGCCCACAACGCGGCGCATCCATAATTGGCGACGCGCGGTGGCAGCAGATCATTGTTAGTACGTATAGACGGAAGGCGCCGGCCGAAATCCACTAAGAGTTTAGGTAAACCAACTCTTCTTAAAAGCGGCTTTGTTTATCTATAAAGATTCGTCATCTGTTTAAATCTTTTGTCTAGAACTCCCCGCTGGGAGGAAGACATGATTACCAGCTTGGCAAAGTGCAGGAACGGCAATGTGGCTGTCCTGTTCGGATTAGCGGCGCCCGTCATCGCGGGCGTTGCAGCGATCGGAGTGGACTACTCTGACGCATCCCGGTTGCGAGCAAGTCTTTCGGCGACCGCCGACGCCGCTGCCCTAGCCGGCGCACGGGAACTGGACGGGCGCTCCAAAGCAAGCGGAGGAGCAGCAGAGGCGAAAGCCGTGCTCTATGTCGCCCAGAAGCACCCCGAAGCGGCCCACCAGATGGACGTGTCAGTCTCACGAGGACGGGTGACAGTCGATCTGTCGGTCCAGCGGCGTGGACTGTTCGGCAATTTGCTTTCCAAACAGTCGATGCCAATCGCGGTGCGCGCCATCGCCGTCAACGGCACGCGTCCCGCTCCTTGTATGCTGGCCATTGGTGCTGACGAGCCGGTCGGGATTTCGCTGATCGGTTCAGCCAAGATCTCTGCTTCGAAATGTGCCGTCGCGTCCAACTCGAAGGGTGCAGACTCCATCTACCTTCAAGGCGCCGCCAAGCTGAATGCCTATCAGGTTTGTGTGGCCGGCGGGACCGGAAAGGCCAACACCTCTCCGCCACCGGAGAACTGCGCGGAGACGGCAGATCCTTACGTCGACAAGGTGCTCAGGCCAGACACGTCCCGCTCGGACAAGACGATGGGATCGGGTGTGTCCACCTATACGGGCCCTTGCGACTACACGAATAAGCACCTGGATGCCAAGGACAAGGGCACAACCGAGCTGAGCCCCGGCATCTATTGCGGCGGACTCTCCATCCATTCCGCCGACGCAAAGATGAAGCCCGGTCTCTACATCATGCAGGACGGTCCGCTGTCGCTGCAGGGCAACGCCACGCTGCAAGGGTCAGGCGTGTCGATCCTCCTGGCCGGGGTGAATGCCATCCTCGACATGCAGGGCAGCCCCAAACTGACCCTGAGTGCGATGGGTTCAGGGCCGCTCGCCGGGATGGCAATCGCCTCTGACACCCCGGCTAGCCCGATCCTCACCTCTACCCTCCAGGGCTCCCCCGACCTGGTTGTGACCGGATCAATTTACTTACCGCACCAGCGGCTGGAGATGCAGGGAAGTCCGCTGCTCAACGTCCTTGGACAGAACGATTCGCTGATCGCTCTCTCGTTTCGCCTGCAGGGCAGCCCTGACATCAACATCGCATCGGACCACACGACCATGGGCTCGGTGCACTCAGGTGTGTGGCTGATGGAGTAGGACTGAGCAGCGGACATTGGTCGGTTTGGGATGGGTAGTTGCGGATGACGAGTTCGCAACAAGAGCATCATGGATAGCTCATCGCTGGCGGCCGCCTTCCTGCCGGATTGAAAGGCGAAGGAGCATTGCCCCGCGATGAAGTAGAAACCCGCGACGACGGTCTGAACGCCTATCCAGCAGGAAGCTGAGGCACAACTGCGGAGCTCGGTGACGGTCGACGAGACCAAACTCGGGTGATGGCTGCACCAGCAGTTCGGTCTTGGCGCGGCCCATCGTCGACGGTCGGCCAGGTGCGAACGGCGAAGCTGCGCCGGCGGACTCATTCGATCAGTGGTCCGCGAGTGTCGAAAGCTGACGGTGCTTGAGCTCTTTCGTCAGCCAAGGCTTCGTCGATCGCCCTTATAACCCTCTGGATTTCGATCAGCCGTTGCTCCAGGGCGCGCAGTTGCGCCTCGTCGCCGCTTTGAGTCGCTGGGAAAAGCCGGTTCGCAACCTGGTGTCGACGGACATCGACATAGTCAGCGCGAAGGCGCTCCAAAGCTGCAATGTGGCTTCTGGCCATACAGTGCCTCGTCGCAACACTCGGCGCTTGGTGTGGACGCAAGGCCGCCTGCCGGTCTCGCTTCAGGCGCACCAGCCCCGCAAGTTCAGCATCCAACCGACCGCCTGGCAAGGAACAGTCGCCTTTCCGAGCGTTCGCTGTTCCTTGAAGGGCTCCGGAACCGAGCGCCTTGCCCAGTTTGGAACTAAATGGTTACATCGCCGCGGTTCTTAGGGATGTGAGGCGATGGCAGGGCTGGATGTCACGATCGGCGTTGCGCAGATGGACTGCGTCTTGGGGCAACTGGAGCCGAACTTAGCGAAGATTGCCGAGTTTGCGAGCCTGGCTAAACGCTTGGGTGCCCAGTTGGTCATCTTCCCCGAATGCGCCACCACCGGCTATTTCATTGGCGAAACCATCAAGGACCTTGCGGATGCCCCCGAGGGTCCGGCTGCGCGCCGCCTCGGCGACATAGCCAGGGAGAACGGGGTTACTCTGATCTGCGGTTTGTACACGCAGGAGAACGGCGTGTTCCGCAACTCGCAGAAGGTCTTTGCCCCCGATGGCGAACTGCTCGCCACGTATCACAAGGCGCACCTCTTCGCGGTCGAGCGGACCATGTACAAGGCCGGCGACGAGCCGATGGTCGTCGATACGCCGGTGGGTCGCCTTGGTCTCACGATCTGTTACGACCTGATCTTCCCGGAATATGTCCGAAAGCTCGTCGACCTCGGCGCCGACCTGATCGTCAACAGCACCGATTGGATCAACGATCCTTATCAGCGCGATGTGTGGGGCTGGAACGCCGAACGGATCCAGGGCTTGGCGTCGACGCGGGCTCTCGAGAACGTGCTGCCGCTGGCCATGGCGTGCCGCACCGGCCGCGAACATGCGGCTGCGGACGTCGCCTTCGACTCGACTGGTCCGTCCTGCGTTGTGTCGCCCTCCGGCAAGTTCCTGGCGCGGCTTGATGTCGGCGAGGGCATCGCAGTGGGCCACATCAACATCCCCGCGGAAGAGATGGATCGATGGACGGGGATAGCAACGTACCGTGTAGATCGGCGGCCCGACCTGTACCGCTGAGCCATGCAGCCGAGCGATCTGAAGCCAGTCCGGTTGGGCGATTGCCACATCGCCGCCGGCCTGGCGCTATCCTCAGAAGCGGGCTGGAACCAAGTCGAGGACGACTGGCGTTTCATGCTCCGCTCCGGCGAGGGCTTCGGATTTCTCGAGCAGGCTGGAACGCTGGTCGCCTCCGGCCTGACTGTTGAATTCCCGCAGTACGCATGGATCAGCATGATCCTGGTGACACCACAGTGGCGGCGCCAGGGGCTGGCGACGCAGCTCATGGAGCGCTGCGTCGAAACTCTCACCCGACGAGGTTTGATACCCGCGCTCGACGCGAGCCCGGAAGGACGGCAGGTCTACCTGAAAATAGGCTTCCGCGATGCGGGCACCAGCACTCGCCTGCTGGGTGCGATCCGCGGCGATCCGGCCCCTGCGGTGGCGGCGGCGGTGACCCGCATGTCGGAAGCGGACCTTCCCGACCTCATAGCCTACGACGCGCAGTCCTCCGGAACGGAACGCTCGGCGCTTTTGCGCCACCTCAGAGAACGCCTGCCCGAGGCTGCCTTCGTGCTGCGGCGGGGCGGGAAGCTGGTGGGATATGTTCTGGCGCGTAAGGGGCGCCGGTCAGCGCAGATCGGGCCTTTGGTCGCCGACGATGAAGCGGCGGCCATCGCCCTGCTCCATGCAGCCGGGCATACTGCCGGCGCATTCTGCATCGACCTTTTCGACCACCGTACTATCGTCCGGGGCTGGCTGGACCGCGCCGGTTTCCAGCCGATCACCCGGTTTATTCGAATGGTGCACGGTCCGGCCCAGATCTTCCCGTCCGGGCATCGCGTGCACGCCATCGCCGGGCCCGAACTGAGCTGATGCGGGGGCGCTAAGATAACCAACGCTCCAGGTTGGCTGCCACGAAATCGTCATCTGCCAGATCGGCGTGGACGCGGCAGACCCGGTCGATTTCCTCCCGCTGCCCCGGGCTCAGTCCCTCCTCGGGATTGAGGCACCAGATACCTTCCAGGAGCCCCTGACGGCGCAGCACTTCATGGCATCCCGCGATACAGCCGTGGAAGTTGTTGGCCACATCAAAGAAGGCGGCATTGCAGTCAGTGACACGCGAGTCGAGCGCCAGGAGGTCATCTGGTATGGCGCCTTTCCGCAGTGCTTCACGTATCCGATCCAGCAGCCGGACGGCGCCGCGCGTCCAGACAGACCAGTGTCCGAGCAGGCCCCCGCGGAAGCGGACCGTGATCGCCTCGCCGTCGCGCATGGCAACAAATGGCGTGGCCAGATCAAGCACGATGTGGTCGTCGTTTCCAGTATACAGCGCAATCCGCTGCTCCGCGCCCGCTGCAACGAGGCCGCGCACGACGTCCAATGTGCGGTAACGGTTAAATGGTGCGACCTTGATCGCCAGAACGTTGTCGATCTCGCAGAAACGCTTCCAGAAGCTTGCCGGTAGCTCGACTCCACCCACTGCGGGCTGAAGATAGAATCCGACCAGCGGGATGACATCGGCGACGCGCCGGCAATGGTCTACGTTATCATCCTCGTTGGCGCCCTTGAAGGCAGCAAGGCTGAGGAGGCCCGCGTGATAGCCGAGCTCAACCGCCTGGCTAGCTTCTCGCGTCGCCTGCTCCGTGCGGCCAACCACACCGGCGATCATCACCACCGGCCGGTCGGTCCAGCCTTTTACGGCCTCGACCGCTGCACGGAGCACCGGCTGGTATAGGCCGACGTCGCGGATTTCGAACTGTGTCGTGTGAACGCCGACCGCAAGGCCACCCACGCCGGCATCAACATAGTAGCGGGTCAGCGCCCGTTGCCTTCGCGCGTCGAACTCTCGCCCGGCTGACAACGCGAGCGGTTGAGCCGGAATGACCGTGCCGCCAGCCACAATATCGAGAATGGAGCGAGGCAGTTCGGAACGATGAAGGGCCATCCGTCGATCCATTGGGAGGGCCGGCCAGAGTCGCCGCCGGCGTAAATCCAGATAGGGCGCTCCAAGAGTGAACGTCAACAACTAAACGGTTACTTAGTCCGGGACGCTGTAGGGCGCGCTCTGCGGAGCGAGGTAGCCGAGAATTACCTCCACCACATGCCGGCGCCGCGCCGACCGCGCCGCCTTGGCCGACAGCGCCGGACCGAAAATGGCCGACAGTGTATGAATGTTACCGAAGTAAAAGTAACCAAGGCCGGCGATCGATATGTAGAGCTGGACCGGGTCCACCCCGGACCGGAAGACACCTGTTTCTTCGCCCCGGCGCAGCAAATCCTCAAGGGTAGCGACCAAGGGTGAGTGGCGCTGGCGGATTTCTGGCGAGCGCTTGAGGTTTCGCCCTTCCAGCAGGTTCTCAGTGTCCAGGAGCCGGATAAAATGGGGGTGGTCCGTGTAGTAGTCGAACGAGAACTCGATCAGCCGTTGCATTCCGGCGCGGGGCTCCAGTTCGCCGAGGTGGAGCTGCATTTCGGCCGCGCGGATCTCCTCGTAGGTGCGCTCCAGCACGGCGAGGTACAGGCCCTGCTTGTCCCCAAAATAGTGATACAGCATGCGCTTGTTCGCGCCTGATCGCGCGGCGATCTCGTCGACCCTCGCCCCGCCGAGGCCGTTGGCCGCAAACTCAGCGGTGGCGGCTTCCAGGATCATCTCGCGGGTCCGCCCCGGCTCTCGCTTAACACGCGGTGTTCGTGCAGTTTCAAAAGGCTCGGGCGCCCCTTGGCCTGTTTGGCTCAATTCATGCTCCGTTGATCGATTTGCCGGTCGGGTGGTCAAAACGGAAGGAATTCGAGACTGCTCAGGGCAGCCGAGAGTTGACGGTCGTGCCGACAAGCCGCTATCCGTAACCGTATAGTTACTTGCGCAACGGGTTGCAATGCCGGGGCTGAGGAGTGTCGCAGCCAGGATAGGTGAGGGTCCGAAGATTCACTTCGGGCTCTTGGCCGTGTTGCTCGCCGGCCTGCTGACGGTCCCGGCGTTCCGAACTGCCGGCAATCTGCTGAACATTCTGGAGCAATCCGCCGCCCTCGCAATTCTGGCCTTGGGCCAATCCTTTGTCATCGCCGGCGGGATGATCGATTTGTCGGTGGGTCAGCTTGTCGGGCTTGTTACGGTCGTCGGCTGCAAGTGGATGGGCGCCCAGCCGGAGCTTGGGCCGCTGATTGTGCTTGCCGTCGTCGCCGGCGCGGCGCTGATCGGACTGCTGAATGGCGAACTGATCAACCGGCTGAAACTCCCATCGCTGATCCTCACTTTCGGCATGCTGAGCATCCTGCAAGGCGCCATCTTCACCGTTACCGACAGCAGCGTCGGTTCCGTCACCCCGGCCATCGGCTGGCTAGCGAACGGCCGGTTGGCCGGCCTGCCTGTGTCGCTGTTCCTAGTGGCCCTCGTTGCAGGTGCGGCCTACCTCCTCCTGCAGCGCTCGCTGTTCGGCTGGCATCTCCTTGCGGTGGGCAACAGCCGCGAAGGCGCACACCGGGCCGGCATCGACGTTCCGCGGCTGGTGCGCCTTTCCTTCCTGCTCTCCGGCCTATCAGCGGGGCTCGCCGGGCTCATCGTAGCGGGACGGCTGGGCACCGGTTACCCGAATGCCGGCGACGGCATGGAGCTCGACGCCATCGTCGCGGTCGTGCTTGGCGGCACCCCGCTGCGCGGCGGCCGGGTCAGCATCCTGGGCGTCCTCAGCGCAGTGCTCGTGCTTGGCATGCTCAACAACCTGCTCAACCTTATGCAGGTGCCGGCCTTTACGCAGATCCTGGTCAAGGGGTTGATCGTCATCGGCGCCATCCTGATCGACCGGCCGCGTCAGGCGGCGCGCGCGGCATGACAACGATGGCCGGCCGCGCCAAACTGCCCAGCCTGATGCTGCTGGACCGCTATGCAATCTGGGTTGTGCTGCTGCTTCTTCTTATAACGGCGGGGCTTATCTCTGAGGCGTTCCTTCGGCTCAACTACCTGACCAACCTGCTGCGTCAGGCGACGCCCATCGGCATCACCGCCGTCGGGGTGACCTTCGTCATGCTGATGCGCAACGTGGATCTCTCTGTAGGCGGCACCATCACGGTGAGCGCCGTCGGGGCCGCGCTGATGATGAACGGCAGGCCGGAAAACCTCGTTTGGGCGCTCGCCGCGACGCTTCTTTTCGGCGCGGTGATCGGGCTGGCCAACGGCCTGCTCGTCGCCCTCGGCCGCGTCTCGTCGTTCATCGTGACGCTCGGCACCTCCATCGTGCTCTACGGCATCGTCCAGATGAGCACGGGCGGCACGGCGCGCGGCGTCGTCTCTCCCGGTTTCCGCGAAGCCCTGAACGCGCGCATCGAGGGCGTCTTCCCTGTGCTGGCGCTGGGCCTGCTGGCCGCCGTGGCGCTGGGTCTGTTCATCCAGTCGCGCACCCGGCTCGGGCGCCAGATGTATCTGGTCGGCGCCAATCCGGAGGCGGCGCGTCTTTCCGGCCTGCCGATCGAAGCCGTCACCATCGCCTCTTATGTCCTTTCAGGGCTCTTCGCCGCCGCTGGCGGCATCGCTCTGCTGGCCCGCACCGGCGTTTCCGGCACCAATCCCGGCCAGGGCACAGAATTCGACGTGCTGGCAGCGGTCGTCCTGGGCGGCACCACCTTTGCAGGCGGCCGCGGCGGCGTCGGCGGGACGCTTGCCGGCGTGCTGGTCCTGTTCATCGCACTCAACCTCGCCAACGTGGCGGGGCTGCCCTTTCCCATGCAACTCTGCATCAAAGGGCTGATCATCATCCTGGCCTCAGCCGCGCACAACTGGGTTGGACGGCGTGCCGGCGCGCGGTCCGGCGACTAGGTTCAACTAGGGAGAGGAGTCATCTGATGGCGTTCAAAGCAATTCTTGCAGGCGCGGCACTTGCCGCCGCCGCGCTTCTGGCCGGCCCAAGCGCCGCGCAGGAGGCGGAGCTCGATTTCACCAAGGCCGAAACCTACGACACCATCATGGGCTGGGCCAAGGAGCCGCTCGATACGGCCAAATTCAAGAAGGACCCGCCCTACAAGATCGGGCTGTCGGCCGGCTATCTCAGCAATGCTTGGATCAACTTTACCGCCCAGTCTGTGCGTTACGAGGCGTCGCTGCACCCCGAGATCGGTGAGCTTCAGGTAACCGACGCGGCGTTCAACCCAGCCAAGCAGGTCTCGGACATCGAGGATCTGCTGTCGAGCGGCGTCCATGCCATCCTGTTCTGGCCGGTGGACGAGAAGGCCATCCTGCCGGTTCTGCGCAAGGCGGCCGACCATGGCGTGGTGACGGTCAATATCGGCTACAACTTCATGCGCGACCCGGCGGTCACCACCAATGCCTACGTGAACCAGTGGGATTACGCGACCGAGGTGGCCGAAAGGCTTGTCGAGTCGCTCGGCGGACAGGGCAAGATCGTAGCCATGCTGCCCATCGCAGGATCTTCGGCCGCGGTCGTCCAGCTCGCCGCGCTCGAGGAGGTGCTGAAGAAGAATCCGGGCGTGGAGTTGCTCAGCGCCGAATACGGCGACTGGGACCGCGCCAAGGCCAAGCAGCTGACCGAGAATCTGCTGCAGCGCTTTCCGGAGATTAACGGCGTGTTCTCGCCCGCCGGCCAGATGTCGCTCGGCGTCTACGAGGCCTTCGACGAAGCTGGCCGGCTCGAAGAGCTGACCTTTTCGCCCGGCGACGACTACAACGGCTGGACCAAGCTGATCAGCAACGAGAAGAAGTGGGGAGCGGTGACCAGCGGCCTCGAAGTGGGGCGCGAAGCTGTCCGGCAGGCGGTTAAAATCCTGAAGGGCGAGCCGACCACCACGGCAGTCGTCGTCCCGACGCGCTACCTCGATCCTCAGCAGACCGCGCAGCTTGCAGAGCCTGAGCGTCCGGACGACTGGTTCGCCACCGACCTCCCGGCCGAGTTCCTGCCGCAATAAGCGTCGGCCGGATGGCGCTCCTCGAAACGCAGGGCCTCACCCGCCGCTTTCCGGGAGTGCTGGCGCTCGACGGCGTGGATTTCGCTGCCGAGCGCGGCGAGGTCCACGCCATATGCGGGGCCAACGGAGCCGGCAAGTCGACCTTCATGAACATCCTCGCCGGCGCCTTGCCGGCGAGTTCCGGGACGGTTCTAGTCGATGGCGTTCCGGCGGCTTTCGCCTCGCCGGCGGAGGCGCGCGCCGCCGGGGTCAGCATCGTCTACCAGGAGTTCAGCTCGATCCCCGAGCTGAGCGCCGCCGACAACATCTTCCTCGGCCGCGAGTTCACCCGCGGCCCGAAGCTGGTCGACCGCGCCCGCGCCCGCGCCGCCGCGCGTTCGGTGTTCCAGCGCTACGGCATACGGCTCGATCCGGACGCTCCCGTGTCTACGCTGAGCGTCGCCGACCGGCAGCTAGTCGAACTGGCGCGGGCGCTTTCCGCCGATGCCCGCATACTAATCCTCGACGAGCCCACGGCCGTCCTTTCCCTGGCGGAGCAGGACAAGCTGTTCGGGGTCATCCGCTCGCTCCGGGAACAGGGGCTGCTCGTTCTCTACATCTCCCACCGCCTCGAGGAGATATTTGCTGTCGCCGACCGTGTCACGGTCATGCGCGACGGCCGTCTGGTGGCGACGCGCGCTACCGCCGACCTGACCCAGCGCGAGCTGGCCCGCCTGATGACCGGCCGCGATGTCCATCAGCAGGCCCGCACTGGCGCTGCCTCGCAGGGCGAAGCGGTGCTGCGGCTGTCCGGGCTGGGAGACGAGGAGTTGACGCTGCACCGCGGCGAGATCCTCGGCCTTGCCGGGCTGATCGGCAGCGGTCGCACCTGGATCGCGCGCCGTATCGCCGGGCTTGCTGATCGAAGCGGGATAAACGTCCAGCTTGAGGGACGGCCGCTGGACGGAGAGCGGGCGTCTGCCTTACGCCACGGCATCGTCTACCTGACGGAGGAACGTAAGCGCGACGGCATCTTCGCTCCCTTGCCGATCGTTCCGAACGCAACGGCGGCGTCGCTGCCAGCATTCTCGCCGGGTGGGTTGCTCGCACGGCGCCGCGAGAAGCGCGCGGCAATGGAGATCTTGCAGCAATTGCGCCTGGTGGCTGCCTCGCTTGATGCGCCAGTCGGTAGCCTGAGCGGCGGCAACCAGCAGAAGGTGCTGTTTGCCCGCGCCATCCTCGCCCGCCCTCGGGTGCTGGTCTGCGACGAGCCCACCCGCGGCGTTGACGTCGGCGCGAAGCAGGAGATTTATGCACTCCTGCGTAAGCTGGCCGCTGACGGCGTGGCTATCTTTGTGGTGTCGTCGGAGTTCCCGGAGCTGTTGGGGCTTTGCGACCGATTGGCCATCGTTAGGGGTGGCCAAGTGGGCGGTGTGATCGACAATCGCGAACTCGACGAGCACCGGCTGATGGAGCTGGTCACGGGCGCAGCGGCGCTACAGTCAGCTGTGCCTGAAGTCCGGCGCTAATAAGCGCCGCTGCGCACCTCGAACTTTGTAGGCTTGCCGAGGCTCCGCCGCTCCGCCGCGACCCAGTCCGCCACCCAATCCAGCATCAGCGGGAGCGGCACCTCGGGGTCACCGAACAGTTTTTGCGCCCTGCTGGTGTTCGTCAGCCAAGAGTGGTCCGCTTCCGTCCCCGTAATCACCGGTTCACGCCCTAGGCGCTTGCCGAACTCAGCCGCAAGGTCGCGCACCGCTAGCGTTTCCGGGCCGCTGACATTGATGGGCGAGGTCGGCGTCGTGCAGTGCCGGAGGCAGCGCAGGGCTTGCGCGCAGGCGTCCCCCTGCCAGATCACGTTGACATGCCCCATGGTGAGGTCGAGCGGCTTGCCGTCGCGTACCTTCTGGGCGATGTCGAACAATACGCCATAGCGCAAGTCGATGGCATAGTTCAGCCGGAACAGCTTTCCCGGCGTGCCATGCAGCTTTGAATAGTATTCAAACATACGCTCGCGCCCGAGGCACGAGATGGCATACTCACCCGGTGGTGCGGGCGGGTCGTCCTCCGTCGAACCACCGCTCTCCACCGGCGCGAAAGGGTAGACGCAGCCCGTGGAGAACGCGACGATCCTGCTCGCCTTGTAAGCTTCGGCGACGATCGCGGGAACCAGCACGTTCATCGCCCATGTCATGGACGGGTCGCCAGAGGCCCCGAACTTGAACCCCGCCATGAAGACGACGTTCTCGGCCTTCGGCAGCCTCTCCACGGCGGCGCGGTCGAGGAGATCGCAGGCGATCGTCTCGACGCCGCCCGCCTCAAGCTCTTCGCGTAAGCCCGGGACGGAGAAGCGGGCCACGGCGATGATCCGCCTATCGGGTGCGGCCCGGCGCGCCATGCGGGCCAGTGTCGGCCCCATCTTGCCGCCGACGCCCAGGATGATGATGTCGCCCGGCACCGCCCGGAGATCGGCGACCAGAGACTCGGACGGCCGCGACATGACTTCGTCCAGCACCTCTTCGCTGGGGAGGGTGGACGGCAGGGCGGGATCGGACATCGGCTTTCCTCGGCGTTGTCGGTCAGGCGCTGACCGGCGGACGCCGGTCCTTCCAGGGCATCTCGCGCTCGAGCACGGCGCCCAGTGCCAGCAGGGTGGCCTCGTCGCCGTAGCGCCCGGCCAGCTGAACCCCCATGGGCAACCCGTCCGCCGACCAATGCAGCGGCAATGACATCGCCGGCTGCCCCGACATGTTGAACGGGAAGGTGAACACCGCGTCGCTCCAAAGCGCGTTGTAGGCGTCGAGGTCCCGCATCGACATGTCGTAGTAGCCGAGCGGACGCGGCGGCTGGGTCAAGGTCGGGGTGAGGTAAACATCGAAGCGGAAGAGGTCGGTCGCGACCTGCCGGCCAAGGCTCCGGACGGCTTCCACATCTGAGATGTGGCGGACGCCGTCCGTGTTGCGGCCACGCTGGATCACCGCCCAGGTGATCGGTTCGACGTAGCTTTCCGTCACCGGCTGGCCGACGAGGGTTTCTAGGTAGGCGAAATAGGCCGCGGTCTGAACGCAGCTCATATGCGTGTAGGTTTGCCAGGCGCTCGCCGCGTCCAGCGCCATGTCGTGTTCCTCGACATCATGCCCGAGCCGCTCAAGAACGCTGACCGTGTTGCGCACGGCCGCGGCGGCCCCCGGGTGGATCGGGCTACCGTCGGGTGGGGTGACGCTGAACCCGATCCTCAGTTTTTCCGGCGGACGGCCGCACAGTGCGAGCCAGCTTTCGCCTGGGGTCGGCGGGATATACGGGTCGCCGGGCAGCGAGCCGGCCACCGCGTCCAGGTAGGCCGCGGTGTCGCGGACCGTGCGCGAATTGCACAGGAAGTAAGCGCCGCCATGCCACAGATCGGCAAGCGGGCTCATGGTGATCCGCCCGCGCGACGGCTTCATCCCGATCACCCCGCAGCACGATGCCGGCACCCGGATAGAGCCGGCCGCGTCGCTCGACTCGCCGATCGGCACCATGCGCGCCGCCACTGCCGCCGAGGAACCGCCGCTCGACCCGCCAGCGGTGATGCCCTCGCGCCACGGGTTCAGGGTGGGGCCGTAAAGCTTAGGCTCCGTGGAAATGCACCAGCCGTTTTCCGGGGCGTTCGACTTTCCGACGAGGAGAAAGCCGGCCTTTTTCAGCCGTCGCACAACCTCGAAATCGTCCGCTGCGACCAGGTCCTTCAGGAAAAACGACGAGTTGGTCAGCGGTGCGCCCTTCCAGGCGGTGCCGAGCTCCTTCAGCAAGTAAGGCACGCCGGCGAACAGCGCCGAGCGGTCCACGCTTACCGCCGCTTCCCGGCCCATCTCGTAGAGTTTATGGATCACGGCGTTGAGGCGCGGATTCAGCCGCTCGATCACTGTCACTGCCGCCTCGACCAGCTCCGCCGGCGTGACCTCGCCGTTGCGCACAAGCTGGGCAAGGGCGACCCCGTCGCTCTCGACATAGGTGCGGAGGATGTCGTCGCTTACTGCGGCCATGGCCACTCCGTGCTCTGAGCAGGTCCGATCATTGCTGCTCCTTGATGAATTCAGCGCCACGCTCGGCCACCATGAACACCGTGGCGCAAATGTTTCCGGCGATGACATCGGGGAAAACCGAAGCGTCGCAGACGCGCAGGCCTTCCATGCCTCTCACCTTGAGGGAGGGGGGATCCACCACTGCGCGATCATCCGTGCCCATCCGGCAGGTGCTCGTCGGGTGGTAGATCGACTGGCAATGACCCCGGACGAACGCCCTGATCTCAGAGTCGCTGCGGGCCTCAGCTGACGGCGTGATCTCGCGCAAGTTCAGGTGCCGCAACGCATCGGCTGAGGCGATGCGGCGGCTGAGCCGCACCGCATCCACCATGGTGGCCAGATCCGCATCGTCCGTATCGGAGAAATAGTCTGGGTCGATCGTCGGGTGCATCAGCGGGTCGGGGCCCCGCAGCGCCAGCGAGCCGACGCTCTTCGGCCGCTGCAGGATCGTATAGAAGGATATGCCCGGCGTGGCGGCGAAGTAGCGCGCATGATCACGATGGGCGCTGGCCACCCCGTAAATCTGCAGGTCGGGACCGGGCAGCTCGGGCCGCGATTTGGCCTGCCCGCCGGTCGAGGACCAGGGGTTGGCCATGGGTCCGGTGCGATGCTCGGTCCATTCGTGGACGGCCTCTGCGATCTCCGCTTCCGACATTCCCCCGATGCCGATCTTTTCGTCCGTCGCGTAGGTCACCACGCAGTTGACGTGGTCCTGCAAGGATTGCCCGACGCCGCGGAGGTCGTGGATCGGCTTCACACCCACCCGCGCCAACGCGTCGGCCGGGCCGATGCCCGACAGCATCAGCAGATGCGGGCTGTTCACGCTTCCGCCGGCCAGCACCGTTTCTCCTGCCAGTGCCGTCTCGACCGTGCCGTGGCGAAAATACTCGACCCCGGCGGCGCGGCCGTTCTTGACCAGGATGCGCGTCACCAGCGCGGAAGTGACAAGGTCGAGGTTTCCCCGGCCGAGCGCCGGCTTCAGGAAGGCGTCGTCGGGTCCGAAGCGCTCCCCGTCCTTGATCATGGCCTGGAAGAAACCACAGCCGAACTGGTCGCCGGCGTTGAAGTCCTCCTTGGGCGGCAGGCCCGCCTGCTCCGCCGCATGGACCCATAGGTGTTCGGCCGGGTCGTGCTCCGGCACTTCGCTGACGACCAGCTCGCCGCCCGTGCCGTGCCAGGGGCTGTCGCGGAAGCGGGCATTGTTCTCGCCGCGCAGGAAGTAGGGCAGCACATCGTCCCAGCCCCAGCCGGCGGCGCCGCGGTCGCGCCAGCGGTCGTAGTCGGCCGGCTCGCCGCGCATGTAGATCATCGCGTTTGTCGCACCCGAACCGCCGACCAGCTTGCCGCGCGGCCAGACCAGGCGTCGGCCGAAGCAGCGGCGCTGCGGCACCGTATGGTAGCCCCAGTCCACTTCCGTGTTGATCAAGCTGATCCAGGCGGCCGGCATGCGCGAGCCGAGCGGCGGCTCCTGGGCCCCCGCTTCAAGCAGCAGGACACGGCGGGCCGGATCCGCCGATAGCCGGTTGGCGAGCACGCAGCCCGCCGCGCCCGCACCCACGATGATCACGTCCCAGTTCGCCATGCGCGAATACGCTCTCCAGCAATCCGACGGCGCGCAAGGCGCCGCCGCTCTCCTACAGCGTGCAGCCGGCTAGCGGATCGACGGGCTCGGTGACCTTGATGATGTCGAACCCCGCCTTGTTGTTCACCTTGGCGATCACCGTCCCGTTGCGGCCATGGTTGGTCTTCGGGTCGATGGTGAGCTTGCCGTGTGGCGAATCTACCTCGACCTGCTTGATCGCTTCCGCGACCTTGTCCGGCTCGACGCTCCCCGCTTTCTCGACAGCCTTGGCGTAGAGCAGCGTGGAGGCATAGGTGGATTCGCCGATGGCGTTGATTGGCACTCCGGCGCCGAACTTCGCCGCGAAGCGCTCGGTGAATGCCTTGTTCACCGGGTTGTCCAATTCCTGGTAATAGGCTTGCGTCGAGAAGATGTCGGCCTGCTCCTCCGGCGTAACGGCTCCCAGCATGGAATTGTCCCAGCCGTGGAAGACCAGCGGCTGCGTCATGCCGAAGCTGCGATACTGTTTGACCGCCGTCACCGCGTCGCCGGCAACCAGCATCATCCAGACGATGTCCGGGCTGGCTTCCTTCACCTTGCCGAAGGCCGGGCCGAAATCCTGCGTGCCGAAGGGGAAGAAATCGGCGCCGATCACCTGGCCGCCGAGGGGCTCCAGCGCCTTGCGCATCTGCTCCGTGCTGCCGCGCGGCCAGATGTAGTCGTGGCCGAGCACGTAGATCGTCTTGCCGACATTTTCCGCGAGGTAGGCGACGAGGGGATCGATCTGCTGGTTGGGTGTCTGGCCGGAGCAGATCAGCAAGGGATGGCAGTCGCCGCCCTCATAATAGGTCGGGTAAACGAACAGCTTCTTGGCCGGGATCGTCACGCTCATCGCGGCCTTGCGCTCGAAGCTCGCTAGCACGCCAAGCACCACGTCGACGTTGTCCTGGGCGACCAGCTTGCGGGTCTTGTCGATGGTGGCCTTGGTGTTCGTTTCGTCGTCCTCGATGATGGCGACGATCTCGCGCCCGCCGATCCCGCCCGCAGCGCGAAGGTCGTCGATGGCCAGCTCAAAACATTGCCGCTGGGTGATGCCGAGCAGCGCCTCGTCACCCGTGAGCGGTGCGAGGAACCCGATCTTCACCTGGTCGGCAGCGCGCAGGATGCTCGGCATGCCAATCGCGCCGACCGCGGCACTTGCGCCGAGGCCTTTCATCAAAGTGCGGCGGCTTGTCTTGAACGACGTCATCGCTTTCCTCCCTTTCAGATCGCCAGATACTTCTTCAGGACCGTATCGTCGCGGAGCTCGTCCGGCCCGCCTTCGTGCACGATGCGGCCCTTCTCCATGATTGCGCCGCGGCTGGCGGTGCGCAGCGCAAAGTCGATGTTCTGCTCCACCAGCAGCACCGCCAGCCCGGTTTCGTGGCTGAGACGGCTGATCAGTTCGCCGAGGTCGTGGACCACATTGGGCTGAATGCCTTCCGATGGCTCGTCCAGCAGCAGCACCGACGGGCGGGAAGCGAGCGCCCGAGCGATGGCCAGCTGCTGCTGCTGGCCCCCGGACAGCGTTCCCGCCTTCTGCCGCAACCGGTCGCGCAGGGGGGGGAAGAGCTGGAGAAGCTCGTCCAGCGCCATTGGGCCACGGCTTCCCGCGGCGCGGCCACCTAGCCCGATGTTCTCGGCGACGCTCAGCCGGGCCAGGATACCCCGCCCTTGCGGCACCAGCGCCAGGCCGCGCCGCGACGCGGCATGGGCTGCCGATCCGGTCAGGTCCACGCCGTCCAGGGCGACGCGGCCGGAGCGGGCTCGCATTAGGCCAGTCAGGCAGCGCATCAGCGTCGTCTTGCCGACCCCGTTGCGGCCGAGCAGGGTGAGCACCTCGCCGCGTCCAACCTGCAAGCTGACGCCGTTGAGCACCGGAACCGAGCCGTAGGCCGCCGCGAGGTTCTCGACCACCAGCATGGCTCAGCGCCGCCCCAGGTAAACGTCGCGCACCAGCGCATCGTCCTCGATGCTGGCGAAGGCGCCATCGGCGATGATCCGGCCTTCATGCATGACCAGGGTGCGGCTGGCGAGGCGGCGGATGAAGGCCATGTCGTGCTCAATCAACACGACGGCCAGCCGCTGAGCCAGTTCTGTCACCAGCCCGGCCGTCTTTTCCGTCTCGTGCGGGCCCATCCCAGCCGTCGGCTCGTCGAGCAGCATCAGCCGCGGCCGCGTGGCGAGCGCCATGCCGATCTCCAGCCACTGTTTTTGGCCGTGCGACAGAGCTCCGGCGGGCGAATGCGCCTGGGCGGCGAGGCCGAGCAGCTCCAGGATGTCGTCCTTTCCCAGGCCGTCTGTATCGGACGCGCCGCCGCTTTCGGCGACGGAAAGGTTGTCGCGCACCGACAGGCTCTCGAACACGCTGGGGGTCTGGAATTTTCTGGCTATCCCGAACCGGGCGAAGCGTTCGATACTTCGGCCGGTCATGTCCTCTCCGGCAAGCCGCACCCGTCCGCCGCTGGGCCGCACGATGCCGGTCAGCAGGTTGAACAGGGTGCTCTTGCCGGCGCCGTTCGGGCCGACAATGCAGGTGATCCCCAAAGCGCCCAGCACCAGGCTCACTCCCGCCACGGCGGTGACGCCGCCGAACCGGGCCGCGAGGTTCTCCGCCTCCAGGAAGTGAGCAACAGTCACCGGAAATCCGCCCTGCGCGGCGCCAGTCGCCGAAAAGCGCGGAGCACAAAAGGCAGCACGCCCTCCGGAAACAGGAAGACCAGCGCAATGAAAAATGCGCCGAGCACCATAGGCCAGAGCGTGTAGCTGATGCTGCTCACCTCCGTTTGGAGCCGCAGAATGACGACCGTTGCTATGATCGGCCCGAGCAGCGTTCCTCGCCCGCCCGCGGCTACCCACACGATGACCTGCGTCGATAGAAGCAGCCCAACCAGATCCGGCGCGACGAAACCCGAGACGGAGGCATAGAGAGCGCCGGCCAGGGCAGCGAGGCTGGCGGAAAGCACGAAGATGGCTAGCAGCTGCCCGGCCGTGTCATGCCCCAGCGAACGCGCCTTGAGCTCGTTGTCCTGGATCGCCGCAAGAACCCGGCCGCGACGGCCACTGCACCAGGCCCACACACCCGCGAGCGACAGCAGCAGCGCCGCTACAACGAGAAAATACTGGCCAGTGGCATCTGTAAGGGTCAGCGAAGTCTCGCCGAAGCGCACGCCGGGCGGCGGCGCCCCGAGTAGCCCGGCGTCGCCGCCGGTGACATCGGCCCAGCCGGTCGCGATGCGCTGCGCCACCAGCGACAGCGCCAGCGTCACAATGGTGAGGTACGGCCCGCGTACGCCGCCATAGAGCAGGAAATAGCCGACAACGGCCGCGATCACTGCCGCCAAGACCAGCCCGCCGGCAAGACCGGCCAGGAAACCGTTGCCGGCCGGGTCCATCGGGCCGAGGATCGCGACGGCGTAGGCGCCCAGCCCGAAGAAGGCACCCTGCCCAAAGCTGAGGATGCCGCCCTTGCCCCACAGGAAGTCGAGACTGAGCGCGAGCAGCGCAAACATCAGGGCGTCACGCAGTACCCCGAGTTGGTAGCCGCCCACCAGCAACGGGCACGCCGTCAGCACTAGGGCCAGAACGAGCAGGACAGCGGCCGGCATGGCAAAGCGGCTGCGCCGCCTTCTCACCACGGTCCCGTCGGCAGACGCGGCGCTCATGCCGGGACCAGCCCGCGCGGGCGGAAGCGCACCACGGCGACCGCGATGACCAGCACCAGTGCCTGCGAGAACGTCGCAGGGATGCGGTAGTCCAGCAGCGTCTGCAGCGTGCCGACGAGCCCGCTGCCCGCAACGACCCCCGGCAGGCTGCCTGCCCCGCCGACGATGACTACAAGGAACGAGGGGGCGAGGTAATTGGTCCCCATCGTCGGAACGACTTTGGCGAGCGGTGCGACCAGCGCGCCGGCGACCCCGGCCAGGGCGCCGCCGATGCAGAACGCCTGGAGGAAGATGCGCCGCGTGTCGATGCCGAGCAACTCCGCGACTTCCCGGTTCTGCATGACGGCGCGCAGGTCGAGGCCGAAGGAGGTCCACTGCATCACCAGCACCGCCGCCCCCGCCACCACGATCGCGGCGGCGACAAGGAACAGACGGTACGCGGGGTAGCTTACGCCGGCGATTTCCACTGCGCCGCTGACCGGTCCCGAAACCAGCAGTGGCGCCGCGCCGAAGATCAGCTGCGCGCCATTCTGCAGGATCAGGCTGACGCCCCATGTAGCCAGGATCGCCGCCATCGGACGCCCGTAAAGGTGCCGGATCATCGAACGCTCCAGCAGGAAGCCGAGCAGGGCGCCGGCGAGTGCGGCGGCGAGAACGCCAACCCAGAACCCGCCACCCGCCGCCTGGACGATGGAGAGGACGAACGCCCCAATCATGACGAACTCGCCATGCGCCATGTTGATGATGTTCATCAGGCCGAACACCACCGCCAGCCCGAGCGCGACCAGGAGCAGAATGCTGACCAGCGTCAATGCGTTGAGCGCGAGCTCGATCAATGTGGGTCCGGCATTGAGGGCCATGAACTGGCCGCGGGTAACTAATCAGTTATAAGATTCCGGGCCTACGGCCTTGTCAAGGCGGTGCCGGTAATCGGGGGGGCCGGCCGCTGCGCACGAGCGCAATGGGCCCGCTTGATCGGTGCTGAGGTTTCCTGGGGAATGCCGGCGAGACATTTTCCAGGGCAAGCGTCGGGTCCGGAGAAACCCGTTCGTCTTCCAGAAGCGCCGCCCCGCGGGCCGGGAGCGCGCCATCTACTGGAGGTATTCTCATGTCGCACACAACGAGACCGGCCGAGAGTTCCTACCGCTGGGTTATCGTGGCAGCCGGTGGTCTCCTGGGCTGCGTCTCAATCGGGTCGATGTTCTCGCTCCCGGTTTTCCTATTGCCGATCTCCCGGGAAATGGGATGGTCCGTAACCGGCGTGTCGAGCGCGATGACAATCGGCTTCCTGGCATTGGCGCTGGCGAGCATGATCTGGGGCACGCTGTCGGACCGCTGGGGTCCCCGCTTCGTGGTTTTGACCGGGTCCGTCCTTCTTGCCTTCGGTCTTGCCCTGGCAAGCCGCGCCACATCGCTTCTTCAGTTTCAGCTGCTTTTCGGGCTGATTGTCGGAGGAGCGACCGCTGCAATCTTCGCTCCAATGATGGCCTGCGTGACTGGCTGGTTCGAGACGCAGCGCAGCCTTGCCGTGTCGCTCGTCTCGGCCGGTATGGGGATGGCGCCGATCATCGTTTCGCCGTTCGCGGCATGGCTCGTTTCAGGCTACGACTGGAGGACATCCCTGCTGATCATCGCCGTCGGCGCCGCGGCTGTGATGATACCCGTCGCCCTCCTCGTACGTCGCCCGCCTGCTCTGGAGGCCCCGGCCACAATCAACCCTTCGGAGGTGAGGGCTCCGCCGGATTTGACCGTGGCAGAGGCCATTAGGTCACCACAGTTCATCATCCTGCTCCTGACGAACTTCTTCTGCTGCGCGGCGCATTCAGGGCCGATCTTCCATACGGTCAGCTATGCCCTGACATGCGGAATTCCCAGGGTTGCGGCGGTTTCCATTTACAGCGTGGAGGGGCTGGCCGGGATGGCCGGCCGTGTCGCGTTCGGTCTTCTGGGGGATCGGTTTGGCGCAAAGCAGGTGCTGGTCACCGGCTTGCTGCTGCAGGCTTTCGGCGTGCTTGGCTATGCTTTCGTAAGCCAATTGGGCGGGTTCTACGCTGTGGCGGCGCTGGTCGGCTTCATCTATGCCGGAGTGATGCCGCTCTATGCGGTAATCGCGCGCGAGATTTCCCGTTGCGGATGATGGGCACTGTGATCGGCGGCACCGCTATGGCCGGCAGCCTTGGGATGGCCACAGGGCCGATCACCGGGGGCCTAATCTACGACAGCTTTGCTAGCTACAGCTGGCTCTATTTCGCTTCTGCCGGGATCGGGATCGGCGCATTCCTGATCGCGTTGACCTTCAGGCCCTTCCCCACAAGTCCACCCAAACTGGCAGCAGCTTAGCCGCACTCGACGGGCCTGCCGGATCTCTCGTTACGTGAATGAAGGACGTCACCCGAGTGAGGCGGCGCGGGATGGCCCGACATGTCCATGCGAGCCGAACCAGGTAATCCACAGGCCGGCAAGCGCCAGGACGGCTGCCCCGTAGAGTGCGCCTCCGGGGACCCACATGATCAGGCCGGCCAGTTGCTGATCCTCCAATTGGGTTAGTCCCCAGCTTGGCGCAGCCTCGGTCTGCGTTGGATAGAGCGGAGCCTTGGCCCAGGTTATGAGGATTCCGAGGAAACTCGTGTGGATCGCTGTGACGAAGAGGCAGAAAATGCCGATGCCGTAGCCACGCTCACGGCGACATAGAATTGCCCACCAGAACAGGAGCGCTGACAAGAGGAAGCTAAGGTGCTGGACCCAGTGCACCCACTCGCTGGCCAAGGCGGCAGCGTAGAAGTCCGGGACGTGCCATACCCAAATCGCCACGCCATGGATCACGGTTGCTGTAAGCGGACCGGTGATCGTGCGCCAGAGGTAGGTCATTGCCGTTTTTCTGCCGAAAGCGCCCCACGCCTTCCGCCATGACTGCGGCAATGCCCAAAGTACACCACCGAGTGGCCGCGCCACGACGAGGAGCGGTGCGGCGGCGAGCATGAGCAGCTGGTGCTCCACCATGTGGGCGGTAAAGAGCCGCTCACCGAGCCAATGCAGCGGGCTCATCAAGGCGCCGAGAAGCAGCAGCCAGCCGGCAAAGAAGGATCCGGCCTGCCAAAAACGCACTCCGCGGCCTAGGCCGGCTCGCCGCCACAGCCGGGAAACCCCGACCGCGTGCAAACCGGCCGAGACGCCAAGCGGCACGATAATCCGGAGATCCCAAGTCCAATTTTCCAACCCGTCCCAATGCAGATGCCCCTCGTGCGCTGACGCAGAGTCGACGGAAAGCAGCAAGGCGAGCCAGGTAAGGGCGACTGTCATCGCACCACCTATCAAGAACCAGGGGGACCGAACCCACAGGGTAAGAGGAAGGTGAACAATGCGGGCGAAAGCAAGCCCATAAGCCCCACCGAACTCGCATCTCCGCCCTTTGCCGGACCTATTGGGCCTTTTCAGGCGTCACCTGGGCGAAGGCGGCGCCACGACCGACAGAGGCCTGATCAGGCGAATCAGGATCGCGACCACCCGTCTCGATGTGGATCATGGCGAACCGATGCGAGTATTTCGAAACTAAGATGCGAACCGAAGTGAATTTCGCTGCAGCCCTTCCGCGTGCGACACCCATGGCCGTTCGGCCCGATATCGAAGTGCTTCGCGGCAGCAATCACCAAGAGCCGGTAAACAGGCGGTGGCGGTGGCCGCCGGACGTGGCTAAGCTCCTGTACCGCGGACAGCGGGAGGCCGCCGCCTCCCCGGCGGTAGAATCGGGTCGCGGCAAGTTGCGGATCCAAACAAGATGACGAACTAGGGAGTAAACAAGGTGAGATACACAGCATTGCAGCTGGGCGGCGCCGCCGCGCTGGCTTTGGCTCTACTCAGCGGAACCGCCGCCGCGCAGGATGGCGCGACCGTGGCCTTCCTCATGCCTGACCAAGGCTCGACGCGCTACGAGGAGCACGACTATCCCGGCTTCCAGGCCGAGATGAAGAAACTCTGCCCGACCTGCACCGTGATCTACCAGAACGCCAATGCCGATGCGGCGCTGCAGCAGCAGCAGTTCAATTCGGTGATTACGCAGGGCGCCAAGGTCGTCGTTCTCGACCCAGTCGACTCGAGCGCCGCCGCCTCGCTGGTCCAGCAGGCACAGAGCCAGGGCGTCAAGGTCATCGCCTATGACCGTCCGATCCCCGACAAGCCGGCCGATTATTATGTCTCCTTCGACAACAAGGGGATCGGCCAGGCTATCGCCCAATCGCTCGTCGACCATCTCAAAGCCAAGGGCGTTCCCGAGGGCGCGGGCGTGCTGCAGATCAACGGCTCGCCGACTGACGCGGCAGCGGGGCTGATCCGTGACGGCGTCGACTTGGCGCTAGACGCGTCGGGCTACAAGACGCTCTCGGAATTTGACACGCCCGACTGGCAGCCCTCCGAAGCCCAGCAATGGACCAGCGGCCAGATCACCCGCTTCGGTGACCAGATCGTCGGCGTCGCCGCGGCAAACGACGGTACCGCCGGCGGCGCGATCGCGGCCTTCAAGGCGGCCGGCGTGGACCCGGTGCCGCCAGTCACCGGCAACGACGCGGTGGACGCGGCGCTGCAGCTCATCATCTCCGGCGACCAGTACAATACGATCTCCAAGCCTTCGGAGATCGTTGCCGCCGCGGCGGCAAACGTGACCGTGCAGCTCCTGAAGGGCGAAACGCCGGAGGCAAAGACGACACTCTACGACACGCCCTCGGAGCTCTTCGTCCCGGTTGTCGTGACGCGCGAGAACATCAAGGCAGAAGTCTTCGACAAGGGAACTGCTGATCCCGCAAAGATCTGCACCGGCGAATATGAGGCGGGCTGCCGCGAGCTCGGCATCATTCAGTAGCGCCGCGCTGATCTGATTTCATCGTCCGGCCGGGTTTCGATGTCCGGCCGGACGAACCCTCCCAGGTGATCTGCAATGAATACCCGCCATGAGCAGCATGTCCGACGCGCCCCGACCGACCGCTGAGCCCGTCCTCAGCCTGCGCGGGGTTTCGAAGAACTTCGGCGCCGTATCGGCACTGTCCGATATCGAACTCGACGTTCACGCCGGTGAGGTGGTCGCCCTTGTCGGCGACAACGGCGCCGGCAAGTCGACGTTGGTAAAGATCCTGGCCGGGGTTCACCAGCCCTCGTCCGGTACGATCAAGTTCCAGGGCCAAGAGGTCACGCTTCCCGATCCCAGCGCCGCCCTCGACCTCGGGATCGCCACCGTGTTCCAGGACCTTGCCCTCTGCGAGAATCTCGACGTTGTGGCCAACATCTTCCTCGGCCGGGAGAGCAACCCCTACCACCTGGACGAGGTGGCCATGGAAGTTCGCGCCTGGACCCTGCTCAACGAGCTGTCCGCGCGCATACCTTCAGTGCGCGAGCCCGTCGCCTCGCTTTCGGGCGGCCAGCGCCAAACCGTCGCCATCGCCCGTTCGCTCCTGCTCGAGCCCAAGCTCATCATGCTCGACGAGCCCACGGCAGCGTTGGGAGTGGCGCAGACGGCCGAGGTCCTGAACCTCATCGAGCGGGTGCGAGACCGCGGCCTCGCCGTGATCATGATCAGCCACAACATGGAAGACGTGCGCGCAGTTGCCGACCGGGTCGTCGTCCTCAGGCTCGGGCGCAACAACGGCGTCTTCACGCCGGACGCGTCGAACCACGAGCTGGTCGCCGCGATCACCGGCGCCTCCAACAACGCCGTCTCGCGCCGCGCCGACCGCCTGCAGTCCGGGCGCGAATACGCGCAAGAGGCATCGCTATGAGTCACGACACCGGGCCCGCATCGGCCATGGCCCTCGACCGCAGCGATGTCCGCGTGCGGCAGGACGAAGGCCTCGGCGGCACGATCCGCGGCTTCCTCGACCGGGTGCGCTCGGGCGACCTCGGAATGCTGCCGGTGATCGTCGGCTTGGTGGTGATTTCGGTCGTTTTCACAAGCCTGAATCCGATCTTCCTGGCGCCCAACAACCTGGTCAACCTGTTGTTCGACTGCGCCACGATCGGGGTCATCAGCCTGGGAATCGTCTGCGTGCTGATGGTGGGCGAAATCGACCTCTCGGTCGGCTCGATGAGCGGCTTCGCCTCCGCGCTGCTCGGCACCCTCTGGGTCAACGAGGGCTGGCCGGTGGCGCTCGCCATCCTGGCGGCCGTGGCGGTCGGCGCCGCTGTCGGCTCGCTTTATGCCTTCCTGTTCAATCGGCTCGGAATGCCGAGCTTCGTGGCCACGCTGGCCGGCCTGCTGGCGATCCTCGGGATGCAGCTTTACGTCCTCGGCTCCACCGGATCGATCAACCTGCCCTACCAGTCGCCGCTTGTGCGGTTCGGCCAGGTGATGATCATGCCGGACTGGGTGTCGCATGGGCTGGCGCTCCTTCCCGGCATTCTCATTCTCCTCGCCGGCCAGCGCACGATTGCCCGCCGGCGCTCTGCGAACCTCTCCGCTCCCTCCGTCGGCGGCCTGATCGCGCGTGCCGTGGCGATCACGGTAGGGCTTGAGTTCATCGTCTACTACCTGAACCAGGGCCGCGGCGTGCCCTGGATGTTCGGCCTGTTCGTGGGGCTGGCTGTGGTCATGAACTATGCGCTGACGCGCACCAAGTGGGGCCGCTCGATGAGAGCCGTCGGCGGCAATCGTGAAGCGGCCCGCCGCGCCGGGATCAATGTGCGCCGCATCTATGCGAGCGCCTTCATCCTGTGCTCGACACTGGCAGCGCTCGGCGGCATCCTCGCCGCCGCCCGCCTCGCATCGGCGAGCCAGCAGGCGGGCACCGGCGACGTCAACCTCAACGCCATTGCCGCGGCGGTGATCGGCGGAACAAGCCTGTTCGGTGGCCGCGGCAGCGCCTATTCCGCACTGCTCGGCATCATCGTCATCCAGGCGATCGCCAGCGGGCTGACCCTCCTGAACCTGCCATCATCGCTGCGCTACATGATAACCGGCGGGGTGCTTGCCATCGCGGTTATCGTCGATTCACTCGCCCGCCGGTCCCGGCTCTCCCATGGGCGCGCCTGACGGTAGCTCGGCGCCGCCAATGCTGGCGTGGCTTGCAAAGTCGCTGAATTGAGATAGGGGGTAAGATGGCTCAGAACTTGTCAGGCAAGGTAGCGGCGATAACCGGGGCCGCTTCCGGGATCGGCCTTGAATGCGCCAGAACCCTGCTCGGCGCCGGCGCCCGGGTAGTGCTTGTCGACCGGGCCGAGGACAGGTTGCGCGAGCTATGTTCCGAACTCGGTTCAGGTGCCTTTTCCGTTGTGGTGGACCTAACCGACCCTAACAGCGTCTCCGGCATGATGCCGGACATCCTGCAGAAAACGGGGCAGCTCGACATTTTCCACGCCAATGCCGGATCCTATGTGGGCGGCGAGGTGCTCGGCGGCGATCCCGATTCCTGGGACCGAATGCTCAATCTGAATGTCAACGCGGTGTTTCGCACAGTCCATGCCGTCCTGCCGCACATGGTCGAGCGCCGGACCGGCGATATCGTGGTGACCAGCTCGATAGCCGGGCACATCCCGGTGATGGTGGAGCCGATCTACACGGCGTCCAAGCACGCCGTGCAGGCGTTCGTGCACACCCTTCGGCGCCAGGTGTTCAAGCACGGCATCCGCGTCGGCGAAGTCGCCCCCGGCCCGGTCATCACGGCGCTGCTCGCCGACTGGGATCAGGAGCGGCTGGCGCAGATGAAAGCGGCTGGTGGTTTGATCGAGCCGAAGGAGGTAGCCGCGGCCGTGCTGTTCATGTTGACCCGGCCCAGGAACGTCACGATCCGTGACCTCGTCATCCTACCGCAGAGTTTTGACCTTTGATGCACGGCGCCACAGAGCAGCCGGCGCGCTGAAGCGGACTAGGCGGTAGCCTCCACCGGAAGCTCCGCCTCCCCGGCTTCGTCCACCCCGCTTACCTCAAGTCTGGCGAGGAATGCGTCGAGCGGGACGGGCCTGCCGAATAGATAGCCTTGGAAGGCATCGCAACCGAGCTGCCGAAGAAGCAGCGCCTGAGTTTCCGTCTCGACCCCCTCCCCGACGACGAGCACGCCAAGGCTGCGGGCCATGCCAACGATGGTCCGGATGATGGCCCGGTCGCTCGGATCCGTTTCGATGTCGCGGACAAAGGACCGGTCGATCTTCATGCTCTCGATCGGCAGCTGCTTCAGGTACGACAGGGACGAATACCCGGTACCGAAATCATCAAGAGCAAAGCGCACCCCCATGAGGTTCAGCTCCGTCATCGCGGCGACGACCCCATCGACATTCTCCAGCATGACATGCTCGGTCAGCTCGAGCGTGAGACTACGCGGGTCCGCTCCGCTTTCCGCAAGCGCCCGTTTGACATGAGCCACGACGCGCTCGCGGTTGAGCTGACGCCCGCTGATGTTGACCGCGAGGCGCAGGGCTCGAGTGGCCGGGACCGCTCTCCACGACGCCAGCGTTAAACAGGCCCTCCGCAAGACCCAATCGTCCACTTCGCCAATGAACCCGCTCCGCTCCGCGACGGAGATGATCTCCTCCGGCGGCACCCAGCCGCGCTGGGGATGGTTCCACCGCAACAGTGCTTCGGCGCCCACGGTCCGGCCAGCTCGATTGACCTGTGCCTGATAGAACAGCTCCAGGTCATCGTTGTTCAGCGCTGCCTTCAGATCTGATGCCAAGGCCAGCCGATGCTCCATATCGGCTTGCATCGTCGGCTCGAAGAAGCACACGGCGCCGCGTCCCGACGACTTTGCCGCGTACATCGCAAGGTCGGCATTCTTCAGCAGGTGGTCGACATCCTCACCGGCACCGCTGAAAACCGCCACCCCGATGCTGGCGGTAGTCTGGAACGAATGGTCGTCACGAACATAGGGCTCGCTCACCGCCGCGAGGACCTGGGTCGCAATCAGCTGTGCGCTTTCACAGGCGCGAGCCGCCTCGGTGCCGAGGTCGCGCAGCAATACGACGAACTCATCGCCGCCGTGCCGGGCCACCGTATCTCCCTGACGGACGCGCGCGCGGATGCGTCCAGCCATCTCGGTCAGGAGCAGGTCACCCACGTGGTGCCCTTTGGTGTCGTTAAGCGTCTTAAAGTGATCAAGGTCGATGAAGAGGACGGCGCCGCGCTGCCCGTTGCGGCCGCTTGCCGAAAGGGCCTGGCCCAAGGCGTCGCGCAGCATGGTCCGGTTCGGCAGCCGCGTTAGCGGATCGAAATAGGCCAGCTCATGGACCCGCGCCTGTGCGTATTTGCGGTCCGAAACGTCGGTCAGGAAGCCGTGCCACAGCGTGCTCCCATCCGCTTCCCGCACCGGCACGGAATGTCCGAAGATCCACTTCTCCTCGCCACCCGGCAACACAGCCCGGTATTCGCATTGCCAGGGCTGCAGGTTTTCCGCGGAGGCGATGACCGACGACACCACGGCGGCACGATCCTCGGGGTGGATCAGCGAGATGATGGGGGCCGCATCCCGCTTGACCGCCTCCGGTTGGATGCCCAACATGCTCACCAGCCCCACGCTGGCATAAGGCACCGAGAAACTTCCGTCGCGTGCCATGCGGAACTGATACAGGAACCCCGACATGATCGACACAATCGTGTCGTAGTGCTCCTGAAGTTCCAGTCGTTTTACCAGATCGGTGACTTCGCGGATCGTGCCCTCGTAGAATAAGGGCTGTCCGTCCTTGCTGCGGACCAGGCGGATGTTTTCCTCGATCCAGATGCGCTCGCGGGTTCCGTGCCTGTAGATTTCCGATCTGAAGTTCGAGACACGACCCGACTTGGCAAGCTCGGCATTGATCTCGGCGCGGCGACCGGGATCGACGTACCACTCTGTGGCGATGTCATCGACGGCGGTCAACAGTTGCTGCTCAGTCTGGTAGCCGTTCAGCCGGACCAGTGAAGGATTGGCACTGAGCATGCGGCCATCAAGGGTGGATCGAAAGACCCCCTCGCTGATGTTCTCGTACAGATTTCGGTAACTCTGCTCGCTCGCCCGTATTCTGCGCAACGCGCTCTGGCGGTCTAACGCATAAAGCAGCGCGATGACGGCGCTGATGAGGGAAACGGCTGAAAGCGCGGCTCCCGGTTCACCAAGGAAGGCGTTACCGGAACCCGCCTCCGCCTGGCGCCCCAAGCCGAAGCCAAGCAGCAGGAGTCCGACGCTGGCCACACTGACAGTGGCGAGCTGCGCGACGATCCAGGCCCGATGGCCGGCCATTCGATGTTCGACTCGCGAGGCCAACGCGAAACCGCTCCGCAGGATTCCGATACGCGCGGCAGTTTGACGAGCGAATCCAAATATCGCCTTAAGGTCGAATGCGGAGAGCGACGCCGCTCAGTTCTTGAGGCGGTAGCCCGTCCTGAAAATCCAACCGGCGATGGCCAAGCAGACCGCGAGGAACACCAGCGTCATGGCCAGGCTCACGCCGACGCTTACATCGGCCGTGCCGTAGAAGCTCCAGCGGAAGCCGCTCACCAGGTAGACCACCGGATTGAACAGCGTCACCTTCTGCCAGAATGGCGGCAGCATGTGGATGGAATAGAAGCTACCGCCGAGGAACGTCAGGGGCGTGACGATCAGCAGCGGCACGAGTTGAAGCTTCTCGAACCCGTCCGCCCAGATGCCGATGATGAACCCGAACAGGCTGAAAGTGACCGCCGTCAGGACCAGGAACAAAAGCATCCAGTAGGGGTGCTCGATCCGCAGCGGCACGAACAATGCCGCCGTGGCCAGGATGATCAGGCCGAGGATAATCGACTTGCTGGCGGCAGCCCCGACATAGGCAATAACGATCTCCAGGTAGGAAACCGGAGCGGAGAGGAGTTCGTAGATGGTGCCGGTGAATCGCGGAAAATAAATGCCGAACGAGGCATTGGCGATGCTCTGCGTCAGCAGCGACAGCATGATCAGCCCCGGCACGATGAACGCGCCGTAGCTGACGCCATCGATTTCGCTGATCCGGGAGCCGATCGCCGCACCGAAGACGACGAAGTAGAGCGAGGTCGAGATCACCGGCGACACGATGCTCTGCAGCAGCGTACGGCCGGCCCGCGCCATCTCGAAGCGGTAGATTGATAGCACCGCACGCGTGTTCATCGTCCTTGCCTCACCAGGCTCACGAAGATCTCCTCCAGGGAGCTTTGGGTGGTCTGCAGGTCGCGGAATGCAATGCCCGCGGCGCTCAGGTTCGCGAGCAGCGCCGTTATCCCCGTTCGCTCCGCTTGCGTATCGTAAGTGTAGGTAAGTTCCCGCCCATCGGGCGAAAGCTCAAGCGCGAACGGGGCGAGTTCAGCGGGGATCGCTGCCAGGGGCGTATGCAGCTGCAAGGTAAGCTGCTTCTTGCCGAGCTTGCGCATCAACTCGGCCTTGTCATCCACGAGAATGATTTCGCCGCGATTGATCACACCGATGCGATCGGCCATCTCCTCCGCTTCTTCGATGTAGTGGGTGGTGAGGATGACGCTCACGCCTCCTTCCCGCAATGAGCGAACCAGGTTCCACATGTCGCGGCGGAGTTCGACATCGACGCCGGCGGTCGGCTCATCGAGGAACAGGATTCGCGGCTCGTGGGCGAGCGCCTTGGCAATCAGGACGCGCCGCTTCATGCCGCCCGAGAGCGTCATGATCCTGCTATCCTTCTTGTCCCAGAGCGACAGGTCTTTAAGCACCTTTTCGAGGAAGGCCGGATCGGCTCGCTTGCCGAACAGGCCGCGGCTGAAGGTCACCGTCGCCCAAACGCTTTCGAAGGCATCCGTGGTCAGTTCCTGAGGCACCAGGCCGATCTTTGAACGGGCGGCGCGATAGTCGCGCTTGATGTCGTGACCGTCGGCCAGGACGGTGCCCTCGCTTGCGTTCACGATGCCGCAGATGATGCTGATCAGCGTCGTCTTGCCGGCGCCATTAGGCCCAAGCAGCGCGAAGATCTCACCGCGCCGGATCTCCAGGTTGATGTTCTTTAAAGCCTGGAACCCCGACGCATAGGTTTTCGAGAGGTTCTGTACGGAGATGATCGACTGCATCGGAGCTCGGTTGATCGTCGGATTGTGAGTCGGAAACCCGTGCGGAGGAGGACCCGGCTCCACTCCTTACGCTTGTTGGATGCGGGAAGCACCGCTGGCCTTACGACGATTCCTTGTTGATGGAACGCCTAAAGTACGCCGGATCCGGGCTGACGGCCGAAACTCCTGCTCGACGGTCAATTTGACCTGCCGGATCGACTGGCGGCGGCCGGTTTGCAGCGCGCCGTCGCCCTTCGCGGTAGGCGATGTAGAGACCGCTCGCCGCGATGATCGCAGCACCTCCATAGGTCCAGGCTCCCGGCACCGCGCCGAAAACGACGAACCCCAGTGCCATCGCCCAGATCAGCTGGGCATAGGTGAGCGGGGCCAGAACGGCCGCCCCTGCCTTACCGTAGGCCATGATCATCAGCCACTGGCCCGCGGTGGCGAAGGTCCCGATGAGCAAGCCCCACCCTATGTCCCATACGCTGGGGCGCATCCAGCCAAAGGGAACCATCGCGCTCAGCGCCGCAAAGCCGACCAAGGCGGACCAGGCCAGGGTGGTCTCCGGCTTTTCCGTGCCGCTCATCTCCCGGGTGGCTATGATCGTGCGGGCCCAGAGCAAGGCGGATGTGAGCGGGAAAACGGCAGCGGGCTGAAAACTGCTGGATCCGGGGCGGACAACGATCATAACGCCGAGCAGGCCTACGGTGGCAGCCGTCCACCGCCGCCACCCGACATCCTCCCCCAGCAAAGGCACAGAAAGTGCCAAAACAAAGATCGGCGCGATGAAGCTGATGGCGGTGGCATCGGCAAGCGGCAGGAACTGGAGCCCGGAGGTGAACAGGATCGCTGACCCGGCCATTGTCAGGGCGCGCACGAACTGCGTCTTCGATCTCTTGCGGAACTCTGCGGGCCGCGCTTGAAGCCTGGCCAGAGCGACTGGAAGGATAAGCAAGCAGAAGACCAGGTAACGCAGCCAGACCACCTGGAGCGGCGGCAGCGATGCGGTCAGGACTTTCGCCGTCACGTCGGAAATCGAGAAGCACAAGGTTGAGGCGATGACCAGACCAATGGCCAGGATGACCTGCCTGCGCTCGGGGGCTGCCGCTGAGGAAGCAGTGATCATTGACGGCGCCGGCGGCCGCGGCCAACCACGGCGTTCGGGGGGCATGTGCATCGGGGATGGGTCTTCTCGGCGGCAGAGGACGCGCTTCGCAGGAATCTGCCGGTTACGCCAGTTTGCGCGTAACGCAATGGCGAGCCTCAGCGCTCGGCGAATCACCCCTAAACGAACTCTGAACCCTGAGGCAAGCTTGGCCCACGGGGTTCATCGACCCTCAGGCTCTGACCGTGACGACAGGGGATCAATGAAGGTTCCTGTATCGACCAGCCACTGGGACAAGTGCTTCGCACCAGCTGAACTCGTCTTCGTCAACTGGCTTCGTTCTGCCAAAAAAAGTAGCGGTGGCTGCGAGCTAGCTCACGACGAAACGGCTGTCGCGGTCCGATCTCGCCCATCGAGTCTCCGCTCAGGTTATCACCAGAATTTGATTGATACTTTGCCCATCATTTGCACATAGGACAACATCGCCGCTTTCGAAGCGAAACAACTTTTGTTAAACGCCTTTCACATATCTTTTTGTACGACCGTGTTATTTCTTTGCGGCAAACATTTGATTGTCCCTGACCAGCGTTCTTATTACGTTTATCCCAAGTATTGCGGTTAGCCACTGACTGCGTTTGACCAGGGGCCCACGACCGCAACTCCCGTGAAGCAGGCCGGCAGAGAGCTACCGATCCCTGGCGAAAGAAAACGGCCGGTTCTCACCGGCCGCCATGTCAATCTGAAAAGCAGTACCCAACGCTGCGGAGATCCACAGGCTCCTCAGCAGAGATGAACCAGCTCCTTGAGAGCTTTGCGTCGCCGCGAGAGCGCTCGGCGATCCTACCTGTTGACACGGTTGAGTTCTTCCACCGTGGCCCGGAAAGGCTCAAGATAGTCTACTTTCTCTCCGTCTAGAGCGAGCTGGTGGAACGCTATTGTTTCCTCCTTGGTGACCTTGATCATATATGCTCGGAGGTTGGCGATTCGCCAAAGTTCAACTGTGGCTTCCGGAAAAGCCCTAGCTTGGTAGCGAATCTGCGGTGTGGCTGTCGGCTCGACGAGCTCTGCTAGGAGCGCGTCCACGGCGTGGTCACCCTCTGGCAAGTGGGCGAGCGGGACGGCCAAGCCATGCCGCAGGGCATTGCGGCTTGAGGCTGCTTTGCCAGAGGGGCTGCGTGGGCCTGTGCTGCGCAGAGGATTCCGACGGTTAGCGGCACGTTGTTCTCAGAGGTCATTTTGTTGGTGTCACATCATCTGCTTTAAGGTCAATGACGTCCGGATCAGCCCGCTTCTCAGTGCGGGTCAATCGGCGATCCTGCATTTCTCTTAGCCGCCGCAGCAAGTTCGCGCCGATCTTCGGCTGCCGGCAGGAGGCGTGCGAACCATTCCAGAACGCTCAGCGAATTCCAAGCTGCCTCGGCCCTCAACCACTTGGGATCGACGCCCGCGGCTTAGAGCTTCTCCGACACTTCGGAAGCGCCCTTTCCCGCTACTTTCTGACGGATGTACTTCCTAGCAAGCACGTGCCGGCCCTCGTGGGTGAGCGGGTCCGGCTGAGTGATTTCACTGACTTCGTTCTGGGCCAGATTCCACCAGGTACGTTCCTGATTGCCCCAGCAGACCAACGGGCCCAGGGTTTCGTTGGACGAGGACGAGGACGCAACCGACCAGATGGACGGCGCAACACCGCTTATACTACAAGACAGAAGCGCAATGCTAGTGCTCACGTCGCAGAGTGCGAGTGGCCAGTGAAGTTGACAGAAGAAAATTAGGCTCGATAGGGCGACGGGCTACATCAAGCGGCAGCTCACCAGATGCGGCCCTCGGATCCGCTTTGCGCCCTGTGTGGAGGGCTCTCCGTTGGTAAGGGTTAGCTGAGCGACTGCATTGCTGGTCGGTGCGGCCATGTATTCGGCCTTCGTTCTGGCCTCGTCATCGCCTCGGGCCATATTGCTTCTGGCTCGACCAGGATGGGCGCGTTCGCGACCGAGCCAACTGCGACCTCGCAATCGACAGCAAACTGCGCGGCTGCGAGTCGCAATCTGAAGTATCAGGCATCTAAAGTGTGTCCGCAAATATCTGAGTGCCTGTTTCAGCCCTGTTGCGCCGTTGTCCGGATTGGGTTCGCGTAGCTGGCGTGACACCGCCGGCCTTAAGCGGCACGGCATTAGCTGGCTTCTCGAGATGTAAACGCTCAGTGCTCCTCAGCGGTGAAGCGCAACGTCCGCACCTGGTGGACAAAGTTGGGAAACGCCAAAATGCGGACCACACCAAGACCTCGCGCATGGTTCTTATGTGTCGTTTTGGGCAGGCGGTCACTTCGGACGTGATCGCGGCGGTAGCAAAGGCCGCAGTTCAAGGGGTAGAGCAAGCGCCGACGGATTCGGTTCAGGTCTGGCTTTCGGCGTGGCAACCAGTCCGACGTTGCGGTTCCTACTTTCGGCGGATCGCAGTCGCGCCATCTTCTCTTGGGCGGTGGCACGGCTGTCTCGATCTGCCTCTTGCTTATGCTGCCCAGGGGTCGGCCGCTTAGTCTTTGCTGGCCTAGCATGCTCCCCGGCGGGGCGTCTGGCCTTTGGGGGACGGGCCTGATCACGGGATCGGGTTTCCGTTCGCTTTTCCGGCAAGGCTTTGTCAGGCGGAGTGGAACCAGGAAGTTCGCGGCCGTTGAGCAGAATTTGTCGCTCCGCAGCGGGTCTCCGCCGCGGTGCTGACTGCCTATGGGCAGCACGAGCCTTCTTTTCCCTGGCCTGCGCTTGGCCCTTGGATGATTCAGCGTCGGCCCGCCGTCCAGCAGGGCGGCTTTGGGCCGTCTCGGAAGCTGCCGGCTGCTTTCCAGTCCGGTTCGCCGGCCTGGGCCGGGGCGGCTTCGGCGTTGGGAAGGGAGCTAAGTCGGTTGGCCGCGGCTTGGCGAGCCGAGTCGCACGTCCGGCGCCTTCTGGGGCAGGCCGAGGTCTTGCGGCGTCTGTTTGGGCATTTTTCCCCCGCACAATGGCGCCGTCGACGCTGGCCTGAACTTCGGCCAGAGACGCGCGCACCTCCTTCGCATCGGTCGCATCCATGTCGCGTTTGGCGAGAGCTGCCTGGAAGTCGCTGACCGAGCCGGCTAAGTCGGCCATCTCCCAACGCAGATAGCCCCGCTGCGCCAGCAAAGAGCCACTCGCCTTCCCCGCACCAATAAGTGGCGACAAGACAGCAGCAGCCTCTTCAGGCTTCCCCGAGCGGGCCAAAGCATCAGCCAGCAGACCTATTGTAATCTCGGATTCCGGCGCTAGCCGAACCGCCTCCCGCGCTGCATCGATCGCCGACTCCACTTTTCCTCGCTCCAATGCAGCTCGGGCCTCGCCGGTACCCTGCTGGATGCTGACTTCGGCCAGAGACGCGCGCACCTCCTTCGCATCGGTCGCATCCATGTCGCGTTTGGCGAGAGCTGCCTGGAAGTCGCTGACCGAGCCGGCTAAGTCGGCCATCTCCCAACGCAGATAGCCCCGC